>Ga0209341_10002722_pt1 | contig 16739 bp, 12 predicted proteins | sample RifCSP13_2_FD_184020 | JGI IMG/M metagenome (GOLD analysis project Ga0209341, IMG submission 184020) | Soil microbial communities from Rifle, Colorado - Rifle CSP2_sed 13_2 (SPAdes) (version 2) | ecosystem: Environmental > Terrestrial > Deep subsurface > Rock core/Sediment | place: Rifle...
AGGCCGGGCAGCCACACGCCATCGCTTCCAGCAGGGAGATCGATGTCCCATCGCTGTGAGAGGCGCTGATGTACAAGTCTGCCTGGCGATAATAGCGCGGCAGGTCCACTTGGCTGACCTGCCCGGGAAACTCAATCCGATCTACCACCCCACCCTCGGTTAAGATGTGCCGGATTTCAATTGCCTGGGACCCATTCCCCAACATGCACAGACGCAATTCTGGGCATCGCCTGGCAGCCTTCACAAAGGCGCGAGCCAGGATATCCGCACCGTAGATCGGCTCCCACCCACGCGTGGAAAGCAATTTGAATGTCTGGCTAGGCGCACGTTCTGAAGCGGCGGGGGTGAATGCCGTCAAATCAATCCCCCAGGGGAAAGTCACGATACGCTCATCCGGCATACCCAGATCTATCGCCTTCTGGCGAATCGTGTTGCAATCGCCCACCAGTACTGCACTATGCTGAAGCGTGTAACGCGTCGCCCAACGCCAGAGTATATTCCGGTCTGCATCCTTTAATAAGTCATATCCCCAAGACATGCTCACTAACGGTCGATATCCTACCAACCCCACCAGGAAGGCCGCAGTTTGCAATGGGCCGGCGTGCACCAGGTCAGGTTTGATCTCCTTGAGCACCCTTTTTAAATCAGTGAGCAGATGCGGGCCAGCCCGCAGGCTCGCCGGTCCCTGCCCCCCTCTCCAAGGTATACGTTTGATCCCTTCCGGTAGTGGGCGATCTTCGAGGGGATGACCTCGCCTTTCTAGCTGCAAGAAATACACCTGGTATGCCGTATCCACCAGCGCAGCCAGGAAGCGCCGGTCGTGGGTGGTGTAGTCTCGGGTGAAATAAAGAACGCGCATAGCTAAATCGTGAAACGTAAAACTTGAACCTAAGATTCACGCCTCACGTTTCACACGTCAAGTTCCACGAATTATGTTTCACGCCCCCAAATCCGTCCACCTCAATTCCTTCCCTGCTGGGATATCAATGAGAGCGCGTGTGCCGATGACGCTTCCGATCTCGTAAGGTAGAATGGCGCCTGGAGTCGCCGGGCGCAACACGGCGATCATCTCACGCGTAAAGACTTCCCCAGCCTTGACCTCACACCCAGTGCGCAGGCAGCGCCGCTGGAGAATGACCGTCTGCTGCTCATTATCGCTAACAAACTTATCTGCCGAACCCAGGGCGCGCTCTAGTTCACGCGTCCGGTCGACCATCTCACGCCAGGTGGTGGGTGTCATAGAGAAGGGATGGTCGGGGCCGATCCGGCGATTATCGTCAGTGAAATGCTTTTCGATCACCCGCGCTCCCATTGCAATCGCGCCCAATACGGTAGCGTGACCAGAGGTATGGTCAGACAAGCCCAGGACGACCTCGGGGAACATGGTACGGTATGTGTTTAGCACGCGCAGGTGAATATGATCGAAGTTCTCCAGGCTGGCGGTGTAGTTCGTGTTGCATTGCATCAAGACCAGCTGGGGGTTGATCGGTAGAATAGTGTGCACCGCTCGTTGCACCTCGCCAATATTCGAGGCGCCTGTGGCCAAGATGATCGGTTTACCTTTGCGAGCCATTCGCACCAGGGTTTCGATCCAGGTGATATCCCCCGACCCAATTTTATAGGCTGGCACATACGGATCGAGCATATCGATGGCGTCGAAATCGTAGGGTGATGAGAAATAGTCGATGCCAACATTGTCGCACGCTTCTTTCAAGATTGGTGTCCATTCAAAAGGGATGGAGGCATCGGCGTAGACCTCGAAGACCGATTTTTTCCAGGTCGCCTGGTGGGAAAATTGCCCGCCCATGGACTTGAAACCGTAATCAGAGACGATCTGCGGGGCGCAAAAGTTTTGGAACTTCGCCGCGTCGGCCCCGGCTTCCTTAGCCAGCCGGATGAGCAGCCTGGCGCGTTCCAGTTCACCGTCGTGGTTGGCTGAAATGTCAGCAATGAAGTATGTGGGCCGACTTTCAGCGATGATATGTGAGCCGATTTGGATTTCCATAGAGTTCCTCCCAGCTGCTGCTCAATTTCGAAGACCTTACCTCCCCATTATTTTCAACATTTCCGGATAACCTTCTTGATAGAGGTGATAAAAACGCGCCAGACCCCCAGAAAATCCTGGTGGAGACTCCCCTAAATCCCTGGTCAACTTGTCCACATTAAGAATTAATTTGGGAGAGCGGGCGGCTCTTAAACCCGCGTCGAAGACCGAGGCAGGGGAAATTAAATGCTCATCAAAACCGAACAGCCGTGCCAGAGCCAGGCCGAAATCGTACTTGCTGATACACTCGCTTGCGACAACATGGTAAAGCCCGCTCATCTCCTTCGCCAGCATCTTCAATAATAAATGCGCCAGGTCATTTGCTAACAGCGGGCAAAAATACACGTCCGTAAAACCCATCACCTGCTTGCCGTCTCGCAAGTTATTGAAGAACCACTCAGCCAGGCTGCGCCTACCGCTTATACTCCAGCCGAACAGGTTGACTCGGGCGACAATCGCTCCAGAGTTCGCCTCCCGCACCGCGCGCTCCCCTTCCAGTTTTGTGCGGGCATAGATGCTGAGCGGGTTGGGCTGATCCTGCTCAGTATACTCCCCGCGTTCCCCGTCGAAGACTGCATCCGTCGAAATATGCACCAGGCGCGCTCCGCCCCTGGCGACATACCTTGCCAGTTCTCCAGGAAGTTCACTATTCAGTTTTACCGCTAGGGCCGGATCAACCTCACAGGCATCTACATTCGCCAGCGCTGCGCAGTGGATCACCCAATCCGGTCGGGTCTCGTCTAGTACTCGCTCCGCACTCCCCGGAGCGAGCAGGTCTGCGTGCAGGACGGTGAAAGCGGAAGTTCGTAATCTATGCGCATTTACCGTGCCAAAGACCGTATGCCGCTGGCTGGCTTCGAGCGCCAGGTTGAGCCCTAGCAAGCCGCTGGCACCAGTGACGAGGATTCGCATCCTATTTGCCTAATCCAGGCATCTTATGGGACGAGGCCAGGAACTTATCTGGGCTGTAAAAGGTTTACAGTAAAGTTATCCTTCGATCAATCCTTGCAGCTGGTCAACTTCGATTGGAGCGACAATTTCCCGGATTTGGTCGAGAGTCAACCAGTCTGTGTTCGTATCGCTCGCATAGCGGTAGCCATCGGGCAGCAATTGCCCGTCTGCCAGCCAATCGTGCCCAAACCAGAGTTCAGCGGACGGTTGGACCACAAACATATCCGCCAACTCCACCGTGGAGCGGGCTTCGTCCTCATGAATCAGCACTTCATGCAACTTCTCGCCAGGTCGAATTCCAATTACCTCAAAATCTGCCTGGGGGGCGATGACTCGGGCGAGATCCCCGATTCGTGTGCTGGGAATCTTCGGCACGAACACCTCGCCCCCGTGCATCTGCTCGCAGCAGCGGATCACGAAGCGCACGCCTTGCTCCAGAGTCAACCAGAAGCGCGTCATACGCTCATCGGTAATGGTAAGTTTCCCGTTCTGGCGTTGCTTTAAAAAGGTCGGGATCACGCTCCCCCGGCTGCCTACCACATTGCCATAGCGCACGCAGCTAAAGCGTGTGGCAGTGCCTCCGGCATAGGCATTGCTCTGCACGAAGAGCTTCTCGGCTGCCAGCTTGGTTGCGCCGTAGAGATTGATCGGATTGACAGCTTTATCCGTACTCAAAGCCATTACCTTCTTGACGTTGGAGTCCAGGGCAGCTTCGATCACATTGCCGCTGCCCAGGATGTTGGTCTTGATCGCCTCCATCGGGTTATATTCGCAAGCAGGCACCTGTTTGAGGGCTGCGGCATGTATGACAATATCAACGTCATGCATGGCGCGGCGTAGACGCTCAAGGTCGCGCACGTCCCCGATGAAGTAACGCAGGCTGGGATGGTTAAACCCGCCTGTGCGCATCTCATGCTGCTTGAGTTCATCGCGGCTAAAAATGATCAGCTTGGCGGGATGGTACTCCCGCAGCATGATCTCGACGAATTTCTTGCCAAACGATCCCGTGCCCCCGGTCACCAGGGCGACTTGGTCATTCCAGTTCACAAATATCTCCGTTCACATTTCACGTTTTACGTTTCATGTTTTCCTGATCACGATCAGCGGATACTGCCCTTTCTCTCCAAAAAAATGAGGGAAACGCTCTTCCATCCAGAACAGCGACCGCAAGAACCACCTCCCTCCCAGCCTTCGGTGGACAAACGTCCGCAAGAACTTCACACTGATGCTGCGCCAGACCAGGATCTCAAGCGGCATTGATGAACCAATTTCCTGTTTCATCCAGGCAGCGTTACTCTTGCTGATGAAGGTTCCTTTTGGTTTAGAACCATTATGCCCGGTCTTGCTATTGATCGACTTTTGTGGCAGTGGAGGTTCCCCCAACCGTCGATGGATTTTTCTGAGTACCTGTTTCATCCACTTTAGTGGAGTAACGAAGAATCGCATCAACGGCGGGTCCGCCCAGCCATTGACCACGACAGCTTCGCTGTGAAGAGCCAGCACCCGGTAAAGCTCCCTGTACGCCTGGGGGTGTTCGCTCTCCGGCAGATGGTGAATTGTATGTAAAGAAACGACGCCATCGAAGATTTCTGGCTCGAAAGGCAGGTTAGCGACATCCGCTACCACGAAAAGGCCATGGCCGCCGTTCTGCCGATCGCCGATGCGCTGTCGCGCCTCCTGTAAAGCTACCATCGAGATATCGGCACAGACGCGAGCCTGGTAGCCGCGTGAGTATTCCAAGTACTCAGGATACTGGATCGGCCCGGAGCCAGCGTCCAGCAGATATTTCCCGTCCGGATTGAGGTGGCGGGCGACGCGTAAATGACAGCGGTGGATGTACTCCCGGGACACTGGGCGCAAGTCTTCAAAGCGAGCATTCTGGTAAAATCCTTCGCCCTCTTCCTGCCAGCCGATCTGGTCATAGAACTGGCGCACCTGCTGTTTGATATCCGTCTCGATGGTCGTATTCACCTCGTCCAATCTACCGTTTCTCCAACCAAATAGCGTAAGGTATCGCCAAACTGCGCTTGACCCTCTTCGTCCAGGACGCGACCCACCGGCCACTCCTTCACATCCGTCCACAGATGAACCAGGTGCCAGGGAAAAGGGAATGGATACTCGAAGAAGAAACGGTAAGCGTATTCCCAGGCGCGTTCGACCTGAATCTTCGAAAGCCGGTATTTGTCCGGTGCTGAGAGGACTCGGTCCAGAAGGTCAAAATACGATTCCCATGAATTGGGATCTAACGTGAAGCCCTTAGCTCGATAATGAGTATTTCCGATGGCGATCACCGGCACACCGCTCATCGCCATCTCAAGGCCGACTGTCGTCGTATAGACCAGTCCCAGGTCGGCGATTTCGACGATATCGTAGGTGTTCACAGTTGCCGCGGCAGGCACCAGATGGATGTGAGCGGGCAAACCTTCCGGAAGCGCCTCCCCTACAACGTCTGCCACTGAGGGACCTTTGGTGATCAATTCTCCTGGATGGATGCGCACCACCAGCTGCACCTCAGTGCGACCCGTAAAGTACTGAACGGTTCGCTTCAACCACTCGGTCATACTCTCGCTGAAAACCTGTCGACCGAGGGTCAGGCTGTCCCCGATCACATTGGTTGCCAGCAGTACGATCGGACGCTGATCCAGGTTGAGTGCGGCGCGCAACTGTTGGCCGCCGATACTGGGCACATCCTGCCAGCGCCGAGAAAAATTTTCCCAAAGACTGGCTTTCTGACGAGCAGCGAACAGCTGCCGCACCTGGTCCAACTGGGTGGCACTCAAGGCGTGCCCGCCGCGCGCCGACCATAGATCATCAGTCTGTTGGCGCATGACTTCAACGTCCTTCCCCAGCCACATACGTTGGCGTTGCTCGCCGAATTCATAGGTCACTACTGGAATGCCGAGGGAACGCGCTACCCGATAGACCACGCCGAACTCTAAAATGCTCCCGTTCGGGATGATGACAATGTCAGGGCGATTGGACTTCATCCAGGACAGCGCTGCCCGAGCTGCGGCATTGTTACGCGCCAATCGCAACTGGTACAGATCGCTCTCCTGAGAGACATCCTCCACCTGTAAGGTGTATTGAGTATCGCGCAGCGAAATGTCCTCGACGGCCTCTTTCAAGTCCCTGGGTAGGTCAACCATCCGTGATCTTGTTACCAGCCAGGATACCGCCTGTACCTGCGGTGAAGCCTGGCGTAAAACATCCTGGGCATAAGCGTTTTGACGGCGTAAATCAAAACGATTGAGCGGTTTCTGCCACTTGCCATAAGGCAAATATGCCAGGGTAACCACCTGCCCCAATCCTGCCAAGGCTAATCCCAACAGTGTGGCATGCGAGATCCAGTAATGCAAGGTGCTGAAGATCAACACATTCTTCCCAGGTTGAGCGCCATGCGCAGCCTTTTCCGCCTGGGCGCGCCATTCCAACAATCCTTGCTGTAATTCCTGCAGAGTAAAGCTCTTATTGAGCGGCCTGCCTGGCTGCCGCAGGTGCCAGTATGCCTCTGCAGTCAATGGTAGTTCACCCAGGAATTTCTTCGCGGTTATCTTCGCAATCATCTCGCCTCGATCTGCCACTCCAGCAGTGGCCGCACCGGACCAAGGCGCGCTTCAGGCCATTGCATCCCGGGAGCTCCAGTGCCATCCACTGTGAAAGTCAGGGCATGTTCCTCTTGAAAATAACGCTTGACCCGGAACGAACTGGCGTTTAAACCCAATACATATCGTCCTTCGTTTAAAATATTTCCAGGAATAGTGCACGCACTGACATAATGACCGGCCGGGCGCACGCCAAACCGCTCGAACATCTCTGGATTGTCGGTGTCAAAAGAGGTAAGAACGTACTCCCCGCGCATCGTGACTAAATAAATACCAACTCGCAATCCGGTGATCGGCGCGTTGAGCGCATATTCTACCGCTACCGAAACCGGTTCTGTCGAGCGAATCGTATCCACAACGCGCCCTTTGGTGTCGTATAAGCGAAGAGCAATCGGCTGGAACGGCGCTGCCTCTGACGGAATTTCGCCTGCTTCCCAGGTGCGTTGACCAGTCTGGGAAAACCCGGATGCCATATAATAATCCACGGCTTCCCGAGTCGGGGCGCGCATCAGTAAACGACCTTTGTCCAGGACGATCGTCTCATCTGTCATCCGCGAGATGGCTGACATGTTGTGGCTGACAAATAACACAGTTCGCCCTTCTTGGGCGACATCGCTCATCTTCCCCAAGCATTTCCGCTGAAATTCAGCATCGCCGACCGCCAATACCTCGTCCACCACCAGGATATCCGGCTCCAGATGAGCAGCGACAGCAAACGCCAGGCGCAGGTACATCCCGCTGGAATAGCGTTTTACAGGTGTATCGATGAACTTCTCAACATCCGCAAATGCCACCATCTCGTCGAACTTGGCCTCGATTTCGGCGCGTTTCATCCCCAGAATGGCTCCATTCAGGGAAATATTCTCTCTTCCGGTTAGCTCGGGGTGAAAACCCGTGCCCACCTCCAACAAGGAACCTACCCGTCCGTGGATTTCGGCATATCCTTCACTGGGTTCGGTCACTCGTGAAAGGATTTTCAGCAAGGTGCTTTTTCCTGCCCCGTTGCGCCCAATCACACCCAGCACTTGCCCTTTTGGGACTTTAAAAGAAACCTCACGCAGAGCCCAAATGGTGCTATCCTCTCGTTTTTCCGCAGAGCGGAACAACCGCCGAGGAGCATTCACGACCTTCACCAGGCTGTCGCGCAGCGTGCGATACCGCTCCGGAGACTGACCAATGCGGTATTCTTTACCAAGGCTTTCAACACGGATAGCGAGATCGCTCATATTTCGCTACACTATATCCGCAAAAGTTCTTTCCATCCGCCTGAAATAGAACAATCCACTGATCAAGATGACCAGAGCGATAGCCGCCGAAACGGTCACCATAGGGCCGGGTGCCGTATCGGTATCCAACAACGCCCAACGGAAACCTTCTACCACTCCCACCATTGGGTTGAGAGCGTACAACAATCGCCATTTTTCCGGAATTTTGCTGGAAGGATAGACAATCGGCGTGATATAAAACCACAATTGGGTTAGGAATGGAATAATGTACCCAATATCGCGGTAGAGCACATTCATGGCGGAAAGCCAGAGGCCAATCCCCAACGCCGTCACGAGCGCCAGTAGCAAAAAGAGTGGTAGAGACCAGGCATTCGACGTCAGGCGGATGTCAAAATACCACATCATGCCTAACAATACGACAAATGCCAACAAGAAGTCCACCACACCAGCTAACACAGACGACAATGGGATCACCAGGCGGGGGAAATAGATCTTGGTAATCATGGTGCGGTTGTTGACTAACGAACGGCCGGCATCGGTGAGAGCTTTGGAGAAGACGCCCCACGGCAAGAGGCCAGTATACGAGAAAATCGGATAAGGCACATTATCCGATGATACTCTCAATAATCCACCGAAGAAAACGCTGAACACAACCATCGACAGGAATGGCTGCAGAATGGCCCAAGCCGCTCCCAGAACAGTCTGCTTATAGCGCACCTTGAGGTCCCGCCAGGTGAGGAAATAAATTAATTCCCGGAAAACCCACAGCTCACGCAGGTTGAGGGAACCCCATCCACGCGTTGGTCGCAGGATAAGCACTTCTTCTTTCTGCTTGGTAGAAATCGCTGTCTGTGTCATCAGTCTCTAAGAGTAAAGGTGAAAACCTATCGTAGAGTATCCCTTATCCCTTTTTCCTTGTTCTCCTGATACCATTCGATAGATTTACGCAGCCCTTCTTCAAAGGGCATTTGCGCTCGAAAACCGAAGTATTTCTCAGCCCGGCTGACATCCAGCGCGCGGCGTGGCTGGCCGTTCGGCTTAGAGGTATCCCAGACGAGCTTCCCGCTAAATCCGGTCAGGCGTACGACCATTTCCGCCAGTTCTTTAATCCGAATCTCGAACCCGGATCCCAGGTTAATTGGTTCACAGCCGTTATACCGTTCGGCAGCCAGCAGAATCCCCTCAGCCGCGTCCTCGACATACAAGAATTCGCGCGTTGGGGAACCGTCGCCCCACACCACCACCTCTTTTTCGCCGTGCTCTCGGGCTTCCAGGCATTTGCGGATTAATGCCGGGATAACATGCGAGGTTTCAAGGTTAAAGTTATCCCGCGGCCCATACAGGTTTACCGGCAAGAGATAGATCGCGTTGAAACCGTATTGCTCTCGATAGACCTGGGATTGGACGAGCAGCATCTTCTTCGCCAGACCATATGGCGCGTTGGTTTCCTCGGGATACCCTTCCCACAAGTTCACCTCCCTGAATGGCAACGGCGTGAATTTTGGGTAGGCGCAGATCGTACCAATGGCGACAAATTTATCAACACCGCGTTTCCAGGCTTCGTGAATCAGTTGCACACCCATCATCAGATTCTGGTAGAAGAACTCTGCCGGACGAGCACGGTTGGCACCGATCCCTCCTGCCAGAGCCGCCAGATGAATGATAATCGTTTTCGGAGATTGACTGTCAGCCCCAGATTCTTGCTCGTGGCCGAGGAATATTTGTGCATCGTCGAATAGCCGCTGGATGGCGTTCAGGTCGGTTAAATCATACTGCTCGACGCGTGGGACAATGATTTCACGCGCCCTGCGCTGCTGCAGCTTTTCCACAACGAAAGTACCCAAGAAGCCAGCGCCTCCAGTAACGATGACCCGTTTGTTTACCCAAAAAGGCGCATGGCTTAATGCCGAAAGTTGTTGACTATACATCGTATCCGATAGATTCATTGGACAATAAATTGTGCGTTTCGATAACGTTGGTCAAGCGGATCGCTGATGATCCCGGAGCGCAGGGTGTTCAGCACCTCGCGCACGCCATCCTCCACAGTCAAGTGGGTTTCAAAGCCCAACTCAGCATGTACTTTTTGAAACGATACGCAGATGTCGCGCATATCCCCTCCAAACGTCAAGTCCTTATAGCGAACGACTGTCTCAGGCATACGTTTTAGGATCAAATTGACGATCTCATCTTTTGAGTAATTTCCTTCTTTTGATCCCAGGTTAAAGACCTGTCCCCGGACCATCTCCTCTGGCGCCTGCAACCCTAAAGTGATTCCAGCCACCGCGTCGCGGATATGCATAAACGAGCGTGAGTAACCCCGCTGGTAGATCAACAATTCTCGCTTCGAATAAGCTTCCAACACGAACTGGTTAATGATCAAATCGAAACGCATGCGGGGGGCAAGTCCGTACAAAGTCGCCAGGCGAAAGAGGAGGGGTGCGCAGGGAGCATTTGCCTGGGCTATTAGGTAACGTTCGGCATTGACCTTTGTCTCTGCGTAAAGTGACTGTGGGTTTAGCGGAGTATCTTCAGTAACCGGCTGTCCATCAGGAGATAAACCATAGTTGCTGTAAGATGAAAGGTAAATGAAACGTTTTATTCCCAGCTCAACCGCCTGCTCGAAGGCGCGTTGTGTAGCTTCCACATTATAGCGCCAGGCGACCTGCCGACCGACTGCCTGGCAGGCCGGGAATCCGACGATCGCCGCCAAGTGCACGATGGCCTCCGGCGCAGGCCAATCTGTTCGAAGTGCAGAGCGAATCACACGCGGCTCCCACACGTTGGCTTTGAGGAAGTGGAAAGTCGGAAAGGGGAAATAAGCCAGCAGGGACTCGCCTCCAAAAAGCAAGTCATCTACCACTGTGACCGTAAAACCCAGGCGCAACAAATGGCCGGTTAATAGTGATCCGATATACCCCGCCCCACCGGTGATCAATACGTGCCTTTCATTGCTCATGTTTCCTTACTCTCTACACCGGTCCTTTTCGCTCCCAGCGATTCTGGCAGGTGGATGATCACCTTCAAGCCCCGTACCTCTAGAACTGGAACCTCTGCCGACTCCAGGACGGAAATGCCCTGTTCGAAACAGGTCAACCGGCAGATATCGGCGATGTCACCTTCGCCATGGATCCGCACCGCACCGAAGCCAGCCCGCTTCACATCTACCAGTGCATCCCGGACGCGCTCACGCACCAGGCGGTAAAGGTGCAGCGATTGTTCGATGTAATTCACGGTGAGGCGAGCGCGGAAAGCAATCCCTTCTGGAGTGATGATGTAGCGTAACTTCTTTCTTTGAGCACGTTTGACCTTGACATAGCCTTTTGCGATCAAGCGCTTTAAATGCCAGTTTACCGTGCCTACCGCAACTCCTAATTGCGCAGCCAGGGAAGCCTGGGTGACGTCCGGATCAAATTCAATATGCTCTAACAAAACCATCTCGCGGTTCGGATCAGGGGAGGTTTCCATAGCCAACTCTAAAATTCAACTATTGAATTATAACTCTTGTCCCGCTCTGGTCAAGGGGTATTTGAATGCTACCTCACTGGCAGGTGCTCACATCCAGCAACCATCGAAATCCCTCCTCGCCAGATATCTCCGCCAGCCTCTTAACACAAGGCTGCACCATGGCTTGCTGGTGCTCCGGGGAGAGCTTCTCCCACCAAGCTTCATCCAAATAAACAAAGGAATAGTTCGCTCGGGCGAGAGCAGCCGGATCGGGATTTTGGATCATCGCTTTCCAATCTTCAAGCGGTTCATAAAAGCCCGTGCTGCTTCGGACGGGATTTCCAAAAAGGGTAACCGCTCGAAAAGGGATGCGATCGATCACCTGAGAATCCTCTGGGAGCCGGTCCCAATAACGCTGGCTGATCACCGAATCAACCGGCGTGACAAAATAAGTCAGCTGCGGTCTGGGAATAGCGATCAGTTGAATAGAAAAGAGTACCAGGCCACCAAATGTTGCAATTAAAAAACCTAAACCCAATAAAATTTGCCACAATTTATTCACCTTCTTCCAGGCAAACCAGGCGAGAGGAAATCCCAACATCATACCCAACATTAAAGCCGAACCAGTCAGGCGTGAAATATCACGCTCACGTTCCTGATAATCCACCACCAACGGGATCACGAACCCTAACAGAACAGCCAGACCAAACGCCGCTTGGATTGATTTCCTTCGCCGCATTTGGGTGAACCCCCAACCGATCGACCAACAAGCCAAAAGGAATATAGGACCCATTTCCATCACCGCCAATAAAGCTTGTCCCGCGTTGGCTAAGGAGAGTTCGCCAAGGTGAGCGGATAGGACTACAGGAGGCCACTGAAATGCAAAACCGGAAAAACCGTAGCTCTCGGCCATGGTCAAGCCGAACCAATCTCCCACTATGCTTCGGATGATCCCCGTCAGCACCCCACCAGCCACCACCCCCAACCCTATCGCCGGAACCATCACCCAACCCCATTGCATGATCGATCGCCAGCTCCGCATTCGCAGTGCCTGCACCAACACCGCCACGGTCAGACCAATAACCACAAGCACAAACACTATCTCGGAGGTCAGGGCTAGAGAAGACAGAACCAAACCGTAGATCAACCCAGCGAGAGGAGTCCAATTTCGCCGGTAGCAAAGCAACAAGAGCAAGATCGTGAGCCACGGCAAAGCGCCGCTCCCTCCCAAGTTCATGGTCAGCGGATAAAATATACCGTTGATAAAAGCAAAGGGGAATGAAACCGGTCCGGCGCCTTCGATGACCCATACTCGCCCAAGATTTCGATACAGGTTAGGTCCTGTTTGCAACGCTGTACCCAATAGTTTCAGGCCGGAACCGATTTGCATCAGCCAACCCGGTGGCAGAAACAGCATCAACCAACGCGATCCGCCGCCGAACAGCAGTAAGAAACTCCCTAAGTAAGCCGCGGTATCACTCCGCACAACTCGGCGAATCCAGACCCAAAAGAGGATCACCGTCAGAGCAATGGTCAAAGCTTTAGTCAGGTCAAATGCGCTCCAAGGAAAGAAACCAGCGATCCGCACCAATTTGGCGGCGAATAGATGCAGGCCATAATGATACGCAAAGCTGAATTGCGGGTTAAGGTAGAAGTGCGGCGGGAAATCACCGGCAGCGATGGTCGATACCAAAGGCAGATTGTGATAGTCATCAAATATGGCAAATCCTCGTCCGATAAGGGTCAAGAGCCACGTCAGGCCGAACAATCCTACCAACTGCGGCCAGGCATTTAAGTCCTTAAACTGGAACCAGGCTGTATCGCGATTGCGCCAGGCAATCAAGATGCCGGAAATTAATACCAGGAGCGCTGCGGCCCAATAAGCTAAGCTAAGTTGCACGATTTGTCCCAAAACATTGCTTAGGACGATTTCAAGGGCCAGGCCCAATCCCAGTCCCACCACCAGCCGTTCACTAGATCTAACCCGAAAAACCTGTGCAGCGAGCAACCAACCGCCCAGCCACCAGAAGCTACTGAGCAAAATCCAGATGATGATATCGACAAGACTGCCCGTTCTACTCCAATACATTAATAAACCTCAGCGGTCACTCTATTAAACAGGAAAAGAAAGGGATATCCGATCGAAATAAGGCGGGCGATTGCGAGTTGAGATAGAAGATTGCAATACTTTCCAGGTAATCCTCAGCCAGGTATCCAAGTACGATTACCTCTGAGCCATTCGGGAAAGAAGCTGGCACACTTTTTAGAGGCAGGATCACATGGACATTTTGCGGTCCAACCAGGAAAAACTCTAGCCGATCGCAACTCCGAGCGATAAAATCCGGCCAGCTGTGCGGTTCTCCATTTCCATCTTCGTAGTAACGTGGGTAGAACGCCCGCCCTTTTATCAATACAGATTGTTCGTCGCCCAAGACGGTTTCCAAGGACATCTCACTCTCCGCTGGTATTTCCTGCCAGGCGCCTGATTCCATGAGTACCTTGGTCAATTCAGCCTTCGATTGGTTAGAAAAACGCGTTGGGATAACTATCTCCGCGATCGGCAATGCGCTCCCGGATAATAGAATCAAAATCATCGTCCCCATCAATGCCTTAGGGGAAGGCAACAGACTAGCAGCCCCCGTATGTGTCGAGGATTCTGAAGGAGTGTATCCAACTGATGTAGATATTGTGACTGCATCTAATCTACCACCAGAATACGTGGACAGGATCCATAGCGTAGCTTCACTTATACCGATCCCATAATAGAGAATTCCCGCCCAATCCCCAGGTAGAATGAAGCGCCATCCTGAAATCCGAGCCAGGGCGTTGGTTAAACTGTAAACGATATTGACCAGCAATGGGACCAGCCCTAAAAAGCGATGGCGTTTCCATGCCACGCCGATGCCTAACGCAATGAACAATAAATTTAATGCCAGGTAAACTTCTGAGCCCTTGGGCAGTTCCCCATCCCAATGGAACCAATAGGGGACTCTCTTAACATACGTGGAAGCGCTTTCCCATTGCAGAGAGGTTGGCAAGATGATCACACTGAATATCTCATTGCGGATGAAGTTCACAAGAACTGACCTCGCCAAATAGCCGGGACGATCGAGCACCGACCGCGCGATCAGGCTGGCCAACCGCTGTGAATACTCCGCCTCCGTCTCCCCAGGCAACTGCTCATCATCGATCGCTTCAGGGGTATCTGTCTGGTGGCGGGCCAGGGTGCTCAGTTGCGAAGTTTCGTCAAGCACAATGCTTCCTGTGATCTGCCAGTTCCGCCACAACCAGGGGATCAATACCAGCGCCACTCCTGCCACAAGCAGGAGAGATGTTTGCAGCCAATGCCCAAAGCGCCGCAATGAAATGACTCCTAATAATATTGGGATAGATACCAGCAACAACACCTGGGGACGGATCAACATTAAAACTCCCAATAACCCCCCGGCCAACAAAGGCATTGAACGACGCTTACCTGGTTCTTTCAGCCACCAGAATATCAGCAGAGCAAAAAGAACCACGCCCACCGTTACCGGAAGGTCTGTCATCAACAGCTTGGCATGAGATACATTGATCACATTGGATAATGCGATCGCGTTTTTCTCCCTCAAGATAATAAAAATGGTAACAAGGATCCCGGTGGCTCGACAATGCATTAAGGTAGTCAATAGATAAAGCAGAACCGGAAAAAATGCCAGGACGAGCACCTGTAAAGCCACCACCCGCTCGTAATCCTGGCCACCAATCTGGTGCAGGAAAGCCAAAAAAAGCGCGTACAACGGCCTGCGAACGATCCGCTCTGCACCCCACTTAAAACCCTCCCCGATCAATAGGTTCTGTGAAGTCACATCATGGATGGCAGCATCAGAATACGGGTAATATTCATAAGTTGGCGGACGGGGTTGCGGATTAAACCAGCTTTCCTGTAGAGGTTCAGACAACCAGATAAATGAGGTAAAAAACCAAAGCAAGAGGGCGATTATAAAATCGACTTTGTTAAGCGAGGGCTGGCCGGTAAAAACCTTTAGCAGCCTGGCTTTCCACCATTTAGAAGCAACTACCAATCCCGCGAGAACCAGCCCCATGACAATCCCCCAGGCCCTTAGGATCTGCTGGAATATTAGGGGAACTCCAGGACTTCCCCACCCGCGCCCGAGCCAACTATCGTCATCGGGCGCGAGGCCGATCTTTGACCAGGCGATCACAACCCAGAGCATTAACAACACAGCCATCAGAACCCAAGGGCCGCCAAATCGCTTCAGGCTGACTTTTCTCTCCTCAAGAAAATCTAACCCGTAGCGATAGATCAACAATACTGCAATCGTTTGAACGCACCAGCAGCTAAACCAAAAGAGGAAGGGCGACAGCCTGACCAGGTAAACAAGATAGATCCACGGATAACCTTCGTTCGAAATAAAAAGCAAGAAGGTGTCAAGAATGAAGCTAAGGGTGAGGAAAATTACTAATAACCAGAAAATCCAGTAGTTGCTGACCAGGGTCTCAATAAAGTTAGAGGTTTTAGCGAGTTGATTCGGGTGACGCCTTATCCATACAGTTAAAGTTATGGACATAGCAATTAATAACAGCGCAGTTCCCAAGAGCCCCAAGCGGAGCTGTGAAAACCCAAACAGGACGGCATTTTTAGGGTCTGATGGGATGGATAATAGGAAAACCAGAGCGACCAATCCTTCCGCAGATAATAAATTTAAATAGGCGCGCAGTACCTTACTCATGGAGGTTGTAAACCCTGGCATACTCCAATCCATCGATCTTCACGACAAACTCGGGAATCTTGGTGGAGAAATAGTCTACCATGGCGGGATCAGGGATCTGGCGTTGCCACTGGTGAACGTATAAAATCAGATAGTCAATGCCATCCATCTGGTCGGCATCCGGACCTTCCCATACATCGGGCAAATCCCGTGCTTTCCCATCGAAGAAATAAGATACACTTCCATCCGGATAATGGGTCATTACGCGCAAATCCTCGGCGTTTGGCTTAGTATTAAGGTAACGTGCGGCTTGATCCAGCCCTTCACCCCAACCGATCATCATCACTCCCGGGGCTTTGGTACTGCCACCCAGCAGGGGGTTGTAATAGGTTAAATAGTATGGCGAATGTTGGACTGTCAAGCGAACTTGCCAACCCAAACACAGGATCAGCAAAGCCACGATCGAGGCCCGCACTAGTAACCGGTTATACCGCTTCCAAAGCCAACCAACCAGTGCCGCCCAACCCATTCCAGCCAAGAGGTCCAAGGGCAAAAAACTGGGGATGATATAACGATCGAACTTTTTTGCGCTAAGGCTCATCTGGAGCATGAATAGAATAGCGAATAAAACCAGCCAAACCGCCGCTCGCCGCCTGAAAGGCTGCTCATTAGGCGACCAGCGCAAGCGAAAAGTAAGGCCCGCCAAACATAATCCGGCCAGAACGACCGGTGTTGTCCGCCAGAGATAATTGACCGGATA
>Ga0209341_10002724_pt1 | contig 16731 bp, 16 predicted proteins | sample RifCSP13_2_FD_184020 | JGI IMG/M metagenome (GOLD analysis project Ga0209341, IMG submission 184020) | Soil microbial communities from Rifle, Colorado - Rifle CSP2_sed 13_2 (SPAdes) (version 2) | ecosystem: Environmental > Terrestrial > Deep subsurface > Rock core/Sediment | place: Rifle...
CTCTGCTCGTCCTCGGTTCAGGAGGCACAGGACCTGGGGCTCGTTGCCCACGCGGCGACGCTCGAGTCGCGCGTGCCCTTCGTCCACTTCTTCGACGGGTTCCGCACGTCCCACGAGCTCAACAAGGTCGAGCGACTGTCCGAGGACGATCTCCGCGCGATGATCGACGACGGGCTCGTCCGAGCCCACCGGGAGCGCGCGCTCACACCGGACCGGCCGGTCCTCCGGGGCTCCGCGCAGAACCCCGACGTGTTCTTCCAGGCCCGCGAGGCGGCCAACCCCTTCTACCTCGCGGTCCCCGACGTCACGCAGAGGGCTATGGACAGGATCGGGGACCTGACCGGCCGCCGCTACCACCTGTTCGACTACGAGGGCGACGCGGAGGCCGACCGCGTGATGGTGCTGATGGGATCGGGTGCGGGCGCCGTCGGGGAGACGGTGGAGGCGCTCGTGGCAGGCGGTGAGCGCGTCGGGCTCCTCGTCGTCCGCCTCTTCCGGCCCTTCTCTGCGTCCGCGTTCGTCGCGGCGCTGCCGGCGACCGTCCGCTCGATCGCGGTCCTGGACCGGACGAAGGAGCCGGGAGCGCCGGGCGAGCCGCTGTACCAGGATGTCGTCACCTCGATCGCCGAGGAGATCGCCGAGAGGAAGACCGCCTTCACCGGCTTCCCGCGTGTGATCGGCGGGCGCTACGGCCTGTCCTCGAAGGAGTTCACGCCGGCGATGGCGGCGGCGGTTTTCGCCGAGCTGGAGGGGAACGACCCCAAGAACCATTTCACAGTCGGGATCCACGACGATGTCACCCGCACGAGCCTGCCGGCGGACGACGCCTTCTCCACGGAGTCCGCCGACGTGACGCGCGCCGTCTTCTACGGTCTCGGAAGCGATGGCACGGTGAGCGCGAACCGCAACTCCGTGAAGATAATCGGCGAGCGCACGCCGCTTCACGCCCAGGCCTACTTCGTCTACGACTCGAAGAAGGCCGGCTCCGTGACCGTCTCCCACCTGCGTTTCGGGCCGCGACCGATCCGCTCCACCTACCTGATCGAGCGTGCGAACTTCGTCGCGTGCCATCAGTTCGGCTTCCTCGAGCGCATGGACGTCCTGAAAGCGGCCGAGCCGGGCGCGACGTTCCTCCTGAACAGCCCCTACGGACCGGAGGAGGTTTGGGACCATCTCCCGGTCGAGGTCCAGGAGCAGATCGTCGGCAAGCGGCTCCGCTTCCACGTGGTCGACGGGCACCGCGTAGCCAGGGAGGCCGGCCTCGGCAGCCGCATCAACACCGCGTTGCAGACCTGCTTCTTCGCCCTTTCGGGGGTCATCCCGACGGACGACGCCCTCGCGGCCATCAAGGACGCGATCCGCGAAACGTACGGGAAGCGGGGCGAGCCGGTCCTCGAGAGGAACTTCGCCGCCGTGGACGGCGCGTTGGCCGCACTGCACGAGGTGGAGGTGCCGGCCACCGTTTCGGGCGACCTCCACAGGACGCCCCCCGTTTCATCCCAGGCCCCCGACTTCGTTCAGCGCGTGACGGCTCGGATGATCGCCGGCGAGGGCGACCTCCTGCCGGTCTCTGCGCTCCCGGTCGACGGCACGTTCCCGACTGACACGGCCCGATGGGAGAAACGGAGCATCGCCCAGGAGATCCCGATCTGGGATCCGTCGATCTGCATCGATTGCGCCAAGTGCGCACTGGCCTGTCCCCACGCTGCGATCCGCATGAAGGTCTACGAGCCGGCCGCGCTCGCGGGCGGGCCGCCCGCCTTCCAGCACAAGGCTTGGGTGTCCCGGGACCTGCCCGGCATGGCGATGACCATCCAGGTCGCGCCCGACGACTGCACGGGCTGCGGCATCTGCGTCGACGTCTGCCCGGCCAAGAGCAAGGAGGAGGTCCGGCACAAGTCCATCAACATGGAGCCGATGCTCGAGCACCTGGAGCGCGAGCGCGACAACTTCGCCTTCTTCCTCGAGCTCCCGGAGATGGATCGCACGAAGGTGCGCCCCGAGACCGTGAAGGGCTCGCAGATGCTCCAACCGCTGTTCGAGTTCTCGGGCGCGTGCTCGGGGTGCGGTGAGACCCCATACCTGAAGCTCCTCACGCAGATGTTCGGCGACCGGATACTCGTGGCCAACGCGACCGGCTGCTCCTCCATCTACGGGGGAAACCTGCCGACGACACCGTGGTCGAGGAACGCGGATGGACGCGGCCCCGCGTGGTCCAACTCGCTGTTCGAGGACAACGCCGAGTTCGGCTTCGGGATGCGACTGGCCCTCGACCAGCAGGCCGAGCAGGCACGAGCGCTCCTGCGCACGCTGTCCTCTCCGCTCGGCCAGGACCTCGCCGCCGAGGTCCTGGCCGCGCGGGAGCGTGGCGAGGCTGCGGTCGTCGCGCAGCGCCAGCGCGTCGAGGAGCTGAAGCGTCGTCTCGAGACCCTCAACACGCCCGAGGCCGACAACCTCCTCGCGGTGGCGGACGCGCTCGTGCCCAAGAGCGTCTGGATCGTGGGTGGCGACGGCTGGGCCTACGACATCGGCTTCGGCGGGCTGGACCATGTCCTCGCGTCCGGACGCGACGTGAACCTGCTCGTGCTCGACACCGAGGTGTACTCGAACACCGGCGGCCAGGCGTCGAAGGCGACTCCCCGCGGGGCGGTCGCGAAGTTCGCGGCCGCGGGAAAGGCGACCGGCAAGAAGGACCTCGGGATAATCGCGACCGCCTACGGCAACGTCTACGTGGCGCAGGTGGCCATGGGCGCCGACAACCCGCAGACCGTGAAGGCATTCGCAGACGCCGAGGCCCACTCCGGGCCTTCGCTCCTGATCGCCTACAGCCACTGCATAGCCCACGGGATCGACATGTCGACGGCGATGAGCCACCAGAAGGAGGCCGTCGACAGCGGCTACTGGCCGCTCTACCGCTACGACCCGGGGCGCGAGCACGCGTTCCACCTCGACAGCAAGAAGCCGACCCTCCCACTCGCGCGCTTCGCGGAGAAGGAGATCCGCTTCGCGATGCTCGAGCGCGCGGATCCCGAGCGCGCCGCGGAACTCCTCGGGAAGGCCCAGGAGGACGTGGATGAGCGCTGGCACCTGTACGAGCAGATGGCGGCGATCGACCGAACGCCGACCGAGGAGGAGAAGGAGGCGTCGGCATGACCGCGGACCTCCGCACCAGGTACCTGGGTCTCGAGCTCGCGAACCCGCTCGTACCCTCTGCCTCGCCGCTTTCACAGCGGATCGACACGCTCCACCGGCTCGAGGACGCGGGCGCGGCCGCCGTCGTCATGCAATCGCTCTTCGAGGAGCAGATCGAGCACGAGTCGATCCAGCTCCACGGCGTGCTGGAGTGGGCGGCCGAGAGCTTCCCAGAGGCGCTCAGCTATTTCCCCGAGCTAGAGGACTACAACACGGGTCCCGACTCCTACCTCCGGCACCTGGAGCTCACAAGGCGCGAGCTGGCGATCCCGGTGATAGGGAGCCTGAACGGCGTGTCCTCCGGTGGGTGGGTGAAGTACGCGAAGCGGATACAGGACGCCGGCGCCGACGCGCTCGAGCTGAACGTCTACTTCGTCGCGGCAGACCCGGACATGGCTGCCGAGGATGTCGAGCGCCGGTACCTCGATCTCGTGGCCGACGTGCGCTCCTCCATCGAGATCCCTCTCGCGGTGAAGGTTGGACCCTACTTCAGCTCGTTCGGGAACATGGCGCGGCGGCTCGCGCAGGCCGGCGCGGACGGACTGGTCCTGTTCAACCGCTTCCTCCAGCCGGATATCGACCTGGAGGCGCTGCGAACCGATCCCACCCTCCGGCTCTCCACGCCCGACGAGCTCAGACTACCGCTCCGATGGATCGCGATCCTGCACGGGAGGGTCGGCGCCAGCCTCGCGGCGACGTCGGGGGTTCACGGCGCCGACGGCGCGCTGAAGCTCCTGCTCGCCGGCGCCGACGTGACGATGATGGCCTCGGCGCTGATCCAGCACGGCCCCGAGCACCTGACGAACGTGCTCGACGGCATCCGCACCTGGCTGGAGGAGAACGACTACGAGTCCGTCGAGCAGATGAAGGGGAGCATGAGCCAGGCGAAGTGCGACGACCCGATCGCCTTCGAGCGTTCGAACTACATGCACGCGCTCGTGAACTACGTGAGCCCCTACGACTGGCGGCTCACTCCCGGATCGCCGATGGCCTAACCCGGATCGGCCTGCGCCTCGGCCTCGAGGAGGTCGCGGGCGGAGATCATCCCAACGACCCGCCCGCCGTCCACGACCGGCAGATGCCGGGCGCCGACCTTCAGCATGAAGGCCGCCGCCTCGGCCGCCTCTGCGTCCTCGTCGATCGTCAAGGGATCCGGCGTCATGTAGACGACGACGGCCGTGCCGGCGGGATCGACGCCCTCGGCCATCGCCCGGACGAGATCGCGCTCGGTCACGATCCCCACCAGGTTCTCGTCCTCGAAGACGGCCAGAGCGCTCACCTCGTTGTACTGCATCCTGCTCGCCACGTCTGCAAGGCTGTCCTCAGGGCCTGCGGTCATGACCTCGTGCCTGCAGAGCGTTCCTACCTTCATAGTGCACCTCCTGGGTTCCACCGGAAGCATGGGAACACGCACGAGCGACCGGCGACGGCCGGACGACCCCTCCGACGTGGGACCTTCAGGGCCGTGCCGTCGCGTCCTCCGAACGGTATCGTTCGCGCCGATGAGCGACGGGATGAGGCGCGCCATCGCCGAAGAGATGCCTCGGGCGAGGGAGGAGCTCGAGCGCCTCGTCCGGATCCCCTCGGTGGCGTTCGAGGGATTCAACACGGAACCGGTCAGGGAGTCGGCGGAGGTGACCGCGGAAATCCTTCGCGCGGCGGGCTGCGGCGGGGTTCGTCTCTTGGAGTTGCCGAGCGACCACCCCGCGGTGTTCGGCGAGATCCCGGCGCCGGAAGGAGCCCAGACCGTGCTGCTCTACGCGCACCACGACGTCCAGCCCGCAGGGCCCGAGGAGCTCTGGGACACCCCGCCGTTCGAGCCGGTGGAGCGCGACGGCCGACTCTTCGGTCGCGGCACCTCGGACGACAAGTCGGGCATCGTGCTGCACGCTGCCGCGCTGCGCGCCTTCGACGGCCACCCGCCTGTGGGAGTGAAGGTCCTGATAGAGGGCGAGGAGGAGGCGACGATCGAGCATCTCCCGAAGCTCGTGCGCAACAGCTCCGACCTGCTGGCCGCCGACGTGATAGTCGTCGCCGACTCGGGGAACTGGAGGACCGGCGAGCCCACACTGTGCACCACGCTCCGCGGCGTCGTCGACTGCACGATCGAGCTGCAAACGCTCGGCCTGCCGGTTCACAGCGGAAGCTACGGGGGGGCAGCGCCGGACGCGCTGGTTGCGCTGATCCGGGTGCTCGCTACTCTCCACGACGACCGGGGCGGCTGCGCCGTCGAGGGGCTGGCGACGATGCCGTGGACGGGTGCCGACTACCCGGAGGACCTCTTCCGTCAGGAGGCGACCGTCCTAGACGGCGTGGACCTGGTGGGCGAGGGGTCGCTGGCGCAGCGCATATGGGCCAAGCCGGCGGTGAGCGTGATCGGCCTCGACGCGCCCCCGGTGCACGGCGCGAGGAACATACTCGTCGACCGGGCACGGGCGAAGGTCAGCCTGCGGATCCCTCCGAACGAGGAACCCGAGCGGGCGCTCGACCTCCTGTCGGCGCATCTGGAGGCCGCGACGCCGTGGGGTGCGCGCGTGACAGTCACGAGGGGTCAGCCGGCGCTCGGAGCGGCGGTCTCCGCCGACGGCCCCGCGTATGCGGCCGCACGGGCCGCGCTCGAAGAAGCCTACGGCAAGCCGGCCGTCGAGATGGGTGGGGGGGGCTCGGTGCCGCTCATCCCCATACTGGCGGAGATCTTCCCGAAGGCCGAGATCCTCATGATGGGTGCGATGGACGACCGCTCGAACACCCACGCGCAGAACGAGAGCGTGGACATGGCCGAGATAGAGCGGGCGGCCCTGGCCGAGGCTCTCCTTCTCGCTCGACTCGGCCTCTAGCCTGGCGCGGCTTCCCCCTCGTCGGTATGCTCCCGCCCGGGGGAGGTGATGCGGTGCAGCGGTTCTGGCTGTTCCTGCACATCGCCGGAGGGTTCGCCTTCGCGCTCGCGCACGGCGCCTCGGCCACGATGATGTTCCGGGTCCGCAGGGAGCGGGACCCGGCGCGGATCGCCGCCATCCTCGATCTGTCGAGCTCCACCTTGTGGGCGATGGGCATCGGGTTCCTCGTCCTGCTCGTCGCCGGCATCGTCGGAGCCTCCATCGAGGGGCTTTGGGACGAGGGGTGGATCTGGGCGTCGCTCGTCCTGCTCGTCGCGATCATGGGCGCGATGACCCCGCTCGCGGCCACCTACTACAACCGGATCCGCGAGGCGGTCGGGGCCCCGACCTGGGACCAGGCCCGCAAGGGGGTCGCCCCGGGTCCGCCGACGCAGCCTGAGGAGCTCGAGTCGCTGCTCCGCTCGCGACGTCCCGAGGCCATCGCTCTGCTCGGCGGCGGCGGGCTTCTCGCGATCCTCTGGCTCATGGTCTTCAAGCCCTTCTGAGTACCCTGCTGTTACCGTGGAGCCGTGGACGTGAACGTGAACCCCCAGGACGTGCCGGGCCCCGGGACCCCGCAGGAGCGCGAGGGCAGGCAGGAGACGATCACGGAGCCGACGAAGCTCCTCCGGATCGCGAGCATGGTCCGTGAGCTCCTGGACGAGACCCGCCAGGCCTCCCTCGACGAGCCCGGCCGGATCCGGCTCCGCCAGATCTACGACAGGTCGGTCGGCGAGCTGCGTGAGATCCTCTCGCCCGACCTCCAGGAGGAGCTCGCGACCCTCGCGCCACCGATGGAGGGCGTCCCCTCCGAGTCCGAGATCCGCGTCGCCCAGGCGCAGCTCGTCGGCTGGCTCGAGGGCCTGTTCCACGGGATCCAGGCCGCGCTCTTCGCCCAACAGGCGGCCGCGCGCGCGCAGTTCGACGAGCTCCGGCGCCGGGGGCTCCCCGGCGGGCAGCCCCCGCCGCAGGGCGATCCCGAGACGCCCGGCCAGTATCTCTAGCGCGTATCGCTCACCCGCTCGCGGGTGAGACGCTGGGCCAGCAGGATCGGGAGGAACGTGATGGCGACCACCATGATCGCGACCACGTTCGTGACCGGCTGCGAACGCGGGCGGAACAAGCTCTTGAAGATGAAGATCGGGAGCGTCTGCAGCTGCCCGGCCGTGAACGTCGTCACGATGATCTCGTCGAAGGAAAGCGCGAACGAGAGCAGCCCTCCGGCCAAGAGCGCCGTCGCGATGTTGGGCAGCAGGATGTGCCGGAAGGTCTGCAGGCCCGACGCTCCCAGGTCCGCCGACGCCTCCACCAGCGAGGGCGACAGCCGCCGGAACCTCGCGATCACGTTGTTGTAGACCACCACGATGCAAAAGGTCGCGTGGCCGGCGACCACCGTGAGCAGTCCGAAGTCGATGTCCGCCACCGCGATCGACGAACGGAGCGCGATCCCGGTCACGATCCCCGGCAGCGCGATCGGGAGCACGACCAGGAACGAGACGGCCTCGCGGCCGAAGAACTTCGTCCGGTAGACGGCGGCGGCCAGCAAGCTGCCCAAAAGGATGGCCACGCCGGTCGCCATCAGCGCGATCTCGACCGAGAAGCGGAGAGCCTTCCACATGTCCGGGTTGCGGAAGGTCACTCCGAACCATTCCGTCGTGAGGCCCGGCGGGGGGAAGCGGAATCCCGCCGACTCCGTTGTGAACGCGTAGAGGAAGATCACGGCCAGCGGGAAGTACTGGAATAGGATGACCGCTCCGGAGGCCAGCTTGAGACCGAGCGTTCGGCGCCTCATCAAAGCGCCTCGAAAGCCCCGAGCCGCTTGGCCCCGAGCAGGTAGAGGACCATCACCACCATCGGCACGACGGAGAAAGCCGCGGCGAGCGGCAGGTTGCTCTCGACGCCGGTCGCCTGGAGGACGCGAGCTCCGATGAAGTAGCTCGAGTCACCGATGATGCCCGGGATGATGAAGTCACCGAGCGTGAGCGAGAACGTGAAGATCGACCCTGCGGCGAGTCCCGGCAGGGCGAGTGGAAGGATGATCCTTCGGAACGTCAGCCGCGGCCTGGCCCCGAGGTCGCTCGAGGCATCGACGAAGGACTCGGGAACCCGCTCGAGGGCGGCGTGCAGGGGCAGGATCATGTAGGGCAGCCACGTGTAGACGAAGACGACGAAGCGGCCGATATCAGAAGTGGAGAGGGAGGAACCGCCCACGGCCGGCGTCCTCAGGAGGAGATCGAGGAGCGGGGACAAGCCCGTGTGATCCAGGAACCAAGTCGCGATCCCGTCGCGGGCGAGGATCAGCTTCCAGGAGAGCACCCGGACGAGGTAGCTGGACCACAACGGCATCAGTACCCCTACGTACAGAAGGGTCTTGGCCCGCGGCGAGGCGAACCGAGCCATGTAGTAGGCGAGCGGGAACGCGATCACGCCGCATGCCACGGTCACCGACGCCGCCATCAGCGTGGTCCGGACGATGATGTCGCGGTTCGCCGGCTCCCACAGCTGGCGGTACGTATCGAGGCCGAGCTCGCGGACCACGAGACCGGTGAACTCCTCCAGCCTGTAGAGCCCGTAGACGGCGAGCGCCGCGAGAGACCCGAGGTAGACGACGCCGAGCCACGCCATCCCAGGCGTGAGCGCACCGGCGAGCCGGAGCCGCGGGTGCCGGTAGAAGAACGACGACAGTCTGTGCGCGATCGAGTGGCGCTCGCCGACTACCGTCACGCCGCCCTCCCGCAGGAGGGGTGGGACCCGGCCGGGCCCCACCCCACGCGTCCGCGGGTCAACGACCGCCGATCACCGCGACGTAGTTCGTCACCCACTCGTAGTACGGCACGCAATCCGGCGGGCCGCCGGGAACGAAGCAGTCCGCCTGAGGCGTCTTCCAGAAGTAGATCTGGTCGAAGTCGTCGATCCCATTCAGCTGGCAACCATCGTCGCCGAGCAGCTCGTTGCCCTCGCAGGCCGACGGCACGACCGGAACCGAGCCGAACCACGAAGCCAGGTCGCCCTGGAGCTTCGGCGTGATCGACCAATTCATCCACTCGTAGGCGCAGTTCGGGTGCGGGGCGTCGACGTGCATCATCGTCGTGTCGGCCCACCCGGTAGCCCCCTCCTTGGGGATGACGCTGCCGATCGGCTCCTCCTCGAAGAACTTGAGCCAGTTCGCCTGGAACGGCCACGACGTGCTGGCGACGACCCCTTCTTTCTTGAAGTCGTCCATCTGGACGTAGGCGTCGTGCCAGTACCGGAAGACGAGCTCCCGCTGCTGACGGGCCGCCTCGAGCACCGCGTCGAACTGATCGCGGGTTAGCGCGTAGGGATCGTCGATCCCGAGGTCCGGCTGGGTGGCCTTCACGTACAGCGCCACCGAGGCTAGAGCGATGGCTCCGTCGTAGGCCTCGATCCTCCCCGCGTTCGACTTGCCGTCGGGAAGGTTCTGCTCCTCGAACACGACGCTCCAGCTGTCCGGAGGCTCGTCCCCGAAAACGTCCGTGTTGTACATGAGGACGTCGGAGCCCCACTGGTACGGGACCCCGTAGTGCTCCGCCTCGCCGTCGCCGTCCTTGTCCACGGTGTGCCAGGGCGCGTTCTGGAGCCGTTCGTCGATCGTGTCGTACCCCTCGATCAGATCGACGTTCACCGGCTGAACCGTGTCGCCGGAGATCAGTCGGAGGCTCGAGTCTCCCGAGGCGGTGACGAGGTCAAGCCCCGAGCCCTCCTGCATGAGCGACGCCATCTCGTCGGAGGTGTTGGCGACCGTGACGTTCACCTGGCAGCCGGTGTCGGCCTCGAACTGGGTGACCCAGTCGTAGGCCTCGCTGGTCGAGCCGTCCTCGATGTAACCGACCCACGCCAGGATGTTCACCTCACCCTCGCCCTCGCCGATCGAGGTGATCATGCCGCCCGGTGCATGCTCCTCTCCATCCACCGGGGTCGGCGTCTCCTCCTTGGTGCACGCGGCGGCTACGAACGCAACCGCCGAGAGCAGCGCCAGCAGGCGCAGGTATCTCCTCATGCTTCCCCCTCCTCCGGGCCCATCGACCCGACGTCCGGCCCGGTCTCCTCGACCGGGCGATTGTTCCTCCTGTCCCAAACTAGCTGAACCGCCTGCCCCCTGACCTGCAGGGCTTCCATCGACGAAGTTGCGAGGTTCTGTTGCACGACGACCAGCGTTCCCCCCGCGTCCAGCGCAACGACGTACCTGGTGAGCGCACCCAGGTATACGACGTCGCGCACGTGCCCAGTTGCCGCGCTCTGTTCGGACCCGGGCCGCTCGTCGGGACCAGCGATGTGGATCTTCTCCGGCCGGACCGTGAACGCCTTCGGCGAACCCGCGATCGCCTCGGCCGCCTTGCCCGAGAGAACGTTGGAGACCCCGACGAAGCCGGCAACGAAACCTGTGGCGGGGCGTTCGTAGACCTCGGCCGGCGTGCCTACCTGCTCGATACGACCGGCGTTGAAGACCGCCAGCCGGTCGCTCATCGCGAGGGCCTCCTCCTGGTCGTGCGTGACGTAGACGAACGTCAGACCGACCCGCTCCTGGATCGCCTTCAGCTCGATCTGCATCTCCTGGCGCAGCTTCAGGTCGAGCGCGCCGAGCGGCTCGTCGAGGAGAAGTACCTTCGGGTGGTTGACGAGGGCGCGGGCGAGCGCGACGCGCTGCCGCTGCCCGCCTGACAGCTGCGACGGCTTCCGTCTCTCGAAGCCCTCGAGGCGGACCATCCGGAGCGCCTCCCCGGCCCGCTCGCGTCGTTCGGCGGCCGGAACCTTCCTCACCATGAGGCCGTACTCGACGTTACCCTGCACGGTCATGTGCGGGAACAGCGCGTAGTCCTGGAAGACGGTGTTGACGTCGCGCTCGTAGGGCGCGAGCTCGGTGACGTCCCGACCGCCGAGGAAGACCCGGCCGGCGGTCGGAGCCTCGAACCCGGCGATCATACGGAGGCAGGTGGTCTTTCCGGACCCGGAGGGACCGAGGAGCGAGAAGAACTCTCCGGGCGCGACCGCGACGTGGACGCCGTCGACGGCCACCACGTCTCCGAACCGCTTCACGACTCCCTCGAGGCGGACGGCCGGCTCCGGCATGCCCGGCAACGCCCGTTCCTCCGCCTCCGCCGCTCGCGCCAAGCATCTCTCCCCTCAGGCTCGGCCAATCTTGAACGGGAACGACCGCGGCGACAACTGCGGGCTCACCGCGCTTGCTCGGGCGAGTACCCAAGGCGGAAGGCGGCCAGCCCTCGTGCGATGTTCCCGACGATCCTGGGGCCCTCGAAGACCAGCCCGGTGTACACCTGCACGGTTGTGGCGCCCGCCCGCAGACAGGCGAGCGCGTCCTCGGCTGTGGAGATGCCGCCGCATGCATGGACCGGCACCGTCCCGCCGGTGGCTTCCAGGACCTCCCGCACGATGCCCGGCGTGAGCTCGGAAAGGGGTCGACCCGAGAGCCCGCCCCGACCGGTGGAGAGCCGGGCGTCCTCCACGGGGCGCGTGTTCGAGCAGGTCAGACCCGAGGCGCCGGCGTCCCTGGCGACCACGGCCATGCCGAGCACCCCGTCGCGCTCCTCGTCGGTCTCGAAGCGCGGGAGCTTCACGAGGATCGGCTTGCCGGTCCTCGCACGGAGCTCGCGAACCAGGAGGTCGACGTGTGCCAGCTCGTGCTCCCAGCCTGCGTTCGGGCTGCTGGAGTTCAGCTCGAACCCGTCGACCAGCGGCTCCAGCACGCCGAAGGCAGCGAGGACGTCCTCGACACCCTCGTCGGCGAGGGAGACGATCCGTGGCGCAGTTCGCTCGCTTCGCCGAAGCGCCTCGGCAGCGGCGTCGGCGCCCGGGTTGGGAAGACCCATCGAGTTGAGGAGCGCTCCGCGATCGGAATCGCGAACCATCCGCGGCTTCGCGTTCCCGCGACGCGGGGCCCGGGTGACTGTACCGCCCACGACGTAGCCGAACCCGAGCCGGCCCAGCGCGTCGAGGTGGGTACATGACTTGTCGAACCCGGCGGCCAGGCCGATCGGGTTGGCGAGCGCGATGCCGTGCAGAGAGACGCGGAGCGCCGGATCGTCGGGTGCACCGCCGATCCGCGACCAGGGCAGCGGCAGTCCGAGCAACGCCCCGGCCACGCGGTGGGCGGCCTCTGGGGGAAGAGCGAACAGCAGGGGGCGTGCGACCGCCCGGTACAGACCCATCGGGGTAACTATGCTACCCCGCGATGAGCGACGATCTCGCCGTGCGACTCCTCGCCGTTTCCGAGCTCCACGGCGACTTCGTCCTTTCTTCGGGGGCGCGCTCCAACGTCTACTTCGACAAGTTCAGGTTCCTCACCGATCCGGCGCTCCTCCGGGAGCTCGCGGCGGCCGTTGCCGAGAGACTGCCCGGCAGCGTCACGCATCTAGCGGCGCCCGAGGGCGCAGCCACCCTGCTCCTTGCGGCGGTCGCCATCGAGACTGGCCTCTCCGTCGCCGTCGTCCGCAAGGAGCCCAAAGCCTACGGGACGATGGCACAGGTGGAGGGATCGGCTCCCCCAGAAGCGCGCTTCGCGTTGATCGAGGACGTTTCGACGACGGGTCACCAGGTGCTCCGGGCGGCGAAGGCCCTCGAGGAGCGCGGTGCGGAGGTGCTGGTGATCGTGCTCGCGATCGACCGCGGGGGCGGGGATCGCCTTCGCGAGGCCGGTTACAGGGTGGAGGCGGTCGCGTCTTTGCGGCCCGAGGGCTAGTCCCGCACGCAGCGCCAGATCTGTAGCCGCCAGAGGAGCCGGCTGCCGCGCCTGCGGAGGTCGAGTATCCCCTCCTTCATCATCGCGGCGACCGCCCTCGACTTGGCAACCAGATCCGGGAGGGGGAACTCCCGCTCGAGGAGGGGCTGCAGGTTCGCCGCCCCGAAGATCCGCTTGGCGACGTCGAGGATCTTGTTCTCGGCCTGGATCGTGCCGGTGGGCAGGTAGAGGCTACCGCCGGGCGCGAGGCAGTCGACCTGCTCGAGGCTCTCGAGCATCGCGGTCGGGAGCTCGGCACCCGTAGGACCTCCGGCTCGGCCGTCGGGGAACCAGCCGGCCACCTGGGCGATCCCATCGGGGATGCCGGAAACGTCGCCGATCATGACGTTCGCACTGACGTCGGAGACCGGCTCGAGCAGGTTCCCGACCCGGAACTCCACCCGGTCGTCGAGACCGAGACGCCGGGCGTTCTCTCGAGCGACGCCGACCGCCTCGGGGGAGAGATCGCAGCCGACGACACGCTCGGCGCCCAGCCTGGCCGCCACGAAGGAGAGCACGCCGCTGCCGCACCCGACGTCGATCACGGTGTCTCCGGGAGCAACATCCAGAGCGTCGGCGATCGTGCGGCTCGTGTGCGTGGGAGCGAACACGCCCGGGTTCACCGCGATCGTGAACGGTCCGGTGCGTCCCCTCCATTCGAGCTCGGTTCGGGCGGTCATGCACCGCCCATCGTGGCGGCCGGGGACGGTGGCGTCAACCTCATACGCGTGGCGGCGACACCACGGCGTCCTCCCCCGGCTCTATCTCACCCCGCTCGACTGCCGCGGCGTCGACCTCCGCTTTCTCACCTACGGCGTGAGTGTCGACGCCCAGATGCCCTACCGGGTAGCCCCTCACGCGCCGGGCGGCCCTACGCAGCAGCGTGAACGCGCCGTGTCGGTTGCCCCGGAAGAGGTGGACGTAGCCGGCCCCGAGCTGCGAGAGACCCTTGAAGAACTCGGCGTCCTCGGATCCCCGCGCCTGCTTCCAGGCGGTCTCCCAAGCCTCGTGTGCGGGAAAGAATCGCCCGGAGTTGAAGTGCTCGCGGCCGAGGCGGTGGTTCTCCTCGAGAGGAAGCGCGTCGAAGTCCTGCAGCTCCAGGGTGTTCGGGGAACCCCAGGGCTGCGGCCGTCCGAGGTGGTCGCGCGGTCGCTCGGCCTTCTGTCGGCGATCGCTCGGCAACCCACGCCTGCCCCGCGCCTCCTGCGCCACCGGACAATCGTACCGACCTCAGGCCTCCTCGGCTCCGGCGGCCAGTCGCTCACCGAGCCACACGTCGTTCACGACGACCTTGATCGCCGCCGCGAGCGGGAGAGCGAGCAGAACGCCGGCGAAGCCGGCCAGGCTCCCGCCGATCAGTGTGCTCACTATCACGGCCGCGGGCGAGAGGTCGACCGCGCCCTTCATCACGCGCGGCACGATCAGGTAGTTCTCGAGCTGCTGGTACACGATGAAGTAGACGAGAGCCGCGACTCCGTCCCCGGTGGAAGAGAAGAAGGCGACCGTGACGGCGACTATCGCGCCGAGCGTGGCGCCGATCGCCGGGATCAGGTCCGTGATCGCGACCCACATCGCCAGAGCCACGGCGAACGGTATTCCGAACACCGTGAGGAAAACGAGCGCGGCGATACCGGCGATCGCCGAGGTAAGAAGGTTTCCCGACACGTAGCCGCCGATCCGGCCGAGCGCCTCGCCGAGGACGCGCCCACCACGCTCGCGGAGCTCGGGCCGGAACAGCGCCACCGAGGTCGTTCGCATCTTCGGCATCGAGAGCAGGAAGTACACGGTGAGGATCGCGATCGTGAGGGTGTTGAAGATCACGCTCGCCACGCCCCGCGTGAAGCCGAGGATCGTGCCGAACGACGCGGAAGCGAGGCTCGGGAGCCGCTCCGTGAGGTTCTGGAGCTCGTCGGCGAGGTCGTGCTCGCGGACGAAGTCGCCGAGCCACCCCTGCTGCTGAGACAGCCGGTCCACGTAGTCGGGGATGTTGGCCGCCAGGTCGCGGACCTCGGCCACGAGGGGCGGCACGACGAGGGACACGAACAGCCCGACGAACGCGACCGCGGCGAGGAAGATGACCGCGACCGCCCATCCCCGCGTGATGCGGAACCGCTCGAGCCTTCCGACCGCGCGATCGAGGCCGACGGCGAGGACCGCCGCGATCAGTAGCAGCATCAGCACGTCGCGGACGATCATGGCCTGACCCAGCACGAACAGCGTGACCGAGACGACCACGGTCACGCGGGCCCAGTAGCTCATCGGCGGCCAGCGCCGCCTCCACTCCTCGTGTTGCTCGGCCATCGCCGGGAGTCTCGCCGGTGCCGCGCGCATATTCCAGCACCCGCGCGCCCCGAGTGCTCGCGCGCCGGGATCAGCCGAGGCCGCGGGCGTCCTGCTTGAGCGCCAGGTCGATGCCCGCCGCCGAGGCGAGTACGACCTGCCTCATCGCCGGAGACACGGGGCCGCTCATCTCGAGCAGGTAGTTGTCGGCGACGGTGAACGCGGTCTTCAGGATCCCCTCCCACTTCTTGGTGATGCGCCCGACCTCCGTCCCCGAGGGGTCCTGGATGGAGAAGTCCCAAGCCCGCCAGTTCTCGGCGTTGATCGACCCGAGCTCCTGGCCTTGCGCGTCGTGCAGACCGAAGCGGATCTTCCCGATCATGTTCTTCTGGACGATCTTCCCGACGTCGTTGCCCTGCCCGTCCTTCACCACGACCGTAGACTTGAAGACCTTCGCCGGCCGCGTGAGCTCCACGACCTTCTGACCCACCGCATCGTAGACCGACAGTGTGTGCGTCATGAACTGGTCCAGCGACGACACGAGCCGGAGCGCCTTCTTGAGGGTCGACTGGCCCTCCTGCCGGACAATCCCCACCTGGTTGCCCTCCTCGTCGCGAATCGCGAACTCGGTGTTGAGCTCGATCACCTTCACCTTCTGGTTGAAGACGAGGCGATCGCGGGAGAGCAAGTCGGACACGGCTTCCTCCTTCGTGGGGGTCCTGGAGGGCAGCCTACGCCCGGGACCCACGGCCCTCAACGTCGCCTCCTCCTTCGCCTAAGCTTGGACCGCAGTGAGCGATACCGAGAAGCTGTCGGCCGAGGACGAGCGGACCAAGGAGATGGTCCCCGCCCTCACGGGGGCGATCCGCCGCCTCCGGCAGCGGGTGGAGCCCTTCGACCCCCACGCCCGCCACCCCGAGCCGACCGGGAACTTCAAGAGCGGGGCGCTTCGCGCCGCGATCTTCGGGGTGAACGACGGTCTGGTCTCCAACCTCTCCCTGATCATGGGAGTAACGGCGGCGGGTGCGTCCAACCGTGTCATCCTGCTCGCCGGGATCGCGGGGCTGCTCGCAGGCGCCTTCTCGATGGGGGCCGGCGAGTACATCTCCATGCGCGTGCAGCGGGAGGTCTTCGAGCGGCTGCTGCAGTTCGAGGCGCACGAGCTGGCCACGACTCCCGAGGCGGAGCTCCACGAGCTGACCGACATCTTCCATCGCAAGGGGCTCTCCCCCGACCTCGCCGTGCGCGTCGCGGAGGAGTTGTCGAAGGACCCCGACGTCGCGCTCGAGACGCACGCGCGCGAGGAGCTGGGCCTGGACCCGGACGAGGGACTGGGCTCTCCCTGGGGCGCCGCGCTCGCCTCCTTCGCGACGTTCTGCTTCGGCGCGCTCGTTCCTCTGGTGCCGTTCCTCGTGGCGACCGGCGGCGCCCTGGCGTCCGCCGTCCTGTCGGGGCTCGCCCTCTTCGGTGTCGGCGGCGCCGCCTCCGCGCTGACGGCGCGACCGCTCCTGTTCGCGGGGTTGCGACAGCTGGCGATCGGCGCGGCGGCTGCTGCCGTCACCTACGGCGTCGGCAGCCTCTTCCACGTGAACGCGGTCGGCTGATCAGATACGCCCGACGGCGTCCTCC
>Ga0209341_10002728_pt1 | contig 16715 bp, 22 predicted proteins | sample RifCSP13_2_FD_184020 | JGI IMG/M metagenome (GOLD analysis project Ga0209341, IMG submission 184020) | Soil microbial communities from Rifle, Colorado - Rifle CSP2_sed 13_2 (SPAdes) (version 2) | ecosystem: Environmental > Terrestrial > Deep subsurface > Rock core/Sediment | place: Rifle...
ACCCCTGAACACGCTCGTCTTGGACCCGATGGTCAACGTTCTGGTCGGGTTGAGTTGGGTCCTGTTCAGCAACTTTGGCCTGGCCATCCTCGTGTTCACCTTGCTCGTGCGCCTTGTCCTGCTGCCGCTGACCCTGCGTCAGCTGAAAGCCTCCAAGGTCATGTCGGTCATCTCGCCGCAGATGAAGGCGCTACAGCAGCGCTTCGGGAAGGACCGCGCCAAGCTGCAGCAGGAGACGATGGCGCTCTACAAGGAGCACGGAGTCAGCCCCGTGGGCTGTGTCATGCCCATGCTGTTGCAGATGCCGGTGCTCTTTGGGCTGTATCAGGCCATCAACCTGGCGCTCGCCGCCGTCCCAGAAGGGCTGATGAACCTTTCGCAGCACCTCTATTGGTGGCTGCCGCAGCAACTGCTCCAGGCGATACCGCCGCAATCGCGATTCTTCTGGCTCGACCTCGGCAAACCGGACCCCTTCTTCATCCTGCCGGTACTGGTGGGTGTGAGCACCTGGGTCCAGAGTAAGATGTCCACATTCAGCACGGCGGACCCGCAGCAGGAGTCCATGAACCGCATGACGACCTCCATGATGCCGCTGATGCTTGGCTACACGACGGTGTTATTCCCGAGCGGCCTGGCTCTCTATTGGGTCATCTCAAACGTCATCGGCGTTGCCGTCCAATACTTCGTCACCGGTTGGGGCGGCCTGGGGCCACTCCTGCAACTCCTGCCCTGGGTTGCTAAAAGCAGTGCGACAGGAGCGATAGATGCGCAGCCACAGCCTGGAAGTAACGGCCAAGACGGTCGACGAGGCCGTCGAACAAGCGCTCCGCCAGCTCGGCGTCCCGCGGTCCGAAGTCGAAATCGTCGTACTTAAAGAGGGGCGACTGGGCTTCCTCGGTTTCGGCGCCGAGGAGGCTGTCGTCCGCGTGGCACTTCGGGGGGAGGAGCACGCTCCGTCTCGCCAGGGCCCCCGTGTGCCGGCCCCGCCACGCGCCGCACGCCCGCCGGTGCCGGCCCCTCCACGCCCCACGCCGCCCGCGCCGGCCCCTCCACGCCCCACGCCGCCCGCGCCGGCCGAGGCGCCGCCGCCCGCGATTGACGACACTGCGGAAACGGCCCAGATCATCCTGGAAGACCTGATCGACCGCATGCACCTCCATGCAGCGGTACGTCCCGCGCCTGGAGAGCAGCGCGGGCGCGCCCCGGATGACCAGGAGGACGCTCGCGTGACCCTGGATATCCGCGGCGAGGAGATGGGACTCCTCATCGGCCGGCGGGGCGAGACGCTTACCGCGCTCCAGTTGCTCGTCAACATGCTCCTCAGCCGCCGGCTCAAGCGTCGCGCTGCCGTCGCCGTCGACGTTGAGGGATACCGGCGCCGTCGAGAAGAGGACCTCCAGCGCATGGCGCACCGGGTCGCCGCGCAGGTAAGGGCCAGCGGCGAGGCTTTCACCTTCGAGCCGATGCAGCCGAGGGAACGGCGCATCATTCACGTGGCGCTTGCCGAAGACCCGCAGGTGATGACGGAGAGCACCGGTGAGGGCGAGCAGCGTCGCGTGGTCGTGATGCTGAGACCTGGCGCCTCTGCTGGACCGAGGGAGGCGCCGAGTCGGGGCCCCTCGGGCAGGCCGCCGCGCGCTCGCTCTTGAGCGGCGCCATGTCGCGGCCGCCGCGAATCATCGCCGTCGCCAACCAGAAGGGGGGCGTCGGCAAGACGACCACGGCAGTCAGCCTCAGCGCAGCGCTGGTGCAGCGCGGGCTGGCCGTGCTCCTGGTGGACCTCGACCCGCAGGGCAACGCTACGAGCGCCCTCGGGCTCTGGGGCACGCCCCCACCGCACCTCTACAGCGCTCTCATCGAGGAGCGTCCGCTCGAGGAGGCATTGCGCCACTCCGACGAAGGGGTGGTCGTCGCGCCGTCATCGCCGGACTTGGCCGGCGCCGAGGTCGAGATGGTCGGCCTGCTGGCCCGCGAGTCGCGTCTCCGTCTGGCCCTTCAGCCGGTGCTCGAACGGTTCGACTACGCGATCATCGACTGCCCCCCGTCCCTGGGACTGCTGACGATCAACGCGCTCGCCGCCGCCCGCGAGGTCCTCGTGCCGGTGCAGTGCGAGTACCTCGCCTTGGAGGGCCTCGGCCTGCTCACGGAGACGATCGAGAGGGTGCGCCGCCACCTGAATCCGGAGCTACGGCTTGCCTATCTCCTGCTCACGATGTACGACGCACGCACGCACCTGGCGCGAGAGGTGGTGGCCGAGGTGCGACGGCACTTCCCGCAGACCTTTCAGGTCATCGTGCCGCGCAATGTCCGTCTTGCCGAGGCGCCAAGCCACGGCCAGTCCATCTTCCGCTACGCGCCCGGCTCGCCGGCCTCAGCAGCGTATGCTGAAGTGGCGGCCGAGCTGCTGGCACGCGCGGCCGCCGGCGAGAGGGTCAGCGCATGAGGACGCGGCGCTCCCCGGCCCACGCCCTGGGCAGGGGGCTTGAGGCGCTCATCCCTGGCCTATCGACAGGCAGGACCGGCGGGCCTCCCGTGACCGAGCTCGCCATCGACCTCCTGGAGCCCAACCCCGAGCAGCCACGCCTGCGCATCGATCCTGAGGCGCTGGCGGAGCTCGCGGAGAGCGTGCGCCAACACGGCCTGCTTCAACCGCTCCTGGTCAGCCAGGCGGGCGCTCCGGCACCTGGCGGACGCCAGCGCTACACCATCATCGCCGGCGAGCGGCGCTGGCATGCCGCCCAGGCGGCTGGCCTGGAGCGGGTGCCGGTCGTAGTCATGGAGGCGACGCCGCAGCAGGCACTCGTGCTGGCCCTGGTAGAGAACCTCCAGCGCGCCGATCTCCATCCCCTCGAGGCCGCGCGCGCCTATCAGCGTCTCATCGAGTTCGGTCTCACCCAGGATGAGGTGGCGCGGGAGGTCGGCAAGAGCCGTCCGGCTGTGGGCAACGTCCTTCGCCTCTTGAACCTCGACGCAGACACGGAGCAAGCCCTTCTCGCCGGCACGATCAGCGAGGGGCACGCCCGCGCTCTCCTAGCCGCTGAGTCCAGCGAGCGAGCCATGTACTTGCAGCAGGCAGTCTCGCGCGGCCTCACCGTCCGCCAGACCGAGGAGCTCGTGCGCCGCGGCCATGCACAGCGGCGGGAGTCTGCGCGGGACCCAGCAAAGGCGCAGACCGGCCTCTCACCCGACCTCCGCGCGGTCGAGGAGCAGCTCCGCGCCGCCCTTGGCACCCGCGTGGAGCTGCAACGCTCCCGTCGGGGCGGGCGCCTCGTCATCCACTTCTACTCGGAGGAAGAGCTAGCCAACCTGTTGGCGCGGATATCTGGACAGGGTCCGTAGGGGCGTTCAATCTAACGTCCCTACAACGTTGCACGACTAGCGGCGTTGGATAAGAGCTACGACATATGCAGCGAGGCCAGCATCACACGATCACCGCCCTGCGCCAGGGCGGTTTCCTGCTTTTCTCGGGCAGTCGCTTCTTGTCGGGGGCCGGCCAGACGATGCAGCAGGCGGCCATCGCCTGGCAGGTGTACGCGATATCGGGCTCGCCGCTGCAGCTCGGGATCCTCGGCCTCGTCCGCTTCCTGCCGGCTCTGGCCATAAGCCTCGTCGGCGGCGTCGTCGCCGATACGCGGGACCGCAAGACCATCATCATGCTCTCGCAGTTGGTGCCGCTCGGCGCTTCCGCGGCCCTGCTCCTGCTCACGGTCGGTGGTGCGATCAACCTGCCCCTCATATACGGCCTCGTCGTCGCCCTCGCCCTCGCCAGCTCCTTCGAGAACCCCGCGCGGCAGGCTTTGCTCCCACAATTGGTGCCGAGGCAGGCGTTCGCCAGCGCCGTCACGGTGAGCTCGACCATCCAGCAACTGGCCTTCGTATTCGGGCCGACCGTCGCCGGTCTCGCCATCGCCAGCGTCGACGTGCAGGGGGCGTATGGGGTGCACGTCGCCCTCACCATAGGGGCGATGGTCCAGCTCGCGTTCATACGCCTGCCTAATGGCGAGCAGATCAGAGCAGAGGCGAGCTTTGCCATGGTGAAGGAGGGCCTGCAGTTCGTCGGGCGCCGGCGGGTGCTGCTGGCGGCAATGGCGCTCGATATGTTCGCCGTCGTCTTCGCCAGCGCCCAGGCGCTCCTGCCCGTCTACGCCGAGGACGTCCTGAAGGTGGGAGCGCGTGGCTACGGTCTATTGAGCTCCGCCCAGGCGATCGGCGCCTTCCTCATGGCCCTCGCTTTGATGCTACTACCCTCGGTGCAACGGACGGGCCGCGCATTGCTCATCACCGTCGCGGGATTCGGCCTCGCCACCATCGCGTTTGGCCTTGCCCGCTCCTTCCCGCTCTCGTTGCTGACCTTTGCGCTGACCGGCGCCACTGACCAGATAAGCGTCGTCATGCGCCAGACCACCATCCAGCTAGCGACGCCCGACGAGCTGCGTGGCCGGGTGAGCTCCATCAACATGGTCTTCATCGGCGCCTCCAACCAAGTGGGCTCGGTGCGGGCGGGCGCCGTTGCAGCGGTGACCGATGCCAGCTTCGCGGTTGTCTCGGGGGGCCTTGGCTGTCTCGCCGTCGTCGCGGCCATTGCCGTCTGGGTTCCTGAGCTATGGCGGTATCACATACGGCAAGGGGCGGCCGAGGATGCGACGGTGAAGGAGGCGAGCGCGCGATGAGCGGCGAGAGTGCACCCGTGCGTAAGACCCTGATGCGCAATCGCCCGACAGCACCGCTCGCGCTGGTTGCGAGCGGTGCCGTCTGAGCGGGGCGACTATAGCCGCTGTATCACTTCGTAACGTTCGACCAGAAACGGCGTGCTTGCCCACTCCGTGTTCGGGTGCGCGGCGGTGAACGCTGCAAGCTCGGGTGCCGTTTGCACAGGCCCCAGCATTTCGCGGCTACTTGACTGGAGCACGCCCAGGTACCTGTTCGCGGACCCGAGGAATCTCAGTGTCCAGTTGGAGACAAATCCTTGGAAGTGTTTCTTGCGCAGCTCGAGCAGCTCCTTCCGACTGGCCTCGAAGGCCGCCGCGTTGCCAGGCCGCGCGTCGAGCGCAATGTCCACCAGGTTGACTGAGGCTGCCTCCCCTGAGCCGGAGACGTCGTGGATGACGGCGTAGGCCTCGCCGGGCCGGTTCAAGGCGGAGATTCCCTGCAGCGGATTGGCCTGGATGAAGGCCAGGTTCTGCGGGCTCCGCGCCCATGCCCTTGCCGCCTCCCGGCTCTCCCAGAAGGTCAAAAGTGCCCACTTGCCGGGATAGCCAAACGAGTTCAGCAGCAGCCGACCCTGGAAGCCCCTCTGGGATTTGACAAGCTCCCCTAGGCGTGCCGCACGCTCCTCGTAGTCGCCCGCCCTTCCCGCCACCACTGTGGTCTCTGTTCGTGTCACATACATGGGAATCTCCTTTGCGCTAGGTGCTGCTTTGGTTGTCTTTGCGAGGAGCCCCCGGCGACGAAGCAAGCTCTCTTCTTTGATGAGGAACGTATGAGCGGTAGAGAGATTGCTTCGCTGCGCTCGCAACGACAGTCCGGACGGATTATCCCGCTGGTATCATCTAATCGGACGGGACGGGGATCAGAATCTCGAAGAGTTCTTGTCTCGTCGCCCTTTGAAGCTCGCCGAGCTTGGCCTGGTAAGCGCGATTTTCCGGGCGGTCGCCCAGAGTGTCCTGGCGGTATTTCTCATACGCGGCTAGGTCAGGATGCCTAACACTCAGCACGTAGGACACCCCATCCGATCCAAACAACTGGACGGACAGATTTACACGAGCCCCTTGAGCCTGCCTGGATTTGACGCGCTCTTCCAGCAGCGCACGAAGGTCAAGGTTTTTGCCTGGGACGGGATAGTGGATGTTACGAACAATGAAGGTGGCTGACTCTGCAGAAGGCGGCGCAGCGACGAGGACCTCAAAGAGCTCTTGTGAGTTCGGCTTCCTGATTACCTCGGCCAGTTTCGTTTGGTAGGCGCGGAAACCCGGGTCCGCCGCATTGCCCCGGCGTCTTTTGTCATACGCCGCCAAATCAGGGTGAATGACGGTCATGACGAAGGCTTGCCCATCTGCTCCAAGCAGGTGTGAAGATAGGCCGGCCCGAATTCCGCTGGCCTGACCGGACTTCACGCGCTCTTCCAGGAGCGCACGGACATCCGGCCCTTTCCCGAACGCGGGGTAATGCGTTACACGGTGGGAAAACATTGGTTCCTCCTTGTTGGTTGTGGCTTGATTCGTCTCGAAATACGGCAGCGCTGGCCTCTGTGGAGCGTTAGGGCGAACACCGTTCGCCCCTACGAACCACAATCCGCGGCTGGCGCGGTCACTCCAGGTTCAAGCTCTTGGCAACCTGGAGGTTCCGGACGAGTTGAGCGCCGCCAGGGCCTGCGGGTACGGGCTCCGTCTCCAGATAGATCCGTATGGCCTCTGCCGGGCTCGGCGCGTCAATGTAGCGCTGGATGACCTCTCGCGCGGCGCGCTTCTGCTCCTCCGTCGGATTAAAGCCGACTGCCCAGTTCAGAATCTGGCCGGCCTCGTAGTTCTGGATCTGCGGCATGTAGTCGGTCACTGACGAGACCTCGATCTTGGGGCAGAAGGGACGCAGCCAGTTCACGTACGCGTTGGCCTGCGCCTGGTTCTCGCATTCGAACACGATGACGCTGGTCGTGTTGCTGGTGCGCTCACGCTCCGCGCCCTGGGCGACCCAGGCGCTGTGGCCTTTGACGCCCGGCGTGGCGCCGTGCTGCCAGCGGGCGGGGACGTTGGGGCCGAGGCCCAGTGGGCCTGCGTGATAGGTAGCCATGTAGTAAGGCATGTGGTTGACTCCTTTCGGCTAGGAAGCTGCGATGACGGGTGGGCGCTGCGAGGTGGCGTGAGTATAATGAATCAATAGAATAGTGTCAATATACTAGTATTAGGCCATCTTATGACTGGCGACACGCTCAACAAGGAGTCTATAGACCGGAGATGCGGATGCCTCGATTGAAGATACTGCGCCAGCGCGCGTTCCTGACCCAACGCGAACTCGCGCAGCGCGCAGGCCTTTCTGAGGTCACCGTGAACCGGCTGGAGCAGGGCAAGCAGACGGCAAGGATCAGCACGATCCGCAAGCTCGCATCAGCTCTGGGCGTGGTGCCCGAAGAACTTGTCTGAGACGAGAGGGACCGACAGGAGCTACCAAGCGAACCTGAGATCGTCCCCTTGCGCGCACTAGCCTGTTTTGATTAAGATTGGCATAAGCAAGCAGGGTAGCTGGGAGGGAAACGATGCCGCTCTATGATTACCGTTGTCCCGTCTGCGGGGCGCGCTATGAGTTGCTGCGGCGCATCCGCGAGATGGACGAGCCAGCCACCTGTCCCGAGGGACATGCTGGTGGCATTCGGGCCGACGTGAACCGCGTCTTTCAGAAGGCGGCTCCGGGCACCTACAGCGACTGGTACGAGTCGTTGCCGTCCGAGCTGCGGGACAAGCGCCTCGGCATCATGCGCGAGGGCGAAGGGATCGAGATCCAGGAGCACGAGCCGGACTAGCCCAGGCGCAAGACAAGGAGAGAGCAATGCCGCTTTACGAGTACGTCTGTCTCAGTTGTAGCACCAAGTTCACGCTGCTGCGGCCCATGGCCCAGGCCAATGAGGCGGCGGAGTGCCCAGACGGACACGGGCGCGCCCCCCGTGTTCTCTCCGTCTTCGCCTCCTTCACGCGCGATGAGGGCGGCGCCATGACCGCCGTCGCGGGCGATGGCGCCTGCGCCTGCGGCGGGAACTGCGCCTGCAGCGCCTGAGAGGTCGTTAGCGCAGATAACCCTTGTAGGGGCACAGCATGCTGTGCCCCTACGGTTGTGCTAGGCCCAGGTCATCTTGAAGCGGCGGCGTGCCGTCTGAGCACCAGGCCGAGTCCCAGCAACAGCACCGCCTCGACCGCCGTGGCGAGGGCGATGAGCAGCGTGGCGTCGAGGAAGAAGCCCTCCGGGAACATGCGGATTAGGTTGTCCGTGCGCGGATCGAGTTGCCACAGGTCGTTGCTGAAGGCGAGGTAGTGGAACTGGAGGAAGGCGCCGGAGAAGTCGGTGAGGGCCAGGAGCGCCAACGAAGCCAGGAGGCCCAGCGTCGCGAGCGATCCCGATACCATGGAGCGGGCCAAGGCGTCGAACTGGCGCGCGCGGCCAAGCCTCCGTTGCAGCCAGACGGCCGCGACGACGGAGGCTATCGCGATCAGACCGATCCCGTCGCCCATTCGTAATAGGGCCTTGACATCTCGAAGGTGGGCCACTTCGCGCGGACCGTAGACCGCTTGCCCGTTCTCCAGCCGATACGAGAACGGCTCCGTGCTGCCGTCGAAGTAGCCCATCAGCGCCCTCGCGGTGCCCGTGAGATCGTCGCTGCTGATGCCGGTGAACGCCTCGATGCGGTAACGCCGGAACTCCACTTGGTAGAACGAGAGGTTGTGCGCTACGAGGCGCAGGTTGAGCGGCACCAAGAGGAAGGGCAGGGCGATGGCCGCGAGCGTTATCGCCCACCACGGAGCAGCACTGGGACGGACCGAAGCGGCGACTGTCTGGTGTGCCATGGGATGGGGGGTTCTGTGCTAAGCTAGGTCGCGTATGGGCATGGTCTTGCGTCGCTCCCTCGACCCATTATACGCCGAGGCGGTCGACCCTACGGGCATTCGCGTCGCGGTGCGACGGTCGCCGGCATGTCGCTCATAGATACGGCCCTCACCGCTCTGGGAGTGGACCTGTTGGAGGCCGGCCTACAGGTGATGGCTGCCCAGGTCGGAAGATTCGACCCAACGGTGCCGCTCCTGATCTTCGAGCTCAACAGACCAGACGACATCGAGCAGGCGAGGTCACGCCTGCTCGAGCACTATCCGGAGGACCACGAGCTAGCCGCGGTGAGCGTCGCCGGCCAGGTCCAGCGCTTCGCTCTGCGTGACCTCAAAGCCCAAGCCGGCCGGCTTGGAGCGGCATGCCTCTACGTCCCGCCGCTGGAGCCTGAGGAGGCGCTGGGCACGTTCCGCACGCTGGAGCACCTCGTCGCTAGACTGCGGGCGCCCGACGGCTGCCCCTGGGACCGCGAGCAGACCCACGAGTCGTTGAAGGCCGACCTGCTTGAGGAGGTCTACGAGGCCCTCGCCGCACTCGATGCGCGCGACCCGGTCGCTCTTTGCGAAGAGTTGGGCGACCTGCTGCTCCACATCGCCTTCCACGCCGATATCGCCGCCAAGGCGGGCGAGTTCACCTGGCGGGACGTGCTCCGTGGCCTCAACTCCAAGCTGATCCGCCGCCACCCGCACGTTTTCGGCGAAGAAACCGCCGCCGACGCCGAGGAGGTGCTACATCGTTGGGAAGCGCTGAAGAAGGCGGAGCGCTCCGCCGAGGAATCAACGCTGGCCTCGTTGCCTCAGGCAATGCCCGCCCTGGCCTACAGCCAGGCGGCCCAGGAGCGCGTGCGCCGCGCGGGCTTCGACTGGCCCGACATGCGCGGCCCCCTGGAGAAGCTTGCCGAGGAGTTGGTGGAGCTCGAACAGGCCCGCGACCCCGACGCGCGCGTGGTCGAGTTCGGCGATGTCCTCTTCAACGTGGTCAACATCGCGCAGCGAATGGGCATCAACGCCGAGGAGGCGCTGCGTCGCGCCGACGACAAGTTCGTGCGCCGCTATACGCTGATGGAGACGATCGCGCGCGAGCGCGGCCTCGACTTCTCCGGTCTGACGTTGGAGGAGATGACGAAGCTCTGGAATGAGGCCAAGATTGTCGTTGCGAGGAGCGAAGCGACGAAGCAATCTCCCTCCAAAGACGGGTCACCGCAATGACCATGCGGCGTACGGTGTCGTGAGCGACCAGGGCGTCCGCATCTACACGAAAGCGGGGGACGCCGGGGAGACCGGCCTCCTCGGCGCGGACCGCGTGCCGAAGAGCCACCTCCGCGTGGAGGCGTACGGCGCGGTGGACGAGACGAACTCGGCCATCGGCCTCGTGCGGGCCCTCGGCGTGCCGCCAGCGCTGGACCAGGCCCTGGACCGCGTCCAAAACGAGCTCTTTGTGCTGGGCATGGAGCTGGCGACGGTGCCCGGCACGAACCTGCCCGGCGCGAAGCGGCTCGATGAGGCCGCCGTCGCCGGACTGGAGCAGGAGATCGACGTCTGGCAGGCGGGCCTGCCGCCCCTGCGCAACTTCATCCTACCGGGCGGCTCGACTGCGGGCGCGGCGCTGCACGTGGCGCGAACGGTCTGCCGGCGGGCCGAGCGGCGCATCGTCCAGCTGGCGGCCTCGGAGCCGGTGAGCGAGCGCCTGCTGCGCTATATGAACAGGCTCTCCGATTGGCTCTTCGTCATCGCCCGTGTCGTGAACCAGCAGGCGGGGAAGACGGAGTCCATCTGGACCGGCAGCTAGCGTGGAGCCGGCTACCTTCCTGAGGACCGAACCATGGCCCAGCTTACGACCAACTTGCCATCGCCGAGGCCGCGCTCCTCGTCTCAGCTGCGCTAGCGGACGCTTGACCTGCGCCAGGCCCCTGTTAGACTGATGCTACGGGGAGTAGCGCAGCTTGGTTAGCGCGCCACGTTTGGGACGTGGAGGTCGGGAGTTCGAATCTCCCCTCCCCGACCATCCGCTTGGGCGGCAGCCTGAGTTCTTCGAAGTGGCGGGAGTAACTCAATTGGCAGAGTGCCACCCTTCCAAGGTGGACGTTGCGGGTTCGAGCCCCGTCTCCCGCTCCACGGGTTTAGCGGATGGAAACTAGTGTAGCTCTTGTTATGCGTCCTGCTCGCGCACAAAGACGGCGTCGCCTATTCGCATGTAAAGTGGGTCTGGCCCCAGAACTTGGCTTCCTGGCATAACGTAGCGATGAGCCTTGACAAGCTCCCATCCGTTGTCTTTTATTACATATCGCACGATTTCACTCCTTGTGCGGCGCGGGAGAGTGCCGTACGGTTTCCTATAACGGCTTCTGCCCAGGGGCGTAACGCGCATCTCGACTACGCCCGCCCGAACCTTCTCACTTAGCTGCAGGGCGTCACGAATCATGTATCTTAGTTCATCACTGACTACGACTCGCTGAGGAGGCACTGCGATGGCCTTTACCGTTGATGAAATGCTGAAACGCTACGTGCGTGGAGAGTCTTCTCTAGGTGATCTCCGCGAATGGCTGGCCCTTGAGCAATGGGACTTGCGAGAGGAAGAGAGAGAACTCGTAGATGAGGTGGACGGTGCCTTAGTTGATCTCGCCAGCGGCTACGTTGATCACGTCGGTCTGAGGGAACACATAAGCTTCCTACTGCGGCAGTACACGACTCAGTTTGTCCAAGTCTCGCTTGGCGACGAACGGCCTGGGAGGCAGCGAATCCCCGTGGTGAGAAACACCTCGGCGAACGGCACAATCTCCTCTTGCATGGTACTCGTCGCCGCATGATCAACTGGGACCAGGCTGTGCGAAGGTGATGTCGACCCGAAAGGGGTGCTCTCTGACGAACTCCCCGTCTAGGTAAACTCGAAAAGCGTAAGTCCCTGGCTCTGAAACATTCCACTGCACTGCATGCCGAATTTGCTGGAAACGAAATCCCCCTGGCAACGTCATCGGAACCTTCTCCTTCGGAAGTAACTCTCGGCCTCCCGGCAACACTAGGCGAAGCTCTTCCATGAACTCGCCTTTGCCCGGACCCCACCGTGTAAACACCTCGCATTGGAGCGGAAAGGCAACGCTCTCTTGAAGCGGCTGCGGGGCCACAACTACAAAGCTGAAAGTGTCAACGACGCGAATGATTGTGGCGGCGCCGTCGTCCTCGATGATCGACCGTTCGCAAATCAGCAGAGCTTGTAGGGTCGGTTTCGTAGTAACCATCGACGCACCTCATTCAGTCAGCCAGCAGAGGATAGCTGAAGAATTACATGTTGCGCAAAGGCCTCCCTCCCCGACCAGCCGCTCGGGCGGTAGTAACTCAATTGGCAGAGTGCCACCCTTCCAGGGTGGACGTTGCGGGTTCGAGCCCCGTCTCCCGCTCCATTTGCCGCGTGTCACCACCGCAAAGCCTGCCTCACGCCGCGCGAAACGGTGAGGCGGCCTGGTGCTGGCGTACCGCCCGCAGAGCGTAGAACCAGGCAGCGGCCAGCAGGGGCAGCACGCCGAGCACACCCGGCACGAGGTCGCTGAAGAGGAGCCAGTCGTAGACGCCGTGGACTAGCGTCGGTACGCCGAGGGCGATGAGCGCGCCCCACTGCCGGCGCCACGCCTCGTGGGAGAATTGCGACTGCGCGAGATGGTAGCCCATGAACACCGCCACAAGGGCGTGCATCGGCACGGCCAGTAGGCCGCGCCCGACACCCACCGCCAAGCCGTAGTTGAAGACGTAGCCGACGTTCTCGGCAAACGCGAAGCCCAGCGAGACGATGACGGCGTACATGATGCCGTCGTACGGCTCGTTGAAGGCCGGCTTCGGGTAGAGGTAGAAACGCAACACGAGGAGCTTCAGCCCCTCCTCGACCAACGCCACCGCCAGGATCACCTCAACGAACAGCGTGACGAGGTCGCCCGGCTCGGGCAGCACTTGTTCAAGCAGCAACATCTCGATAAGGCCGGCAGGGATAACCATGAGGGCACCGAGCCAGAAGCCGCGAAAGAGGAGCCAGAGCGGCTCCCGCTCGTATTTGTCGCGCAGGTAGAAGAAGAGGAACAGCGCCAGCGAGGGCGCGGAGGCGACCGCCAGCAGCTCTAGCATCCGTGATGACCGATGCGCGCCGGTCTGGCCGTCACTAAACCTTGATCTCGATGATCTCAAACCGCGAGAGGTCGCTGGTGCCCAGACCCAGCTCCTCGGCGTGCGCGAATTGCCGCCGCACAATAGCCGCGTTCTCGGCTGTAAACGTGTCGTCGTGTTGCTTCATGATCTCCAGCGCGACCGCGTCGGCGGCGACCATATCGCCGGTGAGGATGAGTTTGTTGACGCCATCCACGATGCGCGTGACGCCCGCCTGGCGGTTTGGACCAAAGACGGCCTGGAGCGCCCGCACGTCGGTGATCGTCAGCTCAGGGCGGACCGCGGAGGCGAACTCCGCCAGCTTGCGGTCGAAGTAGTCGCGGTCCGTCTGGAGGGCAGAGTGGGCCAGCCAGCGGTGCGCTCCGTAGACGGAGCCAAAGTTGTTCTTGAGCGCACTGGTGATCTGACCCGCGAAGTGGCGCTTGAGCACCGGCATGTTGATAACCAAGGGCGCTTCCTGGAGTTGACGCGCCACGCGGAGCCGCGGCCCCTCAGTCCGGGTGTAGCCACCCTGGAGCATGCGCATCATGCCTCGGGCCTCGCCCTGCGCAAGGGGCGGCGCCGCGTCGCCCCGCCAGCCATCGAACTCGACGAGGACGTAGTGGTCCGGGCTCGGTGAATGGGAAAGCTGGATTTCGATGCCCGGTAGCGCGGCGGGGTCGTAGTACAGGTCCAATTCGGCCTTGTGGTCCTCGTGCAGAGCGATGCGGGTTGCTCCGGCGGCCCGAAGGTGGCGAGCCACGGCCCGGACGGTCTCCGGCGCCGTGGTCGAGGGGAAGGGGTCGCGCTGGTTGGTGTTGGGCTTGAGCACGACTTCTCTGGCGCCAGCCAGCACCCGCGCCAGCCCACCCAACGCCTCGATCCCGGCATCGACCATCGCGTCGATGTCGGTCCCCTCCACGATGACGAGGAGCGGTCTGCCGCTGCGCCCGATGATCTGGTTCTCTCGGCCGCGGCGGGCGAGGGGTGTTTCGACTGTGGTGTGCACGGCCATTAGCGTCCTCCTGCTGATCTACTCCGGGAACACGACGTCGAAGGCGTTTGTCGGCGGCTACATCGCCAGCGGCAGCTCGATGCGCTCGCCGGTCGCCTCATTGATGACAACCAGGCCTTCCATGTCGCCCCGGCGCAATTGCTCATTCGCGTTCAGGAGTTCGATGCCGTAGATGGTCCCATCAGGGGCCATATCGACGATCATCTCGTCACTGACCCTAATGCTTTCCACCTCTGCCTTTTTCTCCTGGAAACGAATATAGGCGATATTGTAGCGAGGATCGTAAGTGAGTTTCATAAGGTCCCCTTGTGGCTCAGAAGTACCGCGTGATGATCGTGATGACGAGCCAATCGGCGCCTTCGCTAACAGAGTAGGCTTCCACCTGCTTAGTGCCAAAATATCGGCCACGCCATTCGCTGTCAAAAGAGAAATTTCGACGAAAGCCGACCCGCCCGAACTTCGCGGCGAACTGCTCTCCTCGCTCAATGGTGGCTGAGACTTCCTCCTCGTTGGTGCCTCGCTCAGCCATGCGTTCGAGCGCATGAGGATGATACCGAATCACGTGGTCACTGGGACGTCAGAGTGTCCGTGCCATCGCTAGAAGCGAAAGACGACCTTGACGGCGTTATCGGCGTGCGAGTCGGCGAGCTCGAAGCCGTGTTGCGCCTCCTCGATCGGAAGGAAGTGGGTGAGGAGCGGCCGCACGTTGACGCGGTTCTGCAGGATCAGGTCGCGCGCAAGGACGAACTCATCGGCCTTTTGCGGGATGCCGATCGTGTAGGCGCCGACGATGGTCGGTTCCTTCTGGACAAAGGCGCCCATCTGCATGGGCGTCGGGTTCTGCTTGGGCAGCCCGAAGATGGTGATGTAGCCGAGGCGCCGCACGAGGGGCAGCATCAGGTTGTACGTCGCCTCTCGGCCGCAGGCCTCGACCACCATGTCCGCCAGGCGGCCGCCGGTGATGTCGTTGACCGACGCGACCGGGTCGTCGCGCTGCGGGTTGATGGTGTGCGTCGCCCCCAGCGTCTTCGCCACGCTGAGGCGGAAGTCCTCCAGGTCGATTGTGATGACTTTGCGGGCGCCGAGCATGTGCAGGAGGCTCGTGAAGAAGAGGCCAATGGCGCCCTGCCCGATGACTACCGTATCCCAGCCAAGGACGCTTGGCCACTTCTTAGCGGCATGCACAACGGTGCCCAACGGCTGGGCCATGAGCAGCTCCTCCAGCGGCCGGTCGTCGGGCAACGGGATAAGGTCGACCGGGTTGCGCACGTGGAACTCGCGCATGGCACCGTCGTAGGCCGTATCCAGCACGCGGTCGCCCGGCATGAAGCCGTCGGCGTCAGAGTCCTCCACCACGGCCACGATCTCATGGCCGGGACGCCCCGGCTCCATCGGATAGGCTGACTCGGGCCGGACGCCCATGGCCGCGGGCATGTCGGAGCCGCAGATGGAGGCGTAGACGGTGCGGATGAAGACCTTGCCAGGCGCCATGTCGGGCTTGGGGATATCCACGACCTGAATCGTCCGAGGAGCGACGACTTGGGTAGCGCGCATGGCTGCCTCCCTTGATGCGACCGTCGTCGGGAAGATAGCAGATATGTCGCGGCCCTGCATCTGGACGTTCGACCCCGCGACGTGCCACAATCTCTGGGACTTCCTCGCTGGAGAAGCATACGACGACAGACCTGCCCGACTTCTGGCTCGAGACATTGCGGCGCGTGCCGGGGCTGCGCGAGTCCAACCTGCTGGGCCTTGTCGCTTTTGAGTTCTCGCTGGCCGAGGCAGTCTATCTGAGCCAAGTCGTCGGCTGGCAGGGCTTCGTCCCTGGAAGCGCCCTCATCCCGCTGGAGGTGACCGAGGGCGGCGTGGCCGCCGCGCTGCAGTTCCCGCCGCCCGCGCCGGCCGCTGTGGTGCCGGAGGCGCTCTTGCTGGGCTCGTCGCGCTGGAGCCTGCAGATCAATCCCCTCCTTGCCCCTTCCATGCAGCACCTCCGCCGGCAAGCGCCCGAATTCTTCCGCTCTTCACGCAAGACGCTCGTGCCCTTGATCGCAGGAAGCGCCAGCCAGACCTGGCACGTCTTCCGCGACCTGGTGCGCGCGCTGGAGGCGGCCGGCCATCCACTGATCGACACGGTGTTCCTCTGGCTGCCAGACCTTGCCGAGGGCGATCGCAGCAGCATCCCCGAGCCTCTGACCGAGTTCATCGTCTCCATGTACCTGCGCTCGCAGGGCTTCATCGTCGACAAGTTCGGAGAAGCGCTGGCGGCCACCACGGGCCGTCCCGACCTGTTCGCCGTCCAGGTGCCCCGCCTTCAGGCCCTCTTGGCGGGACAGGGCCTGGCTGGCAGGGGCGCGTTCCTCTGCGAGATCGAGGGAGTTTCGCCCGAGCCGCCCTCACCGGCGAGCCAGCCGCAGGAGCTCCGCATCTTCGCGCTGGAGATGGAGAAGGAGCGCCGGCATATGGCCATCGGGGTCTCCCAGATCGAGCGATACCTGCGGGAGGGCTACTATCAGGAGGGCTACGTGCTCGCGCCGTTTTACGGCGACCTGAGCGGTTTCGCCTACGATGTCGGGGCTATGACCTTCGGTAGCCAGGGCGAGCTGATCGTGCGGGCCTGTCCTCGTGATTACTCGCAGCCCGAATCGCTCGCCGAGACGGAGCGGCTCGTGGAGCGCATCGTGAAGCTCCTGCTTCTCAAGCGGCTGCCCCTCACCGAGGGGGTCGCCCGCCTGCCCGGCGTCTCCTCTACGTTCGACGCGTACTATCAGGTCGATCGCGTGACGACGGAGACGATTCTGGGCTGGCTGGCCGAAGCGCCCAACGGCGAGCCGTGAGCGAAGCGATGAGCGGGGGCTTGCCCGGCATGTTAGATTTGCGCGGCTTTGTGTACGTGGTTCCGATGAAGAGCACATGCCCATAAGCTCGCGACGCCAGACGGCGCCGACGGCCCGCCCGAAGGCGAAGACGGCCGCGACAACCCCTCTGCT
>Ga0209341_10002732_pt1 | contig 16698 bp, 11 predicted proteins | sample RifCSP13_2_FD_184020 | JGI IMG/M metagenome (GOLD analysis project Ga0209341, IMG submission 184020) | Soil microbial communities from Rifle, Colorado - Rifle CSP2_sed 13_2 (SPAdes) (version 2) | ecosystem: Environmental > Terrestrial > Deep subsurface > Rock core/Sediment | place: Rifle...
GGCCTCCCGCCTCACCGTCGGCTCCGTGACCGCCCTAACCTATGGCTGGTTGGTCATGCAGGTGCCCGAGTCGTTGATCGGCACGGCGATCGCCACGGCTCTCCTCCCGACCATCTCCGAGCACTTCGCCCGCGGCGATGACAAAGCCTTCGAGGCCAGCCTGACGCGCGCCACGCGTGTCTTGTTGGCGCTTACGATCCCCACCGCTGTCCTGCTGGGCACGGCCCTGCAGCCGTTGGTGACCGCGGCGTTCAACTTCGATCCGCGCGGCACGGCGCTCGTGGTCTCCGCTTCGCGCGCCTACCTCGTCGGGCTCATCGGGCACTCGCTCCTCGAGATCGCCGCCCGCGGCTTCTATGCCCGCCAGAATGCTCGCCTTCCTATGGCCGCCGCGGCGCTGGGCGCGGCCCTCTTTGCGGTCCTCAGCCTCGCCCTCTACCGGCCTCTTCAAGCCGATGGAATCGCCCTCTCGAACAGCCTGGCCTTCACCGCGGAAGCGGTCTTCCTCCTCGTATTGCTGGGACGGGCGTTCCCGGGGATCCTTCGCCAGGGTCGCCCGGTTCTTCGCGCCACGCTCGGCGCCGTTCTTGGCGGAGCAGCCGCCTACGCCGTGCTGGCCGTCTCTCCGGCGGGAAGCGTGGTGACGGGGATCATGGCCCTCGCCGTGGGAGCCGCGCTCAGCCTGCCCTTCATCTGGCCCGAGCTACGCGAACTCAAGGCGCTTTGAAACCAAACCTGACAGGTCTTCGAGACCTGTCAGGTTTCATCGTCATCCTATGGCCCTTGCATTGTCCGACAACCAGGCTCGCCTCCTTCGCCTCAGGGCGCAGCAGCTGGCCCCGCCGCGGGGCAGGCCGGCAGCTGGCGTCGCCCGGGTCGTCAGGGGCCTGGTCGGCGTCCAGGCGCAAGATTCCGCCGCGGCTGCGTTGGCGATTCGCGCCCGGCGCGCCGGCCTGGTCGTGGCCGACGTCGAGCGCGCCCTCGCCGAAGAGCGCTCGATCGTGCGCACCTGGGGCATGCGCGGAACCTTGCATCTCGTCGCCGCCGAGGACGCGGGCTGGCTCCTGGGATTACTGGGCCCCGTGTTTTCTCGAGCCACCCGAGGCCGGCAAGCGCTCGAGGCGGAGGTGGAGGACATTAGGTATTTCCTGAGCGCCGAGGCGAGCCTCACAGTGATCAGCCGCGTTAAGGCTCCCGGAGCCCGGGTTTCGACGCCACCGCCCTCCAGTGAGGCGGAACGCCACATAACCGTAGGGGCGCAGCATGCTGCGCCCCTACGACTCCATGCGCTCCCGACCTGTTGTAGGTTTGTCTACAACTCTTCCTTCTCGTACGGCGTGCCGTCAGCGGCCGGCATTTGCCCGCGACCCACGACGCCCGCCAGCACCAGCATCGTGATGACGTACGGGGTCATGAGCAAGAACTCCGAGGGGATCTGGACTTGCAGGACCGCCAGGTTGGCTGCCAATGAATCGGAGAAACCGAACAACAGGCCGGCAATCATAGCCCCCACGGGGGTCCAATTGCCGAAGATCATCGCCGCCAGGGCGATGAAACCTCGGCCCGCGGTCATCATTTGATCGAAGCGGCCCACCGAACCGAGAGTGAAATACGCGCCCGCGAAACCGGCCATCATTCCGCCCAGGATCACGGCCATATAGCGTGTCTTGAAGACATCGATGCCCAGGGTATCTGCCGCCTTGGGATGTTCGCCCACGGAGCGCAATCTCAATCCCCAGCGCGTCTTGAAGAGCAGGAACGTGATCAAGATCACGAAGAAGATCATCGCATAGACGAAGATGTTGTGCCTGAACAAGACCGGCCCCAGGACCGGGATCTGCCCAAGCAAGGGAATCTCATAGGGGCTGAAGATCCCCGGGTCATTGATCTGCGGATACGTCTGCATGAACTTGGCCGAGACGAAAGATGTGATGCCCACGGCGAAGATGTTGATCACCGTTCCGGAAATGATCTGATCCGTGCGGTACTTGATCGCCAACACGGCATGCACCAGCCCCAGCAGCCCTCCGGCGATCACGGCGCCCAGCAATCCCACCCAAAGGGTGCTCAAGCTGCCAACGATCGTGCCAATCATGGCTGCCGTGAGCATCATGCCTTCGATGGCAATGTTCACCACACCGGCGCGCTCGCACAAGATCCCCGACAATGCTCCCAGGGTGAGCGGCACCGATCGGACGAACATGATGCGAAGCATCCCGGCCAAGTTCAGCATCCCCCCGGAAGCCGCCCAGGCAAGAAAAGCGAACACGAACATGCCACCGATCAACGAGACTGCCAAACCCGTTCGTTTGCCGAAGCCTCGCGCAAGCTGGTAGCTGCCAAGCACGGCGCAGGCAAACGCCAGGATTTGAAGAGCGTCCAGCGTGGTGAACACCCAGTCCTCGATGACCACGGTCGATCCGCCGGGGTAGAGGCGCATCGTCGTGGTCATCTCAGGATCGATTCCTCGGATGAACACCAGCCAGATCAGCGCCGCAATGCCCAGGAAGATCACTCCCATCGCGCGCCTTCTGGTTTGGGATACATAGATCCGACCCGCCTCAAGGGTTGCCGTATTGGCGCTCATTGGGTCAGCTCCCTCCCCAGCCTCTCACATGGATCTCGGCCTCGGCCTTCCTGGGCTCCTTGAGGCGGAAGATCGTCCGCACGATCGCCGGCGCGGCGATAAAGGCCAGGATGATTGCCTGCATCACAGAGATAATGTCGATCGGGATCCCGGCTGCCGCCTGCATCCGAGTGGCGCCGTTGCGAAGGGTGCCGAAGAGCAACGCGGCAAGCACCACTCCCAGAGGATGGTTCCTTCCAAGCAGCGCCAGGGCGATACTGTCGAAGCCATACCCCGGAGAAAACGATTGGGAGAGATGGTGGTTCACTCCGAGCAGCTCATTGGCGCCCGCCATCCCCGCCAGGGCTCCCGACAGCGACATCGCCACGATCGTGCTTCTAACGATGTTCATGCCCGCATAGCGAGCGGCATGCGGGTTGGCGCCCACCGTGCGCAGATCAAAGCCCCATTTGGTCTTGAACAGGAACCAGTACACCAAGGCTGCCACGGCCAGGGCGATAAAGAAACCGAAGTGGAAGCGGATCGGCTCATCGAAGAACTGCGGCAGCATGGCGCTTTCCTCGATGATTGGGCTCAGAGGATTGGTGGAGCCCTCGCGCCTCATCGGCTCGCGCAACAGCCAATCGGTCAGCCGGAAGGCCACGTAGTTCATCATGATCGTGTTGATCACCTCGTGGCCGCCGGTCTTGGCTTTCAATAGCCCGGGGATAAACCCCCATAGCGCCCCTCCCAGCGCCCCTGCCACGAACGCGAACGGGATGTGGATGAAGGCAGGCAATCCGGTGAACGAGTAGCCGACCCAGACGGAGAAGATCCCGCCCATGAAGATCTGCCCTTCCACACCGATGTTGAACAGGCCGCTCCTGAAGCCCAGCGACACGGCCAGTCCGCCAAAGATATAGGGAATCGACCTCACCAGGCTCTCAAAGATCGGGTTGAACGCCCTCCTGATTTCCAAACCATCTCCGCCCTGGATTGCAGCGATGATCCTCGATGGACTGCCGAGCGCTCCTGTCACCAGGGTCACATACGATTCCCATGCGGCCTTGAAACCATTCGAGATGGCCAGAAACGGGGATTGCGACCAGACGCTGTAGACCGATTCACTGGACAGGCCTACAAGAATGCCGCCAAGCAGCAGGCCGCTGAGGATCGCCAGAATGGGGACGATCAGCGAACTCCGACTGACCTCCTCGAAGAAGACGCTGATTGCAGATTTCTTGGCGTTCTTCGCTTTCTTTTCCGCGTCTGTCATGGGACGGAACCTCTTGAGGACATTCCGATCGGGAGCGGACGCCCGTTATGCTTTCTGACCCTCGGAGAGAACGCCGGCCATCAGCAGCCCGATTCTCTCTTTGGAGGCCTCTTCGATGGCTACGACGTCCACGATCTGCCCCCGGTACATGACCGCGATCCGATCGGAGAGCTGCATGATCTCATCGAGTTCTGTCGAGACCAACAACACGGCGACGCCTTGATCGCGCTTCTCAACCAATCGACTGTGGATGTATTCGATGGAACCCACGTCCAGCCCGCGTGTCGGCTGTGCCGCGATCAGCAATTTGATCGGGCGCGACAACTCGCGCGCAACGATCACTTTCTGTTGGTTTCCGCCGGACAGATTGCCCACATCCACCAGCGACGAGGGGGTGCGAATGTCGAACGCGTCGATCAGGCCCTCCGAATAGCGCAGGATCGCATCTGGTTGGAGGACTACCCTTTCGGTGAAGGGCTGAATATAGTAGGTGTTGAGCACCAGGTTATCGGCCACTGGATACGAGAGCACCAGCCCGTCACGCTGGCGATCTTCGGGAATGTGCGCCGTCCCCAGCTCGGTGATCTGGCGCGGCGTGCCGCGCGTTACGTCAGCCCCCAGCAGCTCGATGCGGCCCTCCACCGGATGACGCAGGCCGGTCAGCGCTTCCACCAGCTCGGTCTGTCCATTGCCCTGCACGCCGGCGATCCCCAGGATTTCTCCTCCCCGTAGATCGAAAGAGAGCCCATTCACCGCCAAGGTGTTTCGATCGGAGAGCACTTTGAGATTCTCAACCCGCAGAGTCAGCGCGCTCGGCTTGGCCTTCGATTTCTTGACTTCCAATACCACTTCACGCCCGACCATCATCGAGGCCAGCTTTCTGTTGTCCGCTTTCTGAGGCGTGGTCGTACCGATAGCCCGGCCTTGGCGGACGACTGTGATGCGATCGCAAACATCCAGCACCTCTCGCAGCTTGTGGGTGATGAAGATGATCGATTTCCCGCTCTCGGCCAACGAGCGCATGATGCGGAACAACTGATCGGCTTCCTGGGGAGTGAGCACCGACGTGGGCTCGTCGAAGATCAAGATATTGGCCTCACGGTACAACAGCTTGATGATTTCCACCCGCTGTTGAACACCAACGGGCAAGGTACTCACGTGCGCGCCGGGATCGACCTCCAAACCATAGGTGCTAGAGATCTCCCGAATTCGCTTCGCCGTCGATTCGCGATCCAAGATTCCGGCGAATCCTGTGGGCTCGTCCCCCAGCATGACGTTCTCAGTGACCGTGAACACCGGAATGAGCATGAAGTGCTGGTGGACCATGCCAATCCCGGCCCGAATCGCGTCGCCGGAGGAGGCAATTCGCACGCTCTGCCCACGAATGCGGATCTTGCCCTCATCTGGGTGGTATAGCCCATAGAGGATGTTCATCAGCGTGGTCTTCCCGGCGCCGTTTTCGCCTAGTAGGCCGTGGATCTCCCCCTCTTCCAGCGAAAAGCTGATGTTGTCATTGGCCAACACACCCGGGAACCGTTTGGTGATCCCCTCAAGTTCGAGGATTGGCGCCATGTGAGCCTCATCCCTTGATTGCGCCGAGGAATGCCTGCAATCTGGGCCGCAAGGAAGACCGGAGCGCGGGTATTACAGCATACATTGTCGCTGCAGGCAATTCGGCGTGGCGGGCAAGGCAGAAGTCGATCCGGTCGGGATGCATACCCCGAGTGCAGAAACAAGAGCCAGGACCAACTCCTGGCTCTTGTCTGCCTGCACTCTTCCGGGGCCCTTATTGGGCCGAGACACCCCTAGCGGGGGTACACAGCGCTCGCTTCGCCGGAGATGATCTGGGCAGCCAACGCCTCGATCTCAGCCATAAGATCGGCCGGGACCTGATCGATCCATTCGGAACCCACGGTCATGCCCACACGGCCGTTTTCGAGGTTGCCGGTGTAGTTACCACCCGCAAACGTGCCGTTCACGCCAGCTGCGATGGCGTCGAAGACCACCAGATCCATGCGCTTCATGGCGCTGGCGAGCACGAACTGGGCTTGATCGGGATAGAAGGCGCTCCAATCGGTGTCCACGCCGATCATCAGGCCTGTGCCACGCTCCTCGAGCACAGCTAGCGTGCCGGCCCCCACAGGGCCAGCGACCGGCATGATGATATCGGCGCCCAGGTCAAGCAGCGTCTCCGTCATCGTGCGGCCCTTGTCGGTGTCGGTGAAGTCGCCGGTGAAGAGGCCGTCCTGGGCGACAGGATCCCAGCCGGCGAGCGTCACGTCGGTGCCATGGGCCTCATTGTAGGCCTGGATGCCCATGTAGAAGCCATCGCTGAAGGCTGTGACCGGCGGGATGTTGATGCCGGCGTACACGCCGACAATCCCGGTCTCGGTCATGCCTGCAGCCAGATAGCCGGCCAGCATGGTGCCTTCGTTGATGTTGTAGAAGGAGCCGAGGTAGTTCGGCAAGGCTTCCGACCAGTGGTCGATGCCCACGAAGCTGATGTCCGGATTCGCAGTTGCAGCCACGGTTGTGGCATCGTTGAGCAGGAAGCCCACGCCGAAGATCATGTCGCAGCCTTCCTCGACGAAGGCGTTGAGGTTCGGCGCATAGTCGGCCTCACCCCTGGACTCGAGGAAACGAATATCCGCCCCCAACTCGTCCGTGGCGCGCTCCATTCCGACCCAAGCGAATTGGTTGAAAGACTTGTCATCCGTCCCGCCGGTATCCGAGACTTGGCAGGCGATGTAGGCTGCGGGAGTTTCGGTGGCGGCCGGGCCGCAGGCGGCGAGCGCCAGCGACGCGAAGAGAAGCAGCGTCAGGGCGGCGTACAACTTCTTGTGCATTTCCTTCTCCTCCGAACTGGAAGACTGGATAGGGACAATCGGATTCGGTCTCAGGCAAGAATGGGGACGGGCATCACCCCTTTCCTTTTCGGCCAGGCTGCCGTTAAGGTCGTCGGGCACGGGGCCCGACCGACGCAAGGGAAATCATAGCACGAGTTCGCGCGAGGTGCAATCGGCGGCTGCGCTCAGCGTTCCTGCCCGGTCTGCGGATCGATGCCGGTGTCAAGCGCCCCCGTCCGGAGCGCCTCTTCCGCCTCCAGCAGCAGCCGCTGTCGCCCCGGGCTCACGGCATCGCCATTGAGGCCCGCAAACCCGAGGCTTCCACTCGCCACATCATAAGCCCAGTCGCGCCCGGCCTCCCCGGCGAGACCCGCATCCAGCGCCTCAGCCACGACAGCCTCGGGCGCGAATCCTGCACCCCCGGCGATCTGCTCCGGCCTCACCCCCGCCGGAGCGTGTTCCGCCCAAACGACCCACAGCCCGCCCTCGGCCAGCGCCGCGAGAACCGCATCCGCCTCCGGCCCCGGTACGGCCCAGACTACATCGACCCCATTACCCCTGAAAAGATCGACCGTCGCCTCACTCGCCGCCGCCGTCACCAGCCGGCATCCCGGGCACGCGTAGCGCAGCCCATGCGTGAACGACGCCTGGTAGATCGTCTCCGTCGCCGCCTCGCCTCCCGTGCCGTCGATGCGCCCCACCCATCCGCTCTCGCTCGCCAGCCCCGCCAGCGCGCCGGCTAGGAATCCCGCCTGGTCGCGGCGGATGATTCCCCCGATCGTGTTCACGCTCCCGCCCGCCGCCATCCCCATGGGGTCCACAATCACCACCAACTCTGACCTGGCCAGGATCGACTCCATGGACCCCGGCTCCGGCGCAACCGCCACCACACCCCTCAACCCGGGCTCATCGCCAAGGCCCGCGCGCGCCGCTAACACCCAACCTCGCTCCCGCGCCCAGCCGTCTACGACAACTCCCAAGGGGCTGTCGGCCGTCGCGCCGATAAGCAGGAGAGTGGGGATGGGTGTTGATGTCGGGGGACTCTCAGGAGAGGGCGAGGCTGTTGACGAGGGCGTCACCGCTGTCGCCGGTCCGCCAATGCAGCCCCCCAGAAGAGCGGCCAGGACGAGGATCGAAGCCAGGGCGCCCGAAAAGCCGGTGATCAGTGGTCGGTGATCGGTCATCTAGGGATTGGTGATCGGTGATTAGTGATCGGTGATCGGTGATCAGTGATCGGTGATCAGTGATCGGTGATCGGTAGGTCCGATGACTACGCAACCGATTGCCGAGTAACCGATCACCGCTCTCCCTCTTCCCCCATAGCTCCCAGCTCCCCGTAGCTGATCACCTCACGCGCCTGGGACCCTTGCTGGGCAGGCCCGACGATCCCTTTTTCCTCCAGATCGTCCATCAACCGCGCCGCGCGCGTGTAGCCGATGCGCATTCGCCGCTGCAGGAGCGAGATCGATGCACGGCGCATCTCCCGCACAACCCTCACGGCCTCGTCGAAAAGCTCATCGCCGCCCTCAGCCTCCTCGGCCTCCATCTCTTCCCACAACGGAGCTTGCTTCAACGGAGCACCCTCCGGGAGGGTGGCGGCATGGGCCTCGAGCGCCGACGGCGCGGAGGCGCCAAGCGCCTGCTGCTTCCATTGCCGGATGAGCCGGCCGAGCTCGGCCTCCGAGACGTATGCCCCCTGCATGCGCACGGGCGCCGGCGCGTCGGGCGACTGGAAGAGCATGTCGCCGCGCCCCAGGAGCCGCTCGGCTCCGGGCTGATCGAGGATGACCCGGCTGTCGACCGACGAGGCTACGGCAAAGGCAATCCGCGCCGGGAAATTGGCCTTGATCAACCCCGTCACCACGTCCACCGACGGCCGCTGCGTGGCAATTACCAGGTGAATGCCGGTGGCCCGCGCCAGTTGTGCCAGCCGCGTGATCGCTCGCTCCGTCTCGTCGGGGGCGAGCATCATCAGGTCGGCCAGCTCATCGATCACCACCAGGAGATAGGGCAGAGGCTTCTGCCCCAGCGCCTGCAATCGCAGATTGTAGTCGCCGATATTGCGGGCGCCGTCCTTGGCGAAACGATGGTAGCGCTCATCCATCTCACGCGAGACCCACTGCAGCGCAGGCACGACGCGTTCCAGCTCAACGACGACGGGAGCCAGCAGGTGGGGAATCCCGTTGTAGTACGTCAGCTCCACCCGCTTGGGATCGACCATGACGATCTTCAGATTGTCCGGCGTGTTCTGAAGAAGCAGTCCGGCCAAGATGGCGTTGACGCAAACCGATTTCCCGGAACCGGTGGTGCCGGCGATGAGCAAGTGGGGCATGGCGGCCAGATCGGCGGCGACGGCGTGCCCGGAGACATCTTGCCCGAGGCCAATCCGAAGCGGCGTGTGGAGCTTCTGGAACGCCTCCGATTCCATCACGTCGCGCAGCGCCACCAGCGAGATCACCGTGTTGGGCACTTCGATCCCCACGTACCCCTTCCCCGGCACGGGAGCCTCGATCCGGATCGAAGGCGCGGCCAGCGCCAGCGCCAGGTCGTCGGCCAAGGCGGAAATCTTGCTCACCTTCACCTTAATCCGCCGCCCGCCCCGGCCCTCGACGAAATCCGGCTCGACACCAAATTGCGTGATCGTCGGCCCGCGGTTCACTTCTACCACTCGCGCCGGCGCCCCGAACGAAAGCAGGGTCTCTTCGATCATGCGGGCGCGTTCCCGATCAAACTCATCGTCGGCCTTCCCCGCCGCCCCGGGCTCGAGAATGCTGGCCAACTCCGGGAGGGACCAGACCGGGGCTGCGACTGGGGCGGCCGGCGCGGCGGGCACCCCCTCTCGAACGATGGGCGCCGCGGCCGCCTCGCGCCGCGGCGCTCTCTCCACTGGAGGGATAGCCGGCGGCTCAGCCTGCGGCAGCGAGGCGGACAGCCGCTCCCGGGCGATCCCCCGCCCGGCCGGGCCCGCTCGCGGCCGGACGAGGCGCGAACGCAGCCGGGCGCCTCCCTGAATCGCCAATGTCACCAACTCAGGGACGGAGAGCCCCGCCGTAAAGACGATCCCGGCGAGCCCGAGCGCCAGAAGCGCGACCACCAGGCCACCGGCACCCAACGCCCTCAGGAGGAACTCGAGCAGGGCCGCCCCCACCAGGCCGCCGCCGCGTCCCTCTCGCGCCAGGGCAAGCCCTTCGGCCCAGCCCTCCGGCCGGAGGAGAACGTGGAAGAGGGTGAGCGCGGCGAGATAGAGCAAGACCACCCCGACGATTTGTTCGGGATCGATTTGCGGGAGCTTTTCCTCGAATCGGCGCAGCAAGAGCCACAGCCCGCCTGCCAGCATCGCCAGAGGGATGACGAGCGTACCCCACCCGAAGCCGGCCTGCAGCATCTCCAGCCAGGCCGATGTGACCAGGCCGCGCGTGGCGGAGAGCATGCTCACCAGGGTGAACAGGCTGACGGCCACCAGAATCACGCCGATCAGATCTTGCTTGCGCTCCGGGGAAAGCCCGCCGAGAGCTCCGCCGCTCCGTCGTCCGGATCGGCCGGAGGATCGTCGGGCGGCGGACGGCCGGGCTGAAGTTTGCCGCCGCGAAGATCCTCGCTTGCTTCGGCCGGGGGCTGCTCGCGCACTTCGCTTGGCCAAGAGGGTTGCCTCCGGTCGCGGGATTATAGCACGCTGGTCCCACCGCCCCTTCGCCGCCCCCGTGCTACAATTCCGGCGATGGCGGCCTCCGACGCGGCCCAGGTCCTCCGCGGGATCCCCTTCCTGAGAGATGTCGATGATGACTCGCTCCGCCTTGCGGCCGAGTCGCTGGTGCGCGAGGAGCGCGCCCGCGGCGCCGTGGTGGAGCGCCAAGGGTCCCTGGCGTCCGCCATCTACATCGTCGCCCAGGGGGAGGTGGAGCTTCTGCGCACGGAAGGCGACGGCAAGCCGCAGCGGACCGCCGTGCTGCGACCCGGCGATCTCCTTGGGGAGCGCGAGGTGCTCCTGCGGCGTCCCTGGGCGGCCACGGTCCGCGTCGTTCAGCCGGCCGTGCTCTACCGGTGGGACCGGGCGGATGTGGCCTCGTTCCTCCGCCGCCGGCCGGCGGCACTCCTCGGGCTGAAGTTCGCCGCGCAAAGCAAGGAGCGCGCCCTTCGCCTGGGTTTCGGCTGGCTCGAAGACGGCGAAGCCGTCTACGGCCTTTCGCGCAAACACCTGGTGCTCCTCTACAAGGCTCTCATCCTTCCGTTCCTCGTCATGGCCTTGGCCGTCGGCCTGGCCTGGCTCTCCTTCGCCACGGGGAGTGACTTGCCGGCATGGCTGGCCGGCGCCACCGTCGGTGTCAGCCTGGCGCTCGCCGCCTGGCAGTGGATCGACTGGGGCAACGACTACTACATCGTCACCGATCGCCGGGTGGTCTGGCTCGAGCGAGTGATCGGAATCTACGAGAGCCGGCAGGAAGCACCTCTGCGGATGGTGCTTTCGGTGAGCAGCAGCAGCGAGCTCACCGGCCGGATGCTCGACTACGGCGATGTGATCATCCGCACCTACACCGGCCAGATCCTCTTCCGCGCCGTCGCCCAACCGCGCGCCATGGTCGCCCTGATCGAAGAGCTCTGGCGTCGGTCGCAGACCGAAGACCAGGAAGCAGAGCGCGAGGTGATTGTTGAGACCCTGCAGCAACGCCTCGGCGCGCCAGCCTCGCCGGCCTCGCCGGCCTCAGCGCCCCGCCCGGCGCAGGAGGCGCCGCGCCCACCCGCCCGCGTCGGGCTGGATCATTGGACCTTCCAGGTGCGCTTCGAGGAGAAGGGGATCATCACCTACCGCAAGCACTGGATGGTCCTTCTGCGAGCCACCCTTCTCCCGGCGGTTCTCATCCTCGTCGTGGTGGGGCTCCTCGGCGCCCGGTTGGGAGGGCTCTTCCAGCTCTTCTCTCTTGCGGCGGATGTGGTGGGCGCCCTGCTCATCCTCGTCCCGCTGGCACTCTGGTGGCTGTATCAGTATGCCGACTGGGCCAACGACCTCTACCAGGTGACGCCCGATCAGATCGTCGACATCCACAAGAAACCGCTCTCCTCCGAGGTGCGCAAGGTGGCGCCGCTGGACAATATCCTGGGCACCGAGGTGGACCGCAAGGGTCTTCTGGGTCTCCTGCTGAACTACGGTGATGTGATCGCCAATGTCGGAACGACTCAGTTTACCTTCCAGGGGATCTACAATCCCTCCGGCGTCCAACTGGATCTGGTCCGGAGCCAGGAAGCTCTCTTTCAGAGGAAGAAGCTCGCAGAAAAGGACCGGCGGCGAGGGGAGATGGTAGAATGGATCGACGCCTACCATCGCGAGATTGTATCCCGCGGCGGGCGGAAGAAAAGTGAAGGTAGAGATGGCGGTGCGTGAGATTGTCACCTCGCCTGCAGAGGTGCTGCGGGTGCGGGCCCAGAAGGTGAGATCGTTCACCCCCAAGTTGCAGGAGCTGATCGACGACATGATCGAGACGATGCGGGCGGCGCCCGGCGTCGGTCTGTCCGCGCCGCAGGTGGGCGTGAGCCAGAGGGTGATCGTCGTCGAGTATGGGGAGGAGGGCGAGGACGGGAAGAGCCCTCCCAAGCCACGCAAGCTCCGCGCCGTGATCAACCCGGAGATCGTCCGCAATTCCCCAGAGACCGTCGTGGCGAATGAGGCCTGCCTCTCCGTCCCGGGCTACTATGGCGACGTCGAGCGCTTCGAGTCGATCACCGTGAAGGGTCTCAACCGGCATGGCCGGCCGTTCCGCCTGAAGGCGGATGGCTGGCTGGCGCGCGTCTTCCAGCACGAAATGGACCACCTGGACGGGGTGCTGTATATCGATCGGGCCCACAACGTCTGGAGGGTGGAAGAGGGCTCGCCCGCCGAAGCGATCCCGGCGGATTGACTCGCCCGCGAAGCCCTGAACAGGGATGACGGCTCCCTCTATCGGGGGAGCCGTTTGCATTCCAGCGAGAAGTCAAGAAACCGGGGGTCCTTCGCGTAGCACCCCCGAAGGGGGCCAAAGAAACCCGGTTTCTCTCACCCGGTGAAATCGATTCCCGCACCGAGACCCTGGATCCATTGCACAGGCCTTCATCATCCAAGTAGGGGCGTTCCATGGAACGCCCCTACTTTCACGGCGCGGTTCCTCTGTCGCTGAGGGTCTCTTCCGTTCGGGGACTCGCTCGCCGGCGTTGGTGTTCTCGCTCCAATGCCGCGAGTTCGCCTGTCGCTATAGCGGACACCCTAGGTTGTTGTCGGCCTCTAGTTCCCCCGCCAAGGCGAGCATGGTGTCTCGGTTTCCGGAGGCCAGGGCAGTGTTGACACTGGCAATGACATCGCCAGATGAGCGCGGGTAGTTGATCCCGGGATGCTCCGCGTTGAGCAATGCCGCAACAGCCGCACGCAACAGAATCCGGGCACCACCCGCCACGTCGTCCCCGCCCCCATACTCCAGTGCCGCCTGCAAGCTATCGATGTCGAGCCCATAGTCAACGGGCACAACAAAGACAGACCCCACCGTCCGATCCGGGGCGTAGCCCGTCGGCCCCCACGCCTCCGCGTCGTTCTTCCAGAAGCCATGCGAGCAGCCTTCGGAAGCGCTCCAGACTCCTACTGTGATCTCGCCCTGCGCGACCTGGCTATCCGAAAGACTCGCCAGCGTCGCCCCAACAAGTGAGCTGAGGGCGGCCGTCACTAGGACTAGGAAGGCAATCCGTCGGGTCATCTTGTTCCCGATCTCAGCATCTGGCTGATCACTCTCCCACAGTTTCTTCCGTGCTACGGCAAGTGTTGCGTTGCGGTGAACACCGCCACCAGATTGAAGGCCTCTCCTTGGCAGTCGTTTCCCGCACTCAGCGCAAGAGTGACCCCGGCGTCAATGTCCTGAGCATCTCCGGGTTCGACATGGATCAACTCGTCATGGTCGTCGACGCCGTCAGGGAACGGTGAGACCGGAGTGAACATGACTGAGAACTCTGGAGTTGGGCCACCTTCACAAGACCAGCCACTCGAAAGGCTAGTATCGATGTCGGTCAGAGGGTCCAGATCCCAGGGCAGGGTGCCGTCATTTCGGAGTGACAGAGTCCAGGTCTGCGTCTCCCCGGGCAACATGTTCTCCGCGACGAGGTTGAAGATCAGCTCGTCACCCTCGAGGTCGTCATCGATATCCAAGATGTATAGGTCGACGGTGCCGCGGTTGTAGAACGTGCAGGTTACGATGTCCAAGGGGCCAATAATGATGTCGTTCACAGCGTTGGTGACAGGAGTGCCGATGGCCGTGCCTTCCTGGTCGGTGCAGTCCGCCGAAAGGAAGGAGTAACCGCTCTCGAGGGACTCCAATATGTCCACCGTGGCGATGCCGTCAGGGCCCAGGTCGATGTCGAAGTTGATCAGGCCGGCAGAATCAGTGAGGCCAGATGGCGGCGATGCGTCGTCCGGGCCAGCATCGGCGGCAAAGAACCAGCCCGCGCCATCAGTCTGGTCTCCCACGGTGCTGAGGCTCCCGTCCCCATCGACGATTTTGTGCACGGTGATCGTACCCCCGCACAGCTCCAGAGCCAGCTCGGCCAGGGCGTCAGCCATGGTGTCAAAGCTGGCAAGGACGACATCCGTGCCGATAGTGATCTCACCCGGCGTATCTGCCACGTTGGGGCCTGAGATGGCGATCAGGTTCTGGAGATCGAGCGCCTCGCTCTCGCCTGAACCCCCACCGATCCCAAGGGCGACGATCCGGACCCCCGCTCCCTTGGCGGCGTTGGCCTCCTGGATCGCCCATTCCATGGCGGCACTCTCGCTTACCGATTGAATCGTCCCGGTATGACCGAGACCTGTGTGCCCACCTCTTCGATTCGGGTTGCCATCGGAGGCGAAGACAATCAAGTCTGGGTTCGAGCGGTGGGGGAATAGACTGCGAGCGTCGAAAAGCCCGTCATCCCAGTTGGTGTAACTTCCTCCGGGTTGCACTCGAGGTTCGCTGATCTCAGCAATCATCGCTGCCGCATCGTTGGTGAAGCCTTGCCGGAGCACGGCGCTCGTGGCGAATTCCACCAGGGCGAACTCGGTCGGCGTACCCGTGAAGGCCTCGACGAATCCCACTAAGGCGGCTTGCATCTGGGCGTATTCGGCGGCGCTGATGCTGCCGGATCCATCAATGACCAGGACTATGTCGGTCCCGCAGGAAGCCCCCAACGTCGGGTTCGGCCCCACCGGGCTATAGTAGATCTTCACCGCAACCCAATCCAGAAAGAAATCGCGATTGACGCAGGTGCTGGAGGAGGTGCAGATCGAAGTCAGTCGCACCCGGAAGTTCGCGTTGCCGAGCTCCGAGGGGGCCCAATCTCGCCCCCACGAGTCGGCTGGGCCTCCCAGGACGAGCGTGTGCTCAGACGTCGTCTCGGTCGCATCTGTCTTTGCGCTGGTCCACGAAACGCCTCCGTCCCAGGAGAGCTCAACCCGCATACTGTTGTTGCCCAACTTGCTGTCCAGCCTCCAATCGAGCCGCACTTCAATGCCATGAATGAACGACCCGGGCGGGATGGAGGCGCCGTAGTCGAGGTAGCGATGGCGATCTTCAGCACCGTTGAGGTTCTGGGCGAACGTTGCATCGTTGGCAAAGGCGTTCGTCGGGTTGACCTCGAAGCCGTTACCGTCGCCGCCGGTATCCGCGGCCTGAGCGCTCGGACTGAGGAAGCCCGTATCAGCTGCCTGCACGCGGGTGTTCAGGGGGAACATGAGCAAACCCAGCACGATTGCGCTCGCAGCGATGCGGCCTACCCGGAATCTACGCCTTGAACTCACGATATTCTCTCTCTTGGCCTCTGACGACGGCGAAGCACAAGCACCGGGACCTCGCCCTCGATCGGGAAGCGGCCCCAACTGCCATCCGCGCCCCGCAGCGAGGCCCGGATGCGCCGAGCCTCCCCAACAATGATGATGACTGCAGGAATGAGGATGAGGATTGCGTAGCCCAAAGGTGTGCGAACGTGGGGGACCACATAGCCCACATACGGGATGGCCCAGCGAACAGCCCCCTGGACATTCGAGGCCGGAACCCAATACTCATCGGGAGCGTTGTTGGCGTCCCCCTTCGTGTGGAATTCCCGAGCCTCGCCCTCGCCGCGGATCTCCACGATGCGGTGGGAAACCTGCTGCGATGGATCTCGAGGGAGCTGGAATACCAACAAGTCCCCGGCCTCCAAGCTCTGGGGATCCACAGGCTCCACGAAGGAGACCGAGCCCGCGGGGAGAGCCGGCCCCATGCTCCCGCTGAGCACCACTTGGAGCTGCCAGCCGAGAAGCCGCGGCACAACGAACAGGGCGACAATCCCAGCAAGCAAGAGGGCAAAGCCCGCTCTTGAGATCCAGAGAACGTATCGCCCCATAAATGCAAACCCTGCTCGACCGAAGCCCCGCCCATACAGCGAAGGGTCTTCTCCCGGGCGGGCCTTGCAGCCCACCCGGGAGCTACAGTTCCCGTCCAAGCTCAGTCCTACCTGCCCTGCTAGCTCTTAAGGTTCATCGCCTAGGGGCCGTGCTGGGTCACTTCAAATGTGTAGGTTATCAGCCAGGCGTTCGCCTGGCACTCGTTGGTGACCCCGGAGCTAAGATGAGCATCAACCGTCAGGTCCTGCTGCGCCCCTGGTTCGAGATGGTACGTGCCACCATGGTCGTCGGGAACCACAAATGCCAAGTGAACGTGTGGCGTCGGTTCGGAGTTGCAGTCACCGCCCGGATCGTTCGTTTCGAGCACGGCGATTCCAACCGGCAGCACCAGGTCGAACGCGCGATTCCCATCATTTCGTAGTCGCACCGTCCCGGTCGCTGTCTCTCCCGGAAGTAGGTTCTCTGTCACTTCGAAGACGAACTCATTGGCCCCGTTGTCGTCGTCGTCCGACTCCAGTAGGTAGAGGTCTATGGTACCTGCATTTACTGTGCCTTCTGCCGTTTGGGTATCGGTGAACACCGCGAATGTCGCGCCACCGACCAACGCCAGGGCCGCGGCGATGACAAGCACGCTGAACAA
>Ga0209341_10002733_pt1 | contig 16692 bp, 21 predicted proteins | sample RifCSP13_2_FD_184020 | JGI IMG/M metagenome (GOLD analysis project Ga0209341, IMG submission 184020) | Soil microbial communities from Rifle, Colorado - Rifle CSP2_sed 13_2 (SPAdes) (version 2) | ecosystem: Environmental > Terrestrial > Deep subsurface > Rock core/Sediment | place: Rifle...
AGGCTCAGGATCACGCCAACATCTGGGGCCAACGATGGGGCTTATTACGGGACAGTCAGCCTCATCAGCGGGCAGACTTACACGTTTTCCGTGGACGTTTTTGGTGTATTGGGCATTCCCTATCGCATCTATTTCGGCTCCACCGGAGGGGCGGTGCTGGGGACACCGACCGAGTTTATAGGCATAGGCACCTGGCAACGCGTGTATGTGACCTATACGGAGACATCTACCACGACCAGACGGCTGTACCTGGTCAAAAATAACTCGGCAAGCATAGCGGCTTTTCACTCAGATGGATGGCATTGCTCGAATAAAGCCTACAACACGACCTATGTGGACGGCGACCAGGAGGGCTGCGAGTGGGACGGCGAGGAGCACGCTTCGACGAGCACACGGAGCGCGCAAAGCCGGGCGGGGGGGAGGATCTACAACCTGGACGACCTGGGGATGTACGTGATCGAGAGCGCGGGGCTGGGGATGGCGCCGGTGAAGCATAAAGTTGTGAAGCAATCGCTCCTGCCGGGGGCGCTGTACCGGGGGATGACGGTGGAGGAGAGGCCGCTGACCATCGTGGCGGACGTGATCGGTTCGAGCTACACCAACCTGCACAGCCTGCGGAAGACGATCATCGATTACATCAAAGCGGACCGGGTGAAGGACGACCAGGCATTCCTGCTGAGGTACACAGGGGCAAACAGCAACAAGCCGACGATCCTGAAATGCAGATACGACAGTGGAATGGAGATGAAAACTCCGGAGGGGTTCACGGAGCGGGTGGCGCTGCGGGTCATCGCCTACGACCCGTACTGGTACGAGGAGGGGGAGGGAAGCACGGCGCTGAGCCTGAGCAAGAGCGTGAGCAACGCGAATGCCGGCATACGCAGGATCGATGGCAGTTGGCTAGCATTAGGAACGGGATTTAATGGCGTAGTATATGCTATCGCAATCGATAAGGGCCGAAACAGGGTATATTTTGGCGGGGATTTCACTACAGCCAACGGCGTTATAGTCAATGGCATCTGTTATTGGAACGGCACCACATTTGTAGCCATGGATTCGGGAGTAGGAGGCGGCACGCAGATCGTGCTATCCGTAGAAATTGCTCCCAATGGAAATGTGTGGATCGGAGGCACTTTCCTGACTGTAGGCTCAGGCGCGGCAGCCTGCAAAGGGTTGGCGAGATGGAATGTCTCTGCTGGAACCTGGACAGCATTCAGCCCGGGCACGGCAACATTTACCCAAGTGGGAGCATTGGAAATCGATTCGAATGGAACTTTGTATGTCGGCGGGTTATTCACCGATTGGAACGGCCTATCTGGCGGAGATTACATCGCCAAATATGATGGCTCATCCTGGTCTGCATTGGGAACGGGGATGAACCAGGGGGTATTCAGTCTCCTGGCTCATCCGGATGGAAAAATCTATGTCGCCGGATTATTTACAACAGGCAACGGAGTCACGCTGAACTATGTCGGATATTGGAACGGAACCACTTTCGTGGTCATGGGATCGACCGGCTTGGCAGGAGGAACTACAATTGGGCGGGCTCTGGCTATCGGGCCTGATGGAACTGTATATATCGGTGGAGAGTTTACATCAGCCGGGGGAGTTTCCGCTGCAAACATTGCAGCGTGGAACGGGAGGGCGTTTACAGCCCTAGGGTCGGGCACAAATGATGAAATATATAGCCTGATCGTTAACAGTGAAAATATTTTGTTTGTATCGGGAGTTTTCACAATTGCAGGTGGGCTGAGCCTCGCTGATCGAATCGCAATATGGAACAGCTCATCCTGGGCCCATCTCCCAGCCAATTTGCCTGGTGCGGCGATCGTTGACGCCATGGCTATCGATGGCGACGATTTGTATTTTGGTTTTGACCAAACCGGCACAGCCACGACCTCGGAGATCACCACGGTCAGCAACCCCGGCTCAGCGCGGGCTTACCCGGTCATCGAGATCACCCGCTCGGGGGGCACATCGGCGGTGGTGGAATGGCTGCACAACGAGTCGACCGGCAAGACACTGTACCTGAATTACGCTTTGCAGAGCGGCGAGACGCTGACCATCGACCTGACGCCGGGCGCCAGACAGATCACCAGCTCATACCGGGGCGCGGTGTGGGAAGCGGCGCTGCGCAACTCTGACCTGGGGGATTTCTATTTGCTGCCAGGGGATAACGATATCTCGGCTTTCGTCAACCAGGCCGGATCGCCGTCGATGACGGCCTTTATGAAGTTCCCGATCGCTCACGAATCGGTTGACGGGGTGGCATGAGCGAGCACGAATGCTGGCTGCACGACCCCTATGGCAACCGATTGGCGCTGCTGGATACGACGCACGGCTTTGGTTACGCCCGCGTGGTGAACAGCGCAGGCTGGTGGGGGATCGAGCTGCCGGGGGATTTCGACGATAGCCTACTCAAAATCGATGGGATCGTGGAATTCTGGCGCAAGCCACAGGGTGGTGCGCTGGCGCTGCAAACATCCGGTACCCTGCGCGTGATCACCGAGAGCACCGACGCGCAGGGGGTCGATAAAATCCAGATCGAAGGGCCGGACGTGAACGAGCTGCTCGAGCGCAGGATCGTGGCGTACGCGGCGGTAACGTCCCAGGCGGACAAGACCGAAAAGGCAGACGACATGCTGAAAGCCATAGCGCGAGAGAACCTGGGATCGAGCGCGAGCGCGGCCCGGAACCTGAGCGCGCTGGGCTTCACGGTCCATCCAGACCTGTCAGACGGACCATTGGCCACGCGCGGTCTCGCCTGGCGGGAGGTCAGCCGGGTGTACCGGGAGATCGTGGATGCATCGGCGGGGCTGGGCACGGACCTGTATTGGGAGATCGTGCCTGTTTCTCCAACCTCGTTCGAGCTGCGCACGTATACTGGCCAGCCAGGGGTAGACCGCTCATACGGCAGCGGCTCTAACCCGGTGCTTTTCGGCTTGCTATGGGGCAACCTGGCGGAGCCGAAACTGACGCGGGATTACAGGAAGGAGGTCACAACTATCTACGCGGGCGGGCAGGGGGAGGAGGCCAACCGGGTGATCGTGGAGGTAGCGGACGTGACCAGGCTCAACCGCAGCCCGTGGAACCGGCGGGAGGCGTTCGTGGACGCGCGCAACGAGAGAGACACGGATGGGGTGACGACGGTCGCAAATGCCAGGCTGAACGACGGCAGGCCGCGGCTGAGGTTCAGCGGCAAGCTGCTGGACACACCGCAGGCGGTGTATGGCAAGGATTGGAATTTCGGGGACCGGGTGACAGTCGAATACCGCGGCAGGCAGTTGGACGGGCTGGTGGAGGCGGTGACGGTCAAAGTGGACGCGGAGGGGAACGAGACGGTCGAGGCCAGATTCGAGGTAGAAGATGCCATCGCTTGAGGACTACGAGATCTTATTGAGGCGGCTCGCTGTACTGGAGCGGGAGATCGAGCGATTGAGCGCGCAAGAGGGGCGCATCTTCGTGCCATTGACCACACCGCTGACCAGCACGAGCTATGATGGCGATGACACGATTACGGTTGGGACGGTGACGATAGACACATCGGCTGTGTTCGGCGCGCCTGTGGGGATTAAAGCAGTCCAATTATATGTCTCCGCGGCCTGGGCGAGCGCTAACCCCGCCTCTGTTCTCAGATTAAGAACGGTGGGGGGGTCAATTGCTTATGCGGTGCTTGTCGCACATAGTACGAATACTCAATACATGCAGGCAATGGTGACATGCAATGCTAACGGGGATTTCGATATATCTGTGGCTAACGCAGATGCGACAAATGTGGTTCTGCGGATCGTGGGATATTGGCTGTAATTCCACCTTAATTCAATAGTTGAAATTATCGACCGGCGAGATCTCCTCGTGAGCCTGGCGCAGGTCATCGTCCACCAGCCGAAGATAACGGGCGAGGGTCCTGGTGCTGGTGTGGCCCATCAGGCGCATGAGGGTGATCAGGTTGGCGCCATTGCGCAGGGCCTGAAGGGCGAAGGCGCGGCGGAAATCATGGATCTGGGGCGCGGGGATGCCTGCCAGCCCGGCACGCCTGCGGAGAACCTGGCGGAGACCAGAGGGGGTCAGGCGCTCGCCGCTTTGGGTAGTCCAGAGTGGCGAGCGAGGAAGCAGATCGCCACGGTAGCGCAGATAGCGGACGATCTCACGGCGGACGCGGTGACCGGCGAAGATGGTGCGGGGCTCGCCGCCTTTGCCCGCTTTTACGATGACAGCTCCCGTTTTGAGATTGAGATCTGCATAATTGAGGGCTAAAAATTCGTTGCGGCGCAAACCGGTATCGAGCAGGGCCAGGATCATGGCGCGGTCGCGCTGGCCGAGGTGGTCCCGAGCGCAGGTCCTGAGCAGGGCCTGGATGTGCTCGAGCGAGACGCCAGGCAGGGGGGTGGCGGTGATCTTGGGCGGCTTGACCCTTTTGATGGGATTGCGGTAGAGGGGCTCGTCGATCTCGGCTTCGTACCAGTTAAAAAAGGCTTTGATTGCGCGGTAGGCGGCGTGCACGCCGCCCTGGCTGCGGCGAGCAGAGAGGTCGATCAGATACTGGCGGATATCATCGGGGAGGATCTCGCTCATGATCAAGATCTCGTTCTCGAGCAGGTATTTTTGGAAGAGGCGCAGCTCATCCTCGTAGAAGGAGATGGTCTTAGGCGAGCAGCGGCGGGCCTGGCGATCGATGATGAAGGCGGTGATCTCGTTGGAGATCGGGGAAGTCAGGTGGTCTGGCATTTTGGAGGATACCCCCAGATGTGGGTCTGAGAATCGGTTATTGCGACACAAAAGTGGGAATCAGGTGCACAATTTTGGCAAAGATGTCGCATAAGTCGTTGTTATGCGACAGAAGAGGGGGGAGAGGGAGGGATGATCCACAGTCAGGTGCTCTGCCATTGAGCTACTGGCACCATATATGTCGCATAACACGCAAATAACAGGCGATTAGCCCCCATATATGGGGTTTGAGGGGGCAAGAAATCAGGTGGTCTTTTGCGTAATCAGGTGGTCTCCTTCAGGGTCTGTATTCGATGGCGACTTTCCAGTTTCCATCGGCGAAAATGAAGTCGAACAGGTATTGATCCGAAGCGCCCACGTTCATGATTTGCTGACCACTGGTGGAGCCTATGACGTTTTCGAGCATCTCTTCAGCTTCGTTATCCAAACGCTTGAGCGAGAATGCGAAATTGCCATCTCCCTGGAATTCCCATTTTATACGGATTATGCCGGTCGGCAGTGAGAACAGGTCGGTGGTGCCGCGACCGCTGCCTTCGAAGATGTGGAGCTGGGAGAAATCGGGCGGGGAGGTTGCGGTGACGAGGATGGTCTCACGCTCGGGGGCGCTTAATGGGGTGTAGGTTGGATAAGGGGTATATGTTGGAGCGGCGAGGTTTTGTGTGACGACGATCTGGGTGATGCCAGTTTGGGCGAGCTGCGCGGACGGCTGAGTATCGCCCCCGACCATCAGGGCAGTCGCGATGCCGCAGATCCAAAAAGCGGAGGCCAGAGCGATGAAAACGACGATGGCGTTCCTTTTGGTCAAGAATGTGAAATATTTTTTGGCGTCCATTATTTTTCCCTCCTCAATCCCATTTTATAGAGGCTTTCGTTCATCTCGGCGATCATATCTCTGAGGATGCGGTTCTGCTCTTCCGGAGGAAGCTGCGTGTAAGTGTCGGCAAATTCGTTCCAGGTTTCGTTCGCCCGCTCGAGCTTGCCGCGGGCGATTTCCATGAGCTCGGCGCGATCGGTGTCGGAGATGTTTGCCAGGACGTAACGCCATTCTTCGAAGTCGAAATTCAACGGCTCCATCTTGGGGAGCAAACCGGCCATGCGCAAGACCCACTCTGGCGGTTTGTTGAACGCATTAGCGATGGCCAGACAGGTCTCGTAGCTGGGCTGTTTTTGCAGGGTAACGATATCGGAGATGGTGGGATGTGACACGCCGATCCGCCTGGCGGCCGCTCTAATTGCCCAATTTCTCTTCTCGAACTCCTGTTTCAACCAACTTACAAATTCGTCAGGCGCTTCATTCATGTGAGTAAGAATAATTGAATCGGTTGAAACTGTGTTAACCATATTGGTTAATAGTATTGACAAATTACATAATTCTTATATAATGGTGGTAAATCTATATACCAGATTGGTAACGGGATTTGAAATGAGCAAAAAAGTGATCATCACCTTCGTCGGTGACCCGGAAACGAAAGAAAAATTGGAGCAGCTCGCGAGCGATACGGAACGCTCGCAGAGCGGCTTTTTGCGCTGGCTGATCGGCAATGCATGGCACGATCGCTATCGGATCACCGAGTCCGGTAAAAATGCCCTGGAAGAGACTCGTAAAAACAGTAAATAGGGGAAAGCGGCAGCTTATCCAATAGATTAGCAAAATTTCATCGAAATGTCAACTACCAGGGATTATTTGACGACCGACCAGACTTACCCATCCGCTTCTCAGAGCGTCCCTGGCGCTTTGGGCGGCGGAAGGGCGGGCCTGGTGAACCCCACCTGCCTGTCAGGCCGGGCGAGCCTGACGATCTCCTTTTGAAAGCCCCGCCTGGCGATTTATCAGTGGGTGTTTGCGCCGGGCGGGGCAAGGGATGTAAAAGTGACGACTGCGACGCGCGTAGATCAGGGAGGAGACGACGATGCCTGATGAGCTATTAACTGCCGAAGAGCGACGCGTACTAGACCGACTAGTAGGCGTGTGGAATGCCTTCTTAGAGTTGCCCACGAACGGCAACGAGCGTACAGAGTTTATGCAAATAATCCACGCGGCGCAGAACGCGATCCTTGCGCGACCGGCAATACGCGTAGTCAACTCCCAGCCACCCGCGCGACCCACACCACCACCTACCTTTGAGTACACCCCATGAAAACGAACATCCTTACAAAGATCGCAATTATAGACACTAAGAATTGGCGGCAGCCGTTCCAGGAGCATCTGGGGAGCACCGGCAGGTCAAAGAGGACGATCCAGGCTTATTTGCAGGACCTGGGGCGCTTCCAAAAGTGGTTCGAAGGCGAGTATGGCGAAACGTTTGCCCCGGAAAATCTCACATCGCAAGATGTGCGCGCTTTCCGGGCTTTTCTTTTGCAGGATGCATCACCGGCCACGGTCAACCGCTCCATCGTTGCATTGAAGGTTTTTTCTGCCTGGGCAATCCAGGTAAGCTGCTTGTCTTACGACCCGACCGAGCACATCCAGCGCGTGGACCAGGTAGAGCTGCCGCCGCGCTGGCTGAATAAACGGCAGGTGCGCCAGTTGTTGAGGGCAATTGAAAGGGATACTCAGCAGAAGACTACTGAGCAATGGCATTGGCAAGCGGTCAGGGACCAGGCGATTGTCTCACTGATGCTGTATGCCGGACTGCGTGAGGGGGAGGTGGTGGCGTTGGATCGCGGCGACGTGCAGATCGGTGAGCGGAAAGGCAGGGTGGTTGTGAGGCAAGGGAAGGGGGGGAAGAGAAGGGAGGTCCCGTTGAGCGGTGAAGCGCGGCGCGCGGTGCAGCTCTATCTCGAGCTTGAGCAGGGGAATGGAGCCGTGTTTATCGGCAAAGGGGGGCAGCGGTTGACGACGCGCACGATCCAGCGCCGGGTGAAGGAGATCGCAGAGCGGGCCGGGTTGGAGATCACACCACACGATCTGCGGCACACATTTGCCAAACGGTTGCTGGATAGCGGAACGCCGTTGAATGTGGTGCAGAAGTTGTTGGGGCACAGCAGGCTGGACACGACGGCGCGGTATGTGCAGCCAGGCTGGGAGGATTATGAGAACGCGGTAGAACGTTTGTAATAAAGGGGGAGCGAAAGGCTGGGAGATGGACGCATTGAAATTAAAAATGTGGCAGCGGATCGCCACACCGAATGGACCGGGGACCGTGCAGGAATGGATCCAAAATAATGGAGATAGGATGTTGCGGGTCACGCACCGCAGGGGGGATGTTTCTGAGGAATTTTGGAAGAGGCACAATCCCTACAATGCCCCCATTCTAGGAATGGAGTACACGATTGGGGAAATCGTCGCGGCTAATGGAGCAGCAGTTGAACATGCTGGCATATAAGTATAAGGAAGCAGTAGAAGAAAAAATCCGAAACCTCGGCGATGGGCAGGGGGGGCAAGGGCCGTCTAGAAAAGGGTTCGGGATGTCGCATAACAGCGAGTTATGCGACAAAAGATGGGGTCAGGAGGGGCCTTTGGCCGCGTTTTTGGGGAGTTATCAGCTCGAATTTGTGTCGCATAACATGGGAAACCAGGGGCAATGAATGATGACGCTGCGTTTTCCCTGGGTGCCTTTGTGGGTGCCACAGGAATTTTCGTCTCGATTTTAGAAAGGATTTGCATGGATATCGTTGAGGCAGTGAAGCAAGCGAACCGGATAGAAGATGTAATGGAGGAGACAGGGGGGCTGCTGGTGCATAAACACGGGCGTTATTTAAGGGGGCGAGAGCATGATAGCCTGGTGGTAGACACCCACGAGCAATATTACACCTGGAACAGCCAGAACGAGACGGGGGACGTGATCTCCTGGCTGGAGCGAAGAAAAAAATGGGATTTCAAGACCGCGGTGGAGTGGCTGGCGCAGAGGGCGCACCTGCCGATGCCTGAATGGGGTCAGGAGAATAATGCTGCTCGATTGGCGGCGCGCACCCGAGAGGACGCCCTGACGGTGGCGGCCAGAGTATTTGTGAGATGGCTGCGCAGCTCACCTGCAGCTGCTGCTTACGTGAACGGTCGTGGGTGGACGGAGGAAACGGTGCGGGCGGCAGGGCTTGGATATACGGGTGAGGGGACAGCCGAGGAGCGCAAGGACCTGGAAGGCGAGCTGAATATGCATTCGTTCGAAACGAATAACCCCGGCAAGCGGGCCGCGCTGCAAATCCCCGGCGGAATGCTGGTTTATGCCCACGTGCTGGGGGGCAGGGTGCGCTATCTGAGCTGCCGAGCGATTGGGGAGAAGCGGCATTACAACCTGCCGAAAGATCTGGTGGGACCGCGCCAGGTCTATTTCAATCACGAATACAGCTCACGAGCAGAGGAATGCGTGATCGTGGAGGGGCAGGCAGACGCGGTGACGCTGGGGCAGTGGGGGCTGGCAGCGGTTGCACTGGCCGGGACGGGGTGGAAGGACGCGCGCCCGCTGCTGGATGAGCTGAAGGGAAGGCACCAGACGCTGTATCTGGGGTTGGACGCTGACCAGGCCGGGGAAAAGGCGCTGCGGGGAAATGAGGATCAATGGGAGCTGGCTTTTGCGCTGGGACCGATGGCGAGAGTAGTGAAATGGGGAATGGGGGGAATATGAAAGAGACATTCGTTGAACGGAAATTTTCAGCCACAAGTGAGCAAATGATCGATATCGTGAATGCAATCTTAGACGAATATCGGCTTCTCGGATACAGATTATCTCTCCGTCAGATTTATTATCAATTAGTGGCTAGAGATTACATCCCAAACAGCCAACGATCGTACAAAAATTTAGGGGATTTACTTTCGAATGGAAGACAGGCGGGCAAAATCGATTGGGCAATGATCGAAGATCGTAATCGAGAAACTGTTATTCCTGCTCATTGGGAAGATCCAGCAGAGATCGTGGAAGCAGCGGCCAGATCGTTCCGGATCGATAAGTGGATTAATCAGGAATACCACGTTGAAATAATGGTTGAAAAGGATGCATTGAGTGGGGTATTAGAACCTGTTTGCAGAGAGTTGGATGTAGGGATTACAGCTAATAAAGGCTACTCTTCAAGCTCTACAATGTACGAGATCGGCAAAAGGTTGGGGAGTAAATATTTTGATGATTCAAAGCAAATTATTGTCTTCTATTTGGGCGATCATGATCCATCCGGGATCGACATGACCAGAGATGTCGAAGAGCGTTTGAAAATGTATTCGCGGATAGAGCTCGAAGTTGTGAGATTAGCACTGAATTGGGACCAAATCGAATTATGGAGACCACCGGAGAACCCAGCAAAGGAGACAGATTCGCGTTATTGGGAGTACACCAAAAAATTCGGCGAATCGTCATGGGAACTCGATGCAATCGAACCCACACAATTAGCGGGATTAGTTCGAGAAGCCGTGCTGGCACTTCGAGATGAGTTGGCCTGGGCGGAAATCACGGATAAAGAAAATGCTATGCGATATGAATTGCGCTCATTTGCGGATAAATATCGAAACGGTAAAGAATGAACAAAGACGCCAATGACTTGCTCCGGGAACTGATCGCAGAGGGGATTGCTCCAGAAGAGCAAATACAGCGGGTGCGGGGGCTGCTGGATGCTGCTACTCCTGTTGTGGAGGTGGTGGCGCGATGGGCGGGGGCAGAGCAGGGGGCGAAGCGGGATGAAGCGCTGCGCACCGCGTTCGGGCTGATCCAGTTGATGGACAAGCAGACGCGGGCGCTGTACCGCTCCCGGCTGTGCGAATGGCTGGGGATTGGGATCCGCGAGTTCAACGAGGTGATGAAAGCAATCGGGGAGAAGGGAAAAGGGGAAAGGGAGGAAATCCGGGAGACGCTGGGGGGCTGGTTCCCAACGGGGGTGCAGAATAACGGCACCGGGAAGATTGGCTGGCTGCTCGAATATCTCTACGATCTGCAAACGGGGGAAGCGCGGCTGGCGTACCGGGATCCGGAAGGTAAAGTGGGGACGGCGGGCGAGGTATCAATCGAGGGGATCAAATACGTACCGAAGACGCCTAACGAGTTCATCAAAGACGAGGGGGTGATGTTCGCCAGCGAACTGGGGCAGCTCAAAGACACGCGGGAGCTGGTGGCGATGGTGGAGGCGTTTATCAACGAACATTATCTGCTGGAGAGCCATTATTTGAGCAGGATCATCGCATACTATGTGATGCTGACCTGGGTGTACGACGCGTTCAATGCGCTGCCGTACCTGCGGGCGATTGGCGAGGCCGGGGCAGGGAAAAGCGAGCTGATGCGGCGGGTGGGGCATCTGTGCTACCGATTGATGAGCGCCAGCGGCGCAAACACGGCCGCCAGCTTCTTCCGGGCAACGGAAATGTACCGGGGGACGGTGTTCATCGACGAGGCGGACCTATACGATGGGGGAGACATGAGCAACGAGATAGTGAAGTTCCTGAACCAGGGGGCGATGAAGGGAAACAAGATCTGGCGCCTGGAGGAGAAAACCTTCGAAGGAGTACGGGACTTCGAAGTGAGGACATTTCAGACATTCTGCCCGAAGCTGATCGCTATGCGACGGGAATTCCGGGACGATGCGGTGAGCTCACGATCCCTGACAATCAAATTAATGCCGCGAGAGCCGATAGAGCTCAAATCGCGAGGCATCCAGCTCTACATCGACGACCGGTTCCGGGAGCGGGCCCGCAAGCTGCGCAATCTGCTGCTGCGGTGGCGATTGGAAAGCTGGCGTCCGGAGATCGCGGTGGGGGAAGAATTCATGGACCTGCAGATCAGCTCCAGGCTCAACCAGGTGACGATGCCGATCAAGGCGCTGGCCGGGGATGACCAGGCTCTACTGAAGGAGATCGAACAATTCCTGCGGGAATACAACCGGGAGCTGGTGATCAGCCGGAGCATGACGATTGCAGCCAGGTGTGTGGAAGCGCTATGGAAAATCTACAAATACCCTGACCTGCGCGTCCAATACCTGGACCAGGATGTGGAAGGGGAATTCATGATGATCGGGGACGTGCGCAAGGTAGCGAACGAGATCATGGATGAGATGAACCGAGGAGACGAAGAGGAGGAAGGGGAGGGGAGCGGGGAGGGGGACGAGAAACCGCGCTACCGGAAGCGGAAGCGAGACGAACTGAGCGCGCGCGGCGTGGGGAGCATCGTGCGAAACGAATTGCAGCTCAGGGTGGGAGGCAGGAAAAAATTTGGATATCCCGTGTATTGGGACGCGGTGAAGATGGAGGCGCTGGCCAGACGGTACGGGGTGGACTTCGAGGCGATCCTGCCCGAGCCTGCCGAGGAGATAAAGACACCTCCACGCCAGGAGGAGCTGGAATTATGACAATTTTTGTTGAATCGGGTGAACGTATGTACATTGGTGAACATTGGTCCGGGGGAATAAAATATTTTGCAAAAAATTTTTGCCGCCCAGAACAATGTACACCAACGTACACACGTACACCAGGCTCAAGATTTTTTGATTTTGGCGGTCCCTTCGATTGCATTGCATGCCATTCGGGGCGGATAAAAGGGCAAATTCTGTGTACTTACCGAATGATTATGTATATATGTAATAGATTAGTTGTTCATTCTGCTATGGTAATTGCAATGCAATGGAAATTGTCAATTTCTAAAATTCATTTGCTGAATTTTGGTGTACATTGAAAACGCGATGTACACCAACGTACACCCAATGTACACCAAAGCGTTACGAAAGGGGCAAATCATGAAAATGGTAACGGCTAAGCTGATCGCGGAGGAGTGGGTAGAGCGATTGACGCCGGGATGTGAGCGGATCGAGATCGCGGGGAGCATCCGCAGGCGGAAGGCGGAGGTGAAGGACATCGAGATCGTGGCTCTGCCGCAGTCGAACCGGGTGCTGGAGGTGAATATCTTCAACCAGCCAACGAAGACGGAGAGCCAGGTGGATCTGATCCTGGCAGATATGCTGAGGAAGGGGGAATTCCTGGGGCTGACGCGCAACGGGAACCGCTTCAAGCAGATCAAGACGATGCTGGGGATCAAGATCGACCTGTTCCTGGTGATGCCACCGGCGCAGTGGGGGGTGATCTACGTGCTGCGGACCGGCCCGAAGGGGTTCAGCCACTGGCTGGTGACGAGCAGTCAGAAGGGCGGTGCGCTACCTGCCAACTACCAGGTGAGGGACGGGGAGCTGCTGTACCATGGACAGGCGCTGAGCACGCCTGAAGAGGTGGACTTCTTCGGGGCGATCGGGCTGGGATGGATCCCGCCTGAAGAGCGGGAGAAGGAAGGATGGTGAGCATGAGCAAAGAATCGGTGCAGTTCACGGAGATGGTCAGATTGGCGCATGCAGCCCTCACCCCCCCCCATCCTGGGAGAGAGGAGAAACAGGAAAGTTGGCGGATCTGGTGCGAGGTGTGCTGCGCGGACCGGGTGGCGGCGGTGGAGATTTCGGGGGACTGGGAACGCTATCGCTGCCTGACCTGTGGGACGGTCAGGGAGTTCAGGGTGAGATAGGAGGCTGGAATGATCACGTGGAAAGATGAGGTGCGGTTTATTTTGCGGCAGGCGGTTATTTTCGCACTGGTGATGATCGCGCTGAAGATCATCGGGGTATGGTGAGCGATGAAAGAGCTGCTGATCATCCTGCTGGTTATTGGCGTCATCATGTGGATTGGGCCTGGCTGGGTGCTGGCCGGTGTGGTGATTGTCATTTGCTCGATCACCATTGGCATTAGATTATCTGATAACGCCCGGCCAGGTATTGGCGGCGAGTATCACAAACGGGGCAGCGAGGCAACGATCCGCCGATATTATCACGGTCCAGCGGGAGTAGTCGAAGCTGCTATTCTTGCTGATCAACGTCACAATGGGAGGCACCTGGGGTCGGATGTGACGGTGCGAGTAAAGCGCAGCCTGGCAGATAAGCAAAGCGGCGACTTCGAGACATGGAATCATGCTGAATGGCTGGAACATAATGGTCCAGGCGTTGGCGTGCATATCGAATATTACTAAAGGGGTGAAATGTGAAGAAATTTGCAATTTGCAGTCTGGTTATTACAGTGGCATTGGTGATTATGCTGATTGCCTTCATCACCCAGATCGGCGCAAAGAGCTTCGGGGGGCTGTGATGGTTGTCGTATCAATAAAAATGGGGCGGCCCAAAATTGGACGGCGCTGCACAAACCCGGCGTGCGACAACTGGTTTGCGCCGGGGAAGCATAACCCGGAGCAGAGATTTTGCAGCAGCCAATGTGCAATCCAGGCGCGCAGAGCTAAAAGCGAGCGGATCACAGAGAGATTTTACGAGCAGCCGCACAAGCAGCTCGCCTGCGCGGTGATCCAGCAGGCGGTGCAAAAATGGAAATATGACAGGAATAGTAAGAAGGATCCCGATTACGTGCTATGGGGTTTTTTCCGGAGCAGGGCGTTCGAATTCTACTGCGCGCTGGCGGAGCTGGAACCCGAGGCGGTTCGGGAGGCTCTGGAGATCCCAGACCACCTCCCCACCCCAGATGGCAATAGGGAGAGGCGTGGGCGCAAGCGAGGGCGCGACGCAAAAGCGGTTACGCAAGTTTAGATGAAAGAAGGATTGCCGAGGGAATATCATGAACAATAAATATGTAATCGAATTGTCTGAAGGCGGCGAATTTGATTCAGAGTGGGATAGTCTTGCCAGCCTGCACGATAGCCTGATCCGGATTGTCGAGCAGCTCGGGCTTGTGCCGAGCGGCCCAAAGACTGTAGATATCCGGCACGGGTTGATTGTGAGGACGGACCATCAGGCCCTGGGGACAATCTTGGGGGCGCTGGCAGGGGATTATATCGAAGGCATCGAAATGATTGGCATTGAACCTCCGTTGGATGAAATCGTGGCGGCAGGATTGCCAAAGCGAAAACATCACTCGCAGGAAAAGAATTATGAATGCCCCAGTTGTCACAAGATGGTCGGGACGCTGGTCAAAGCGACGGGGATCTGCAAGCCATGCCACATGCTGGCAAGAAAGAATAATAAAGCCCAAAAAGCAGAGGCGGTAAAATGCCCGCGCTGCCAGCGCCAGGTGAAGCTGACAAGAAGCGGATTTTGCAATGATTGCAATTTCAAAATTGCTGAGGAAAGAAGGGATATAGGACCTCAAGAAATGGCAATCGAGGCAATAAGCAGACCAAGACCGCGATTAAAGATAAGCAATTTGAAAGGCAGAAAATTTTAATGATCTACGATTCAACGCGGCTGGGGACGGTGATTGCGCTCTGGCTGCTGGCGGCGCTGTTCGGCTCACTGGGCTGGGGGGTGAAATGGGGCACGGCGGAAGGCTGGGTGTGGCTGGGGATGCTGATCCGGCTGGTGGCGCTTATTTTCATGGCCTGGGCGCTGATGACCTCGCTGGACTGGAGCTGGCACCACTCAGCGGAGCGAGTGCGGGAGATGGGATCGGCGCGGATGAAGCCGAGTCTGGACCTGGCGCATGCGTTGAAGGGGCTGAGCAGCTCGCAAACGGACCTGGTGCGGCGATTCGCGACGGTGAGCATCGAGATGGTGCTCAACGAGGCCGCGCCGCTGTTCCTGGTGCGCTGCGTGGATGGGGAGCTGGTGGACTGGGGGCTGGTGGAGGAATTCTTCCAGGGCTGCCTGAGGGAGGACCTGGTGAAGGAAGGCAAATTGCTGCCGGAGCGGGACTTCCAGGACTGGAGGAAGGCGCAGAGCATCACGCGGACGATCATCGCCAACGGATGGGCGAAACCGGCGCGGGGAAACCAAAGCGCCGAGCTGACGAGGCCGCTCGATTGGGTGGCGGAGCGATTCGGGATCGAGGTGAAATAGACTTGTTACAACAAATAACAAGCTGTGGAGCGATTTGTGAGCGATATCGGTAGTTTGAGACGAGAGGTGCGGGAAGCCTATAAAAAGCTGCGAAACTGGCGAGCTGTGGGGCGCGAATTCGGGATCACATCGGGGATGGCCTGGCGGATCGCGAAGGAGAGAGGCTATGAGCCGAGGGACCCGCACCTGCGGGCCAGATTGGGATTACCGGCGCTGGTGAGCGTGGCGCCGTGCGAAAAGTGCGGCGAGGTGCACGTGAGCAAACGCTGCACAAAGGAGCGGGCTTACCGAGACCTGTTCGGGATGCCGCGGGAGATACTGACGAAAGCGATCCGAGAGAGGGAAGAGATCAAATACAAATGAACACAGATGGAGGTGAATGATGGCAGGATATAAGGAAGGGATCGACGTAAGCACGTACCAGGGCGAGATGGACTGGGACAAGGCAGTGGAGGCGGGCGCGGAGTTCGCGATCTTCAGGGCAGGCTCGATCACGGATGCGACGGGCGAGCTATATACGGACTATCAGTTCGAGCGCAATAGACGGGAGACCGAACGGGTGCTGAGGGGCAGGCGAGCGACGTACTGGTTCTTCAGGCCGAAATGGGACCCGATCAAACAAGCGGACTATTATGCCGCACTGATCAAAAATATGGAGCCGATGACGATCGTGAATGGGCTGCAATACAAAGTGCGCTGGGCATGCGATGAGGAATTACCAGGCGCGGCAGATGTGGTCAAAACATTCTGCAGGCGGATGGAAATCCATTTCCCGGACGAGGATGGTCTGCTCTATACAAACCCGAATACCTGGCTGTTCAACCTGACGGGAGATAAGGGCTGGGGCGATGATTACCTGCTCTGGCTGGCGGACTGGACGCCACCGGCGTGGATCATGCCGCCCTGGGTGGAGGAAGGGCACGCGATCTGGCAATATGCGGTCAAGCGGGATGGGGCGCTATACGGAGCGAAATCGATCGGGCTGGACCACGACCGGGGATATTTCGAGTGGCCAGAGGAGGCATTGCCGCCTGTGGAGACGGGAACCCAGTTGGAAATCTTGAGCGACAATTTCAACATCCGCTCAGAGCCTGTAATTTTGCCGGAAACGGACATCGGGAATCTGCACAAGGGGAAGCGAGTGAAGGCGCTGGACGACGTGGCGCAAGGGGATTGGTGGCGGGTGGAAGCGTGGATCCATAAATCAGGAGTGCAAAAGCTATGAGCGCGGCTTGC
>Ga0209341_10002734_pt1 | contig 16689 bp, 11 predicted proteins | sample RifCSP13_2_FD_184020 | JGI IMG/M metagenome (GOLD analysis project Ga0209341, IMG submission 184020) | Soil microbial communities from Rifle, Colorado - Rifle CSP2_sed 13_2 (SPAdes) (version 2) | ecosystem: Environmental > Terrestrial > Deep subsurface > Rock core/Sediment | place: Rifle...
AAGAAATAGAAAAAGAAACTGAAATACTTTTTCCAAAAGCCCAGCAAGCACTTGAAAAAATATTTTGGATTGATGATTTGGGGTTTTACAGTTTCGGCGCAGCAGAAGACGGAAAACAAGTTCGTGAAAAAAACATTTATTCTTCGGCGTCAATTCTTTTTGGTTTGATGAACAATGAACGAAGCGTAAGTACAATAGAAAAATTTAACGAAAGCGATATGGTGACCGATTGGGGCGTACGCAATCTTTCAAATAAATCTTCTATGTATGAACCGATGAACTACAATTATGGCACTATTTGGCCATTCACGTCTTATTTTATTGGCGCAGCGCAATTTTATACTCACTTTAATCTGCAAGGATTAGAAACAGTAAGAAAGTCAGCGCAACATGTTTTTGATTATGGTCTCGGAATTGTGCCGGAAGTTTTTTCCGGTGATATTAACACTAAACTCGGCGAAGCTTATCATAATCAAGGTTTTTCTGTTAGCGGTTACGTTTTTCCGATGATACGCGGCTTGATTGGATTGGATGTTGATGCTCTTAATAACAAAATCACATTTTCCCCCAAAATTCCGGTGGATTGGAAATTCTTAAAAGTTCATAATGTAAATATCGGTAGCGCAATTGTTAATTTGGATTTAATAAATGAGAATGGTCGGATGGTATTTTTAGCGAAGAAAATATCCGGCAGAAATATCCAAATTGAATTCTCTCCCGATCTTCCGCTTGGGACAGAGAGTAATTCTATGCACGTGAACGGACAACCGGTGAAACCGGCGCTGATTCATCATAAACAAGCAGAGCAATTAAAGATCACTTTTGATCTGGAAGAGGAGTCCTCCGTTGTTTTAATGTATAAACCGACCGTCTCGGTTTTTCTTCAAGATCACATGACACCTATCGGAGCCACAAATGAAGAACTGAAAATTGTATCTCAAAACTTGGATGGAAAGAAGTTAACCGTTCATTGCGAAGGGAAGCCGAACAAAGATTATGAATTGGAAATTATGAATTACGAATTAGTAAAATCTATCTCCGGCGCTGAGTTGAAGGATGGAAAATTGATTGTGAATATTCCCGGAACCGGAAATGATTTTTTAAAACACGAAATTGAAGTTGAAGTCAGATAACAATTGTCAATAGATAATAATTTTTCTTTAAAAATATTTTTTTGAATTCTTATTGGAATAGAAAATCAATTTTAATAGCTTTTGGACGTGCTTAAGGTTACTACTAAATTATTTTATTTAGGAAACATGCTTCCAATAACACTTGAACCTCAACAACAGATAAATCTTTTTCTAAAGCATTCTAGCAATGCCTCTAATTTCGAATTAGAAGTTGTTAACAAAGGACTCGCCGCAGAAATTCGTCTTTACTTTTTAACCAGCAAAAAAGAAAAACTTGTTAGACGAACTAGGAAAAAATCAATCCCCAAACACGAAACAATATTTTTGTTTTAGCACAAGGAACATTTATGCAATCTATCGGTCTATCAATCGTTGATTGGATTATAATCTTAATCTACTTCGCATTCGTTCTTGGTATTGGATGGTATCTCCGCAAATTCACAACAACTAAAGAAGATTTTTTTCTTGCGGGTAGAAAAAATTCTTCGTGGGTCGCCGGGTTAGCGTTTCTTTCTGCAAACCTCGGTGCGCTCGAGCTACTTGGAATGACAGGCAATACATTCAAATACGGAATGTATGTGGCGCACTTCTACTGGATCGGTGCAATACCGGCCATGCTCTTTCTTGGTATTTACATGATGCCGTTCTACTATAGCAGTAAAATTAACTCTGTACCGGGTTATCTCAAGTTACGCTTCGATGAAAAAACTCGCGTGTTAAATGGAATTGCATTTGCAATAATGACGCTTCTCGTTTCAGGAATCAATCTTTACGCTATGGCGCTTGTACTTCATACTTTTCTCGGATGGAACTGGGACATAAGTATGTGGGTTTCAGCAATTACAGTTGCCTGCTATGTAGGATTAAGCGGATTGATGTCGGCAATTTTTACAGAGATAATTCAATTCTTTATGATTTGGTTTGGACTCTTTCTCGTTTCAATTCTTGGAATAATCGAAATTGGAAGCATGAAAGAAATATTTGCTCGCATTAATGAATACAGCTCTCAGGTTTCGTTCACAACTCTTTGGTCAACCGCATCGGATCCAACTCAGAACGGAATGTTCATTCATTGGAGCGGAATTGTCTTGGGACTTGGTTTTGTTCTATCATTCGGATATTGGACAACGGATTTTCTAGTTGTTCAGCGAGCATTCTCTGCAAAGGATTTACGCTCCGCGAGAATGACACCAATCTTAGCGTCATTTTTTAAAATGGCTTTGCCATTTCTCGTAATTCTTGCAGGATTGATTGCGATTGCTCTTTCAATAGATCCAAATAGCGGCTTCAAGCTTTTGGAGGATGGAGGGCAAATAAATTACGATTCGGCTCTTCCTCTCCTGATTGCGAGATATTATCCATCGGGATTGGTCGGGCTTGGTGTTACTGCATTACTTGCAGGATTCATGGCAGGACAGGCAGGTAATATAAGTGCGTTCAACACTGTATGGACTTACGATATTTATAAATCTGTTTTGAATAGAAAAGCTTCAGATGCTCACTTACTCTGGATGGGACGTGCCTCAACAATTGTTGGAGTTATCATTTCTCTCGGTACTGCATATTGGGCAAAAAGTTTTCCGAGCATCATGGATTATATGCAAGCAATTTTTTCTTGGGTTAACGCGCCACTATTTGCAACGATGCTTCTCGGAATGTTTGTTTGGTGGATTACTCCTAACGGTGCATTCTGGGGATTGGTTGCGGGAATGTCGTCATCATTTTTTATGTGGCTGGCAGTAAAGTTTCATTGGTTCAGCGAAAGTATTATAACATTGTCTAATACTCAAAGCGATATGGCCGCAAACTTTTGGCGCGCTTGGTGGGCTTGGTCAATCTGCGCAGCAATTACAATTGTCGTCAGTCTTATCACAAAAAGAAGACCAAAAGAAGAACTTGTGGGATTAGTGAAAGGATTAACAGAAGAAAAACATGATCAGCATTTACCATTCGTAAAACACCCGGAGTTTGCTGCTATTATTTCTTTGATCATATTAGCTCTTCTGAACATTTGGTTTTGGTAAAACCGAAATTGTCATCATAAGAAATTACATTTAACGAAAAGAAGTTGAGTTTGATGAAGAATCTCACAAATATAGGTTTAGAGATTCTTCACGTTGTTCAGAATTTTAAAGGAGAAAATAAATGAAACCGATCTGGTTTTTTGTTGGATTAATTTTACTTGTAATGGGCGGAATAATTTTTCTATCGGGAATCTATCAATTTATAAATCCTCCGGAAGTAAAAACTGTTCTCGCCGAAACTCATCCGGCTATATGGTGGGGAGCCGTAATGTTTATCTTTGGCGGTATCATGTATTGGAAAACAAGGAAGCAGACTGTAGAGTAACAAATGAATATTACTAAATCCGTCCGCAAAAAATTCAAAGAACTTTTTAACGAAGAACCATTGCTTATCCGTTCACCCGGAAGAGTTAATCTAATCGGTGAACATACCGATTACAATATGGGTTTTGTTCTTCCGGCAGCTATTGATAAGGCAATTTACTTTGCTATCGCACCGCGAAGCGATGATCAATGTAAACTTTATGCAGCAGACATGAATGACAATTATCAGTTTTCAGTTGACAATTTGCAGTTTTCAAAAAAGCAGTGGCCTAATTATTTAATGGGTGTTGTTGATCAACTCAACAAAAGAGGATACAAAACGAATGGGTTTAACTGCGTGTTCGGTGGAGATATTCCGCTTGGTGCAGGTTTATCATCATCTGCAGCACTGGAAGCGGGTTTAGCATTTGCGCTTAATAATATTTTCGATTTAAGAATTGATAAACTTTCGCTCGTTAAATTATCACAGAAAGCCGAGAATGAATTTGTAGGTGTGAACTGCGGAATTATGGATCAATATATAAACATATTTGGTAAGAGCGGAAGTGCTCTTCGTATTGATTGCCGTTCGCTTGAATATGAACATTTCCCATTTGATTATAAAAATATTTCGATCGTTCTATTTAATACAAATGTTTCTCATTCGCTTGCATCGTCAGAATACAATCAAAGGAGAAGAGAATGCGGTGAAGCTGTTGAGATAATCAAAAAGGAATTTCCGCAAATACAAAGTCTCCGTGATGTTTCAAGTGAAATTCTTGCCGAATATAAAAAAAAGTTAGACCCGGTTATTTACAATCGTTGTAAATATGTTGTTGAGGAAAATTCGAGATTATTGAGTGCTTGTGATGCGTTAAGGGTGCATGACTTAAAAACATTTGGATCATTGATGTACCAAACGCATGAAGGTTTAAGTAATGATTATGAAGTAAGCTGTAAAGAACTTGACTTCCTGGTTGAACTGACAAAAGATATTCCGGAAGTCTATGGTTCAAGAATGATGGGAGGTGGATTTGGGGGTTGTACTATTAATTTAATTGAGAATAATGCGATTGAGTCTGTAAGTAAAACCATTACCAAAATGTACAAACAAGAATTTAATCTTGAAGCTAAAACTTATGTAACAAAAATTAGCGGTGGGACAAGTATTGTTATGATTAAAGAAAATGCAGCAATTTGATTTAAACTATTTTCTTTAGGAAAGGAAAAATATTTCAACTTTAGTTACCTAATACTTAAAAATAAAAAGGGTGATCGTTCGATCACCCTTTTTTGTTAACACTAAATTATATTATATGTTATTAAATTACCTTATGTCGAATTTAACTTTACAAAGCCACCACTTTTAGAAAGTGTTGCATAACTTTTGTATTGTCGTTTCGAATCCCGATTTTCCGGTTAATCGTACGGTGTATCGGGACTCGCAATGACTTTTTCTGACTTACGCAACAGACCCTGAGGGACGTGGTTATTCAATAACAACTTTTGCGTAAGGTAATTTATTAAATATTCTCTTACTGTCTGGAGTCTGAAATGAAAACAATGTTAATACTTATTGCTTTTATCTTTGCTCAATTTGCTGTTGCTCAATCTTATGAAGTATCATCTCCTGGAAATATTTTAATTCTATCATTCAAAGTTGAAGATGGTATTCCTTATTATTGGCTTTCGAGACAAAGCAGAATAGTTATCAAACCTTCAAGATTAGGTTTTTTATTTAATGGGGCGGAACCGCTTGATGCCAACTTCAAAATAAAATCAGCGGTTCAAAATACTTTTGATGAGACATGGGAAACAGTTTGGGGTGAGCAGAAATTCATACGCAATAATTATAGTGAACTAAAAGTATCGCTGATTGAGGATTTAAAATTTCCTAGAAGTCTTGATATTGTATTTCGTGTTTTCGATGATGGAATCGGCTTTCGGTATGAATTCCCCGTTCAAGACAATCTGCAATATTTTATTATCGCTGAAGAATTAAGTGAGTTTGTTCTAAATGGAAATCACAAAACTTTTTGGATTCCAGGAGACTATGATTCTCAGGAATACACTTACACAACATCTTATCTTAGCGAAATAGATGCTAGTATAGGAAGTGAGTTTAAAGAAATCGGGGTTAAATCTTTAATTGCCGATAACTTCGTTCAAACTCCATTGATGATGAAGACAGACGATGGACTGTACATCAATATTCACGAAGCAGCATTGCTTGACTATCCGGTTATGCACTTGACTGTTGATAAGAAAAATTTCAAGCTCCAATCACACCTTGCACAGGATGCTTATAGGAATAAAGCTTATCTTCAAACACCATGTAAAACTCCATGGCGAACAATAATTGTTTCCGATAAAGCTAAAGAAATACTTGCATCAAAACTAATTTTAAATCTAAATGAACCTGCAAAATTAGATGATGTCAGTTGGATAAAACCAATCAAATACATTGGAATATGGTGGGAAATGCATGTTGGTTATTCTACTTGGAATTATTCAGATATTAAAAACGTAAAGCTTAATAACATTGATTGGAGTACGGTACAACCAAATGGAAAACACGGTGCAACTACTCAGCGAACAAAGCGATATATTGATTTTGCTGCTGAACATGGTTTTGATGCTGTCCTGGTCGAAGGATGGGATGTTGGCTGGGAAGACTGGATAGGTAATTGGAAAGAAGAAGTTTTTGATTTTGTAACTCCGTACCCGGATTTTGATGTTGAAGCACTTAGCAAATATGCAGCTCATAAAGGGGTGAAACTTATAATGCATCATGAAACATCTTCATCGGTGACAAATTATGAGAGACGGATTGATGAAGCATTTAACTTTATGAAAAAGTATGGATATGATGCAGTGAAAACCGGCTATGTTGGTAAAATAATCCCCCGAGGTGAACATCACGATGGTCAATGGATGGTTAATCATTTTACTCGTGTTGTAGAAAAAGCTGCGGATAAAAAAATCATGATAAACTCGCACGAGTCTGTTCGTCCCACTGGCTTGTGTCGAACATATCCAAATTGGATGTCATCAGAAGCTGCACGCGGCAACGAGTTTAATGCGTGGAGTGCAGGTAATCCTCCGGAACATGAAACAATTCTCCCGTTCACTCGCTTGATGGGCGGACCTATGGATTATACGCCGGGTATTTTTCAAATTAAAATGGATTACTACAGTAAGAAAAATAACGAGCAAGTGCATACAACGCTTGCAAAACAATTAGCACTTTACGTCACTATGTATAGTCCTTTACAAATGGCTGCCGATCTTCCCGAAACTTATGAAAGATTTCTTGATGCTTTTCAATTTATAAAAGATGTTCCAGTAGATTGGGAAGAGACAAAAATAATCGCCGCAGAACCCGGAGATTATGTTATTATAGCACGCAGGGAAAGAAACGGTGAAAACTGGTTTATCGGTGCGATAACTGATGAACAGGAAAGATCGTTCAACTTAAAGTTAGATTTTCTTGATGACAGAAATTATTTAGCAACGATGTATATGGACAGTGATAACGCACATTGGAAAGACAATCCGATGTCATATCAAATAAAATCGCTGCAAGTAAATAAAAATAGTAAAATTAATTTACGATTAGCTTCCGGTGGTGGAGCGGCAATTGAACTCAGAGCGAGATAATGAACTATTCTTCATGAGAGCGGGATAATGAACTATTCTTCATGAGTAAGATGATTACATTTTATAACAATAATATATTTTTACTGTAATTTATCTTCCTTTGCGGGGAGACAGGGAAGAAATGTGGTTGTTAAAATAATATGAGATTTCGCCCAAATCGCATTTTTTACTGAGGGTATCCTAAAACTCTCCACATTTTAATTCTTCCATAGTGATTTTATAAACTTTATCATATTTGTAGGTGAGTCAAATTTGTAATTAATTTCATCAAACCGATACCTGTCCTGCTGACTTTCAGAGTCTGGATAACATTTTTCTGTCAAGAAATAATTTTTACTAGGTAAAGATAAATTAGACTCATTAATAAATGTTTTTGCAATCACTTTGACTCTCATTATTCTAATCCATGATGTGTATCTAAAAAGGTTTATTCTGTTATTTTAGTTTGTAAAAATAAACCAAATTCAAAACTTTTCTATAATGATATTACCTTTTTAGAGAAGACTCGTCAATCAAATGAATATTTTCTCTTGGGCAAATCATCCCCTAAGGTTTAAACTTGATTTTATCTTTTTACTTGACAAAAGGAAAATAATTTTTTATTATGTGCAAAGGATTGCATAAATTATTAAATTATCAATTAAAATAACACTAATAACATATACAATCGTTTGCATGATTTTGAACGCCAAATTGTAAAAGAATCTTTCATACTACTTAATTGACTAAATACTATGTCATCTACTTTAAAAGATATTGCAGAAAAAACAGGTGTTTCCATATCGACTGTTTCTAGGGTGCTTCATGACAATTCCCAAAAATACAAGATAAGTGAAGAGACTAAAACAAAGGTAAAGCAAATGGCAAAAGATTTAGGGTATAGAGTTAATGCACTTGCGCGTGGGCTACGTCAGCAAAAGACCTGCGAAGTGGGAATAATTGTTCCTGATATTTCTAATCCGTTCTTTTCGGAAGTCATTAAAAGTCTTGCTGGTGAACTGCGCAAAAAGGGATATAATTTTATTGTGTACGACTCCGATGAAGATATTACTATAGAGCGATCAGCAATCAAAAGTCTTTTGGAAAAACGTGTTGATGGATTGGTCATTGCTTCTGTTGGTCAAGATTTTTCACATATTCAAAAAATTCGTGATGCAGAAATTCCTGTTGTGATGATTGATCGTTGTTTCGATGAGTTGGATGTTGATTCCGTTAGCGTTGATAATGTGAAAGGTTCATTGCTTGCCGTGAATCATCTTATCGAAGCAGGACATACCCGTATTGCTTTTATTCAAGGTTTACCGGGAACATATGCAAATGAAACACGCTTGCAAGGATACAAAAGTGCTCTTCGTGATGCAGGAATTTCAATTGACGAACATTTAATTGTAGGTGACGACTTTCGATCGCTCAACGGTTATCTGGAAACAAAATTGTTACTCAAACTTTCAAATCCGCCGACGGCAATTTTTACTGCCGGAGATTTGATTGCACTTGGTGCGCTTGAAGCATGCAGAGAACATAATATTGCCATTCCCGACAATCTATCTCTTGTTACTTTTGATGATCCAGTCTTTGCCTCTTACCTATCTCCATCTCTTTCTGCGGTAGAGCAGCCAGTTACAAAAATAGCTGAAATGGCTGTCGCAATGTTGTATCGTCGTATAAAAAATCCTAATGACGGCAGGCGAAAAGTATTGTTGGAACCTAAATTGAACGTTCGAGGTTCAGTTGCACGTATTTTCAAAATTGACTAATATCATAAATTTTGGCAGTATTGAAACAAAAACATAACAATTTAATCAACAGGTTCAAGCATGAACTCGATATTAAATAGATCAGTTAAATTTTTTTTCACAGGTTTCATTATTACTATTCTTTTTTCCGTTATTTGCTTAGCAGGAAATACCGGAAAGATATCAGGGCGGGTAACAGATAAAACAAATGGCGAACCCCTCATAGGTGCTAACGTATTCATTCAATCTTTAAAAATTGGCGCTTCAACAGATGTGAATGGTGACTATTTTATTCTCAATGTACCCCCTGGAATCTACACGCTAACTGTATCGATGATCGGATATGAAAAAGTAAACAGGACAAATGTTATCATTATTATTGATAGAACAACCAATCAAAATTTTACTCTTCAGACAGTATCTATAGAAGTAGAAAATGTCGTTGTTACGGCGGAGCGCCCAGTAGTTGATAAAGATCTTACAGCCAGTGAACAAATAGTGACAAGTGAAATGTTAGAAACATCAGGTTTGCGATCTGTGCAAGATGTTCTAGTAACTTTACCTGGGTTTTTTAGTGATAATTCATCTTTAGCTTGGCAGCGGGGAAGAACTAAAAGTTATATTCGAGGAAGTTCAAATGTTCAGGCTGTTTATATGATTGACAATTTATCAGTCAACAGCGGGTTAGTTTCGGACAATTATTCTGGATTCAACACTTCTACAATTGAACAGATATCAGTACTAACTGGTGGATACAATGCTGAATACGGCGAAGGGCGTTCAGCAGTTATTAATATTGTATCTAAAGAAGCGCCAGAAGGAATACATGGTACATTAATCGGAAGAATGCGTCCTGCAGGTGTTTATCACTTTGGCAGGAATATGTACAGTCCAGAAAATAATGATTACCTCAGTACAGGAATAGATTATTGGACTCGTCTATCTCAGGATGTCAACAGTCAATTCTATCAGAAAAGCACCGATTCATTATTGCAAGCTTGGCGTGAACAGACTACACCAAATGATACACTTGCTGATTATGCAGATCGTCCAGAATTTGAATATGAAGGAACTCTTTATGGAAGTCTAAGTGAAAAATTTAGCTTCCTTGTATCCGGTCGATATAAAAGGGGAGTCGGAATATTTCCTCAGGCAATTCCTTATAATCCCGAATCCAATATTCAAGGGTACATCAATTATAAATTCTCGCCAGAATTGAAAATTCGAATTGGCGGGTTTGTCGGCGGATATGAAAGTGCAGATTACACAGCCTCCAATTTGAATACTTCAGAAATGGGGCAGGAAGCTGGTTGGCTGGCGCCGATGAGAATAGATGAGCAGTATGCGCGGGCAAAATTTAATCTTTTTGGTGCACCTTACAGGCAATGGCCGGAAAAGAGACTGTGGTCACAATTGTACGGAAAAGTGACTCATGTATTGAACGATCAATCTTTTTATGAAGTGACATTAAGCTATTTGAAAGACAATTTAGATCGTTCGGATCGAGATAATCGTATTCCTGATACACTCTGGCTGCCAGATGTTGTTTCAATGCATCCCAGGTATACTTTACAAGCATATTACCACACTTGGACAAAAAATAATTCTGAATCATACCAGATTAAAAGTGATTATACCAATCAAGTAACAAAAACGCATAATATTAAAGCTGGATTTGCGTTTAAAACTTTTGATTTTTATTACGAGAATTTCTCAGCAGGATCAAGTGGCAACAGAAATAACTCCATGAATATTTTCAGTGGGAATCCATATGAGGGTAGTTTATATGTTCAGGATAAAATAGAGTTCCCTGGTCTTATAGTTAATATTGGAGTACGGGGTGATTTCTTCAATCAAAATAGGGATGCACCTAAAAACATGTATGATCCATTAGCATTCCAAGTTGGAACACCAGGACATGATCTTGGGGCACCGCTTGGAATTCCTGGAACACCAGAACGAGAAACAACAGAACTACAAATTGTGATTGCCCCTCGACTTGGCATTTCACATCCAATCAGTGATAGAGCCGTTCTACATTTTGTCTATGGACATTTCTATCAGAGGCCCTCGTGGACGAAAATGTTTGGTTTTCCATTTGTTAACTATACCACGGTTTGGGATAGCATACTTAATCCATATGCAAAACAAACCACATATATGGACGAATGGCAGGGCTACTATGGTAATCCCAAACTTGGATATGAGAGAACAATTCAATATGAACTTGGAGTTGACTATAACGTAGCTGATCTGATTAAATTTGATGTCACCGGTTATTATAAAGATGCATCCGGTGAAGCGGATGTAATCACAGGTGTGTACGCTGCAACCTACAGTACAACCAAAGCTCTTATGGTTAGCAATTCCGGCTATTCGGATGTTCGTGGAATTGAAACCAAAATTGATTCTCGATTTAATGGAATGTTCAATTTTGGATTGAGTCACGAGATTTACTGGTCATTTACTGGCGAAGTGGGATACAGCAGATTATATGAACCAGGATCGCCAAGTATTAATGTACCCAAAGGATTGCGTCAAGGAAAAGGTGCGTGGGCAGATTATCAGCGCATTAAAGGTTGGGTAAGCTTTACTCTAGGCAAAGATGAAGGACCAGAAATAGCTGGAATTAAACCCCTAAGCGATCTAAATGTGTTTATGAATTTTTGGTGGAGAAACGGAGATCCATACACTTATCACGGTACGGGGGATTTTTCCACAGAACCTAATAATAAACGTTGGTTCAATTATTACCAAATTGATCTTAATGTTTCTAAAGGTTTTAATTTCATGGGCACGCAGCTTGAATTAAGTGTTGACGTTAAAAATTTATTCAACTTCAAATTTTTGCGATTGCTTTACGATGATGATCTTGTTCGGTATTTAGAGAACCCCAATCTACCGGAGAGTGAACGGCTTCCAAAAACATATGATTTTTCCGAGCCAAACATTTGGGAATGGTACTCATATGAAGTCCCACCAAGAAGAGTCTATTTGCAACTCGCAGTGAAATTTTAATGAGGTACTGACTGTGAAAATAAAGAAATATTTTTTTGTAATAATAATTACTCTCTTAGTTTCAATTCCAATTCAAGCGCAAGTCACTTGGGGTAAGCAAACTTTAAAGAGAGGAAAACTTTGGACTACTGTTTGGAATTCACTTCAATATGGAGACCCCACAGAAACTCAACACGGATTCCATACACTCGATTATCCGGGCTATTCCAAATCAACCAATGTTAACGATGCACTGAATTATGCTGAAGCAGTGGGTTATGCGATTTATGGAGTTAGGGATAATATTGCTTCATCTTACACTATAAATTCGCGCTTCTTTCCATCAGGGCAAGATATCTTTCCTATTGAAGAAACTATTCTGACCAAGAATTATAATCTCAAAGATATCGGAGTTACTGGAGAAGAGATCGTCACCGGTGGACATCATGTAAACGGCTTGAATGTAGATATAGCTAGACGCAGTATGGTGTGGAGTTATCCCGGGTTAAGCGATTTTATTATTCATGAAGTGACTATTACAAATAATGAATTATCATCAGTTGATTCCATGTATTTCGGAATGCGCTATGGTATTCGTATCACACAACGATCTGGCAGCAGAGGGGATGAGAAATACGATTGGGATCCTACCGAAAAAATCTTCTACTTTTATGATCATAGAAGATTTCGATTTCAAGATGAGGTGCCGGTTGAATATAATTTTGGGGTTGGACCTTTGCGGGGAGACATAGGAGATGCGCGTGACATCTACCAACAAGGAACTCGAGAACACGAACTTGATGCCCCCGGATATTTTACAGTTGTTGTTTTGGATTCTGCCGGTGCTAATATTTATCAAAATATTCTGGAACATACGGGTCAGGGTTTAACTGAAGGAGCAGGCACTGTTGATCAAATGTTCATTCAGGGATCTTCTTCTAATGCCCGCGTAAAAGAGGTGATGACACATCATCAGCCTCGAATGTCTTGGGATCAAGCACGTGCTTTGGGTGATGAAGGTGGAAATAAATTTGAAAGACGACCAGAATTTTTAGTTAGCGTTGGTCCGCTCACTTTAACTCCCTTTGCATCAGTAAAAATTGTTTTTGCAGAAGTGATTGGAGAAATGGATCGTACAAAAATTGTTGAGGGAGGAGTTGCAAATATTGATCTAATGGAAACTGCGTCTCGCGATTCTATGCTTGCTCATGTAAGGGCTGCCAGAAAATTATATGCAAATAATTACATGCCTGATTTTTTCCCGCCTCCAACACCCACAGATGGAGAGAATAGCCTGAAGATAAAAACTGAACCCGGGCAGATTATCATTGATTGGCCGACCATATCGGCAAATTATAAGGATCCTAAATTAGGAATAAATGACTTTGCCGGTTTTAGAGTTTATCGTTCTAACTATTTTACAATTGGACCTTGGTCATTAGTATTGGATATTAAAAAAGACTCAATTGTTTTAGTCGATGGTAATGTTCGATTCGTTGATAAAGATCTGCCATTCGGAGTAGGTAATTATTATTGTGTAACAAGTTATGATGAAGATGGCAATGAAAGTGGAAAGGTAAACAATACTCGCTTTCCGATTTATCCGTTACGAGGACCCAATTTAGAATTTCCTAAAAATGTTTACGTAGTACCAAATCCCTTCCGCCAGCATAGCAACTTAACCGGAACAGGTGAACGGTACCGTATGGAATTTATTGGTATTCCTGCTAAGTGTAAGATTAAAATTTATACATTGACCGGTGATGTTGTTCAGGAAATAGATCATGATGACGGCAGCGGGTCCGAGTCCTGGGGAAGCATTAAAGAATTGGATTATCAATTGAACAAATGGACCCTTGGAGTTGCACCAGGCGTTTACTTGTATCGTGTAGAATCTCTTGTTCCTGGCCATGAAGGTGAATCATTTATCGGCAAATTAGCAATTGTGAAGTAAGGGAGAATATTGAAAATGCAATCAACAATAAAAATGTATCTACTTGTTGGAATAAGTATTTTCTTCCTAACTGATTTAATTAATCCACAATCAGGAATTTCACCTAATTATATCGAACGTGCAGGACAATCAGGCTGGCAGTTTCTGAAAATAAACGGGGATGCAAGGCAAGCCGCACTTGGCGGCGCTTTTACAGCCATATCAAATGGCAATGCCAGTTCTATTTTTGGTAATCCAGCTTCGCTTTCTGATGTGAAAAATATAGATGTCCAGGTTAATGTTATGGAATGGGTCGCAGATATTAGTTATCAATCCTTGGCATTTGCTTATAACCTTGATGAATGGGGTGTGGTAGGTGCAAGCATTGCAATGCTTAATTATGGAGACATTCCAGAAACAATTAATGCGTCCACAGGAACAAGTGGAACAATTCCAATAATCATAGGCAAAATGTTCACGGCAAATGATATTGCTGCTGGCATTTCCTATTCAAAAAAGATAACTGAAAATCTTTCAGTTGGTGGAAATGTACGATGGATGCAGCAAAAAATTGCGGAACTTTCAATGCAAAATTGGTCATTGGATTTTGGTACCATTTACTATACCGGATTGAGAAGTTTACGTATTGCTATTACAGCAAGAAATTTTGGCCCCGATTCACGTTTCGGAGGCTGGAGTGAAGAATATCAAACAGAATCTGATAATGTTAGAATGCCCCTGGATTTTCGAGCTGGCATAGCTATGGATTTTTTAGATGAGCCTGGGAGTTCACATATTTTAACTGTTATTGCAGAAGGTGATCATCCAAATGATGGAGTTGAAAAATTTCATCTCGGTGTAAGCTATGCTTTTGATGGTACTTTCTTCGTTCGAGGCGGATATAAATTCAATTATGATGTACAGAAGTTTACATTCGGTGCGGGTGTAACTTATCCAATCGGAGGGACAATCGGTACCATTAATTATGCTTATGTTGACTTTGGTGAGTTAACTCAAGTGCACATGTTTTCTTTGGGATTTTCATTCTAAAATAAGAATCATTTTAAGTAGGTAGTTTAAAGCATAATAAAATATTCATTTAAGTACTTTTAGAATATTTAATGAAAGAATATGAAAAATAAAGTAGTTGTAGTCGGCAGTTATAATACGGATTTGACCATTAAAACAGAACGAATACCTCTTCCCGGAGAAACAATAATTGGTGGTGTTTTTTCTGAAGGTAGAGGTGGAAAGGGTGCTAACCAAGCCGTTGCAGCGGCGCGCTCTGGCGCAGAAGTTACTTTTATTGCTCGCGTCGGCGATGATGTGCTGGGCAAGGAAGGAATTCAGAAGTTATCCGAAGAAAAAATTAATACTAGATTTATATTTAAAGATAATGAAGTTTCGACCGGAGTTGCTTTTATCGTTGTAGACAAAAAAGGTGAAAATAGTATCGTAGTTGCTTCAGGTGCAAATGCTAGGCTTAGTGCTGAAGATATTGAAGCGGCGCACCAAGAAATATCCTCTGCAGATGTCCTTCTTGTTCAATTAGAATCTCCAATTGAAGCTATTCGCAAAGCAATTAAAATAGCTCATGGAAACGGGACAACCGTTATTTTAAATCCGGCACCGGCACAGCCATTAAATCAAAATCTATTACAAGAGATTGATATCATAACGCCCAACAAAGTCGAAGCGGAAATGATAACAGGCATAAAAGCAAGTGATGAAAATGGATTATGTTCTATAGTAAAAAAATTTTTTGAATACGGTATCAAGAATATACTAATTACTCTTGGCTCGAAAGGTATTTTTGCTGGTTATTCAAATAAAATGAATCTGATTCCTGCATATGAAGTATATCCTATAGATTCTACAGGTGCTGGTGATATTTTCTCTGGATCACTTGCAGCATTTCTCTCTGAAGGAATGTCAATGGAGAAAGCCGTCAATATGGCATCTGCTTCTGCTTCAATATCTGTTACTCGATTAGGTGCACAAAGTTCCGCCCCATATCGAATAGAAATAGAAAGTTTTATAGCGAAATATTCATCTTCAAAGGATAAGGTATTCAATTGAACGATTCAAAATTTATTAACACAAACTTAATGGAGGTATAAATGAAGCAAGTTAAAATATTCTTAATAATCATTTTTGCTTTTACCATTTTTGCTCGGAGCTTGGTTGCTCAAGATATAAAGAATATGACCCTACTAAGCAACTTTGGAATGGGTGAAGGTGATTCGAAAGCTGTGTTTGCAGCGGGTTCCTTGGTCTTCTATAGCTTAGGGAACAAGGTTCAAATTACTAGTTTTTCAAATCCGGCAACCCCTGTAAAAGTTGGAAGTGTTATCTTGTCTGAGGTTATTGAATCACTAGTGCGCACATCAATAGGGGGAACTCAACATCTTGTTGTAACTGGTGGAAGTAAAATGTGGCTAATTAATGTACAAAATCCAACTACTCCAAGTCTTGTGTCTACTGTTGAGGTAGCTCCAGGAACAACCTGTGAAGGTGTGGCTACAAGTGGTTCATATGCATATGTTGCAGCTGGTGGAGCTGGATTGAAAGTATATAATATTTCCTCTCCAGCATCACCTACCCTTGTTGCTTCAATAGATAGTTTAGCATACTGTGAAAGCGTTGTTATCTCTTCTCCATATGCTTACATAGCAGCCGATGGACCAGGGTATGTAGGTCGAAGCTTTATTTTTGATGTCTCAGACCCAAATGTTCCGGTTTATAAATCGACCATTTATGGATATGGTGGTTATCACCAATATATGAGTGTACGTTCCGGCCATGCTTACATTTGTGATTATAATAAGAGTTTACAAGTAATTAATGTAACAGATGTATCCAATCCTGTTAATGTTGTGGAAATCCCGTCTGGCTTCCAAACG
>Ga0209341_10002735_pt1 | contig 16683 bp, 13 predicted proteins | sample RifCSP13_2_FD_184020 | JGI IMG/M metagenome (GOLD analysis project Ga0209341, IMG submission 184020) | Soil microbial communities from Rifle, Colorado - Rifle CSP2_sed 13_2 (SPAdes) (version 2) | ecosystem: Environmental > Terrestrial > Deep subsurface > Rock core/Sediment | place: Rifle...
CCACCGAGAATAGTGCGAGGATCCCCCCCGGGAGCGCGGCGGCAAGCCAGAGCTCACGGATGCTCCAGGGGATAGGGCGGGGGGCTTTTCCCGGGCGCCCGGCAGTGGCTCCGTCGGCTCCGGAGCCCAGGCCCGTTTGTGGCACCGCGGGCTCACGCTGGTCCTTCTCGTTCATGTTGTCGAGCCCCCCGATTGATCACCCGGCGTGGCCAGACTGGAGCCCATGGAGGACGGGCGAGCCCTCCCAAAGTCGGCGGCGGCGAGATACGCATCACGCGACCCCCTGGGCGGGCACCCCAACGCGCGATGCCCCCCGCTGTGCGCTAGGGCGCTACGATGTCGTCGTAGGCCTCGGGTCGCCGGTCGCGATAGAACTGCCAGACGTTGCGCACTTCGCCAATCAGCCCCAGGTCCAAATCCCGCACGATGAGTTCTTCCTTGTGGGGGTCACCGACCTCGCCCACGAACTCCCCGCGCGGCGTGCAGAAGTAGCTCTGGCCATAGTAGTCATTGGGCCCGAGATCCTTCTCGATGCCCACCCGGTTGATGGTGCCCACGAAGTAGCCGTTGGCGATGGCATGGCTGGTCTGCTCGATGCGCCACAGATGCTGCGAGAGGCCGCGCGAGGTGGCCGCCGGGATGAAGACGATCTCGGCGCCGTGCAGGCCCAGCATGCGCGCCCCTTCGGGGAAGTGACGGTCGTAGCAGATATAGACGCCCACCTTGCCGACGGCGGTGTTGAAGACCGGGTACCCCAGGTTGCCCGGGCGAAAGTAGAACTTCTCCCAGAAGCCGCCAACCTGCGGGAGATGGGTCTTGCGATACTTGCCCAGATAGGCCCCACCGGCATCGATGACGGCGGCCGTGTTGTAGTAGATGCCTGCCCCCTCGAGCTCATACCAGGGGACGATCAGGACCATCCGTGTTTCCTTGGCCAGCTTCTGCATACGTTCGATGATCGGGCCGCCAGGGATCGGCTCGGCCAGGGTGTACCATTTGACGTCTTGTTCCTGGCAGAAGTAGGGCCCACAGAAGAGCTCCTGAAAGCACATGACTTGAGCGCCCTGCTTGGCGGCCTCGCGGGCGTAGGCTTCGTGCTTCTGGAGCATCGATTCCTGGTCGCCCGTGTAGGTCGCCTGGAGCAGCGCGCCGCGAACAATACGGGCCATGGGTGTGCCTCCTGATCGTTGAGCCTAGGAGTGTCCGGTGAGAGGCTGGACACTCGAGGAACCGGGTGTGGGAGGGCTCAGCCGGGATTCTGGGCAAGGTGATTCCGGGCCCGGCGTGTTGCCGTGCCAGGCGGCGCTTCCCCATTCGACCGCGGCCGCAGTCTCACTCGAGTACATGGTCGTCCGCGATCTCCAGGGCACGGTCGAGAATGGCGAGCCCCTCCATCAACTCGTCGCGGGTGATACACAGCGGCGGGTTGACGAAGATCGTGTTCCAACGGACGAAGGTGTAGAGGCCGCTATCGCGAAGAAACTTGCCCACCAGGGCCATCGGGCCCATTTGGTCTGGGCGGGCATTGAAGGGCGCCATCGGCTCGCGCGATTTGCGGCTGCGCACGAGCTCAAGAATCGAGAAGAGGCCGATGTAGCGCACATCGCCGACCGACGGATGCCCGGCCTTGAGCTTCTCCAGCTCGCCGCCCAGCACCTTCCCCATATCCTTCGCCCGTTGGATGAGGCGATCCTCCTTGTAGACCCCGATGGTTGCGATGGCGGCGGCGCACCCGAGCGCATGCGCGCCGTAGGTGAGGCCCCCCCACAGCACGTGGTCGTCGAAATATGCCGCGATTGGCTCCGAGACAATCGCGGCCCCCATGGGCACATACCCGCTGGTCAGCCCCTTCGCCACACACAGGATATCGGGCACGACATTCCAGTGATTCACGGAGAACCATTCGCCGGTGCGGCCAAAGCCGCTCATGACCTCGTCCACGATGAGCAGGATGCCGTGGCGGGTGCAGATCTCGCGCAAGCCTTGCATGTAGCCGTCCGGCGGGACAATGATCCCGTTGGTGCCGGTCACCCCTTCAACAATCACGGCCGCAATCGTATTCGGGCCTTCGAACTGGATCACGTCCTCAATGTGATTCAGGCAGTTGAGGTTGCAGGCGGGCAATTCGCCGCACCAGCGGCAGCGATAGCGATAGGGGTCGAGGACATGGACGACGCCGGGGATTCCCGGCTCACTGGCCCAGCGGCGTGGGTCGCCGGTGAGCGTGATCGCCGCGGCGGTGCCGCCGTGAAACGAGCGGTAGCGGGCGATGATCTTGTGCCGCCCCGTGACCAGCCGGGCGATCTTGACTGCATTCTCATTGGATTCGGCCCCGCCGCTGGTGAAGAAGGATTTCTTCAGGTTCCCCGGCGTGATCTCGGCGAGCAGCTCGCCCAGGCGGCCGCGGGCTTCCGTCGCATGATAGGGGGAGACATAGGGCAGGACGGCGGCCTGCTCCTGGATCGCCCGGATGACGCGCTTATCGCCGTGGCCGATGTTGACGTTCATCAGCTGGGAGTTGAAGTCGATGTAGCGCTTGCCGTCGGCATCCCAGAAGTAGACGCCTTTGGCGCGCGTCACCGGGATCGGATGGTAGGCGGCCTGGGCACTCCACTCGAAGAGTGTGTATTCCTTGTTGAGCCGGACGATTTCAGAGGCCGGAAGTCCGGGCATCGAGGAGCCCTCCTATCTTGTAGACGCGGTCAACCCGTGAGCGCACGGAGCTTGAGGATGGTCCCCTCCTTCCTCCGGGCGACCTTCCGGAAGAGGCGGGCGACTTCCGGGAGGGGGAGCTTCGCAGACGAATCTCGAAACCACCTCTGATCCCGCTCCTCGAGGAGAAGCGCCGTCTTCAGGATCTCTGCATCTGCCTCCGGAGCCACTTCACTTAGCCTCACCTCGTACTCCTCCCGGCGGAGCCCCGCAATCGGCTCGAGGATCATCTCCGTCACATTCTCGCGACGGGTTTGCTCCATGGTCGCGCGGTCCCTATTCGCCCCGTCCTGCAGGGACTTCAAGACGTCTTTCAGCTCAGGCCCCTTCGCGCGTTCGCGGGCGGTCTCATAGAATTCCGCCGATTGCGTCACCGCCTGCGAGGCGAATGCCATCACCGCCCCAAACGTCCCCAACTCCATCATCGCCTCCGCCGGCTAGAGCCAGCGCTGGATCACGACCTTGGTGTCGGTGAAGAACTGGACGATCTCCCGGCCGTGCCCCTTGATATCTCCAAAGAACGAGGCCTTGGCTCCGCCGAAGGGGAAGAAGGCCATAGGCGCGGCAATCCCGATGTTGACGCCGAGCATGCTGGCGGGAACGCGATACTTGAACTCTCGGACGGTCTTGCCGCTCGAGGTGTAGAGGCAGGCCGCGTTCCCATATTCGCTGCTCTGAGCCAATCGGATGGCTTCATCGAGATCCTTCACCCGGATGATGGAGACGACCGGGCCAAAGACCTCCTCTCGGGCGATCGTCATCTCGGGACGAACCTCATCCAAGACGGTGGGCCCGATGAAGAAGCCGTTGGGGAGGCCGGGGACCTGGATGCTGCGACCATCCAGGATCAACTTGGCGCCCTCCTGGATCCCCTTCTCGATGGTTCCCAGGATTCTCTCCTTGCTCTTCTTGGAGATGACGGGGCCCATTTGGACCCCTTCTTCCAAGCCGTTTCCGACCTTGAGCGCCCTGGCGGCGGCAACGAACCTCTCTTTCAGTTCTCCATAGACATCCCCCACGGCCACCAGCACCGAGCCGGAAAGACAGCGCTCTCCCGCGCAACCGTAGAACGAGGTGATGATGGAGGGCATCCCCGCCTCTAGGTTCGCATCCGGCATCACCACCAGGAAGTTCTTTGCGCCTCCCAGCGACTGCACCCGCTTGCCCGTCTCGCCGCACGTCTTGTAGACGTGGCGCGCCGTCGAGCTTTGCCCCACGAAGGAGACGCCCTGAACGTCCGGGTGGAGGAGCATGGCGTTGACCACTTCCTTGGCGCCATGTACCATGTTGACGACGCCCTCCGGGAACCCGCATTCGTCAACGACTTCGAAGATGCGCGTCTGCGTCAGGGGGACTTGCTCCGAGGGCTTGACGATGAAGGTGTTTCCGCAGACCACCGCGTAGGGGAGGAACCACCACGGCACCATGGCGGGGAAATTGAACGGCACGATGGCGCCAAAGACGCCGATGGGCTGCCGCTCCGCCGTGCAGTCAATGCCCTGGGCGATGTCCTCGAGATTGTAGCCCGTCATGAGGGTCGTCACACCGGTCGCATGTTCCACATTCTCGATCATGCGCCGGACTTCCCCCCGCGCTTCGTCGAGGGTCTTGCCCTCCTCGGTGACGAGCACCTTGGCGATGTCTTCGAACGCCTCCTCGAACAGGTTCTTCAGTCGGAAGAAATAGCGCGCCCGGGAGAGTGGCGGCGTGCAGCGCCATTCCCAATAAGCGTTCTTCGCCGCTTGAACCGCCCGATCCATCTCGGCGGCCGTTGAGAAGGGCGCCTGAGCAATCTTCTCGCCGGTGGCAGGGCACCAAACATCCCCGAATTCCTTCGCCTCGGCCTCGACCCATTCCCCGTTGATGAAATTTCTGACGGTTTGCACCTGGCCCCTCTCCTTCGGTTGGCGGCGTGTGCGCCCCATGCTCGTCACACCCGAGCGCCGTTACGCCCTCAGAGGTGGATCGGGCTGCGTCTTAGGAACTGGCCGGCGCCCACATCGCCGACGAACTGGTTGTCCCTGGCAATCACCTTGCCCCGCTGCATGGTGAGCGCGGGGTAGCCTCTGACCGTGACGTCCTCGTAGGGGCTGTAGTCCACATTCATGTGCAGGTTCTCTTTGGTGAGCCGGTGCTCCTTCTTGGGATCCCAGAGCACCAGGTCGGCGTCGGCGCCGACGCTGATCGTGCCCTTGCGCGGCAGAAGGCCAAAGAGGCGCGCCGGGCCCGTGGCGACCAGCTCCACAAAGCGGTTGACGGAGAACCGCCCCTGGCCCACGCCAAAGTGATAGAGCAGGGGCAGCCGCGTCTCGACCCCGGGCATCCCATTGGGGATCTTGGAGAAATCGTCCATGCCCATGTCCTTCTGCCCGACGAAGTTGAAGGGACAATGGTCGGTGCCCACGGCCTGGAGATCACCCCCGGCGAGCCCTTTCCAGAGAGCCTCGGAGTCTCCCTTCTCCCTCAACGGGGGCGACATGACGTACTTGGCTCCTTCGAAGCCAGGCTCCGCATACTTCTCCACGGAGAACATGAGGTATTGCGGGCACGTCTCGCCGAAGACCTTGAAGCCCTTGGCCCGCCCGGCCTTGAGCGCCTCAACGGCATCGCCGGCCGTCATATGGACGACGTAGAGCGGCGCGCCGGTCATGCCCGCCATGACGACCGCCCGGTGGGTGGCTTCCGCCTCGGCCTCCGCCGGATGGCTCCGGGCGTGCCAGATCGGCTCCTTCTTGCCCTCGGCCACGTGCTTGTTGATCAGGTAGTGGAGGATGTCGCCGTTCTCCGCATGGACGGCGATCAGCCCGCCGATCTCCTTGGCGCGGATCAGCGAGCGGAACAGGGTTTCATCGTCGACCATGAAGCTGCCCTTGTAGGCCATGAAGACCTTGAAGCTGGGCACGCCGAACTCGACCATGTCGCCCATCTCAGCCATGCGTTCGTCGTCCATGGCCCCGATGGCCACGTGCATACCGTAGTCGATGCAGGCCTTGCCCTCCGCCTTCTTGAGCCAGATATCGAGCGCCTGCCGCAGAGTCTGCCCGGCTCCCTGAATGGCGAAGTCGATGATGGTCGTGGTCCCGCCGCAGGCCGCTGCAATGGTCCCGGTGCGGAAATCGTCGGCGGAGATGCTGCCCATGAAGGGCAGCTCCATGTGGGTGTGCGGATCTACCCCGCCAGGCATCACAAGCATGCCGGCAGCATCGATCACCTCCGCGCCCGACAGATCACGACCGATCAGGGCGATGGTCCCGCCGTCGACCCCAATATCGGCCCGATAGCTCTCGGTGGCCGAGACAACCATGCCGTTCTTGATGACCAGGTCCATGCCCGCCTCCTTCTTTTCGCGTGCCGCGATGGCTCCCTCCGCCTCGCCGCTAGCGAGGGACCATGGTGAGGCTGTTCAGAGGACAGACCATGACGCACAGACTGCATCCATCGCATCGTTCGCCGTCGATGGTGACCACCTCCCCTTTGACCCCGCTGATGGCGTGGAAGCCTCCATCGGCGCAAGCGGGGATACACAGCAAGCAGCCATTGCAGCGATCATCCACGCTTGCCCGGGCCCGCGCATTGAGGGGCATCTCGGGAAACTCGACGATTCTGGGCAGCGCGGCGCCGATCACCGGCCTCAGATCGATAAGCCCCTTCGAATCGAGGTAGGCACTCAGGCCTTGGGCCAGCCCATCGAGGATGGCATAGCCACTCCACATGACGGCCGTCCCAACTTGCACCGTTCCGGCGCCGACGGCCAAGAACTCGACCGCATCCTCCCAGGTGCTGAGGCCCCCCAGGCCCGAGACCGGCAGCCCCGTGGCTCTGGCGATCTGAGCCACGCAGCGCAGCGCGATGGGCTTGATGCCCGGTCCCGAGTAGCCGCCGTAGGTGGACACGCCTCCTACGGTGGGGAGAGGAGTCAGGGAATCCAGGTCGACGCCGATCATGCCCAGCACGGTGTTGATCGCGCTCAGAGCGTCGGCCCCGTTCTCTTTGGCCGCCCGGGCGACGAAGGCAATGTCGGTCACATTGGGGGTGAGCTTGACCACCACGGGCACGCGGCTGACCGCCTTCACCCACGAGACCACCTCGCCGACCAGTTGGGCGTTCTGGCCGATGAAGGCGCCCATGCCTCGCGTGGGCATCCCGTGCGGGCACGATACGTTGAGCTCGAGCGCGTCGGCGCCGGCCTCCTGCATGGCTGACGCCAGATGCTGCCAGTTCTCCCTCACCGGGGCGTCCATGACGCTGGCCCACAGGGGCCGGCTGGGGTAGGCGGCCTTGACCTCGGCGATCTCCTGCTGCCACTGCCCGACGGTCATCTGGGTGGTGAGCTCGACGTTCTCCATCCCGACGGCGCGTTTGCGGTAGCGCAAGGGATGGAGACGGGGTTGGAGATCCCGGGCGGGCTCGAGGGCGATGCTTTTGGTGACCGCACCGCCCCAGCCGGCGGCGAACGCGCGGCGGATCATCTCCCCGGTTCGCGTCGGCGGGGCCGAGGCCAGCATGAAGGGGTTGGGGAAGTGCATCCCCGCAAACTCAACGCTCAGGTCCGCCATGCTTCCCTCCTGAGAGCGACCCTACCCCAAGGGCCGATCTTTGTAGCTGGCTAGGACATTCTGAACCGATCGAGGGCCCCTAGCGCCCCTGGGGGGCGCCTGCCCGGCGACCTGTCCCGGTATTCGTCCGGGGCTTGGCGCCGGTCCCCCCACTGTACGGCAAGTCCCCAGACAAGACAAGCGCCATCCCCCCGTGGGCAGGCCCTACCGGCCTGAGCGCCCTATCTTGGCGTCTGCTGGGGTCGGGTGAGTGACTCTCGGCCAGGGGCGGTTGGGACCGCGGGGATGCACACCACGAGGGGGAATTGCTCTGCCTAGCCAGGAACGGCGCCCGGCAGGTGAGCTGACAGTGGTTCGCGCCGGGCGCGCCATTCCGGCGGGATCGACGGCGCGGAAAGGGCGACGATCCCCCGACGATGGCGCACAGCGCATGCGTGTCGCCTCGGGCTTTCAGCGCCCGCGCCGGGCGCCTGCTGGCCTTGGCCCCTCCCCTTATATTGTATGCTGTTCAGCCGGTGTGACCCGCTCAGCAGCAAGGCTCAAGCGGGTCGTAGTCGCGGTCGATGAGTTGGGAGCGAGAAGACGTCACCATCGAGCGCCCTCTCGCATCCGCAAGGCTGTCCTCGCCTCGCACTCCTCCACGATCGCCTTTCTCTCGACCTGCCGCGCCTGGAAGCGCAATGCGCTGGTTCGCCGGGCGGCAAGCCAGACATCGGGGCTGTGGTACTCCGCCTGGCCCGACGCGGCCCGAGTGTCCCCGACGCTCTCGATTACTGGCCTTGCCTCCGCTGCCCTCTCTCACTGCCTTGGGATCACGGATCCCGGCAGCCGGGCGGGTCCATGGACCTCCGATCGGAAATATGATACAATTGGTCCAATATGATAGGGATGAGACGGCTGCCCGGGCAGCCGGGCTCTCCTTCCCTTCAATGAAAGCCGCCGAACCAGCTAACGCCAAACGGAGGAAGACTCGATGAGCGCAAGTGAAATGGCCAGCACGTTGATGAAATCGATCGAAGCGGGGGAAATGGCCGCCGCCGCGAAACTGATGTCCGACGGGTTCATGTTCAGCGGACCTGTGCCCCAGCCGATCAGCGGAACCGAATGGCTGGCCATGCACGAGAAACTCCATGCAGCCTTTCCAGACTGGCGATTCAACCTCTCCGATCTCCACGAACATGGTGGCCAGATCCATGGCACGATTCAGATCTCGGGGACGAACAAAGGCAGCCTGGACCTCTCGTCCATAGGCATGCCCACCATTCCGGCGACGGGCAAGTCGATCAAGCTTCCGAAAGAAGAGCTCACGTTCACTTCTGAAAACGGCAAGCTAGCCTCACTCAGTGTCGCACCAGTTGCCGGCGGTGGGGTCATGGGAATCCTGGGCCAGCTAGGAGTGAAGGTCCCCGCGCTCTAGCAGGCATCTCGCTGCTGATCTCGGAGCCTCATCATGCTGCGTCATGTCATGAGGCTCTTCTCCTTGCTCGCGCGATGAGCCCTCCAGTGCTCCTTATCTTCTGACAGGATTTTGGTGGCATTGCCGGTGCCCGTGTCGTCTCTCTGGATTGGGGCCCATGACTTCGGTGGGATAGCGTTCGACAAACGACGGGGTTGTCCGTCCGCAGGGAGGGGGCCACGCACCACGCAGGTTGCAGGAGCCTCGCACGAAGGGTCCTCACCGCAGCGGTCGGATTCGTCATAGCTGGGTGTGCGTTTCAACCGAACATTAGCCGGCTCGCTGGAGCTGACCCGTCAGCGAGTTGAACGTTTCGTCTCACGCACTATGTGCCCGTCGTTGTGTGACAGCGACGGTGCGTATCGTTGAGCAAGCCGAGACGCCGCCGATCCGCCCGGGCTAGCGCGGAGCGTCGCAGTGCAAGTGAAAAGCCACGGAAAGGAGTTGCGCCTGTAAGTATGACCCGATCTGTCTTCATCGCATTTGTTGCCAACCGTCTGTGCGCGTCGCGGTGAAGCGCACACTACTCAACAAGAGGAGCAACTACCATGGATACGTTCACAGTCACCACATTCATTAAACGTCCCCTGCAGGAAGTCTTCGACTTTACCACCAATCCGGCCAACTCAGCCAAGTGGCAAAGCGGCACCCAATCCTCCGAATGGGCCTCTAAGGGCCCGGTCGGCGTGGGATCGATCGTCCACAGTGTGGGCCGGCTGCTGGGGCGTGAATTGGCAATCGATGTCGAGATCACCCAGTGGAACCCGCCCAACATGTGGGGTCTGAAAGGAAGTAGTGGCCCGCTGGAATTCGAGGCCATGAACAAGTTTGAGTCGAAGGATGGCGGCACGCTGTTGACTCAAACCTTCCAGGGTGAGGTCGGCGGTTTCTTCAAGTTGGCCGAGGGCCTGGCTGTCAAGCAGCTGCAAAAGCAGGTCGAGACTGATGGCAATGCGCTGAAGATGCTGCTGGAGGCAGGCTAGGCAGGCCTCCCGCATCCTGTTGCGGCCAATTTCCAAGGATAGCCGGCTGGCTCAGATGTCCAAAGCCGGCTAACCCTCGCGGGAGCCCTGGAAGAGCACCAGGATTTGCGACCCTGGAAACCCACTGGCACTGCGCTCACTTGCACCGCACTTGCGTGCTGCCTGCACAGTGCCGCACACCGTCCCGGTGTCCTATCGGGAGGCACACGTGTGCAAGTGCGGTGGGCGCGCACATCGTCCCGACCCAGCACCCACCTGCACCGCACCTGCAGTGCGCTGCAGGTGCAGGTGTGCGGTCTGGGCACTCAGTGCCCGTGCCCGTAGGGCAAGGTGTGTCCTTCGGGAGCGCCAGTGCAAGTGTGCGCCGCACCGACGGTGCGGTGAGTACACCAGGATGCTCCGCGACAGACCCGGCCAGGCTCGGCCGGATTGTCTGAACGAGCCTTGGCCGGGCCCGCTCCCCACAAGGAACACGGGACTTCGCAGCTCGAGGCCGTGGGGACATAGGGGGCCCGGTGCCTTGGCCCCCTCCTGTCCCCCGCACCCCCAAATCACCCCCCTCGCAAGCGGCGGTTGATGTTGACTCCCAAGGATGTGTCTACCCGCCCAGAGCGGCGGTTGATGGTTCCCTCGAGGCCGCCGCATTGCCGGAAACGCGCACCGAGCCTAGAATGCTGAATGGCCGGTTCCCGCTGCAAGGGGGGAAGGAAGGCTTCCGCTGGGATTCGCGGTCCGGGGTCGAGGGGATCCACACCAGCAGTGACGGCCATTTCCTCCCGTCGGGGGACTCACCAGCACTCCCATCAAGGAGGGAGCATGTCGTATTCTCTGTCTCAGCTCATTGAAGAGCGCCAGGCCGATCAATACGACCTGCACACGCGCTACATCAGTCCCCACATGGCTCGCGTCCAGCAGATCATCGGCTTCGACAAGATCTACGCGCGCGGGGAGGGGGCCTATCTGTGGGACGTGGACGGCAACCGCTACCTCGATCTGCTCTCCGGCTACAGCGTCTTCAACCTGGGACGAGGCCACCCGGTGGTCAAACAGGCGCTCATTGAGTTCCTCACCCTCGACCGGCCCACGCTGGTGAAAATGGATTGCCCGCTGCTGGCCGGCCTGCTGGCGGAGGAGCTGGTGAGGCGCATGCCGCCGGGGCTGGAGGCCGTCTTCTTCGCCAACTCCGGAGCCGACGCGGTGGACACGGCCATCAAGTTCGCCCGCAACGCGACCAGGCGCCCGCGCGTCGTCTTTCTGGACCATGCCTTCCACGGGCTCACCCTCGGAACGCTGGCGGTCAACGGCGGGGAGGCTTTTCGCAAGGGCTTCGAGCCGCTCATCCCCGGCACTGCGATGGTCGAGATGAACGACCCGGAGGCGCTGGAACGGGAACTACGTAAGAACGATGTGGCTGCGTTTCTCGTCGAGCCGGTTCAGGGCAAGGGCGTCTACATTCCCGACGAGACCTACCTGCCCGAGGCACAGCGCCTGTGCCGCAAGTACGGCACGCTCTTCATCTGCGACGAGGTGCAGGTGGGGATGGGGCGCGCCGGTCGGTTTCTGTGTGGCGAGCACTGGAACCTGGAGCCGGATATGGTCACCATCGCCAAGTCCCTGGGCGGCGGCTATATCCCGGTCAGTGCGGTCATCATGCGCCGCGAGATCAACGACAGGGTCTTCGGCTCTCTGAAGCGCGCCCAGGTGCATTCGACCACCTTCGGCCAGAATGACATGGCGATGGCCGCCGGGCTGGCTACCCTCCACGTGATGGACGAGGAGAAGATCGTCGAGCGTTCGGCCACGGTCGGGGCGAAACTGCTCGCCGGGCTGGCGGCCCTGCAGGAGCGGCATGAGATGATCGGCGATGTGCGCGGCAAGGGGCTGATCATCGGCCTCGAGTTTCGCCCGCCGCGATCGCTCGGGCTCAAGGCCGCCTGGGCAGGGATTGAGGCGGCTGAACGAGGCCTCTTCACGCAACTGGTGGTGATGTCGCTCATGCGAGACCACCGGATGCTGGCCCAGGTCGGTGGCCCGGGCGTCAACATCCTGAAACTCCTGCCTCCGCTGATCATCGGCGACGAGGAAGTGGATCGCATCGTCTCAGCCTTCGACGCGGTCATGAGTGAGACCCGCAACATCCGCGGCCGGGTGTGGGCCACGAGCGCGGAACTCATCAAGCAAGCGATGAGGCAATGAGTTCTCTCCTGGAAGACGTGCGTGTTCTGGCCGGCGAGATCGGCGCGCGCGGCACCGGAACGGATGGGGAGGCCGCCGCGGCCGACTACGTGGCAAGACGCCTCTCCGACCTGGGATTGCCTGCGGAGCAGCATGCCTTCCGCGCCGTCGGCAGCCAGAACAGCTTTCCACGCCATTGACCTGCTGGTCCTGTTCGCCGTCGCACTCTACCCCCTGGGCGGGGCGGCCACCCGCTGGGTCGCGGCTATGCTGGCGCTGAGCGCCGCGCCGCTGCTCTGGCAGACCATCCGCAACGCGGGCAACGCCTTGAGCATCTTCCTGCCCAAGGTGACCAGCCGCAACGTCGAGACACGCGTCTCGCCCAAGAGGGAGACTCGCAAACGCGCGGTGATCCTGGCCCACATTGATACCAACCGCTGCCGCCTGATCTGGCAATCCACCAGGGTTGCTTCCATCGAGCCCATGACCTGGCTGACCCTGGGCGTTCTGGCCCTTCCCGGGTTGCTCTACCTGGTCGGAGCGCTTCTCGGCGGGCCGGCCTGGCTGTGGTGGCTTTCGCTCCTGCCCGCAGCCTATGTGGTCGGGATGGTCGTCACCCTATGGCGGGACGACCGCACGCCATTCAGCCCCGGCGCGCACGACAACGCCGCCAGCGTGGCCGTGGCCCTCGAAGTCGCCACTCGACTCGCGCGCCGTCCGCTGGAGGCGACCGAGGTCTGGTTTGTTTTCGACGGCGCCGAAGAGACCGACCATGCGGGCGTGCGCGACCTGCTTCGCAGGAACGGCCCGCTCCTAAAGGAGGCGGCCTTTTTCGGATTGGAAGGGTTGGGGAGCGGCGAGATCGTCTATCTGACGCGACAGGGGCTTTGCGCGCCGTACCACCCGACCCCCGACCTGCGCCTCCTCGCCGAACATGTGTCCACGATCCGGCCAGAGCTTCGGTTGCGCCAGGCGGAGATGAAAGCGGAAGACGACGTGCGCACCCTGCGCCAGCGCGGCTACTGCGCCATCGGCATCGCCGGGCGCGATCCACGAACCGGGATCCTGCCCCACTGGCACCGGCCCGACGACACCGTAGACACCGTGTCACCAGAGATGATGGAACGGGCGGCCGGGATCGTGCTGGCACTTCTGGATGAATGGGACAAAGCCTGAGGAGGCAAGATGCGCTCCTTCGTAACCGGCGCTACGGGATTTGTGGGCGGGGCGGTCGTGCGCAGGCTCCTTGTGGCCGGTCACCAGGTGCGCGCGCTGGTCCGGCCGGGGACGAACACCCGCCAGCTCGACGGCCTCGACGTCGAGCGCATCCCCGGCGACCTGAGCGATGGGGCCGCGCTGCGGGAGGGAATGGCAGGGTGCGACTGGGTCTTCCACGTAGCGGCTCTCTATGCGTACTGGGGATACTCGTGGGAGCAGTTCCGGGAGACCAATGTCGAGGGGACGCGGCGGGCGCTGGAGGCAGCGCGCCAAGCCGGCGCTCAGCGCATCGTGTACACGAGCTCCATTGCCGCACTCGGCACCCCGCCGGACGGATCGCCGGGTGACGAGGAGACGCCGGTCACGATCGCCGACATGATCGGCCACTACAAACGGTCGAAGTACCTCGCTGAGGAAGTCGCCCATGAGCTCGCCCGGCAGGGTCTGGCGGTGGTGATTGTCAACCCGGCCGCGCCGGTGGGCATTGGCGATCACAAGCCCACTCGGACGGGCAAGATGATTCTGGATTTTCTCAACGGCAAGATGCCCGCCTACGTGGACACCGGCCTGACCATCGTGGACGTGGATGATGTGGGGCTGGGCCATCTGCTGGCGGCCGAGCGCGGCAGAATCGGCGAGCGCTACATTCTCGGCGGGGAGAACCTGTCGCTCAAGCAGGTGTTGGACATCCTGGCGGAGGTCTCGGGCAGGCCTGAGGTCCGGATGCGGATACCCCGCGCCGTGGCGCTGGCCTGGGCCTACCTGGACACCGGCCTGGCACGTGTGAACCCGCGCTACATCCCGATGGCGACGCCCGACGCGGTGCGCGTCTCGGCCAGGCCGGAGTACTTCAGCTCCGCTAAGGCAATCCGCGAACTCGGCTTCCCTCAAACCCCGGCCCGGGAGGCGCTGCGCAAATCTGTTCGGTGGTATCGGGAGAACGGGTACACGCCGCGGACGGGGTGAATGAGGTCAAGTAGACCCTTCCCGTCATCCTCGCCTCGCATTCGAGCCGGATCGCCCCCTGCACGGCCCCTGGGCTGCTCTCGACCTCCCCGGCCTGGAACCGGGTCACTTGGTAGCCGCGCTCCTTGAGCCACGCCCGTGCGGACGGCATCGTAGGCCACCTGGTAGGGCGCGGAGTGCGTATCGCCGTCGATCTCGATCGCCAGCCTGGCCTCGGCGCAATAGAAGTCGGCCAGACTGCGGCCGACGATAAACCGCCCGATCGGATGTTGGCGCCGCAACTTGAAGCCCAACTGGCGGTTGCGCACCGCATGCCACAGCTTCGCTTCCGGCGGCGTCAGCGGATGACGGAAGTCTCGAGCGCGCTCGAGGACGGCGGGTGAGATGGAGTGGCCTTTGGGTTTGGGCATTTCGTTTGTGCGATCGACTCGCCCTCACCCCCAGCCCTTTGCAGCGCACCTCCGAGGGAAGCGAGGGGGCTCCCTCCGGGAGAGGGAGCCGGATGGAACGAACCCTCTCGCAGGTGGAGCCGGTGTGGGGCTGATCGCCGATGCCTCAGGAATTCCTTGATAGGGATGATCAGAGTGTGCGGTATCGCGGGTGCACCGCAGGGGGATCCCCGTGCATTGGTAGGCTGCTCGTCGGCAGAAGCCCCTGCCGCCACTAGCTTGCTCTAGCGCCCTCCGCCGCTGAGGCCTAGCCTGAGGGCCTTCGCAGCTAGGGTGAGTTCCTCGACCATTGCGCGCCTGTTGCGGTGCTTGGCGATCAGTTCTTCGATCATCTCCAGCGCGCGAGGCACAGCTCCCAGGCGGCCCATCCGCTGCAGGAGCAGCGACGCATTCTGGTAGGTGCCCCGGTTTGAGGCGTGCGCGAGCGCAGCGTAGACAATACGCTCGTACTCGAAGCACATCTCGGCGGGGAATCGGGGCTCCAGGTGCTCTCGGTGGCCGAGGAGGAGGTGTGGGCCGCCGCGCCTGGCCACCTTGAGCAAGCGATCCCACATCTCTTCCCGGATGTAGATCTCCGGCACAAGGCTCCGGACGTACGAATTGTTCTCGGCCTCTCCTATCAGAGACTCGAGAGTCACCTCCCAGGCCTCGCCGGGAAGGGACTTCTTGAGCAAGTCGTAGTAGTCAAACTTACCGGTGTCCACGAAGAGTGCTCTGGCAAGGCCGGCTCTTGCCGAGTCGTCGCGCTCCGTCTCCGCGATCTCAAGGAGAATCCCCAGAAATACCTTTCGGAGGCCAGGGGCCCGCACTGCGCTCTGCTCGAGCCAGTCATTGCACAGTCTCTTGGCCGTATCGAGGTCGCCCCGCGCAATAAGCAACCTCGCGAGTCTCTCTCGCATCTCGGGCAGGCTGGCGTGCGCCTCCAGGAACGCTTGGACCGCAGCCACATCCCCCTCCCTTTCAATCACAGAAAGCTTGATCTCCGCGCAGCGCTCCTGCTCGATCTGGTCAAAGAGGCCCGTGACCCCGGTCAGGCGCATATCCGAAGAGGCCATGCGGTCGAGCGTGTCGAAGAGCCGCCGTCTCTGAGCCGGACTTCGGATCCAGGCAGCCCCAAGCTCCGCGAGCTGCCAGCCCCAGTCCCAGCCTGCGAACAATTGGCTGGGCGCCGTCTCCAGGCAATACTCGAACAATGCAGCTCTCTGATCGGGCGACATCGCTTCCCTTGCATGTTGCAGCCCCTCAAGGGCGTGTTGGATGCAGCTTGCCAGCGATCCTGTAGAGTCATCGGCATCGCCCATGGCGGCGACGACCGTTTCGAGGACGGCCTGGAAGATCGAGGCGGCTCCAAGGCCGTTGCCCTGGGATAGGCGATTCTCGGCTTGATCTAAGATCCCCTCGACGGCCCGTGCAGCCGTGAGAGCGCCCCAGTAGTCGAGGAAACCGTGACGGTCCTGCCCCTCCTTGAGTGCCTGGCGAACCATGCGCGTGATCGTCTTCCTGCTGACGCCGGCCGATTCAAATCGGAGGCGCAGCTGATTGGCAAGGCCGGGATCCTCGCGCGCTCGCTCGATGAGCACCTTGACCAGCTCCTCGCGCGGCGCGGTCTCCAGGAGGGAGCGGAGCATGTCGTGAGGGTGAGGTCTGCTTTGCCCGGCTCGCTCGTCGGGTTCATCTTCGTCTTCGGGGAGGCCTTCAACTATGCCATAGAGCACTGCCGCAATGTGCTTGCAGACGGGGCCGGAATCGTAAGGGCAACTGCACTCGTGGAGGAGGGAGCCTTCCTCGTCGCGCTCAAGCTCCACACGATAGAGCTCTGTGCCCTGGACTTCGGCCCGCCAAAGGCCTGATTTGGGCGACTGGATGGAGATGACCTGTCCGTCCTCGTAGTACTCGAAGCCGCGCAGGAGGATGGCGGGGTCGATCACTTCGGTGAAGTTGTCGAATGTGAGCCCCATCCTTGTTACCCTATCCTTGCAGCCAGCGATCAGATCGGCCGTTGCCAATTGTAGCAGCGGCAGACTGGCCCCGTACCACGCCTTGGCTTCCGGTGGAGTCAGCGGATGGCGGAAGTCGCGAGCGCGCTCGAGGAGGGCGGGGGAGGAGAAGTGGCCTTTGGATTTGGACATTTCGTTCTATGGAGTCGACTCGCCCTCACCCCAGCCCTT
>Ga0209341_10002740_pt1 | contig 16664 bp, 24 predicted proteins | sample RifCSP13_2_FD_184020 | JGI IMG/M metagenome (GOLD analysis project Ga0209341, IMG submission 184020) | Soil microbial communities from Rifle, Colorado - Rifle CSP2_sed 13_2 (SPAdes) (version 2) | ecosystem: Environmental > Terrestrial > Deep subsurface > Rock core/Sediment | place: Rifle...
TGGCGACGATTCGCGAGCTACAAAATCTTTTCGGGATGGTTCTGTAACTGTGCTGCGATGTAGACCGCATCTTCGCGAAGATTTTGTAGCTCGCGAATCGTCGCCATTGCCTATCCTCCCATGACACTGACAACCTACACCGGCTTTCGTCAACAACTACCCTATCTTACCTGCCTCTGACTGTCAACACCCGATTTCCGCAACGCTGACGCGCAGTTACCCGCCTCGCCGATTTCCTGCCCGTGTGCGTCCGCGCAGCGGGGTCTGCCGGTGCCCATAGCTATAGAGGAAGTTTATAATTTATATATACTTTATATATAATATATATTTTTTAAATAAAAACTCCCTCTGTGCCTACGGGGGCCACTGGCCCCCTCTGCCTACGGGCAGGCTACCCTTCGGGGCAGCTAAACTAGCGTCGCCATTGGCTTTTTCCCCCCGAGACAGTCAGAGGCAGCTATCCTAGCGTAGCCGTTGGGGTTTCACCCCTGCCACTGTCCGCCTAGCGTCGTGTCAAACAATCATTGCTGCGCTAGCGCGCAGCGTGCCGTGTAACGGGCGCCCCACGGGGCAGCGCCCGCGACAATGCCGAATCCTACGGATCATGGTTGTCAACCGCATCCGTAGGATCGTTGATCTTCCGGAGGGTGCGCGTCGTGGCTTACTAGAGTCCTGAACGGTACAAACGCCCGTCAGTTAAACTAGCGTCGCGTCCCGTGCCGTGTGGGTCTTCCTCTTGCGTGAGTGTGGTCCCACTGTGCGCGCCCGGCTTGGTCTCCGCCTACTCTTGCTTCGGTGGCGTTCGCGCACTTTCCAGTAGTGCAGGGCGTGTGCCACACGCGCAGGATGCGTAGCTGGTAGTGCGCCAGCCGCGTACCACTACCCGTGGTAGTCGCACGGCGCTCGCACCTGTCTAGACAGGCACATTGCCGCTGTGCATACCACATGTAGTAGGGCATTCCGCGCTACCACAATCCATAGTATGGCAATATGCCCTGACGCATGGCGCAATGATTAGTATTGATTTATGTTGATTGGCACGTGAAATGCAATATGCAAGAGGGGTGCCGGGGGCTTTTACATTAGTTGGCACGGATTTTGCTGTCACTCATACGCAATTTTTGTGTAATTCTATAATTGAAAAGTTGCTATGCGCTACGCGATAGCACGTGTGCCATGCTTCGCAAGACATAGCACGACTAGTGCGCGGTAGAAAGTGCTTGACAAGGCGGGGCGCAGCATGGTAGTGTAGCATAGCTAGGCGAAGCCTAGCCGGAGGGTGTCATCGAAACACAGGTAATAGAAGGACTGCATAATCTAAAGACGGCATGTGAGATGATTCCGATGCCTAGCATGGCAGCACTCTACGCATTTTTGAGTAAACATCCAGAAATAGCGCGTGTCTATCGCCGTAGTGGGCATCGCGGTACTGCGATAGCAGGCTACGAAGAAGGATTTTTGACAACTTCCCAGATTCTACAGATACGGGCTATGACGTTCCATTCTAAGGCAGAGTCACGCTTCGCCCGCGCGGGGCGTCCGCGCTCTGCACTTCGTGGTAATTCTCCATTAAAATACATCTACGACAAAGCTATTGGTAATGGTCAATAGCCGCGAAACCCTCGCCTTCAGTGTAGACCGCGTCCGTGAGCGTCTATGGACAAATGTAGCAGTTCCTCCCGACTTGCTACAGAAGACGTTTCGTGAGCTGGACGCACAGCTTACCGCAAAAACAACGAAGCACTTCGCGTTCCAGGGACAAGTAGTTGACGAACGGACAGTTGCGGATAACGGGGCGCGCCTCGGTGCTATCGACAAAGTATTGTCAATAGCCGGCGCCTACGTTAGAGAACGCGATCAGCGTCCACCATCCACTGCTGTAGCACTAGAGATAGATCCAGTAACTGGAATCTATAGAATCGTAGTTGGAGTTGGCGTGGGGCAAGCAGCCCCGCCTCCAGAAAAGGAGGTGCATAATGAAGTAGTGCAAAGTCTAGAGATCGCGAGCTCGTCTGGCATGACGCCTGCGGCGTTGGCTACTGGCATGGCGGAGACAGAGCCAACGCCGCAACGCATTCGTGTGCCACGAGGACCCGGCCGTACACCGCCGGAGATTCTCAAACTGTTATTTGCAGAAGATGAATAGTGTATTCGGCCGTCTAATGTGGGCAGCCACGCTACGGCGCGCCAGTGCTATGGAAGAGTGGTTGGTGCAACACATTACACACTACCCTCCACCTTATATTGAAGCATACTCCGATGATCCATTCACGCAGCGTACTCGTTGCCCGTGTGGCGCCAGCGCGACGTTTACAGTAGTTGTAAATGTAGAAACGCGAAGCGTGCCGAAGTGAGTGCCTCATGCCCAAACTGTAACAAGCCATTGGAAGTTATGACAGTGAAAGAAATTGGCGAAATGTTAACAACTAGCCGTAAAGAAGGTATAGCGGAGCCTGGACTTCGTGTTACGACAGTTGGGGAACTAGCGAAGAAGCTAAGTCAAAGCAGCGATGTTAGTGAAGACAAGACTCCATTACTAATACCGGGTACATTCTTCGATACGAAGCGTAGGAAGTCAGTGGCAACTTCGTTGATGATGGAAGACTAGCGTGAATCGACGACATTTTCTACAGGGCTGCATTTCCACAGTAGCACTATTACAGGCTGGTGTGGCTTTACCTATTGCAGTAACTCCACAAACAGTAGAGCCATCTGTTCCCTACATTTATTGTACATATTGTAAGAAATACGAGCTCATAAGATTTGAGATACGCCTAGACTGTGGTTACGCTGTACAAGCAATGGTAACACATTCTATTAATGGTAGACAATATGAAGCAGCAATATTGTACGAACCTACAATGAAATGGGCTAAGCATTTTCAAACTACTATGACAGAAGCATTCCATAATCGCCATAAACAATTGGGTATAGTATGAGTACAAACGAACGCGTATTCTTCCGGGCACGCAGCTATCAACGTGGCGTCCGCGTAGCGCGCAAGGCAGGCTGCCGTCACTTCCTATGTCTATGGCACCGGCGCTGCGGCAAGGATCGCAATGCCGCAACGTTTGCATTCGAAGAAATGCTGCTGCGCGTCGGCGTCTACTTCCATGTATTCCCATCTCTGAACCAAGGCCGTCGTGACTTTTGGGATAACATTATCCAGGAGCGTGTCAACGGCGTAGAGCGTAGCATTAGAATGATCGAGGCGTGCTTCCCACGAGAGTTTGTGAAACGCCTCGATGACAAGGAAATGCAGATAGAATTAAACAATGGTTCTCTCTATCAATTAATGGGTTGCGATGACGACGAAGCCGTCGCGCGAATGCGCGGACCCAATCCGTTGGGTTATACGCTATCAGAGTACGCGCATGGTAGTAAGATGAAGGATGCGCGCGATACGCTATCTCCAGTCATTGCAGAGAACGGCGGTTGGGAGATACTAGCGTACACGCCAAACGGCTTCAACCAAGGTCATGATATCTACACCGCGGCATTGAAGAATCAGTTCAATTATGATAACCTCCTAGGATGGTACGTTCAGAAACTAACAGTGGAGGATACGAGGCGCGACGCTGCCGGGGAAGATGGCACGCCAGTAGTTACAGTAGAGCAAATCGAAAGTTTCCGCCGCGACGGCCAACGACCAGAATTCATTGCACAAGAATATTGGTGCGACTTCTCCGGTTTCCAGCATGGTACGATCTATGGTGATTTGATGCTGACGGCGGATGCCGAGGCGCGAATCACCACGGTCCCCTACATCGTAAACCTCCCTGTAGGCGTCATCTTCGACGTTGGCAAATCCGATAAAATGTCAATGTGGTTCTACCAACGCTACGGCGGGGCCACACGTTTCATCGATTATTACGAAGTAGTCCAGAAGGACATGCGCCACGCAGTACATGTGATGCGAGAACAGAAGCCATACATCTACGGACGTATAGTACTACCGTGGGACTCGCGCGGCGATGAAGCCTATCTTTCGGAAATGGGCTTCCGCAACGTCCACACCTGCCAACGCACCGCATCGCTGCAAACGTCAATAGACGCTGTACGACGTGCATTTCCTACGTTTTATTTCGACTCCAATAAGTGCGCAGTCGGCATCGAACATCTGCGACGCTACGCACGCGAGTGGGACGACGACGACAAAGTATTTAGTGTGACACCGAAGCACGATCAACATAGCCACGCTGCGGACAGCCTACGCACTGGCGTTGAGGGTGGCTTCGAGCCGCTAGTATTTGAGTCGTGGCAGGGACGTGAAGTTAAGGTCGAATCGTCCTTCGACCCTCGTGAACCAGCAGGGGGCATTAGTGTTTGAAAATGGCTTCGGTATGGAACAGCGACGGCGTTTCGGTGGCGGTAGTGCGCCACGGCCGCGCGAGCAACCAAAGCCGCCTAAAGAAGAAGATAAAGAGGTGCAGGAAGCGGCAGCCGAGGCACTGCGCCGGCGACGTACCGCGCGTGGCTTTCGCTCTACTATTATCGCACGCGACATGATGTCTGACGACACGGTACGACGTTTGTCAACGTTTGGATCATAGAAGTGTGGGATGGTTTGGTTTGGTTAGGTTTGGTTAATGCCAGCCGACGGTAAAGAATTCGTAAAACGGTACGAACGCCTCGAGCGAGAGTACGGGCCGCACGCGGAGCGCCACGAGCGTATGGCGCCGTACATTGCACCGTCGCGCGTCGGTATAACTGGCGTGCTCGCTACAGGCGACAAGATAACCCGTGGAGTCTATGACAGTACCACCCTAATGGCCGCAGAGCTAATGGCGCACTTCGTAGCAGGTCATGTCATCAACCCAGGACAGCAATGGATGGGTTACGCCATGCGTGATCCGCGCGTGGCAGACGATGACGAGACGCGCGAATGGTTGGAGGAGTGCACAAATATAACGCTAACGCGCATGGCGGCTTCGCCATTCTATGCTGAGGGACCCGAATCATTGATTGATTGGGGTGGCTTCGGTACTGGCGCACTTATCGGGGAGGAAGCGCCACAACCAGTTAATCTCACGCTACGCGGATTCCGTGGTTTCTATTGGTCCTCCATCAAAACCGGTCGTTTCCTAGTACAAGAAGGCGCAGACGGCACAGTTCACACGCTATTCCGTCGTTACCAAATGACGGCAGGTATGATAGAAGAACGCTGGAAAGACAACAGTCAAGCGACGCTTCCGCAAAGTGTAACCGCAGCGTTATCTGGCGGTGAACGCGATCGCCCATTCAAGGTGATTCATGGCATCTATCCACGTCCTAAGAGTGATTCCGGTTATGGCGCAAAAGGGATGCCTTGGGCTTCGTGTTGGGTTGAGTACGACAGCAAGCACATCATCCAGGAGAGTGGCTATCGTGTATTTCCGGCGGCCGTTCCGCGTCACCAGCGCACTGACGGTGACGTTTATGGACGCGGCAGAGGCGATATCGCTTTTCCTGATACCTGGACGTTAAACAGTGCGAAGCGTATGTCACTTGAAGATTGGGCATTGAAGATACGGCCGCCTGTGCTTCATAGGCACGATAGTGTGATTGGCAGTTTGCGATTGGTCCCAGGAGGCCCAACTAGTATCAATACGCATGGTCAAGATATACGCCAAAGCGTAATGCCATATCAGACTGGTTCCAATCCTGAAGTCGCACAAATTAACGAAGAGAACCTCCGTGCGAGCATTCGTCAAATCTTCTATATTGATCATATCCTAAAGCTGCTAGAGATCGAGAAGTCGGAAATGACGGCGTTCGAGTATGCCCAGAAGATCAATCTTTTGTTCAAACTGATAGGCCCTGTGTACGGCCGCCTACAGTGGGAATGGCTCTATCGTATTGGTGATATTGCGTGGGACGCACAGATGGCGGCTCGTGCATTACCACCGCCTCCACCTATCGTATTCCAATCCGACGGTAACATAGATGTAATCTTCGACAACCCGCTAGCGCGGGCGCAACGCTCCGGCGACGCCGAAAGCATGGCATTCGCGCTAAACGACATGGCGCCGCTCGCGCAGCTAAAGCCGCAAATCTTAGATTGGGTAGATGACGATGCTTTCGCACAGGGCACTATGCGAATCCGAGGAGTGCCAGCGAAATGGACTTCGTCGCGCAAACAAGTTGACGCCATTCGCGCTGCGCGGGCGGAGCAAGATCGTACTGATTTGCAACTAGAGCGCGCTGAGAAAGCTGCTGGCGCAGTTGGTAAATTAGGGCCAATGATGAAGACGTTGCCGGGTGGTAAACAAGCATGACGTTTCGGCGCTTACAACGTTGGTTGACTTATAAATGGCGTAACGAAGATCCAGGTCTAGTCATAGCCTATCGTATGACATTCCAGACGATGTACGGTGATCGCGTTCTACAACATCTAATTGACAACATCTATTGCACCGTCTGCGAAAGCAGCGATCCAATCGCATTAGCCGCGCACAATGCGCGACGCTCCGTAGTCCACGATATTCTAATGAATATTGATCTTGCAGAGCATCCTAACAAATACGAAGTTAAAGTAGAACAGGAGAACGCTAATGGCGTGGCCGCTTGATATCCCAGAGAATCTAACATACGACGGCGATGGTGGCGTGAAAGTACCGATGCGTGACCATCCATTCGTTAAAGAATCGCCAGACCTCGGTCACTTTGTGAATCGTGCTTTTGCCCAACACAAAGAACTAGGTAGTCGTCTATCGCTAAAGAAAGCGGAAACACCCGAGGCGGCAGCCGCGTGGCGCACTGAACACCTGCCGAAACTCTACGATGCTGGTTTATTGACGCGCCCGCCTACAAAACCAGAAGAGTACGAAATCAAGAAGCCGGAAGAAATGCCGAAGGGTATGATTTGGAGTGACGAACGCGCCGGCAAGTTTGGTGCTATTGGTGTGAAACATGGCATTCCAAAAGCTGCAATGTCAGAGCTATTGGAGCTACATCGCGAAGCATTCTCCGCCAGCGTGGCAGAATTCAATACAACTTACGAGGAAGGACAGCTTGCGCTGAAGCGTGAGTTTGGCGATAAGTTCGATGAAGTTATGGAAGATGCTAAGCGCTTCACACCCTTGATTTTCAAAGATGCGAAGGATGCAGCGTTCCTAGCGGAAACAGGTATCGGTAATCATCCACAGTTCTTGGGGATAGTGGCGCGCCTCGCGCAATTTGCAAAGTCACGCTCTAGCTTCGCGGATCAACTTAAGGCCGGCGGTGGTGGTAGTGGTGCAACCGGCGACGAAGTCCGTAGTGAGCTATCGCGCATTATGAACGACACAACACATCCAAAATATGCCTTGTTCAAGAAGCAAGATCCTAAGACGATGCAAGAGATCGACGAGATGTACAAAAAGGCATACCCGGGGCAGCTAACTGTTAGTTAGATGCCCTGGAAGTTAGTAATGAGTAAGTTTAAGGCGGGTACGTTGAAGTCTGGAAGTGGAAAGAAAGTGAAAAGTAGGAAGCAAGCGATAGCGATAATGATGTCTGAGAAGCATAAGGCAGCGATGGGGATGAAGGAGTATAAATAATGAGTGTTGCCTATATAGGAACTAAGATCGTGTTTGCTTGGAAAGAAATTAAAGATGGTCGTGACGGTTATGCAGTAGAATACGAGGATGGCTACAGGTCTTGGTCTCCTAAAGAAACATTTGAAAGGAATTATAGGCTAATATCAATGGATGAAAAACGGTTGGTAAACAAATGAGCGATCCAAGAAATCCACAAGCTCCAGAGTACCGAGGCGTGAGCGTGGAACACCCGCGCATCGTAGAGGCGATAAAGAACGCTGCGAAGCGTGGGATCTCTAAAGAGCATACCATGAAGATCGTGGGAATGCCAATGGTGGTTGTGTCTAAGCATTACGACAAGGCACGGGAGGAGCGTAAGTAGTAGCATAAGTGTCAGTACCTCTTAGCACGAGAGCCTGACATAACGAAGTGCCGCATACGACGCGCGTTAGCGTCGTAGGCGAGGCCCAGCGCAAGCTGGATACCCTCTCCGCTAAAGTAAAGGAGAGAGTAAAATGAGTATCACCGTAGACCAAGCCTGGGTATATCGCTTCCACGATATGCTCAATCTAACGTATCAGCAGAAAGGATCGCTCCTGGAGGGATTAATCGACCCAGGGATGGTCCATCGTGATGTGTCAGCAGCAATCGACCATCACGAGCGCCTCGGTAACGTCATCGCAAACGACGTTATCGACGCATTCGGTCAGACGAAACTCCTAAACCCGCCGCACTCGCGGCGCGCCGTTACACTTCAATCCTCCGACGCAGCGGTGCTTGTCAGCGACGAGAATACGCTACGCAGCATGGTCAACCCACAGAATGCGTACTTGAATACAATCGTGTACGCGCTAGGGCGCCGTGCGGACAAGCACTTGATCGACGCTAGCGTTGGTAACGCGAGCGTGGCAAGCGTAGGCGCAGGCTCCGGTGTCATCACCTACGGCACGCAGGCGCTGCTGTCAGCACACACTATCGGTACTGGCGTCGCAGTAGTGTTGGCAGACGTCATCAATGTAGCGGAGCTGTTGTCCAAAGGTAGCGTACCGAGTGGTATGGGAGAGCGTATCTGGCTCTACGGCCCTGGTCAGTTGCGCGACTTCCTCGCTATCACACAAGCGTCATCGTCAGACTTCACGCGCCACAAGATTCACGATATGGGTACCATCAATGGGATCGACTGGGAAGGCTTCCGTTTCATCGAAATCTCAGACGTTGTCGATTCCGCAAAGGCAGTGCTACAACGGATGCTTCCTATCAGTGGTACGAACCGTGGTAACATCGCATTCGCGCGTGGCGCCCTTGGCCTGTCAATCGGACGGCCAATCGGTGCACCGAAGATCAATGAGCGCGCTGACTTGAACAACTCCATCCAAGTACGGCAGGTGATGATGCAAGCCGCTGTCCGTGTTTGGGAAGCTGGTGTTGTGCGAATCAACGTGCTAGAGAACTAAGAAAGAAAGGGAAAGGAGGAAACCAAAATGGCAGTCCGTGACTCTGCGCTGTATGCGCGTAAGCATACAAATCTGTATCTGACTGTCGATAGCCGCGATGGTCTCGGTAAAGTACAACCGATTCCATTCTCGCATACTGTCGTGTCTGGAGAACTCGGCGGCGCGTCAGCAGGCGTCTCAGACGAAGTCAACCTCTGTGTGCTACCAGCGAACTGCATGGTCATTGCATTGTTGTTTAGTGCTAATGACGTGTGGGCCTCGGCTGGTGTTAACGGTACGCTGTCAATCGGTGACTCTGGTGACATCGACCGCTACATGGTCGCAACAGAACTCTACACCGCCGCGGGCGGTCCAATCGCTACTGCACTACTGCAAAACAACGTACTTGCGTTCGCGGGGCAGAACTACAAGCCGACAGCCGATACTATCGTGCTCGCGCAGTATGCTGTCGCAAACCCGGTCGTTGGTAAGGTGTTCCGTGGCTGTTTCCTAATCGTGCCAGGCGCGTAGAGCCTGTGACAATTCGCAACGCGGCCTCTATGGGAACTTATGGTGCAACGTGGACGTCACGCGGATACGCGGGGACGGGAAACGTAGCGCATCTGATAGGAACCCTGGAAGGTCGCGTTGCGATAGTTGCGGGCTCCGCGCGGGGTGTTTTTGCGGAAGTTGAAGACGTTAAACGTCAGTTAGTCGAGGCGCCGGTAGTGTTTGCAGTCAATGAAGTTGGCATCTACATGTCAGATGCAGAGCATTGGATTTCACTCCACGCTGATAACCTCGGAGTATGGCGCGCCGCGCGTTGGCTTCATCCACGTCCTACTGACCCACAAATTCATTCCGTAGACATGCGTCCTCATATACAACATATTTGGTCCAATCTAACGCCGTGCTTTGCACTCTCCGGGTATTTCGCAATGCAGATTGCGTACATAATGGGTGCTTCGCAAATAATTTTGTGTGGTTGTCCTGGGATGCCATGGCCGCGATTCTTCGAGGCGTGTCCACGCCCTGACTTCGGCTACGGTCTAGGTACAAATGGTAATGACGAGGGCACGCGTCAACAGTTAGAGCACGAAATGAAACGCTTACCTGACTTCAAAGCGGTGGTGCGTAGTACACGTGGTTGGACACATAACTTCTTTGGGGGACCAGAACAATGGCAGCATTCGCAACGCTAGCAGCAGCGGAAGCACGCGCGAAAGCCAAGGTCGCAGACGGAACGTGGGTTAACGCACATAGTCAGAAGACGTTTAGTGGGACTATCGCAGTTCGCGTGCAACGTTTCATGTCGCCAACTAACCCTGGATACGGCGCGTGGGTTGACATCACCGATGATGCGACTGATTAAGGAGGATGCAATGCGTAAGTTAGCTGTCGCTATCACTAGCGTACTCGTGTTGTTCGGCGCAACGCGCGCAGCGCGCGCCGAAGGCCCAGTTGTAAATAAGGCTACTTGTGAACTATCTTGGAATGCGCCCACGACTAATGCGGATGGCACGCCACTGACTGATCTCGCTGGTTATCATGTCTATCTTGGCACGTCTGCCGCCGACGTGATAGCATCCGGTCCGACACTGCAAGTAGCTGCGCCATCGCCAACGCCAGTAGCAGGATCGCGCGTGGTGTGGTCATGCGCGGCAATAGCTGTGCAGCAGCATTATACGCAGATCGCAGCGTTCGATACTTCGGGTAACATTAGTGTGAGGACCCCTGTATTCCCTTTCGTAGTTCAGTCCGTTGTGACTGTCAATCCGGCACCGTCAGCACCGACAAATGTGCAAGTACGCTAGTTGAAATCTGTTACATGCTCGAAGAGTTGTTAGGGAGATAATCATGCCAGACATGTCCGACAACGAAGTGCTATCGCTACTAGGTAAGATAGACGCAGAACAGCGTACAATGGAGAGTTTGTGGGCGCAATTCTCCGTTGCGCGGAAGCGCGTCGGCGAAGTTATCAAACGCTTCCAGGTAGTTAGTGTGGAATTGCCGGGACTAGAAATGCGCGTAGTCGCTGCGCGAGCGGAGCTAGCGGAGCTAGAGCCAGCCTACGAGAAGCGTAAGCAAGAGTTAGTAGTTGCCGAGGGCGAAGCGCGTAAAGCATTAGCAGCGGAGTCAGAACCACTCCAACGTACAATCAACGAGCAACGCGCAGCGTTGCTAGCAATCAATCGCAGAATCGAAGAAGCCGACAGGCGGGCGACGCAACACAAGAAAGAGTTAGATGCTCACATCTTGATGAAGCGTACCGAATTGGATAATCTGACTACTGCGCTAGCAGAACTAAAGCGCAAGCATGCACTAGCTTAGGAGATCACAAATGTCGAAGGGTAATACGTTCGAAGCTGACATTCTCAAACTGATCTTCCAAGCAGTAGCCATTGCTGATCTTGCGGAGAACGACGCGACTTCGCCTGCCACTACGTTGACAGTTGCGCTGCATACCGCGGACCCTGGCGAAGCCGGCGACCAGTCTACGAATGAGACTGCCTACACTGGCTATGCTCGCGTGGCAGTGGCGCGCACCTCAGGTGGCTGGGCTATCACTGGTAACTCTATTTCGCCAGTGGCTAACATTGATTTTGGAGAATGCACGGCAGCGCCTGGTGGTGCTATTACACATGCCTCGATTGGAACTGGCGTAGCTAACAAGTTACTCTACAAAGGCACGCTAACACCGAACATAACGATGGCTGTCGGCGTGATTCCACGGATCAAGACTACGAGTACGATTACAGAAGATTAGTAAATATAAGAGGAGCTACTATGGCGATCCTGACCCCTGTTCAACTGACGACGCTCCAGCGAGATTGTGAGCGCGATTCGCTCGTCATCAACTATACCAAGGCGCAAGCGAACGCCATGAGCCAGTCCATCGAAGATTGGTTCGAGGTTAATCGTGCAGCTTTGAGGACAGCGATTCTCACTGCCGCCGGTGGAGTTGGATTTACGCCGACGAATAATCAGATTGCGATCTTCGTCAAGCGATGGCTTGCGCAGAAGTTTGAGAGGGGTGGGTAATGGCTACTCATCGGATTCCGATTCTCGGGGCACACACGAATCCGGATGCCACTGGGCGGGCGTTCTTTGAGCCATACTCGATCAAGGCAACTAACGATTTGTTCAAGCATCTTGTTCTGGTTCTCAATAATCCTGGAGCCAGCGAGGCTCACGGAGTCTACGGGACCTTCGAGGTGCCCGCGAACTTCGTGAGTGGCGCGAAGATCAAATTTCGCTGGACTACGACCGCGATAACCGGGAACGTGAAGTTTGATTTCGATTATAGGGCAGTTGGCGGCAACGATACCGAGTCCCTCGATCAAGCGACGTTTCAAGAGGCTCTGACTGTGACTGACGCTGCGCCGTCAGCGACTGACGAGCGTATGGAGGCCGAGGTTACTCTGACGGATGCTAACCTTGCTGCGGGGGATATCGTCGAATTCTACTTCACTCGCGAAGATGGTGCGGGAGTCGATACGATCGCCGCTGCGGTGACCGTGCATTCGCTGATGTTCGAGTACGCGGACGCCTAGACTGTGGCGCTACACGTCGATAGCTCGGTGGCCAATCAGTATATAGATTGCGGCTCTGCGGCCGCCATTGACGATTGGACATCCTTTACGTTGCTCTCGTGGTGTCGCGCGACGACACTCGCTGCAGACGGGGATTTGCGCCGCATTGGTATCAAGAGTTCAACAACCGGGAACGCGAAGGACCTTCACCATGCGTGGCTTTCAGCTTTAGGAATCCCTCAAGACTGTCTGCGATGGCGTATAAATCGCGCCACGACGGCGGCCAATGCCGAGAGCGTAGCGAATACCGTAGTCCAAAATGAATGGATGTTTGTCGTCGGGACCTACAGCGAGGCCGATGGACCACGAATCTACAAGGGCACGTTGACGGCCCTCGCCACCGAGGTCTCGTACAACGTGCGTACCGTTGGCATTGGGGGAACGAATAGTGACGCGGACGGGTCCCTGCGCTGGGGTCAGCGTGTTGTGACCCCGCTGTCCGCAACGACGGGATTAGTCGGCGACATCGCGACGGGGCTCTACATCAACCGGATTCTATCGCTCGCGGAGATTCAATCTCTCCAGTTTCGATTCCTCGATTATATGCGTTTCACGGAAGCGAAAGCCGCCTATATCTTTGGCTACAACGGCACGGGAACGCAACCTGATTTATCTGGCAATGGCAATGCCGGGACTGTGACTGGCGCCACGGTCGCCGATCATGTCCCGTTGGGACCGTTCTTCGGATGGGATGCACCGCGACGCTACGCGGTAGTGGCTGGCCCTACCATAATAGAAGCTGATTTAAATGCAGTAGGTGTGGGCGCACATAGCGCGGTTGGCGCTTCATTATTCAATAGTGTGTTAGCCGGCGTTGGCGAATCGGTGCCTGGGATTATTGGTGCAGCGATAGCACTATCTGACTTAGGAGTGGTTGCTGTAGCAACACCAGTGATAGCCGGTGCGGCTATATTCGCCAGCGTGGCAGGCGCAGACGGCGCTGCCGCAGTAGACCAACAAGCGGCGTTCGCAGAAAGCGAGCGCGATCTCGTAGCCGCTGGCGTAGCCGTAATGGATGGTGTTAGCGGCGCGACTGCGCAAGCAGAGCTTGTTGCCGCAGGTCTTGCAACTGTGAACTTACAAGGTGAGGATGTAACTAATCCGACGTTACCTGTGGGTACGGTACCAGTGCGTTACCTCGTAGGTGAGCTACCAAATGTCGTGCCAGTAGAAACAGTGTTAGTTGACGACATTGGCGTCGTGTCAGTACGCGAATTCGTTGGCCCCGCCAACGTAGTGCCGGTGCGCGAAGCTGCTAGCGAGACGCCTCGCGTGCGTGTACGCAAAGTATGAATAAGATAGTAACGCTGCGCGTCGGCGATAAGTACGGACCGGAGTATCCTGCTAAGCTGCTAAATGGTTTGCAACGTTACACGACACAATCATTCGTATTTGAATGTATCACAAAGGAAGAGTTCCCAGGGTGGTGGAATAAATTACTACTATTTCCGCCGGCGGAGCGCATCGTATTCCTCGATTTAGACATAGTCATAACTGGCAATATTGATTTCTTATTCGATTACGATGGTCCATTCTGCGCGTGGAAAGACCCATGGGCCTTTGGTTGTAATACTTCTGTAATGTCAATCGCAGCGGGCTATGGCGTACGCATTCGTGAAGCGTTTCTACGAAACCCTGATGCAATTATGCGTGCTTTTCATGGAGATCAAGACGTTGTAAATTACATAATAGGGGTAGACAAGATTGATTGGTGGGACTACCGTGTTGCTTCGTACAAAGCAGATAAAATGCAGGAAGGATTCCGCGAAGCGTCGATAGTTGTGTTCCATGGTGATCCTAAACCGCATACATTCGCGAATGGGTGGGTACATGACAACTGGATTTAAGACAGTCAATGGATTCGTATGGCCAGAGTGCGATACCGACGCGGCTGCTGTAGTCCATTCACAGGTCGTAGACGTCGAAGTTGCGCTCCGTCATTGTCGCTATTGGGATCTAGTAGTACAAGCAGGTGGCAACATGGGAGTATGGCCGCGTTATCTAATGGGTAAATTCGTCGAAATCTATACATTCGAACCAGAACCAACAAATTTCAAGTGCTTAGCGCAGAATTGTCCAGACCGTCGCATACACAAATATCCTATGGCTTTGGGCAATACTACTAAGCGCGTATCTATGGAATATCCCGAGGGGCGACGGAATATGGGGGCGTGTTGTGTAACAGATGGCAACGAGATTGGTATGCTACGCTTGGATGATCTACGCCTCGAGGCGTGTGATTTGATCCAGTTAGATATAGAGGGTTATGAGCCGTTGGCGATGGCGGGTGCCATTGCTACAGTTAGACGTTACCGACCAGTAGTAATGTTAGAGGACAAGGGCCTATCGATGAAGTATGGCTACTCGCAGGGCTGGTCAGAAGCATGGGCGTTGCAACACGATTACGTAAAAGCGGCGCATGTAAATCGTGACATTATCTATATTCCTAAGGAGTACGCTAAGTGAGTGCGGAAACGGACTTCCTAAACGACGCACTAGGCCAATGTGGACAAGAACGTATCTCGTCTATAGATGATCCCAACGTGCGCGCGAATTGGTGTAAGACATTCTATGTGAAGCTGCGCCGGAGCGCGCTACGATCGCACCATTGGAACTTCAATGCCGCGCGGCTGGAGCTAGCGCAGGATGCCACAGCACCTGCCTTTGAATTCGCATTCGCTTATACGCTGCCGGATAATTTCCTCAAAATACGCGAATACAACGGCGTCGAAATAAGTGTTAGCGCGGTGGAGCCGTGGTTATGGACGAAATTATCTGGGCGCTACGTTATCGAAGGACGCAAGCTGCTATCGAATGAATCTAGTGTCAAAGTAGTGTATTCGATAGATATCGACAATCCACTACTATGGGATGATCTATTCTACCAAATGCTAGCGACTTGGCTTGCTAGTAAGTTGGCGATGGCTATCGGGAGGGACGCGGCGAAGTCTCAATCGTTGCTATCGCAAGCAATTAACATCGGCTTGCCGTTGGCAGCAGCAGTCGATGGTCAGGAAGGTACAGTTATACCATATCAAGTGGATGATCTACTATGGGGACGTTAATTGTCTAAAGCGCGACGGTTACTGACCAACTTTAGTAAGGGTGAGTTGTCCCCGCTAATAGAAGGAAGACCAGACCTCGCCGCGTACTTCGAGGGCGGTCGAAAGATTGAAAACTACCTATTGTTACGTCAAGGTGGGCTAGAGCGGCGCCCCGGCTTGCGTTTTGTTGTAGAATGCAAAGATTCAAATCGTGACACAATCTTGCTGCCATTCGAACCGGATACCGATAACAATTATGTTTTAGAGTTCGGTCATCGATATATCCGATTTATCAAAGATAAAGCACAGATAGTTGACGCTTCTGACTTAGTAGCTAACGGTACATTCGATACTGATCTCGCAGATTGGGTTAAAACGATCTCTGGTAGTGGTAATGTAGTTTGGAACAACGGTAAAGCGCGATTTACGAAAGGAGCAGCATTTGGCACTGCTGTTTTGCGTCAAGGTGTAACTGTCTTAGCAGGTAAATCGTATACGTTACGTTTCACTATAGTTAATACCGGTGGACCGTTTGGTGGTGGTCTAGCATTGCAATTACTTGTCGGATCTACACTCGGTGGTTCAGATTTGCTAGTTGTAGGTGTCACAACAGGGTCCTATGCCTTCCAAATTATATCTCCTACAACCCTTATTTCGATAAAATTAGCTAGTGACGACATACTGGATCCACATCCATTGCCCCCAGGACAGGCCGATTGGGATGATGTAGAGCTACGTAGCAATGATGTTGCAATAGAAATAGTATCACCGTATACAGAGGCGCGTCTTCGCGAAATCCATTATACAGAGTCGGTAGACGTTCTATTTCTCTTTAATCAGCTAGTGCAGCAACAATTGTTGTCGAGGATCTCCGACATATCGTGGGACATAAGTCCCATGCAATATAATCCTTCGCCATCGTTTGAAGACGATACAGATATATCCGGCGGCACCGCTACACTAACGCCATCGGCTACCACTGGTCAATCCGTGATATTCACTGCATCCGCAGCCGTATTCCTAAACGCGGATGTAGGACGTCAGATAATATTCGGAGCGTCGCGTGGTATCATCAGCGCGTTCGGCGCCTCGGCT
>Ga0209341_10002743_pt1 | contig 16661 bp, 12 predicted proteins | sample RifCSP13_2_FD_184020 | JGI IMG/M metagenome (GOLD analysis project Ga0209341, IMG submission 184020) | Soil microbial communities from Rifle, Colorado - Rifle CSP2_sed 13_2 (SPAdes) (version 2) | ecosystem: Environmental > Terrestrial > Deep subsurface > Rock core/Sediment | place: Rifle...
GTGTTGACGACGTGCTTCGTCCACTTCCAGAGTCCCCGGCGAGGCGTCGGCAGCGTCACGTCCTCGGTGCGGTAGAGCGCCTCGAAGCCGACGCCCTGCGCGCGCAGCGTGCGCGCCAACTCCAGAAGCCATGCTTCGCCCGTCCGCTCGTAGACGTAGAGGGCCGGGACCAGCCCCTCGTACCAGCGGAAGCGGCCCCAGTCGAAAAGCGGAGTGTGCGAGAGGCCCTCGAGCAGGGCCCGCAGGCTCTTGCGCACGGCTTCGAGCACGCGCGCGTCGCCCGTGGCCTCGTGGTACTGGACGAGGGCTTTGTTGGCGAGCAGGATCGCCCAGAGATCGTACGGCTTCGCGCCCGCGTCCTCGGGGTAGGGGGCGTACCAGCCGTCAGGCCGCTGGTGCGTGACGATGTGCCCGACCCGGCTTGCGAGCCGCGCCTTGAGATCCGCGTCGTCGAGGAGGAAGGCGAGCGGGATTGCGCCGTCCAGCCAGTAAGGCGCCCGCTCCCAGCCCTCGGCCGCGCCGCCGAACCACTGGCTCTCGGCCACGTCGGGCCAGAACTCGTCGAGGTGGCCGGTGAGCCCATCGCGTTGCAGCCGAAGCTGCCGCAGCAGCCAGCCCTCCGGCCGGATCGAGCCGAGCGGCAGCGGGCGAAACGCGGGTGCCGCGAGCCCTGAAGGGTCGGCCCGACTCTTCTTCGCCGCGGCCACCGTCGACACCGTCGCCACCCCGGCGGCCACGCTCCCCAGGAACTCCCGACGGTCGAGACTGGACATGGGTCGACCCTCCGCTTCCGCGGAAGATACTGCATGCGGCGGCGGGGCCGCGTACGGCAGCATCGACGTCAGGGGCCAGGGAGAACGGCAGCCCCGTCTTGGGGGCGTTCTTACAGCCGGGCGCGCGGAAACTGGATCCCGTGCTTGGCAAGGCGGCGCGCTGCTGGGCTCCGCGGCGTGAACTGAAGGGGCGACCGCGGGGGGCGGATCCAGTGCCAACGTGCCACGCCCAGCGCGCAGTTGGTCCTCAGTCGTCGCTCGGCCCAGAGCTTCTTGCCGATGATCCCATCCACCTCGGACGCCTTTGCCGGGTGAACCTCCATGCCCCAGACCTCTGCTGGTAGCCCGAGGATGTAGTCCCACCTCGGTTCCTCGGGTTCCGCGGCCCGCCGTGCTTCGTCGAGATCCACGCTGCAGGAGAAGCGCTGTCCATCCGAGACCAGCGACCGATGTCGCGATGTCAAGCCCCGCAGGCCTGGCTTGACCACCTCGTGGATTGCTTCCCACGCACGCAGTCGCTCGCACGGATTGCCGGCGCGGCCCCGCGCCTTCACTTGGTCGTGCTGGTCTGCACGTCGGCAACCGCAGCGTTGACTCGACTGCTCAAGCTGAGCAGGTGCCCCCAGGTTCTCTCGCCGAGCTCCGCGGAATCCGGATCGAGCGCGCTGATGTCGTACGACCGAGCCGAATCGACCTTGTGATCGACGTAGTCCAGGTAGTAGACCCGGTACTCCTTCTTCAGTACGTTCCGGGCGAGCCGGTCGACGTCCCAACCTGCCCGCTCGAGGCCGAACAGATCTCGGAGCTTGCTGGGGTTCGCCCCGCCAGTCTTGAGCTGACGCAAGCCCCAAAGCACCTCGAGGATGGCCGGAGAGTGTGTCGAGACCGCTACGCGATAGCCACGGTCCATCAACTCGAGGATCAGTAGCATGACGGCCTGGATGGCGTTCGAGTGCAGCCCCATCTCGGGCTCCTCGATGACGATCCACTCGATCGAACCCGTCCGGGGTCGGACCCCCAGCGGGACCAGATGGTAGATGCCGAGCAACAACGGAATGAACTCCCGCTGCCCAGCGGTCCAAGCCATGTAGGCAATCTCGGCGTTCGGGTAGACGAGCTTGAACTGGCGTCGTGGGCCGTCGCTCAACAGCTTGAGCTGACCCCCGTGGAAGACCGCCTCGTCTACCAAGTCGCGGAAAGGTCGTTTCAGCCGACGCGGCTGCGGAAAAACCACGTTTCCTTCCGTTCCTTGCCTGGTGGTCAGCAGCTCAAGCAGTTGCTCGCTGAAGTCCCGAACGACGAACGGCGTGTCCGGCTTGTAGCTTCGGAAGCCCGCAGGCCAGCCTTCCGCGACGCTCAGGGTGCGGTGCGCCGGGATGTAGAAGAGCCTGGGAGCGTCGTCCGTTCGCTTCCTGGGCGGGATGTGAACGGGCCGTCCGGAGAACTCGACCGTCGTGGCGTCCGTCCACGCCCTTTCCATCCCTTCACCGAAATACACCCCGCAGAACTCCTCCATCCCTTCCCAAGCGAAGCCGCGCCTCCGCAACGTTCCTGCGACTCGCGTGGAGTCCACGGCGAGCTTCAACAGCTGAAGGACGAGGCTCTTGCCGGTCGCCTGCGGGCCTACCAAGACGGTGAGGTCGCCGAAGGCGACGTCCACCTGACGCAGCTGGGCGAACTTCTTGATTCGGAGGGTGGGCAGGGACATGGTCGTGTGCTCGAGCCACGACATTGTATCCGCGGCCGGACGCAACGGGTGCCCTGCGTGTCGGCGCCCCAGAAGCGACAGGCTGGGACGGTGGAGCCGTCAGACGTTTCAGCGTGGGCGCTGTCGAAACCGACCAGTCTAGTGCAACGCTTGGTGCCCGCGCCGCCGTACCGATTCTCGCGTCAGCTCGCCACCGCGGCCGGGACGTCCTTGCGGAACCGGAGCGTCTCGCCGTCGGGCTCGACCACGATCGTGTCGCCCTCGACGAAGCGGCCGGCCAGAACCTCGACTGCGAGCGGGTTCTCGATCATGCGCTGGATCGTGCGCTTGAGCGGGCGGGCGCCGAACACCGGGTCGTAGCCGCGGTCGGCCAGCATCGCCTTGGCTTCGGCCGTCACCTCGAGCTGGAGCTTGCGCTCGGCGAGGCGCTTCCTGAGGTCCTTGAGCTGGATCTCGACGATGCGCTCGAGCTCCGGCTTGCCGAGCGAGTGGAACACGACCGTCTCGTCGATGCGGTTCAGGAACTCGGGCTTGAAGGTGTGCCGCAGCACGTCCATCAGCTTGTCCTTGAGCCGCTCGTCGTCGTCCCCGCGCCGCGAGGCTTCCTGGATCAGCTCGGAGCCGACGTTCGACGTCATGATCACGACGGTGTTGCGGAAGTCGACTGTGCGGCCCTTTCCGTCCGTGAGCCGCCCGTCGTCGAGCACCTGCAGCAGCGCGCTCCAGACGTCGGGGTGCGCCTTCTCCACCTCGTCGAACAGGATCACCGCATAGGGGCGGCGGCGTACGGCCTCGGTGAGCTGGCCGCCCTCGTCGTAGCCGACGTAGCCGGGCGGCGCGCCGACGAGGCGGGCCACCGTGTGCTTCTCCATGTACTCCGACATGTCGAGCCGCACCAGCGCGTGCTCGTCGTTGAACAGGAACTCGGCGAGCGCGCGGGCCAGCTCGGTCTTGCCGACGCCGGTCGGGCCCATGAAGAGGAATGAGCCGATCGGCCGACGCGGGTCCCCGAGGCCCGCGCGCGAGCGGCGCACGGCGTTCGCGACCAGCAGCAGCGCCTCGTCCTGGCCCACCACGCGCTCGCGCAGGCGGTCCTCGACATGGAGCAGCTTCTGCATCTCGCCCTCGAGCAGGCGCGAGACGGGGATGCCGGTCCACTTGGCCACCACCTCGGCCACGTCCTCGGCGTCCACCTCCTCCTTCAGCATCTTCTGCTTCGACTGGAGTTGGGCCAGCGTCTCGTTCTCCGCGGCGAGCTGCTTGTCGAGGTTGGGGAGCGTGCCGTACTGCAGCTCGGAGGCCCTCGCGAGGTCGCCGCGGCGCGTGCTGAGCTCGACCTCGGTGCGCGTCTTCTCGATCTGCTCCTTGACGGAGCGGATCTTCTGGATCGCGTCCTTCTCCTGCTGCCAGTGGGCCTTCATCCCCGCCGAGCGCTCCTTGAGCTCGGCGCTCTCGCGCTCCACCTTCGAGAGGCGTTCCTTCGAGGGCTTGTCCTTCTCCTTCTTGAGCGCCTGGCGCTCGATCTCGAGCTGGATCAGCTTGCGCTCCACCTCGTCGATCTCGGTCGGGAGCGAGTCGATCTCGATGCGCAGCCGCGAGGCGGCCTCGTCCACGAGGTCGATCGCCTTGTCGGGCAGGAAGCGGTCGGCGATGTAGCGGTTCGAGAGCGTCGCGGCGGCCACGAGTGCGGAGTCCTGGATCCGCACGCCGTGGTGGACCTCGTAGCGCTCCTTGAGCCCGCGCAGGATGCCGATCGTGTCCTCGACGCTCGGCTCGCCGACGTAGACGGGCTGGAAGCGCCGCTCGAGCGCCGCGTCCTTCTCGATGTGCTTCTGGTACTCGCTAAGCGTGGTGGCGCCCACGCAGCGCAGCTCGCCCCGCGCGAGCATCGGCTTCAGCATGTTCGAGGCGTCCATGGCACCCTCGGCGGCGCCCGCCCCGACCACGGTGTGCAGCTCGTCGATGAACAGCACCACCTCGCCCTGGGACTCCTGGACTTCCTTGAGCACCGCCTTCAAGCGGTCCTCGAACTCGCCCCGGTACTTGGCGCCTGCGATGAGCGCCCCCAGGTCGAGGGCGACGACGCGCTTGTTCTTGAGCGACTCCGGGATGTCGCCCTTCACGATGCGCTGGGCGAGACCCTCGACGATCGCGGTCTTGCCGACGCCCGGCTCGCCGATCAGCACCGGGTTGTTCTTGGTGCGGCGCGACAGCACCTGCACCACGCGGCGCACCTCGTCGTCGCGTCCGATCACGGGATCGAGCTTGCCCTTGCGGGCGAGCTCGGTGAGGTCGCGGCCGTACTTCTCTAGCGACTGGTAGCGGTCCTCGGCGTGCGGGTCGTCCACCGTCTGGTTGCCGCGGATCTCCTTCAGCACCTTGAGCAGCGCGTCACGGCTGGCGCCCGCGCGCTGGAGCGCCTCGGCGGACGGCGTCTTGCCGTCGAGGAGTGCCAGCAGCAGATGCTCGGTGGAGACGTACTGGTCCTTGAGCGCTTCGGCCTCGCGAAGCGCCTGCTTCAGGAGGCCGTCGAGCTTCGGCGAGACACGCGTGGCGGTGCCCTGCGTGCGGGGAAGGGAGGCGAGACTGGAGTCGACCTCGGCCGCCACGGCACCGGCGTTGGCGCCCAGCTTGCCGAGGGCCGAGGGAACCACCCCCCCCTCCTGCTCGAGGAGCGCCTTCAAGAGGTGCTCCGTCGTCACCTCGGGGTGGTCGGCTTTCTCAGCCCCCGTCTGTGCAGACGTCAAGGCCTCCTGTGCCTTTACCGTGAACTGATCGAGACGCATAGCGAGCTCAACTCCTCCGCCTCAACAAGATAGGAAATTAGCCACTCGCTGTCAAGCTATATGAGTCACATAAGCTCAATGTACTCTCGATAACCCCAGGGTTTGGGGGGGGCGGCGCCCCCCCCATTTCAAGGAAAGCTGGGAAATAGCCGGAGGCCCAAGGCTTCTTTCCCTCCCCAGGTCCTCTCCCTCTCGCCTTTCCCTTCCCTCGGGTTGTTTCTGGTGCACGGCCCGCGGCCCTCCTGCGATTGGCTCTCGGCACTCAGGCGGCAGGGCCTCCGCCCCTCGACTCTCCAAGAGGGGCATTCGAAGGTCCGCGAAACGGCCGGCGTTCTTTCAGTCGGGGGGGGCGCCGCCCCCCCGGACCCCTGGGGTTGTTCTTGGTCGGACGGCGTTGGGCTTTGGTTCTCGCCCCTGTGGTTTGCCCCTACCGGAAGAACACCAGCGTGACGATCACGAAGATCGGCAGCAGCACGGCGGCGCTGTAGAGCATGTAGCCGCCGAAGCTCGGCATCGCAACACCGCGCTCCTCGGCGATTGCGCGCACCATGAAGTTCGGGCCGTTGCCGATGTAGGTGTTGGCGCCCATGAAGACCGCCCCGAGGCTGATCCCCACCAGGACCTCGTGCGGCACGCCCACGACCTCGGGGGCGAGGCCGAGGCCCTTCGCCAGGGCGAGGAAAGTCAAGTAGGTGGGTGCGTTGTCGAGGAACGAGGACAGGGCGCCCGTGGCCCAGAAGAACTGCCACGGCTCGCGCACCCCGAGCGCCGCGCCGTGCGCCCTGAGGATGTCGAGCGCCGGCAGCATCGTCACGAAGATGCCGGCGAAGAGCGCCGCCACCTCGAGGATCGGGTGGAAGGTGAAGCGGTTGGCCAGGCGCAGCTGCGGGTCCGTCCGGCGATACGCGAGCGCCGAGAGGCCCACGATCGCGAGCTCGCGCCAGGGCGCCCCGAGGAACGCCACGGCGGCCAGCACCCCCGCGAGCAGCACGAGGTTCTCCTTGCCCGCGATCCGCAACCGTCTCACCTCGTAGAAGTCACGTTTCAGGTCGGCGGGCTGCTCGCGCGCACGCTCGCGGCCGTCCCACACCGCGTAGACGGCGAGCACCAGCGCGACCGTGAACAACCAGGGCACGAAGAGCCGCAACGTCCACAGGAACGGCACGCCGATCAGGTAGCCCAGAAACAGCGGTGGGTCGCCGAGGGGCGTGAGGCAGCCGCCGATGTTCGAGACCAGAAAGATGAAGAAGACCACGGTGTGGGCCACGCGCTTGCGCTCGCGGTTCGTCTGCAGCAGTGGCCGGATCAGCAGCATCGAGGCTCCGGTCGTTCCGACGAACGACGCGAGCAGCGCCCCGGCCCCGAGCAGCAGGACGTTCGTGCGCGTCGTGGCCTCGAGGTCGCCTTCCAGCATGATCCCGCCCGAGATGACGAACAGGCCGCCGAGCAGCACGATGAACGAGACGTAGTCGACCGCCGCGTGGGCGAGCGCCTCGGGGCGGGCTCGCAGGTAGAGGACCAGCACCGGCAGGGCCAGGACGGCTGCGACCCCGAGCTTCCTGGCGTTCGACTCCCAGAAGCGGGGCGTCGCGAGCGGCAGGATCGCGATCGCGAGCAGCAGGCCCACGAACGGCAGCGCCCACGGCAGCGAGGGGACGAAGGCTCCGGCGTGCACTCCGCCCGGGAGTCTATCCCGGGCGGCGCTCGCCGACGGGAACGGGGAGCGGGGGCGTCAGGAGAACTGGGCTATTCAGGCTGCGCGGGCGAGCCAGGCTTCGAGGTCCTTGCGCTCGCTCACAGGCGCGTCCCACTCGAGGTCACACTCGACCTGCCCGGCGGCCGCGCGGACGAGCGCGACCCGCGCCGTCGTCGCGACCGTCGGCGCGCCGCGCTCGAAGGAGAGCCGCACGGCGACCTCATCTCCCTGGCCGAACGCCGGGGGATCCGAGAGCCGCACGTGAAGGCCCTGGCGCGTGACGGAGTCGGCCTCCCCACGCGCGATCCGCGCGGCTGCGTCCTCGATCCAGACCATCGCGCTCTTCGGCATAGTGCCCTCGCCACCCTCCTTCACTGCACCCCCTGTGCCAACGCGGGCGGGCGCCCCCATCCCATGGCAATTCCGCAGCTTGCGGCCCCGGGTCGCCGCCGCCCGTTTGCTGGCCCGGGAAGGACTTCGTTACTTCCCGTAACGGGCCGGTCACCGGAAGCATGTCGCACGGGATCCGGAAGGGGTCCCGCGTAGAATGGCCGTTCCGGCGAGGAGGTGACGTGGCGCACTACGACGTGGTCGTCCTGGGCTGCGGACCGGCAGGCGAGCGCGCGGCGATCCAGGCGACGCGCGCGGGCAAGAAGGTCGCGGTGATCGAGCGCGCGCACGTGGTGGGCGGCAACCGCGTCAACTGGGGCACGATCCCGTCGAAGTCGTTGCGCGAGAGCGCGGTCTTCTTCTATCAGCTGACGCGCAGCCGCCTCCACGGAATCCGCTACGAGGTGGGTCCGGAGCTGACCGTGGCCGACTTCATGCAGCGCGAGCGGGCCGTGGTGCAGCGCGAGCTGCAGCTGATCAACGAGTCGCTCGGGCGCTACGCGGTCGAGGTGGTCGAGGGCCACGCGCGCTTCGCCGGGCCGCACGCCGTCGCGGTACACCCTCCCGGGGGCGGCGAGGTGCGCAGCCTGACCGCCGACTTCTTCGTGATCGCGACCGGCTCGCGCCCGAACCGGCCGGACGACGTGCCCTTCGACGGCGAGACGGTGCTCGACTCGGAGACGATCCTGCAGCTGCCGCGCATGCCGAAGACGATGACCGTGCTCGGTGCGGGGGTCGTGGGGATCGAGTACGCGAGCATCTTCGCGGCGATCGGGATCGCGGTCACGCTCGTGGACACGCGCGACCGGCTGCTGCCGTACTTCGACCGCGAGATCGTGGCGACGCTGGTGCGCGAGCTCGGCGAGCTGGGCGTCAAGGTTCACCACGACGACCGTTACGCCCGGGTCACGCGACTGGGCGGGACGCCGCCGCGCGTCGCGTGCGAGACGGGGGCGGGCAGGCGCTACGAGTCCGACGTGCTGCTCTACTGCGTCGGGCGCGACGGCAACACCAACGACATCGGCCTCGGCACGCTCGGCATCGCGCCCGGCAAGTACGGCCTGCTCGAGGTCAACGACCACTACCAGACCGTCCACCCCCACATCTACGCGGTGGGCGACGTGATCGGCTACCCGGCGCTCGCCAGCACGGCGATGGAGCAAGGCCGCCAGGCGATGCGCCACGCGCTCGGCATCCCCGGGCCCAAGGGACGCACCGAGGCGCTGCCGTTCGCCGTCTACTCGATCCCCGAGGTCGCCTACGTCGGCGCCACCGAGGAGGCGCTCGTGGAGCGGAAGGTCGACTACGTGGCCGGCCGGGGCGATTACGCCAAGAACCCGCGCGCCCAGATCCTCGGCGACTCGGACGGGCTCGTGAAGCTGCTCTTCGAGTGGCCCTCGCTTCAGCTCGTCGGCGCGCACGTCGTGGGCACCTCCGCGAGCGAGCTGGTCCACATCGGCGAGGCGTTCCTGCACCAGGGCGCCACGGCCAACGAGATTGCCGAGACGATCTACAACTACCCGACGCTCTCGGACATGTACCGCCACGCCGCGGTGAAGGCACTCGCCGAGGACCGCAGGCGCAAGGAGCGGGCGCCGTAGGGCCGGACCCGGGCTTTACAGCACGTTGACATCTCCTCCATTGACGTGAGCATCCCCGGTGGATCAGTCTGGCTTGTCAAGCGGCAGGAGGGGGACATGCGCACGACGGCACTCGCTCTCGGACTCACGCTGGGGCTCGCCGGCCCCTCTCTCGCGCAGTCGAACCGCGGCGCCTTCGCGGTAGACGCGATGATTGCCCCGACGACCGGGCTCGGCTTCGCCTATTACGTGACCGACGGCTTGAGCCTGCGACCGTGGCTGGGGCTCGGCTACTCGGACTACCAGGGCTTCTTCGCGAACCTCGGGGCCCAGCTGCGCTACGAGTTCAGCTCGGGCTGGACCGTCTCGCCCTACCTCTCGGCCTCCGCGCAATACTCCCACAGCGAGGCGTCAGCCATCGCGACGCCCGGCCCGTACGGCTCGCAGGGCAACTCGCAGGTTGCGTTTAACGGAAGCGGAGGCCAGTTCGGCGCCGGCGCCGGACTGCGCTTCCGGGTCGCGAGCAGCCTGTCGCTCTTCGCGGAGGGGCGCGTGTTGCACGCCACGTACCCGATCGGAGAGCTGAGGCGGGGCTGGAGCACGTTCGACATCAACGACCGTACCCGCGGCGAGGTCGTGCTCGGCATGTCCTACCTGTTCCACTAGGGCGCCGCAGCCGCGGGCGGGGAGGGCTTCAGCAGCTCCGCCTGGATCTCCTCGAGCTCCGCGCCGGTCAGGCCGGGCGAGAAGCGCGTGAGGCGCGGCACCACCTCGGTCGTCCCGAAGTAGGCTCCGGTGCACGGCACGTGGACGAAGCCGGCCGGCGAGAAGCGTCCCTCCTCCCAGAACACGAGGGGGATGCGCCAAGCCCCCTTGTCGATCTTCTGGCGGCAGTGACGGCACTGCGCCCGGCCCGACGGGTCGCGCTCGGCGCCGCTGATCCGGGCGACGCGGGAGCCGCTCCGAGTCGGGGATCGGCTCGGCGTGCGCCCCGAGCCCCTCCAGGAACGGCTCGGGCCGCTTCATGGCCCCGCACTCGAGGTGGTACCAGTGATGCGTCTCGCCCTCGGCGAAGGGGTTGGGCAGGCTCTCCCCGAAGCGCAGGTCACCCGCGGCGATCTTCTCCCCGCAGCCACGGCACTTGGCGCGGGCGCTCGCGGCGGGCTCGATCACGTGAGGCATCGCTACTCCAGTCGTCGAAGCACGAAGCACTTCAGATAGTACGTCTCGGGCACCCCCAGCACGACCGGGTGGTCGCGCGCCTGGCGGCGCTTCTCGACGACGGTGACCGTCGCTCGCGCGTCGGTCGCGGCGTCGCCCAGGATCGCCTCGAAATCGTCCTCGTGGATGTGGTACGAGCAGGAGCAGGTCACGAGGCAGCCGCCCGGCTTCAGGATCCGCAGCGCCCGCAGGTTGATCTCCTTGTAGCCGCGCGCCGCCTTGGGGATCGCGTCGCGGCTCTTGGCGAAGGCGGGCGGGTCGAGGATCACCGTGTCGAAGCGCTCGCCGCGCTGGTCGAGCTCGTGCAGCAGGTCAAAGACGTTGGCGTCGCGCGTGGTCACGTTGGAGATCCCGCTCCGGGCCGCGTTGGCCTTGACGCGCGCGAGTGCCTCGGCCGACAGGTCGACGGCCGTCACTTCGGCCGCCTCGCGCGCCACCTGGAGTGCGAAACCGCCGTCGTAGCAGAAGGCGTCGAGCACGCGTCCCCGCGCGTAGCGTCGGGCGGCGTGGTGGTTCTCGCGCTGGTCGAGGAACAGCCCGGTCTTCTGCCCCTGGCGCAGGTCGACGCCCAGGCGCACGTCTCCCTCGCTCACCTCGACGACGGGCGGCACCTCGCCGTGCAGCACCGAGACGGTCTGCTCCAGCCCCTCGAGCGTCCGCACGCGCGGGTCGTTGCGCTCGACGATGCCGCGAGGCTTCAGGAGCTCCACGAGTGCCGCCACGATCTCGGGCTTGGCCCGCTCGGTTCCCTGCGACAGCGTCTGGACCGCGAGGTAGTCGCCGTAGCGATCGACCACGAGCGACGGCAGGCCGTCGCCCTCGCCGTGCACCACGCGGTACGCCTCGGCCCCGGCGGCCACCGTGTCGCGCCAGCGAAGGGCCCGCTCGATGCGGTCGCGCAGGAAGCCGGCGGCGAGCCCCTCGCCGCGCTCGAGCATGCGCAGCCGGATCTCCGAGCTCGCCGACCAGAACGCGAAGCCGAGCGGCTCGCCCCGCACGCCCGCGACGCGCACCACCGCCCCCGGCGTGGCCCCGCCGTCCTTGACGACGTCGCTGCGGAACACCCAGGGATGCCCACGCTCGATGCGTGCCTGGCCCTTGCGCGCGACGACGACCGGCCCCTCGATGTCCAAACGCCCTCCTGAAGCCGGGGCCCGCCGAGCGAGCGGGCGCGACCCCGGAGCCCGGAAGGATACCGCGGCGGCGCCGAGCGCTACTTTGCGCAGAAAAACCGGGAACAAGGCAGAACCTTGCGTGGGGTTCGGGCGTCCTAACCGCAAGGCCATACCGCTCCAGGGTCGAGTTGCGCGAGCGGAGGGAGTGTCGGTCCAGCGTGTCCTGCTTTCGTCGGATCACCCGCGGTTCAGCGAGTCCTGCCGTGAAGGTTCGCTTGCGGGACGGAACCGTGCCGAAAGCGAACACCCAGGAGGCCCAGCCGCGATGGGGTGAGGCGCTTCAAGTGTCTGGCAACAAGGCCCTTCCGCGATCGTTCGAATCTGGCACGGGCCTTGAGTAAGGCAGCCACGTGGACATCGCACGGCCGGACCTCCTCGAGAAGAAAAAGAAGCGGCGCCTGGTGTGGGCCGGCGTCGGCGCGACGGCGGTCGTATTGCTCACGCTCGGCGTCTCGCGCCTCAAGCCGGCGGCCCCGACCGTCGAGCGGGCGACAGTCGTGATCGACACGGTGAAGCGTGGCGAGATGGTGCGCGAGGTGCGGGGTCTCGGGACGCTCGTGCCCGAGGACATCCGTTGGATTCCGGCGCTCACCGAGGCGCGCGTCGAGCGGCGCGTCCTGCTCCCCGGGACGATCGTCAAGCCCGACTCGGTGATCCTCGAGCTCAGCAACCCCGAGGTCCTGACCCTGGCGCAGGACGCCGACTCGCAGGCGCGCGCCGCCGACGCACGCTACACCGAGCTCAAGGTACGGCTCCAGAGCCAGCTGCTCGACCAGAAGGCGGTGGCCGCGCGCGTGGCGGCCGAGTCGAGGCAGGCGCGGCTGCAGGCCGACGCCGACGCCGAGCTGGCGAGGAACGGGCTGATCGCCGGCCTGACGCTCAAGCTCTCGCAGAGCGCCGCGGAGGAGCTCGAGCACCGCGAGAGCATCGAGCAGCAGCGGCTCGCGATCGCCGGCGAGGCGATCGAGGCGCAGATGCGGGTCCAGCAGGCCGAGGTCGACCAGGCGCGCGCACAGGCGCGTCTGCGACGCTCGCAGGTGGAGGCGCTGCAGGTGCGCGCCGGCATCGACGGTGTGCTGCAGATCGTGCCGGTCGAGGTGGGGCAGCGCGTCAGCCCGGGGACGAACCTGGCCCGCGTGGCGCGGCCCGACAAGCTGAAGGCGGAGATCCGCATCCCCGAGACGCAGGCGCGCGACGTGGTGCCGGGGCAGAAGGCCACGGTCGACACGCGCAACGGCGTCGTGGCCGGCCGCGTGATCCGCGTCGACCCCGCGGTCCAGAACGGCACCGTGACCGTGGACATCGCACTCGTGGGCGAGCTGCCCAAGGGCGCGCGCCCCGACCTCACGGTCGACGGCACGATCGAGCTGGAGCGGCTGCTGGACGCGCTGCACGTCGGCCGTCCCGCGATGGGCCAGCCGCAGAGCACGGTCGGTCTCTTCCGCATCGTGAAGGGGACGAACGAGGCGCTGCGCGTGCGGGTGGTGCTGGGACAGGCGTCCGTTAGCACAATCGAGATCAAGGACGGGCTCGAGGTCGGGGACGAGGTGATCCTCTCTGACACGTCGGCGTGGGACTCGGCGGACCGGATCCGCCTGAACTGAAGCGAGGCAGAGCATGAACGCAGACAACGGGCTCCTCAAGCTCGAAGGGCTGGGCAAGGTCTTCTACACCGACGAGGTCGAGACGCACGCGCTCTCCGACATCCACCTGGAGATCAAGAAGGGCGAGTACATCGCGATCTCCGGGCCCTCGGGCTGCGGCAAGTCGACGTTGCTCTCGATCCTGGGCCTGCTCGACTCGCCGACCGGCGGCAGCTACACCCTGAACGGCACGGCGGTGCAGGAGCTGGGCGCCGCGCAGCGCGCCCGCATCCGCAACCGCGAGATCGGCTTCATCTTCCAGAGCTTCAACCTGATCGGCGACCTGAGCGTCTACGAGAACGTCGAGCTGCCGCTCACCTACCGCGGGATGCGCGCGGCCGAGCGCAAGGAGCGCGCGATGAAGGCGCTCGAGCGGGTCGGCATGGGCCACCGCGCCAAGCACCTGCCGAGCCAGCTCTCGGGCGGTCAGCAGCAGCGCGTGGCGGTGGCGCGGGCGCTCGTGGGCGAGCCGTCGATCCTGCTCGCGGACGAGCCCACCGGCAACCTCGACTCGCGAAACGGCGAGGCGGTGATGGAGCTGCTGCGCGACCTGCACCGCGCCGGCTCGACGATCTGCATGGTGACGCACGACAACCGCTTCTCGCGCCACGCCGAGCGCAGCGTGCACCTCTTCGACGGCCGCGTCGTGAGCGAGGAAGAGGCGGCGCAGGCGGCGGCCGAAGCGACGACGGGCAAGGCCTGATGAGCGCGCTGTGGCGCGATCTGCGCCAGGCGGCGCGGGCGCTGCGCTCGAACCCGGGCCTCGTCGCGCTCGCGACGCTGTCGCTCGCGCTCGGGATCGGGGCCAACGTGACCGTGTTCACCTGGGCTCGCGCGGTGCTGCTCGAGCCGTTCCCGGGAGTCCGAGACCAGGGCCGGCTGGTGAAGGCCCTGCAGACGGACCCCCAGCAGGAGTTCGTCTCGTTCTCGTATCCCGACTACCGCGACCTGCGCGAGCAGGCTCGGACGGTCTCCGGCCTCGTCGCCCTGCGCCAGACGGCCGCGACGCTCGGCGCCGACGGAACCAGCGAGCGCGCCTGGGTCCAGATGGTGTCGGGGAACTTCTTCGAGGTGCTCGGGGTAGACGCCGCGCTCGGGCGCACGCTCGCTCCGGCAGACGACCAGGTGCCGGAGGGACACCCGGTGGTCGTGATCGGCCACGCGCTCTGGCAGCGACGTTTCGGCGGTGACCCTGGCGTCGTGGGCCGCACGGTGCTGCTGAACACGCGGCCGTACACGATCGTCGGCGTGGCGCCCGCCAGCTTCCGCGGCGCGGGCACCGGTCTCGTGTTCGACGGCTGGGTCCCGATGATGATGCAGATGCAGTTCGAGCCGGGCGGGAGCCGGCTCGACCAGCGCGGCCACCGCTGGCTCGACGTCTACGCGCGGCTCGCGCCCGGGGTGAGCCTGGAGCGCGCCCAGGCCGAGCTCAACGTGCTCTCGGCGCGGATCGCCGCGGACAACCAGCGCGAGACGCTCGGGCGGGGAGTCGCCCTCTTCCCTCTCTGGCGGGCCCCGCGCACCGGGGCCGCGATTCTCGGTCCGATCATCATGGTGCTCGGCGGCATCTGCGCGCTGGTGCTGCTGCTGGCCTGCGCCAACCTCGCGAGCCTGCTGCTCGCGCGCGGTGTCAACCGGCGCCGGGAGATCGCGATCCGCCTCTCGCTCGGGGCGCGGCGCGGCGACGTCGCGCGCCAGCTGCTCGTCGAGAGCCTGCTACTCGCGCTCCTGGGCGGCGTGGCCGGGGTCTTCGTGGCCTCTTTCGGGGTCGGCCTGCTCGAGGCCTGGGCGCCGCCGACGCCCCTCCCGCTGTCGATCGGGGCCGAGATCGACGCCACGGCGATCGGCGTCGCGGCCGGCGTGGCGCTCTTGACCGCGCTGCTGTTCGGCCTCGTGCCGGCGCTCTCGGCCGCCCGCCCGGAAACGGCCGACGCGCTGCGCGACGAGGCCACCTCGGTCACGGGCGGCCGCACGCGCCTGCGTCATGGCCTCGTCGTGGCGCAGGTCGCGCTCTCGGTGCTGCTGCTCGTGGCGGCGGGCCTGTTCCTGCGCACGCTGCAGCGCCTGCAGTCGACCGACCTCGGATTCGAGCCCAGGGGCGTGCAGGTGGCGTCGCTGGAGCTCTTCACCAGCGGCTACGACCGCGAGCGTGGCTTCGCGTTCTACCGCGAGCTCGTCGAGCGCGCCGGTGCTCTGCCCGGCGTCGAGCAGGCGAGCCTCGTGCGTCGGGTGCCGCTCGGCTTCGGCGGCTCGAGCTCGACCGCGTTCGAGGTCGAAGGCTACGTCGCCGCCAAAGACGAGGAGAGCTGGGGCTACTTCAACAACGTAGGGCCCGGCTACTTCTCCTTGATGCGAAACGAGATCGTCCAGGGCCGCGAGATCACCGCGGACGACCGGGAAGACGCCCCTGGCGTCGCGGTCGTCAACGAGACGATGGCCGCGCGCTACTGGCCGGGTGGCGAGGCCGTGGGCGGACGCTTCCGACTCGGCGAGAAGTGGATCACGGTCGTGGGCGTTGCACGCAATGCCACCTACCGCGACCTCGGCGAGAAGGCCGCGCCGTGGTTCTTCCTGCCGCTCTACCAGGGCTACCGGCCGGACATGACGCTGCTGCTGCGGACCGCCGGCGATCCCGCCGCACTCGCGGGGCCGGCGAAGTCACTCGTGCGGCAGCTCGATCCCGGCATAGCTCCGTACTCGGTCACCACGCTTTCGGCCTTCATCGGCGCATCGGACTTCCGCCAGCGCGTCGGCAGCCAGCTGCTCGGCCTCTTCGGCGCCCTCGGCCTGCTGCTCGCGTCGATCGGGCTCTACGGCGTGCTGTCGTTCCAGGTGGCGCGCCGCACGCGCGAGATCGGGATCCGGATGGCCCTCGGCAGCTCGCGCGGCGAGGTCGTCGGCCTGGTGCTGCGGCAGGGCGCCGGGCTCGTCGGGCTCGGCCTGGCGATCGGAATCGTGGGTGCCGCCGGGCTGGCGCTGCTCTTGCGCAGCCTGCTGCTCGGCCTCCACCCGTGGGACCCGTTGGCCTTCGCCGGGGTGGTCGCGGCTCTGCTCCTGGCGTCCTTCTTCGCGTGCTTCGTGCCGGCCCGGCGCGCGACGCGGGTGGACCCGCTCGTCGCGCTGCGCCACGAATGAAGTCGTTAGGCAGGCCCTCGCCTCAGCGGGCGGTGGGCGGGGGGTGACGATGGAACCGGAGGTCTTTTGATGGCCACGCTCACGTTGTCCGACGAGCTCGGTGCGCTGGCGCCTGAGCTGCCGATCGATCTCAAGTCACGGCTGCTCGCCTACGAGCGCGAGCTGATCACCGCGGCGCTCGCCGAGACCCGCGGCAACCAGCGGCGCGCCGCGCACAGGCTCGGCATCCTGCCGACGACGCTGCACGAGAAGATGAAGCGGCTGGGGCTGCGGGCGGACCCCTTCCTGCCGGCCGGCGTCCGTGACGAGGCGGCTTCCGGCAGCGACCGGCAGCGCCCGGCGCCGGACGGCGAAGCGAACCTCTAGACCGAGCCCGCTGCCGGTGCCCCTCGCGCTCGGTCACGCCCTGCGCCACCTGCTGCGCGCCCCGGGCTTCACGGCGCTCGCCGCCGCCACGCTCGCGCTCGGGATCGCGGCCAGCACCTCGATCTTCAGCCTGGCCGACGCGGTGGTGCTCGCACCGCTGCCGTACGAGGACCCCGCCTCCCGGGTGA
>Ga0209341_10002745_pt1 | contig 16648 bp, 11 predicted proteins | sample RifCSP13_2_FD_184020 | JGI IMG/M metagenome (GOLD analysis project Ga0209341, IMG submission 184020) | Soil microbial communities from Rifle, Colorado - Rifle CSP2_sed 13_2 (SPAdes) (version 2) | ecosystem: Environmental > Terrestrial > Deep subsurface > Rock core/Sediment | place: Rifle...
TCCTTGAAGGAGAGGGTGTAGTATCGCCAGAGCGCCTCAGGCCAAGAGCTGAAGCAACGAAGTAATCCGAAGAGTCCAAGTGTGGACCGCGAACAATTGCAGTGCTGGAAGAAGGAAGCGATAATGCTTTCAAGTGATTGAAACGCCGCTGCTATTCCAGAACGATTCTTAAGTCAGGGAGGTATGTATGAACAAACGCCTGCTCATGGCAGTAATTCTGGTTATTACTCCCGCCTTGTGTCCCGTTGTTGCTCAGGAACATGGTCCACCAGCCGGGGGTTCTGATAAGAATCTAGGAGAAGCCGCGTCCGATCTTAAGGGTCGCTCGGTTGAGATGGAACGCGTTCGACGTGACACGGAGAAGCCAAGCAAGGAAAGGCCAGGCAAGGAAAAGAGTGACTCAGGCGCTGCACCGAACTTTGCTGAAATCAAAGAGGACTTTGAACGCATTCAAATAATCAACGGCGATAGCCTTCAAGCAGGCGCTCTTAAGGAGAATCCGGACTATCAGAGCCTTTCCGAATCGGCGGCAGAGATTGAGAAGCGAGCAATTCGACTAAGATCTAATCTGTTTGGCCCAGTTTCCGGCACAAAATCGAAAGATACCAAGTCAGTCACAGAAGATCTCGCGTTGAAGCCATTACTTATCTTGCTTGATGACTCAATTACCGTCTTCACTCACAGCCCGATTTTTCAGAACACCAAAACGGTTACCCCGGAAGACTCCACCAATGCTCAGAAGGAGCTCGACGCCATCATTAAAATCAGCGCCAGAATCAGAAACGAAGCAGACCGAATGAAGAAGCTGAGCTCTCCCCCGGAATAGAAGCAAACAGGTTCAAATCGCTAATGGAATGAGAAAGTGTATCCGACGCCGGCAATCGGCCTCACGCTTGCCGGTTCTTGCCAAATTCCTGATCTGTTTTCTCCTTGGTCAATCCTCCGCATTCGGCAAGAGTCCCGCGATTTCCTTCGTTGATGTGTCCGCCTCCAGCGGCTTAACTGTCCGCCACGTCTCTACACCAGAAAAGCGCTATATCGTTGAATCTATGAGCGGAGGCGCGGCTCTCTTGGATTGTGATGACGATGGTAACTTAGACGTGGCTGTCGCCAATGGCTCTTCGGTTGACCGTTTTAAGTTGGGAGGCGATCCATTCATCACGCTTTACCGCCAGCTGTCTGAGCGCGAGGTAGACGCACCGCCAAGGTTTGAGAATGTGACCGGAATTGCAGGGTTAACCAGAAAGGGCTGGGGCATGGCGGTTACGGCCGTTGACTACGACAACGATGGACGAGTTGATCTATTCGTAACCGGATACGGTGGAAATGTTCTCTACCGCAGCATCGGACAGTGCAGATTCCAGGACGTGACCAATAAGGCAGGTGTTGGTGGCGGCGGCTTTGCCGCAGGGGCGGCGTGGGCTGACTACGACCGCGATGGCGACCTTGATCTCTTCGTGACGCGGTATGTCTTCATCGATCTTAATAATCTACCTAAATTCGGAAGTTCCCCAACCTGCTCCTTCCGCGGCATTCGCGTCCAGTGTGGTCCCAGGGGGTTGCCGGGCGAGACTGACTTACTTTATCGCAACCGCGGTGACGGCACCTTCGAAGACGTTTCGCGTGAAGCTGGCGTGTCTGATGACAAGAAGGCTTATGGACTGGGCGCCATCTGGGTGGACTACGATAATGACGCGTGGCCGGATCTCTTTGTGGCTAATGACGCAACGCCGAATTATCTCTACCACAACAACAAGAACGGTACATTTACTGAAGTCGGGGTCGAGCACGGCGTCAGTTATAGCGAGTCGGGATTAGAACAGGGCTCGATGGGCGTAACGTGGGGCGATTTCGACCGTGACGGCAAGCTGGACCTGTTCATAAGCAACTTCGAAAATGAACCCAATGCGTTGTACAAGAATCTGGGCGACAAGGGCTTCGTTGATGTAACTCTCGCCTCCAGGATCGGGCAGCCTAGCCGGCCCTATGTCGGATGGGCGACTTCCTTTGTGGACTTTGATAATGACTCCTGGCTGGACCTGCTGATCGCAAATGGGCACGTCTATCCGCAGCTAGAGATGAGTCAGGGTAAATACGAGATAGGGTACCGTCAACACTTCCTCCTTTTTCGTAACCTTGGAAATGGGACGTTCGAGGAAACTTCGAATGAAGCCGGTCTTCGCAGACTGCCATTGGCATCTCGGCGGGGCGGCGCTTTCGGGGACTTGAATAATGACGGTCGCATTGACGTAGTGATTGTGAATCTGGGAGAAACTCCAACGGTTCTTCTCAACACAAGTGAGAACAACAATCACAGTGTTACCTTTAAGCTGGTTCAAACAAAAGGCAACCGCGAAGCAATTGGGGCGCGACTGACCCTCCGCACGTCTAAACACTCATTTATTCAAGAGGTGCAGGCAGGTGCAAGTTATCTCTCGCAAAACGATCTGAAGTTACATTTCGGACTCGGGGCCGACGACAATATCGAGAGCGTGGAGATACGATGGACTACTGGTGAGACAGAAACGGTGAAAGGGGTCAAAGCTGACCGGATGATTACCATTACACAAGGCAAGGGAATAACCGGCTCAGAACCCTATAGAGCCACGCTAAAATGATGAGAGTCCCACGAATACATGACCACAGAGTTCACGGAGAGACAGAGATTGCACAAAGAAATCAATTAGGACACTAGTCTCGACTAAGTCGACGTTGAATAATGGAGTAGAAGTTATATGATGGACGTCCCTGAATGGTTCACGGAGTTCGAAGTATGAGAAAGTTGTTCTTCGTGGGAACAATTGTGGTCTTCTCATCAGCGCTGTCGGTTCACAGCAACGCGCAAGTACCACTAACGACCCGCAGTCCAAAGGACAAGTCGATCGAAGACAAGTATCGATCTGACGAGATAGAAAGGGTTCGCCGCGGAACTCTCACGCCGCGCGCTCGACACGAGAGTCGCTTTCCACAAATAAAGGAAGACTTCGAACGCATTCAGATGCTTAACGGCGATATCCTGCAAGCAATCTCATCTGACCAGGGTCAGAGTCGTGCAAGAATTTCGGAAGCGGCGGCGGAAATTCACAAGCGGGCAAATCGTCTGAAATCAAATCTATTTGTTTCGCAGTCAAAAGGTCACGAGGCAGAGATCGAATCGTCGGCCCTTAAGAAACAAGCCCTGAAAACGCAGCTGCTGGAGTTAGATAAAGCGATAACCAGTTTCGTTCACAATCCAATCTTCGAGAATACCAAGGTCGTGAATCCGGATGACTCAAGAAGGGCGGAAAAAGATCTTCAAAAGATCATCGACCTTAGCGGAAGTGCAAGAAAAAAGACGAAATAGTCGTTTTGCCCACTCGTGATCATCCGAAGCACGAGTAACGCGACGCGACAAGCTAAAGCTTATCGAACAGGGGTTGCAGTTTTCTTTACGTGCTCTCTCCACTCCGCTGGAGTCATCTTTCCCAGCTGAGGCAGTTCCGTAGCGGCGGTCACTAGCTGCTTAATACTCGAGATGACCACAAACTCCAACGCCGCATGCGGTTTAGCTGCTTCATCGAGTTTGGCCAGGCTCGTTTCACGCCATTCTGTTCTAGGTGTGCCCCCACGCTTCAAAAAGGCAAGCGCTTCCTGCCCGACTTCCCCAAGGCTACCCAGGTTGCGTGCAAGTGGCGTGATCTCCTGAATCCCAGGTGAGCGACCAATGATCGGTTCCAGCTCGTTACTCGCAGCTTGCCAGTTTGCAAGTGCTCGACCTACATCATCCCGATAGAGTTGAAACCGTGGTGCGTCCTTAAGCAACTGATCAACCATCCAGGCAAACTTTCGTGCTGCATCGCTGTCCGGGGTTGCAGCGTCCACCACGCCTGTCAGGGGGCTCAGCATAGTCTGCGGACGCATCTGGTAGCGTCTGTACTCCTTAACCGGCTCGATCACAGACACCAGCGTTCGCAGTGGACCAATATCATCGCTCCGTACCAGCCGTCGCAGCATCATGTCCTGGTTCTTCTTGTGTGTCAGACCCAGCTCTTCCAGTTGCAAGCTGATTACGGCCAGGCGCCGATACATATCCTCGATATCAGTAACGCTGCGTGGCGACCAAAGTCTTTCGGCGATCGCAGCGGTGCGCGGCCAGATGCGGGAGTCGATGGTTTCCGGTGTTACCCACTCGCCCCACATAGTCGCTTCACCACCCAGTACGTGTCTGGCCTCCTCAGGAGTCAAAGTACTGTCAGCCGGGATGGGATCCGCCATGTAGTGCTGCGAGGCGGGGAAGATCAGATCAATGTAATAGCCGTTCGAGAGTATTCCGTCGTAACCCTTTTTCGCGGCTTCAGCCAGCGCCGCAGTCCCCCGCCAGGAGTGGATCACCACATCCTTTGGTAATTCGGGCTGGAGAATCTCATCCCAGCCGACCATCTTCTTACGATTCTTCGTCAGAATCTTTGACAGCCTCTGGTTGAAGTAAGCTTGAAGAGCGTGATTGTCTTTAATGCCTTTGCTCTTCATGTACGCTTGAATATTCGGATTCCGATCCCAGTGCTTGCCCTCGTTCTCGTCTCCGCCAATGTGCATGTAAGCATCAGGAAAAAGCGCCGCCATCTCACCAAAGAATGTGTCGAGAAACTTGTAGACCTCCTCACGCGTGGGGTCGAGAGCAGGTTCGAATATTCCGGGACGGCGCTCGATCGTGTAAGGCCCGGGCGCGCTGCCGAGTTCGGGATATCCGACAAGCCAGCTGGTGCTATGTCCGGGAAGATCGAATTCTGGTACGACGCGAATACCTCGTTCACGAGCGTAAGCAATGATCTCCCTTATTTGATCCTGGGTGTAATAGTTACCGTCGGAACCGAGCTGGTGAAGCTTTGGAAATTTCTTACTCTCTACCCGAAATCCTTGATCCTCAGTTAGGTGCCAGTGTAGGACATTGAGTTTTACTGCGGCCATCGCATCGAGATTGCGCTTGAGTACTTGCATTGTTTCGAAGTGCCGCGCCACGTCGATCAAGAGCCCCCGCCAAGGGAAGCGAGGTTGGTCCTGGATTTTAACTCCCGGCAGGTAATAGCCGCGCTGGTCGCTGTCGAGAAGCTGCAATACTGTTTCCAGACCCCGGATGGCTCCGACCACGGTGGGGGCGCTCAAGATTGCTTGTCTGCTGGTAATGTCGAGTCGGTAACTCTCGTTTTCGTCAAGGCCGGGTATCTCCTTGCCGGGACCTTCACAATGGACCACAAATGCGGTCATTTGATCGTCAACGGCCAGTCCCGGAGCCAACGACAGCACAGTGCGCCCTTCCAGACGTCTTACGAAACGAGCAATGGCTGATTGCAGTCGAGAATCTGAGTGCCCTCTTATTGCGACTTTAAAGGAACCGTCGATTACCAGGCGTTCGTCATGAAATTCGACAGAGGCCGGTACGGGCATTAGGTTGTGTTGGCGAGTCTCCTGTGCGGCAACAAGAGAGGCACAACCGAGGATAAGTATTGGAAGAAAGATTCGATGGGTTTTCATCTGGTTTCCAGATTTTCGAGATCGATAGAAGGCACACCTCTTGTTCACCGCAGAGTAAATCTCTGTGTTAGACCCCTGATGCTCAGTTCAAAATCTCCCGGTTCAACGAGCGATTTGTTGTTTGGGCCGATGAAAGAAAGGTCCTCTGCGCGCAGCCGGAAAGTTAAGGTTCGGCTTTGACTAGGGTCGAGCTGGATTTTTGCGAAGCGTTTCAGCCGCTTGGTGGGCGGTGAGAGTGTCGCCACCAGGTCGCTTACGTATACCATTACTACTTCTTTGCCTGCTCGCGAACCGGTATTCGTCACATTCACGGTAACGGTTATTTCTTCGTTTGCGTCTATCGTTCGCTTGCTCAGACGCAAGTCGCTGTACGCAAAGGTCGTGTAGCTGAGGCCTTCGCCAAAGCGAAATTGTGGCGTGAAAGCCATGTTGCCAAATCCAGTATTCTCGGTTTCGAACGGCTTATGATCGTAGTTGATCAAGCCGTTAGGCGTGCGCGGATAGGTGAAGGGAAGTTTGCCACTCGGGTTGACATCCCCGAACAACACATCTGCAATGGCCGTCCCCCCTTCATTGCTCGGGTTGTAAGCCATCAGAATAGCTTTGGCTCCATCGGCGATGCGGTTGATAATTCGCGGCCTGCCTTCAACCAGAACAAAGACTACCGGTTTCCCCGTTGCCTGAATCGCTTCCGCCAATTTGATCTGTGGCTCGGGCAGCGTGAGATCCGTGATGTTTCCCGGCGTCTCACAGTACGAGCCTTCTCCAAGAGACAAGACCACCACATCGGAATTTTGGGCGGCGCGCACGGCAGCCGCGATGTCCACCTCTTCATCCCTATCCGTCGGTGTACTGTTAGAAGGAGAGCCGGGGGCCCGGGTGATCCTCGTGCCGGGCACGTAGGTCACGTTTGCGGCTCCTATCTTTGCCTCGATGGCTCGCCGAATGGTGTGTCGATCCTTTGGATAAAGTGATTCTTCTGATCCTTGCCAGACATATGTCCACCCATTGTTCATTGAAAGGAGGGAGTCAGCCGTTGGGCCGGTCACTAGAACTTTTGCACTCTTCGATAATGGCAGGATCTTATTCTCATTCTTTAAGAGAGTTATCGATTCACGAGCGGCATCCAGGCTAACTTGTCGAGACTCAGGAAGTGCAAACTTCGATTTGAGCGCTGGATTTGGACCAGGGTTTTCGAAGAGGCCGAGCTCGAACTTAACACCCAAGATGCGCCGTACGGCTTCGTCAATCCGGGATTGCGGTACCTTGCCTTCCTTTACCAGCGCAATAAGATGATCAGCAAAGCTGTAGTCTAACGGCACCATGCTCATGTCGATGCCGGCCATGATCGCCATGCGCGTTGCTTCTTTCTCGTCGGGTGCGATTCGCCAGATCGTCACCAGTTTTTTAATGTCCTCCCAGTCCGAAACGACAAAACCTTTGAATCCAAGCTCACCGCGCAAAATGTCAGTGAGAATCTGCCGGTTGACGTGGCCCGGAACGCCATTGATCTCTCCAGAGTTGATCATTATCGTTCGGGCGCCGCTCTTCACTGCTTCGGCGAAGGGAGGAAGGAAGTATTCGCGCAGATAGTTCTCGGGTATCCAGGCGGGAGTTCTGTCACGGCCTGTGAGAGGGAAGCTATACCCGACGTAGTGTTTCAGGCTCGACGCGACCCGATCCTGGGAACCGACATCAGTGCCTTCTAAACCGCGGACGAAGGCGACCCCCATCACTTTTGCGAGATACGGATCTTCACCGAACGTCTCCCAGAAGCGCGGCCACAGAGGTTGGCGTCCGAGATCGAGCACTGGGGAAAAACTCCACGGGATACCGGCGGCGCGTGTTTCGGCCGCTGTAATCTCAGCTGCGCGGAGCATCAATTCTGGATTCCAAGTCGCAGCCATCCCGATTTCCTGTGGAAAGAGAGTCGCGCCTTGCACGTAGTTCGCACCATGGATCGAGTCAATGCCGTAGATTACGGGAATACCAAGTCGTGTCTTCTTGGTGGCGGCTCCCTGAATCTGCCAAATAATCTCGTGCCACTTATCGACCGTTAATGCCTGATCAGCTACGTTGAGGATCGAACCAACGCCGTAGCGAACGATCGCCTTTTCAAGTTTCGCTGGATCAATTCTTATATTCTGATCGCTGCCGGAAACGATCATGCTGATCGTCAGTTGAGTCATCTGCCCAACCTTCTCTTCCAGGGTCATGCGGCTAAGCAGATCTTCGATTCTTTTGGCGTTGTCCCGTTCAGGTCCTTTCGGTCTATTTTTCTGCAGAAACTCGTCGCTGTCGCTGAGATCCGTGGCGGTGTGGTTGCTTATTGGCGGTAGCGTCGGGCTTAGTCTGATCTGTCGTTGATTTTCGGCGGTAGCCGAAGTGGTTGGGAGGCCAAAGCACAGTGAAAGCATAATTGCCCCGCCGGCAAGTAAAGCATTTCTCATCTAGTTTGTTGTCCTTGGGAAGGATACGCTGGAGCGAGGCTATTCTCTTCTATTTACAGGAGATATTCAACAGAATCTGAAACAGAGGGGAAGGGAAAAAGATGGGAAAAGGGGAATAAGGGGAAAAGGGGAAAAGGAAAAAAGGGGAAAGGGAAAAAGGGGAAATTGTTCGCTGGAGCGTTATGGTTCTTCACCTCGTACTAACACCGCACCTCTTCCCCTCTTCCCCTTTTCTCCTTTTCCCCAACCTTACGCGAACCTCAGACATACCGGAGTTGGGATTTCCTCAACGTACCCACTGTCCAGCAGTCTGCCAGTGTCTTGATCGATCTTGAAAGTCACTACATTCTCGGAATGCTGATTCGCAACGAGCAGAAACCTTCCGGTGGGATCGATTGCAAAGTTCCGCGGCCACTTGCCTTTCGTTGAGACAGTTTCAAGGAAAGTCAGGCGCCCGGTACCTTCATCAATTGCAAATGTCACAATGCTGTCGTGACCGCGGTTTGATCCATAAAGGAACTTACCCGAGGGAGAGACATGCACATCCGCACAGTAACTACGCCCGGAAAAGGAACTTGGCAACGTTGAGACGGTGTCGATGAGACTTAGAGATCCATTAACGCTGCTGTATCGAAAGGCTGACATTGTCGAATCCAGCTCATTGATAACGTATGCATACTTGCCACTCGGGTGAAGAGTTAGATGGCGTGGGCCGGCCCCAGGTTTGAGCGATACGGACGGTTCAGAAGCTGGTCTTAGCTTCCCCGTGCGCGCGTCGAAGCGATAGACCATTACCTTGTCAATTCCAAGATCCGCGGCGAGGGCATATCGTTCGGAGGGGTCCAAAATAATGCAATGAGCGTGTGGTCCCTTCTGTTGCTCTTTGATACTAGCGCCCTGATGCTGTAAGACGTCCATCGCCGGGCCAAGAACACCTCCCCGCTGCACCGGCAGAATGGAAACACTTCCGCCGGTATAATTCGCAACCAACAGATACCTTCCTCTCCGATCCAAAGTCAGGTGACACGGATCGGCACCAAGTGACGATTGTTGATTCAAGAATTTTAGATTTCCGTTAACCGGTTCAATCGCAAATGAACTCACCGCGCCACTGGACTTTCCTCCAAAGTCAGCCACCTCGTTTACCGCGTACAGATGACGTCTGTTCGAATTAATCGCCAGGAAAGAGGGATTAACTGATTTCACAGAATTGAAACGCTTCAGCTGCCCGGTTGCTTGGTTCATACGATAGATGTAAATGCCTTCGCTGTTACCGGCAGTATAGGTGCCGATATACAGAGTGCGTTCGAGAGCCGGATGAGCCCAGCCCGTACTCCGCGTGACATAAACTCCTAACGCAGCAACAGCGCCAGTTTTTAGAAACTGGCGCCGACCAAGTTTGATTATCGCCACAGACGGCCCCTCCATCGGTTGGCTAGGAATTTCGAATCCGCTTGCACATCTTTCCTAATTCACTTCATTACAAAAGGCAAGGCTCTAACATTTCGTTAGAGCCTCGCCTTCGTCTTTTCGGGGTCGCGATCTGACTTTAAGGTCTTATTCTCCCGGGGTCATTATTTGCTTGCGACGACTACGTACTCGTTGCGCATCCTCAACGACGCAAGCTCCAGTGCCTTCTCGACACCGACGACGGGCAGTTCACGTCCAGTGTCCCTGCCAGCCTTCCACACCTGAGCCAGGAAATACTGCTCGTCATAGCGACGAAAAACCAACTTGGACGTTTCGTTAGGTCTATTAGCTCGGATTGGGTTAGTCACGAGCATAGTCGCGTTATCGCCATTAGCGGCCCGGAGAACCCAAACCAACTCTGAATCTCTCCTGTTCGGCTCTATCGTGTATTCTCCCGCCGGCAGCGTTTTCTCTCCGACAGTGAACTGGAACGGGATATCAACTGCAACCCGGCGCTCAGCCTGCGCGAAGACGGACGAGGCCGCCAACATTAGGATGAGAAACGACATAGCCATTGCCTGGTGAATACTCTTCATGGTTCCTTCCTTTCAAGCACTTTCAAAGTCCGGCACATCAAAGCTGCCGTCACCTGATAACGCGCAAAAAAGAAGAAGGATGCATCACCCGAAAGAGAAAATTAGAGAGATCTCCAACACAGGCATATAGGTCATATTGGTCATTGGTCATCTTTTGATCAGTTTCCCCAGCTCGCGCCAGGTGATGACCCTAATGTTGTTCTCCTGAAGCAGTTTGCGAAATTGCTCGCTGGTGAAAAAATCAAAGTCGCGCTGACGCCATGCCGCACCCCAGTCAGGATGATCAAACGTCGCAGCACGCATTTCCGAATCATCGAAGGCCAGGTGAACCACAATCTCAGTAACACCCGGCTGAAGGTTCTTGATCGCCTCACCATAGAACTTGGCCCAATCTGAGGAAGCAACTGCGGGATTGATGTCTACGATCCGGTCAATGTACGCATCATCCGGTTGCAGTACTTCGGATATGAAATCCGTTCTCGCAAACCACTCTCGGGCTACCCTAATCGGCAACCTATAGTCCCTTGCTACCCGAATAAAGACCTCGAAAAGGGCTTTGTTTTGGTAAAGAGTGCCCATATGAGAATCAAGATGAGTCGGGTTGATTCCCAATGCTCGAGCCCGTTCGATTTGAGCCCGAATTTCGGCCTCGACCTCCTTGGGATCCGCATGCGACGCCGCTTCGACTTCGGTGAGATATAGATACCCTGATTTGTCTAAGAGCGAGGTCACACGGTCTTTCGCCAGCACTGGTCCCCAGCGAAACGGAGTCCACTCACTGGTCAGTGTCAGATGTAGTCCCAAATCAGCCTGAGGGTTATTCCTCGCATAAGCCACTATTTCCGAGAGCCAGGGGCAAGGAACCATGATACTCCCCGAATTCACCAGACCCGTCTCGAATGCCTTTATCGATGCCGCATTGACCGAATGAGCCATCCCTAAATCATCCGCGTGAACAATGAGGAGTTTGGCGTCGGGGGGGTACCCCAAGCGCACCGCCAGGCTCGGCTGCTGAGCAACTCGTTCCGAAGGGGCGCCGTAGTCGTCCACTGGAAGCAGCAGGGTTGAGAGCGAGATCGCGAGTGCGGCAATGACTGTTGATTTCATTGATTCTGTCCCTCGGGAGTCGTGAAAGGATAAAATAGCGAGGACAATAATCCAGTGAAACCCGGTTTGGTTCAAGGCCAGAGCGGCCCGAGTTCTTTGTCGGGGAGTTTTTGATGAATTGCCCAAAAATCCGCAAGAAAAACAACTGACTCGGACTTATGTCGTGAGGTACAATTAAGTCTCGACCGCAGACCATTCAGATCCGTCCACGACCCGCTTTTGCGACGCATAGATGAAACCTCTGAAGATTGGCATCACCGGCGTCCGCGGAATCGTCGGTGAGACCTTCACGCCGGAACTAGCAGTTGGATTTGCCCAAGCGTTCGGCACGTATCTCGACGCTGGACGTATCCTGATCTGCCGGGACACGAGGGCCTCGGGTCCGATGATTAGGTCGGCTGTTCTGGCCGGTCTTCTGGCCGCTGGGTGCGAGGTTGTGGATCTTGGTATCTCTCCGACGCCGAGTTTGCAACTCGCCGTCAGTTCTGTGGGCGCGGATGGTGGCATCGCGATAACCGCAGGCCACAACCCGTTGCAATGGAACGCCCTCAAATTTGTTCGCGGAGATGGGCTCTATTTGAACTCCAGTCAGGCGGAGGAGTTGCTCGATATCTTCCATCAAGGCGAATTTGCCAAAGCGACCTGGGACACGATCAAACAGTCGATTTCGTTTGCTGACCCAATCGGTGAGCACATTCAAAGCCTTCTTGGAATATTTGCGGTTGATGCTATCCGAGCTCGACGCCTGGTGGTCGCTGTCGATTGCTGCAACGGTGCGTGTTCGCTGTTGAGTCCACGATGGTTGGAGAGTCTGGGATGTGAAGTGCTGGAGATCAATAGCGATCCTTCCGCACCATTTCCGCATGCGCCGGAGCCTAAGCCGCAAACTATGGCTCAGTTGTGCGCCATCGTAAAGGCGGGGCGTGCAGACATTGGGTTTGCACATGACGCCGATGGTGAACGCCTGGGAATCGTAACGAATCTCGGCGAAGCGCTTCCTGAGGAACTAACATTTTCGTTGGCGACCGAAATAAGACTGAGAAAGAAGAGGGGAACCGTTGTCACCAACATCTCCACGACTCACGCCATCGAACTAATTGCAGCGCGTTATGACTCGTCTGTCATACGCACTCCAGTAGGTCAGGCTTACATCTCTGAAGGTTTGATCGAACACAATGGTGTACTTGGCGGAGAGGGTAGCGGCGGCGTTACGGTGCCCGAAGCTCACTTGACCCATGATAGTGCTGCGGCCATGGGCCTGATTCTTGAGCACCTTGCGCAGACCGAAGATCCCGTCTCGGAGCTCGTCCAAGAGATTCCTCGCATGGCAACACTGAAATACAACATCTCAGTTGAACCCAATCGTTTGTATTCAGTTCTGCAGCAGTTTCGTGCTGCGGTCGAACGCGAGGATCTTGAGGTCGACTCAACTGATGGACTCAAAGTGATGCTGCCCGACGGTTGGGTTCATGTGCGAGCCTCAAACACAGAATCGATGATCCGAGTAATCAGTGAGGCGAAGGAAAACACGGTCGCCCGCCAGCTCCTCGATTGGGCCAGAGATCGGATCAAGAGGTGATGATGAGAAGCAGGCTAGTTTGACAACGCGATGAGAGCAATTCCCACACTTAAGATCAGCATTTCCGGAGTCCGGGGTGTCATTGGGCAATCGTTGACGCCAACGTTGTTGACGCGGTTTGCGCAGGCGTTTGGCACATACACAGGTTCAGGGACGATTGTCATCGGCCGAGATCCCAGAACCTCGGGTGAGATGGTGAAGCAGGCGGTGATGGCGGGAGTCTTGTCGAGTGGAAGCCGGGTTGTTGATATTGGTATGTGCCCCGTTCCAACCATCCAACTGCAGGTGCGACATGGGCAGGCACAGGGGGGGATAGCGATCACCGCAAGTCACAATCCGCCAGAATGGAACGCGTTGAAGTTCATCGGTCCGGATGGGCTTTTCCTCGACGCCGGTCAAGCCCGCGAGTTACTAGACATCTATCATCAAGGCGAATACACGAAGGTAACTTCCGCCGACATCAGGACCGTCGACGAGATTGACGGCGCGACGGATCTGCATATTAAAGCAATTCTTGATGTCCTTGGGCCGCTGCCGAAATTGGACCGGCCGCTCCGCGTCGTTCTCGATTCGTGTAACGGGGCAGGTTCTCTGGTCGGTCCGAAGTTATTGCAAGCCTTAGGCGCTGATGTGGTTCCCATCAATGTCACACCGGATGGATCATTCCCTCGTCCGGCGGAACCATTAGCTGAGAACCTCGGCCAACTCTGTGCGGCGGTTAGAGAACATGGTGCGGCCGTTGGCTTTGCTCAAGACATGGACGCAGATCGCCTGGCCATCATTTCTGAACAAGGTGTTCCAATTGGTGAGGACTATACTCTCGTTTTGGCCGCTCTTTACGTGCTCGGTAGAGAGCGAGGACCGGTAGTTGCCAACCTCTCGACTACCTCAGCGCTAAGAGATCTGGCGAAGCAGTTTGATTGTCCTCTCTTTTTGACAAAGATTGGCGAAGTCAATGTCACGGACATGATGCAGCAGCAGAATGCGACGATCGGGGGCGAGGGGAACGGCGGAGTCATTTATCCCCGTATTAATTTTGCCCGTGACAGCTTAGTAGGAATGGCGCTGGTGCTCCACCTGCTTGCCGAAACCGGGGCGACCGTAACACAACTGTTGGAAACTTTACCCAGCTATAGGATCGTTAAGGAAAAGATGGTGTGTCCTTCACAGCTGATTCCGGTTGTACTCAAGATGTTAAGACAGGAGTTTGGGACGTTTCCCATCGACACTCGTGACGGTATCAAAGTGACATTGCCCGACGGTTGGTTTCTGGTGAGGGGCTCAAACACTGAAGCGATCATCCGTATCGTTGCTGAATCCAACAGTGAAGCTCGAGCAAGAGAGATCGTCTCGGGCGTTTACGACCAAGTAGCGAGGTGCGTCAACAACTGAACTCCCCATGTGCTTTTTTGAATGAAAGAGAAACGAGGAAACACATGAACCCTCCGGCCTTGGGCCATAAGCCTTGTTTACAAAAATGCCTGCGCCCCCAGGTTCCTCTAATCGCCGCTCTCATCCTATCGCTGTTTGCGTTTCCAGCTTCAGGCCAGCAGGCGGCAAATGCCACCTTGACCGGATCCGTTACGGACCCCAATGGGGCTTTTGTTTCAGGCATTAGTGTCTCAGCTACCCATACGGCAACGGGTATTCGCCGTGAGACGGTAACAAATGATGAAGGACTATACGTTCTCTCCAACCTCGCACCAGGCGATTATGAGCTGCGGGTTGAAGGAAAGGGCTTCCGAACCCGGGTCTCCAGCACCCCGGTTCCACTGAAGGTGGGTCAGACGTTGACGTTCAATGTGTCGCTCGAGATTGGAGTAAGTGAGTCAGCAACAATCAATCTCGACGGTGAGGATAGGATACTCATCGATACTGGAGTTTCGCTCGTTCAGGGTGTGGTCGACTCTCGTGAAGTTGAAAGTTTGCCGCTGAACGGGCGGAACTTTCTGGAGCTAGCTCTATTGATTCCCGGAAATGCACCCGCACCAAACTTTGACCCTACAAAAACCAATACTGTGGTGATCTCCTCAGCCGGTCAATTAGGCAGAGGAGGCAATGTAACGATCGACGGCGCCGATAACAATGATGATGTAGTAGGTGGTTCGGTTCAAAACATCTCACAAGAGGCAGTGCAGGAATTTCAGATTGCGACAAACCGATTTTCTTCCCAGCTGGGAAGAAAATCGATTTGGGTGATTAACGTTGTGACCAAGTCCGGTTCGAATGAACTACACGGTTCTGGATCGTTCTACTTTCGACATCGGAAGCTGCAAGCACTGCCAGCAACTTTCGATCGGAGTCTGGGGCAATCGCCGCCTTTTGATCGGCAACAGTATGCTTTCGCACTCGGTGGTCCCATTAAGAAGGACCGTGCCTGGTTCTTCGGGTCATTTGAATATCGCGATCAGGATGGTGTTGTGCTTGTGGGAGAGAGAGATGTGGCAGCTCGCTCCATTAGACGCGGATTCGCAGGGGCCCCACTTGACGATTTCCTGACATCCGAGCGAGTTGATTGGAGCCCGAATGATGTCGACCGTCTAAGTTTCCGCTACTCATATCAGCGAGAGAAATCGGTAGCTGCCAGCACTTTAGTCCGCGCGATCGGCTCAGCCTCGCAGCGTCAGTCGGGCCTGAATAAGACGAACTCTTTCCTTGCTAACTACACGCGCGTTGTTTCGCCCCGCGATGTCAACAGCTTCAACTTCAGCTTTAGCACTTTCATCAATCAAACGGTACCCGTCGTGCCGGGACCGCAGCTCACTTTTCCAAGCATTCAGGATGGAGCCTCATTTCGCGTTCCCCAACAAACCAAGCAGCGCCGCTTTCAATTTAGTGATACCTACACAATGATTCGCGGCAATCACACTCTCTATTTAGGTGGAGAGCTGCAGGTGGTCCAGTCCGACCTTGATCTCAAGGTGTTTCAACAAGGACGAATAGAGATGATCGAGGACTTTCCTGATTTCGATCGGAATCTCGACGGACGCGTGGATGATGATGATCTAGTGTTTGCGGTTACGCTGCGGAGCGGCGTTCCTGAACGTTCCTTGCTTCTTCCCGACACAAACAACACCTACTTCGCGGCCTTTATCCAGGACGATTGGCACCTCCATCCGCAGCTTACGCTTAATCTCGGCCTTCGCTATGAACTAGACACAGACGTGAAGAACGTTAGTCGTACGGACGAGCTGAACCCTTTGATTCTGCCCTTTCTTAAAGGACGAAGGACGAGAGATAAGAATAACTTTGCGCCTCGCTTAGGCTTCAATTTCTCGACGAGAGATCGGAAAACCAGTATTCACGGTGGTTATGGGATTTATTACGATCGTGTAACTCTGCAGATCCAGACGCTGGAGCGTGGACTCGATGGCCGAGCACTCCCGGTCGAAGTACGAGCTGGAAATCTGTTTTTTATCCCACCAGAGTTCCTCTTTGATCCCGTCAACGGAGTATTCCCCCCTGTAGCACCGACGCTCGCAAACCCTTTTACCGGGTTTGTGCTGCCCGGCGCGGGGGCGGGAGGCATCAACATCATCGATAACACCTTACAGAATCCGATGGTCCACCAGATGAACCTGGGTTTACAACGCGAGCTGGCCAGTAAGTTTGTAGCGCGGGCTGATTATGTGCGGAATGTCGGGACACACTTCATTATTGGTCGCGTTATCGGTACGGTTCCGTTCAATCCAGTCGTTGGTGGTCCAGAGATAGTCAAAAACCTGGAATCGAGTGTTAGAACTCAATATGACGGTCTCTTGCTTAGCCTCGAGAGAAGATTCGCGAATCGCCACCAATTTCGCGCTTCTTACACTCTTTCAAAGTCCTTCAACTTTGCTAATGACGATCAGATCCCATTTTCCAACGGCCCGATAAACTCGGACAATTTGAGATTAGAGTACGGGCCTACCCCTAATGACCAACGTCATCGCTTTGTCTTCTCTGGCGTGTTTGAACTCCCTTGGTCAGTCAGGTTGGCGCCAATCTTCACTCTA
>Ga0209341_10002746_pt1 | contig 16646 bp, 19 predicted proteins | sample RifCSP13_2_FD_184020 | JGI IMG/M metagenome (GOLD analysis project Ga0209341, IMG submission 184020) | Soil microbial communities from Rifle, Colorado - Rifle CSP2_sed 13_2 (SPAdes) (version 2) | ecosystem: Environmental > Terrestrial > Deep subsurface > Rock core/Sediment | place: Rifle...
GAGGACGTCGATTACACCCTCCGCGGACCGGACCCCGGCGTCCACCCAGAGGCCCAGGCCCTCGTAGTCCTTGAGGAGGCCCAGCTGGGGGCGGTTGCCCTCAATCCCGTCCATGTCCCAGAGGAGGGCCCGGCCGTGCCGCTCGAGCGCGTCCTCGAGCACGGGGGCGAGCTCCCGGATCGGAACCGTGGCCCCGGAGCGCAGGGCCTCGAACCCGCGGACGACCGCCCAGGGGACGACCTCGAGAGAAGAAGCCACGGTGCCGCGAAGGGGCGTGCTGGAAATAAACCTGAGCGCCGGAACGTTTATGGCGGGGGGACGCCATGGTTCCACGCTCCGGCGTCTAGGTCGCGTGGATCCGTGAGACGCGATGCGAGCCCCGGAGGGGATTCCGACATGGGTCCCCCCAGGATCGCCCCGTGACGGGGCGTCATGACTGAGGGACAACCCCGGGATCCAACAATCCCTCGGCAAGGGTCAGAGCGAGGAGAGAGCGGCGCTTGCCCGTGAGTCGCGCTGTTACAGCCGAGGGACAATCCCTAGCCCTTCTGCAGCCCTCTCTCCCGTGAGGGGGGCCACTGGCGGTCCGGGAGGCTACGCGCGGTCGCCGTGCAGCTCACGACGAGGATCACGGTCTGGCCGCGCGCCGTGGACGAGGTCGGTGAGCGCGTCAGAGGGCTCGATCGAGGCGACGCGCTCGATGCGTGCGAGACTGCGCTCCGGGGCGGGGGACTCCCCCACCGAATCACTCCTCCAGGGAACCGGCGAGGGGTGTGACATGGCGTACCACGGGCGGGCATGAACCTTTCCCTCGCGAAGGGTCATGAGGCCGCCGCGCCTGCGGGGATGTGATGGAGCGCGAACTCTTCGAGGTCATGTGCCGCGGCCGCTCGAAGTGCGGCACATTCGTGTCCGCACGCCGGGTGGATGTCTGCCCGAAGTGCGGGGACGGGAAGGTCGCCATCCGCGCTGTCCGCGAAGGGTGAAAGGTTCATAGGGGAGTTCCTCGTGGGGGCGCGCCACAGGGTGCCCTCTCAATGCAGTACACGCGCTTCGAGCGGGCCCGGATTATCGGCGCCCGCTCCCTCCAGATCTCCATGGGCGCCCCCGTCCTCCTCGAGATTCCGGTGGGATTCATCGACCCCTTGCGGATCGCGGAGCACGAGTTCGAGAAGGGCGTCCTCCCCCTCACTGTGAAGCGCGAGGGGAAGACGATGCCCAAGGTCATGCGCGTCCGCTGAGGTCAACGACGAAGGCGCCGCGCTTCAGCCGCGTGGCCTCCCGGGCGGACAGGCACCGCCGCACCGCCTTGGGAGACAGGATCACGCTGTTCCCCGTGGGATCCTCCACGACGAGGGTGAAGGGCTCCGACCCCGCGATCATCCGGTCCAAGCGCGCCAGGACGCGGACCGCTCCCCGCTTCGATCCCGCCAGGGCCGTGGCCCCCTCGGCGATGTCCCGGAAGCGCCACAGGACCCCCTCCGCGTTCGTGAGGAACGACTCCGATTTCGCCCCGGGTTCGAGGACCGCACCGAGCTCCCGCAGGCGGATCGTGCCGGACTGGGAGCGCACGACGCGGGCCGCGAAGTCGTCCTTCCCCTCGACTCGCAGCGTGTACCGCGCGGGCTCGCCCTCCCGGGTGAGGAGGGTGTCCGCGTGGCGGAAGGAGCAGTCCCCGCACCGCACCGTCGTCAGGAGGGCCGGCCCGAAGTAGGGGAGGTCGAAGTCTACCGCGGTGAGCGTGAGGGCCCCCCCACACGAGGGACAGGCGGGCTCGATACGGACCTCCTGGGGAACCTCCGGCACGCGCGCTCCGAGAAAGGCCGGTGTCTAAGCCCTATCCAGAAATCTTCTTATAGAAGTGCTCGTCAATACAGAGGCGCTTGGTGAACGTGAAAGGCTCGGAGAAGGTTCTCCGCGTCGCGGAGGCCAAGGCGAAGGACGCCGGGCGTGGCCTCGCCCGCGTGGACCCCGCGATCCTCGGCGCGCTCGGCCTCGAGGGCGGCGACATTGTCGAGGTCCAGGGCAAGCGGAACACCGTCGCGGTCGTCTGGCCCGGGTACGCCGAGGACGAGAACCGCGGCCTCGTGCGCATCGACGGGAACGTGCGGCGGAACGCGGGGGTCGGCATCGACGAGAAGGTCGGCGTGCGGAAGATCCTCGCGCGGCCCGCTGAGAAGGCGGTGCTCGCGCCGACGGAGCCCCTGCGAATCATGGGGGGCGAGCAGTACCTCGCCCAGATCCTGGACGGCCGCCCCGTGACGAGAGGGGACGCCCTGGAGCTGACCGTCATGGGCCGGCGCATCGACCTCGTCGTGAACTCCTACCAGCCCGCCGCGGAGGCGGTCGTCCTCGGGCGGACGACGGAAATCGAGGTCTCCAACAAGGTGGCGAAGGAGGTCCAGCCCATCGCTCGCGTCTCCTACGAGGACGTCGGCGGCCTCCGGGAGGAGATCCGGAAGGTCCGCGAGATGATCGAGCTCCCGCTGCGCCACCCCGAGCTCTTCGAGCGCCTCGGCGTCGAGGCGCCGAAGGGCGTCCTCCTCCACGGGCCGCCGGGCACGGGGAAGACGCTCCTCGCGAAGGCGGTCGCCTCCGAGACGGCGGCGAATTTCGTCCCGCTCAGCGGCCCGGAGGTCATGTCCAAGTTCTACGGGCAGAGCGAGGAGAACCTCCGCGAGATCTTCAAGCAGGCCGAGGAAAACGCGCCGAGCATCATCTTCATCGACGAGATCGACAGCATCGCACCGAAGCGCGACGAGGTGAGCGGCGAGGTCGAGCGGCGCGTGGTCGCGCAGCTCCTCGCCCTCATGGACGGGCTCGCGGGGCGTGGCAAGGTCGTCGTCATCGGGGCGACGAACCGCCCGAACGCCCTCGACCCCGCTCTGCGCCGCCCGGGCCGGTTCGACCGCGAGATCGAACTGGGCATCCCCGACCGCGACGGGCGGCTCCAGGTCCTCCAGATCCACACGCGGGGGATGCCGCTCGCGGACGACGTGGACCTGGAGGCCCTCGCAGGGATGACCCATGGGTACGCGGGCGCGGACCTCGCCGCGCTGTGCAAGGAGGCCGCCATGCGCGCCATCCGCCGCGTCCTCCCCGACCTCGACCTCGAGGCCGACACCATCCCCATGGAGATCCTGAACCGCCTCACGGTCACCCGCGAGGACTTCCACGCGGCGTTCCGAGACATGGGGCCGTCGACGCTCCGCGAGGTCCTCATCGAGCGGCCGAACGTGCGGTGGGCCGACATCGGGGGCCTCGGGGACGTGAAGCAGCAGCTCCAGGAGACCGTGGAGTGGCCGCTCAAACACGGCGCGGTCTTCCGTGCGGTGGGGGCGACGCCGCCGAAGGGCGTCCTCCTCCACGGGCCGCCGGGCACGGGGAAGACCCTGCTCGCGAAGGCCGTGGCCACGGAGGCCGAGGCGAACTTCATCTCCGTCAAAGGCCCGGAGTTCCTCAGCAAGTGGGTCGGGGAGAGCGAGCGCGCAGTGCGCGAGACCTTCCGCAAGGCGCGGCAGGCGGCCCCCTGCATCGTCTTCTTCGACGAGATCGACGCCATCGCCCCGGTCCGCGGTCTGAGCGCGGACGCCCAGGTCACGGAGCGCGTGATCTCCCAACTCCTCACGGAGATGGACGGCCTCGAGGAGCTGCACAACGTCACGCTGATTGCGGCGACGAACCGCCTCGATATGGTGGACCCGGCACTCCTGCGCCCGGGTCGGTTCGACCGGCTCATCGAGATCCCCCCGCCGGACCTCGCCGCGCGGCGGTCCATCCTGGAGATCCACACGCGCGGCAAGCCCCTCGCGAAGGACGTGAACCTCGACCAGCTCGCTAAGGAGACGGAGGGGATGGCCGGCGCCGACCTCGCGGGGATCTGCAACGAGGCCTCCATGCTCACCGTGCGCGAGCACGTGGTGAAGGGCGGCTCGGTGAAGCCGGAGGACCTGAAGAAGGTCCGAATCCTGCGCGCGCACTTCGAGGAGGCGCTGCGCCTCGCGCGGACGCGTGGCCAGGCGGCGCCGAGGCCCCCGAGGTCGCCGCAGTATGCGTGAGCGCGCAAACGGCTAAATAGAGACCCCCGTTTCCTGAGGGAGGCGAGTCCGGATGTCCTACGGCCAGAGAGGCTACGGCAGCACCGATGCAAGCGCCTACGCGAAGCAGCAGATGCAGTCGGCGAAGGGCATGAAGAAGCGCGCGGCCTCGATGCAGAAGGCGGCGAAGCTCCGGGCGAAGGCCGCGGCACTGCGCGCGAAGTCGGCGACGCTCCGTGACAAGGTGCGCAAGCTCGAGGAGCGCGCGGCGAAGTACGAGTACAAGGCCGCGGAGTTCGAGCGCGGCGTGCGTTAGGTTAAACCCCGCGGCGCGGTTCGGGCGGGCGTGCCCTCTAGCTCGGCCCCAGGGAAGGTCATCCTGTACGGGGAACACGCGGTGGTCTTCGGACAGCCGGCGACCTCCATGGCGGTGAACCTCCGCGCGGAGGTGTTCGCCCGCCCCCACGATGAGTGGCGGGCGGATGGGGCCAGTCTTGACGACCCGAAGTACACCTACGTCAAGGGAGCAGTGAACAAGGCCTGGTCCAACGGACCTCTCTGGCTCGAGATCCGGTCCATGCTCCCGCTGGGCGCAGGGATGGGTTCGTCCGCTGCGGTTACCGTCGCCACTCTTGCGGTACTCCGACGGATGCGTGATATGTACTCGAAGATCTGGATAGCCCGAACGGCGTTCGACGTTGAGTATGAGGTCCAGAAGGGAATGGCGAGTCCGATTGATACCTCCACCGCGACGGCCGGCGGCGGCCTCCTGGTCACGAGCGAACCGCCGAACGAGGGGAGCTTGTGGCATATCCAACGCGGCGAGAGGAGATGGTACATGCGCAAGGTGGTCTACCCGCCCTTCACCCTCGTTGTCGGGAGCACGGGCATCGCCGCGCCTACGGGGCCGCTCGTCGCAGGCGTGCGCGACCTAGTGGACCGGAAGCCGGAGGCGCGTCGTGCGATTGAGGAGATCGGGACCATCACCCTGGAGGGCAGCCGGGCGCTCCTGCGGCGGGACCTCGTGCGCGCGGGAGAGCTCATGACGCGCAACCACGCGCTCCTGAACTCCCTGGGCGTGGGCCACGCCCTGCTGGACAAGTTCGTCGCCGCGGCGCTGCCGCACGCGTACGGGGCCAAGCTCACGGGTGCAGGGGGCGGGGGGAGCATGATCGCGCTCACGGACGAGCCGGAGAAGGTGCGAGCCGCCATCGAGCGCGCCGGGGGAAAGGCCTTCGCGGTGACGACGGAGCCCTTGGGCGTGAGGGTGACGTCCTGATGTTCCGCCGACCTCACAAGGTGAAGGCTCCGAGACGAACCGCGGCCCCGCCCGCGCAGCCTCCGGGCGCCACGCTCCTCGTCAAGGACATCGGCGAGCTGGTGACCCTCCGCGGTATGTTCCAGCGGCCGCGCGCGGGCGCGGAGATGCGAGACCTGGGCATCGTGCACGACGCCGCGGTGTACTGCGAGGACGACCGCATCACGGACGTCGGCGATTCGCGGTCCGTCCAAGCACGGAATCCCCCCGCGCAGACGGTCCTCGACGCCTTGGGCAAGGTGGTCGCGCCCGGCTTCGTCGACGCCCACACCCACGCGCTGTTCGCCGGCTCGCGCGAGGATGAGCTGGAGATGAAGGCCGAGGGCCTCACCTACCGCGAGATCGCGGCGCGCGGCGGCGGGATCCTGAGCACCGTGCGGCGGACGCGCGAGGCCTCCGACGAGGTCCTCCTCCGGGAGACCGCGGCGCGGCTGCGGGGGATGCTCCGCCACGGGACGACGACGGCCGAGGTGAAGAGCGGGTACGGGCTGAGCGTGGAGCACGAGGTGCGGCTGCTCAACCTCGTCCCACGGCTCGCGGAGTCCCAGCCGGTGGAGCTCGTCCCCACGTTCCTCGGGGCGCACGCGCTGGCCCCCGAGTACGAGGGGCGCGCGGCGGCCTACGCCGAACTCGTCGGCGGCGAGATGCTTGCCGAGGTCGCCCGCCAGACCCCCGCGCGGTTCTGCGACGTCTTCGTCGAGGAGGGCTACTTCACCGCGGACCAGGGACGTCGTATCCTGAGCGAGGCGAAGCGCCTCGGCCTCGACCCCAAGGTCCACGCGGATGAGCTCACGGCGTGCGGGGGCGCCGAGCTCGCAGCGGATGTGGGCGCGGTGTCGGCGGACCACCTGCTCCACGCCACCACCGCGGGCCTCCGGGAGATGGCGGCGAAGCGCGTCACTGCGGTCCTCCTCCCCGGCACCTCCTTCGCCTCGAAGCTCCCTTATGCGGATGCCCGCCGATGGATCGGGGAGGGGCTCGCGGTCGCCCTCGGCTCGGACCTGAGCCCGAACTCCTGGATCGAGTCCATGCAGGCGGTGATCTCGATTGCCACGCACCACTGCGGGCTCACCGCGGCGGAGGCGCTCACCGCGGCGACCGTCAACGCGGCGCACGCGGTGGGCAAGGGGTCGGAACTCGGCAGCGTCGAGCCGGGCAAGAAGGCCGACCTCCTCGTCCTCGACATCCCGAACCACCGGCACCTAGGGTACCGCCAGGGGGACGTGATGGACGCTGTGGTGAAGGGGGGACGGGTGGTCCACCGCAGGGCGGCGTAGCGCCGGGCCTTCCCGCTAGCCCTCGGGCGGCCCGATCACCGCGTCGACAAGGCGCGAGGACGCCATGATCGTCATGCGGTCGCCGATGATGCTCCGGTCGAGGACGGAATCCCTGTCCACGAGGCAGTCGCGCGCGACCACGCTCTCCCTGACCTCGCAGCCGCCGCGCACCTTGCTGCGCTCCAGGATCACGGTGTGGTCCACCGTCGCCCCGGAGTCAATCTCGGCGTCGTCGTAGACGCAGGAGCTCGCCACCACCGCCCCCGACGCAATCCTCGCACCCGGGCCGACGAAGCAGGGTCCGCGAAGCACCGCGCCGGGCTCCACGACCGCCGTGGGGGCGACGAGGAGGGGGCCGGAGCACTCCACGCCGTCCAGGGCGAGCGCCTTCCCGGTCCGCCGCACGACCTCCAGGTTCGCCGCAAGGAGGTCCGACGGCCGCCCGATGTCCATCCAGAGCCCCTCGAGGCGCTTCCCGTAGATTGCGAGCCCCTTCTCCAGGAGGCGCGGGAACACGTGCTTCGCGAAGTCGAACATCTCCCGTTCCGGGATGACGTCGAGGACCTCCCGCTCGAGGACGTAGATTCCCGCGTTCACGAGGTTCGAGAACGCCTCCTCGCGCCGGGGCTTCTCCTGGAAGCGCTCGACGCGCGCGCGGGCGTCGAGCCCCACGATCCCGTACTCCGTCGGGTCGGAGACCTGGGTGAGGGCGATCGTCGCAACGCCGCCGCGCTCGCGGTGGAAGTCGACGAGCGCCCCCACGTCGACCTCCGCGAGGACGTCCCCCATGGCCACGACGAACGTCCCGTCGATGAACTCCTCGACGCGCTTCACCGCGCCGGCCGTCCCCGCGGGCGTGTTCTCGAACGAGTACGCGAGGGAGGCGTCGTACTGGTGGGCGTCACCGATCTGCTTGATCAGGTAGTCCGACATGTACGCGGTCGCGATGAGGATCCGACGCAGCCCCGCGTCGATCAGGGAGCGCAGGACGTAGTCGATGCAGGGACGCCCCGCGATGGGGAGCAGGGGCTTCGGCCGCGTCTGGGTCAGCGGCTTGAGGCGCTTCCCCTCGCCGCCGGCGAGCACCACGGCCATCATCCCCGGATCTCCACCTTCCCCTTCCTCAGGAGCTCCTCGAGGGCGTGGTCCGCGGCCTCGTCGAGCTTCTTCTTGTCGAGGAGGGCGGACCGCACGGCCTTGGACTGCGCCCGAAGGATCTTCCGCGTCTCGACCTCCTCGGCCCGCGACGCCTGGCGCTCCGAGAGGACCTTCCCCTGCATCTCCATGACCTTCGCGTGCTCCGCGTCCGCCCTCTCCCGCAGGGCGACGAACGCCTGGTGCTTCTTGTTCGCCTCGGCGATGAGGACCGAGATGTCGCGCACGTGCTGCGTGACGCGGTCGTGGAGCTCGTTCGCCTTCCCCGCGAGGGCGATGACCTCGTGGTGCTCCTTCTCGGCGTCCTCCAGCAGCGTGTCGATCGCCGCGTCGATCTCCTTGACCTCCTTGAAGATCTGGTCCTGAGCGCCCTTGGCCGCCTCGAGCTGCCGCACCTCCTTGATCGCCGCGCGCAGCTGGTCGATGAGCTCGTTCTCCTCGGCGAGGGTGAGGACGGTAGTCTGCTGCTTCCGATCCATGTCCTCGACCTCTTTCCGCAGGCGGCCGATGTCGGAGCCGATCCCCTTCTTGAGCCCGCCGCGGGCCTTCCGCTTGAGCTCGATGAGTTCGTGCGCGTGCCTGTGCATCTCGTTGCGACGGTCGCGGTGCTGCCGCATGTCACGGACGACCGCGTCGCGCTGGCGCTTCGCCGCGCGCATTTCCTCGACGAGGGCCCCGCGCTTGTCGTTGAGCATGTCCCGCTCCTGGCGCGCGCCCGCGGCTTCCTCGTTGATTTGGTCGCGCTTGTCCCGGAGCGACTGGAGCTTGATCTCCGCCTTGTCGAGCTCCGAGGTCACCTTCTTGCGCACCATGCGAGCCCTAGGAGGGGCCGCCAACCCCCGGGTGGCAATTAAGCTTTCGGGCCGAATCCCACGGAAACCTCATGGGGAGAACGTCGTATCGCCCTGCCGTGGCGCTAGCCCCCCCTGCCGCGCCGTCGGAGCCCCTGGGCGCGCCGCGCGGCTCCGTCCGCGGCGTCCTCACCCTCACCCTCTCCGTGACGGTGTGGATCCTTGTCCTTGCCGATCGCCTCGTCCCCGATTACCTCTACCAGACCGTCTACCTCGCCGTCCTCTTCTACTTCGGGGCCCGCTCGAGCCCCGGGACTCCGGGCGCGGAGGCGAGGGCGCCGCTCCGCCTGCCGAAGTGGTTCATCCGGGCGTTCGTGATCGGCGGGTTCGCCGCGGTGTACCTGTTCCTGCAGTCCACGGGACGTGCGGTCCCCGTCGCCCTCGCCTCCCTCCTCCCCGTCCTCATCGGGTACGCGGCAGGCGCGGTCGTGGAGAAGGCCGTGGAGACCCTGGCGCACGCCCGTCCCCGCGGCGTGGCCCTCTTCGGCCACGTGCGCGCGGTCCTCGCGATCCTCTTCGTCGGCGCGCTGTGCGCGGCCGCCGTGCTCGACTTCACGCTGCCGTTCCTCCCGCAGCTCCTCGCGGTCCTGGAACTCGTGGTCGCGTTCTACTTCGGCTCGCGCGCCGGGTGAGGCTCACACCGCGAGCGCGTCCACGAGCGACCCAATCTCCTCGGGGGACAGCTCCTCGACGCGCCGGTCGAGGTGGGGGACACCGGCGCCGGGCCGGCTCCGGAGACCGAGCGCTTCCCAGGAGGCGGCGAGCGTGGTCCCGATCTTCTTCCGGCGGTGGGCGAACAGGGCGTCGACGACGGCGTCGTACAGCTCCGGGTCGCGGACAGGGAACGGACGCGCGCGCGGTTCGACGACGACGATGGCGGAGCGCACCTTGGGCGGCGGCCAGAACGCGGAGGACGGGATGCGCTCGACGATCCGACAGGACGCGCGGCAGTACGCCTTCACGGTGAGGCGCGAGTAGTTCCGGGACGCGGGCCGGGCGACCAGGCGATCCGCGAACTCCTCCTGGTACATGAGGGCGGCGCGGCGGAAGTCGTGCTCCAGGAGGCGGAACGTGATGGGGGAGGAGATCTGGAAGGGAAGGTTCGCGACGACGCGGTCGAAGCGCGGGAGGTCGACCGACACCGCATCCCCGGCGATGACCTCGACGTTCGACCAGCGGCCCTCGAGGAGGCGCGCGAGGCGGCGGTCGGCCTCCACGGCGACCACGCGCTTGGCCACCGCCGCGAGGCGCTCCGTGAGGATGCCGAGCCCCGGCCCCACCTCGAGGACGACGCTCGCCTCCGTGACCCCGCCGTGATTGACCTGGCGCGCGGCGACGGAGGCGTCGAGGAGGAAGTGCTGGCCGAGGCCCTTCGACGGACGAATCCCCGCGGCGGCCAGCCGCGTCCGGATCCCTTGCGCGTCCACGACCCCGGACCCGACGCGGCGTACTTAGCCTTCCCGGCCGCGACGGAGCCCACTATGCTTAAGTCGCCGGCCCCCTTCCATGGGCCGTGGATGCGCTCTACGGGACGCTCCTGCAGACGGGGCTCATCGGGGACGTCGCCTGCTGGGCCGTCGCCGCCATCCTCGTCATCCTCGTGATCATCCTCGCGGGGCTCACCGCGTACAACCGCTACGTCTTCGGGAAGAAGCCCGTCCAGCACCTCTGCGAGTACTGCGGGCACATGGTCACCGCGGTGAGCGACTGCCACCACGCCCCCGTCCGGGAGCGTTTCCTCCACGGCGTTTGCAAGGAGTGCCGCGGCGAGTGCCGCCTCGTGTGCTCGCGCTGCAAGCGGCCGGTCTGAGGGCTGGCACCGAGCACTGACGGCGCGTCCACAGGTGAGGTAACGCATCGGCGCGGAGTTACGGTATAATGCCCGGCGGGGCATCTGGGTCCCGAGAGACCATGGCCGATCTGGACTCCCTCGTGTATGTCCTGGGCCTGTATGGGATGATGATCCTCGCCGCCGTCGGGCTCGCTATCGCCTTCCTCCCGCGGTTCCGGTTCGCCTTCGTCAAAGGGGACCCGGAGAAGCTGCGCACCGCGGTGGCCTACCGTCTCCGTTTGGAGCGCTATCCCGTTGCCGAGCAGGGCCACCAGCTCGCCGTACGACTGGGCAAGGCCTCCGTCGCGAAGCTCTATTTCCGCCTTCAGGGGGCGGACACCGAAGTGCGGTGGCGGGCCGACGCCACCCCGTGGGGGTGGGGCGTTCTCGTTCTCCTCGTGTTCTTCTCTGGCGGGGCCCCCATCATTTCCCACGTCCTCGGCGGAACGGCGCTTGTCTCCACCGCCTACCTCCTCGTACGGGCTCGGCAATTCGTTCGGCGGTTTGTCCGACCCTTGCTTGTCTCCCCCCGTGCCCTCGAGCCGCCGCGGACCGATGACGTGCGCGCCTCCCTCATCACAGGTCTCTCCGAAGCGCACCGCCTCGCCTCGGAAGGTCTGGACGCGGAGCTGTCCTCTCGATCGGACGACTTGGCCGTCGCCGGTCTCGGGGGAGTCCTCGTCTGGGCGGCCCTCTTCATCCTCCTTTTCCAGGCGTCCGCGGAGGCTGACTTCGCTCGACGCGTCGGAGACGCCGCCTTCCCGGCCTTGATCGCGGGCATCTCTGCGGCGGTGATGGTGGGCGCCCTGCTGTTCCAGCGCTACGGCCGATCTTTGGCCATCCTCCGCGCTTGGACCGAGCGCCTGCATACCGCACTCTCCAAAGAAATCGCCGCACAACCGGGGGGCGAAGCGGAACCGTCCACATTTGAGGTCCTAGCAGAAGCATCGGTGCAGGTCCGGCCCTGGCTCTCGTCCGCCCGCCGAGCGGGGTACGGTCGCGACCTAGGCAGCTGGTTCCTCCTCTTCGTAATTGGATTCTGGGGGGTGTACGCGACTGTGGCGGGCGTGGGGCTCGCGCTCACTGCAAATCCCTGGGTCGGTTTCGCTGCCCTGACCGCGGGACTGGTCCTCCTTTGGGCGACGGCGTCACTCCACAGGCGACGGCAGCGGAGTCGGGACCAGGATATCCGCCAAGCCACCGCGGAATGGCAGAAGCGCTTCGATGGCGCGCGCACCGCGATGGAGCAGTACCTCCAAGGTCTGTGACCAAATGGCGGCGCTACCCGGTCGTCCAGACCTCTTCGTGGTCGCGCGCATCCTGGAGCGTCTCTGGAGGGAGGGCGAGCCGATGCTGAAGACTCACCTCCAAGTCGCCTCCAACGTGAACTACGACGTGTTCCGGAGGTACCTGGGATGGATGGCGGAGCGCGGACTTGTCGCCATGGAGGATTCCTCGAGGGGTCACGAACGCGTCTCCCTCACCGCCAAGGGCCACGAGGCGTATCGGCGCCTTGTGGAATGGATCAGGGAGTTCGCAGCCGGGCCGGTCACCCGCGGCGAGCCTTGAGGGGCGGACCTTACGCCCTGACGACGAGCTCGCGGTAGTCCACCGGCCGGCCGTCGACGAGGAGGTAGGCCGCCACGGCGTACTCTCCGGGGATGGCCTCACGGTACGCGTAGGCGGTCGCTCCGGAAACCCAGGCGCCGTCCAGCCCGTTCGACTCGAAGGCGACGACGCCGTTCTCGTGGATCACGCGGACGAGGAGCTCCCCGCCGTTCGCGACGGTCGCGGTGATCTGGCCGGAGGCGAGGTCCGCCGACAGGGCGGAGACCGTGGCGGGCTTCGCCCCCCAGGCCTCGAACTGGTCGAGGCGGTAGTCCGCGGTGACGTGGACGATCACGGGGTCGACGTAGACGGAGGCGGGGACGAGGCGCAGCTTCACCTCGTACGGCCCGGGGACCCCGGAGGCCAGGATCTCTGCTCCGGGGAAGGCGAGCGAGACCCGCGTGGCGTCGCGGTCCAACCGCTCGCGCACCCACGCGGTGCTCACGACGACGCCGCCCACGTGGACGGTGCTCCTCGTGCCCTGCACCTGGGCGAGGGGCTGCGTCCCGCGCGCGTAGAGCGTCCCGGAGACGTCGTAGACGCCCGGGCGGTTGACGGCGATGGTCGCGGTGACGCGGAGCGCGTCCGCAGCGCCGTCCTGGTCGAAGTCGTCCAGGGCGTCCACCACCGTGCCGGTGAAGTCGGCGGGGAACTCCGGCGCGTCGAAGTCGCTGAAGTCGACCCCCTCCAGGCGCACGGCGGCCGTCGTGCCGAGGACCTGCGGGCGGTCGGGCATCACGGAAGGCGACTGGAGACCGAGGGCGCCGCCGTCCTCCGGCGGCAACGCGGAGAGGGAGTCACCGTAGCCGGGGCAGTAATGGCCGCCCGGTGTGGTGAAGACCTCCACGGAGAGCGGGATGCCCCCGCGGACCCCCGCGAGGTAGATGTCACTGCCGGAGAGGGACGCGCTGACCACATAGCTCCCGGCGGTGAGGAACCTCGGGTCGTACGCGGTGAAGCCCGCGTGGGGGCGGTTGTTCCACGCCGGGCCCTGCAGGCCGCCCTCGACGGCGGCGTGGACCTGGTAGTAAGCGTCGCGGTTCACCCGGACCGGCACGGAGATCGCGACGGAATCGAACAGGCCGTCGCCGTCCGCGTCCGCGGGCGTCGCCTCGGCCCCGCCCGTCAGGGTGACGACGGAGTCGCGGGCCTCGAAGGCGCTCGGGGACACGGCGCCGACGCTGTGGCGGTTCACCGCGGCGAAGTCCCCGCGGGACAGGGAGATTGTTGCGGTGAGGTCCCCGTCGGGGCGCGCGGTGGAGATGTCGCTGCCGCGGAAGCCGACGCTGAGGAGGCTGCTCCCCCGCGAGAGGTCGACGGTCCCGGTCGTCGCGCTGACGACGCGGTCCGAGGAGGCCAGCTCCGCGTTCAGCGCATAGGCGCCCGTCGTGGGCACGTTCACCTTGGACTTGACGACGAGGTAGTTCGCGAGCCCGTTGTCGTCGGGGTCGACCGTGAGCGTGGCGTACCCGTTCGGCAGGGAGTTCGGGAGCACCTGGTACCGGTAGAGGACCGCGCCGACGAGGACGGCGGATCCGAAGATGGCAAGTGCGATCATCAGGCCCACGGCTTTGGTGTTGCCCTCCATAGGGATGGCCTCAAGCGACTCATCGGGGTTCGGCTATTTAAGGTCGCTGATAACATGTTTGGTGAATCCCGCCCCGCCCGGGTCCGACGCGTCAACTTCATGCCGCTCGCCGCGCGTGCCGCCGCCGTGAAGGTCCTCGCGCGACCCTGCGGCGCCCGCATCGCCGGGCCGCTTCCCGAGGGCTGCCGCCTCTGCGAGCAGGGGGCGAAGATGGTCCTCTTCGTCACCGGCCTCTGCTCCTTCCACTGCTTTTACTGCCCCGTGAGCGACGAGAAGATGTACCGTGACGGGGTCTTCGCGAACGAGCGCTCCGTGCGCTCCGACGAGGACGTCCTCGCGGAGGCGAGGGCGATGGGGGCGGCGGGGGCGGGGATCACCGGCGGCGACCCCCTCGAGGTCCCCGACCGCGTGGCGCACTACATCGACCTCCTCAAGGGGGAGTTCGGCAAAGGCTTCCACACGCACCTCTACACGATGACCGCCGACCTCGCCCGCATCCGGACGGTCGCCGCGGGCGGCCTCGACGAGATCCGTTTCCACCCGCCGCCGGGGATGTGGGCGCGCATGGAGGCCTCCGGCTTCCCCGCCGCGGTGAAGGAGTCCCGCCGCCTCGGGATGGCCGTGGGCCTCGAGGTCCCCCTCATCCCCGACCGGTTGGACGACCTCAAGAGGATGATCGCATGGGCCGAGGGGGAGCGCCTGGACTTCGTGAACCTCAACGAGCTGGAGTACAGCGACGCGAACTACGCCCGACTGGGGGTGCGGGACTACCGGCGCAAGGACGAGATGGCGTACGGGGTGACCGGGTGCGACGCGGGGGCCGAGGAGATCCTGCGGAGCCCGCACGCGATCACGGTGCACTACTGCACGAGCGCCTACAAGGACGGCTGGCAGCTGCGCGAGCGGATCAAGCGCGCCGCGGAGCACGTCGCGCAGCCCTGGGACGTGGTCACCGAGGACGGCACGCTGATCAAGGGGATTGTCATCGGGGACGACCTGGAGGCCATCTTGGGCATGCTGCGGCGCCACCGCGTCGCGGCGGACCTCATGTCCGTCAACCCGGGGCGGAAGCGCGTCGAGGTGGCGGCCTGGGTCCTGGAGCGCCTCGCCGGGCGCCTGGACGCGGAGTGCTTCGTCGTCGAGGAGTATCCCACCGCCGACGGGCTCGAGGTCGGGCGCCAGCGGCTGCCGTGACCCGGCGCCTTCCCTGAGGAGCAGGCCTCACGCTACGCTCACGGACTCGATGGGGTGGTGGCGGGCGATAAGGTCCCGGGCCACGCGGAGGTTCTTCCCGTCGCGCCCGATCGCCCGGCCCTTCTCCGTCGCCGCCACGGTCACCGTGGCGTGAGTCACCCCGTCCCGGTCCTCGATCTCCACCTTCTTGACGTCGTAGGGCCGGAAGACGTTGCGCACGAACTGCTCGGGCACGCCGCTGAACTCGATCACGTGGATCTCCTTCTTCATGCGGCGCCGGAGCTGTGCGATGTTCTCGCCCTTCAGCCCGATGGCCTTCCCTAGGTCGCCCTCCTGGACGACGAAGATGAGCCGGCCGCCGTCCTCCACACAGTCGACGACGGTCGTGCGCGTCGCGGCCTGGAAGAAAGTGATGTAGCGCAGGGTGTCCTCGGTGAACGTGACCTGCGCCATGGGGCCTCAGAGCGAGAGGATGTTGGACTCGCCCGCCTCGATCACGGCGAGGGCGGACACCGCGAAGGGCTTCCCGCAGGCGGCGCCCAGCTCCACGTTCGTCCCCGCGAACCGGTGGACCTTGACGGTGCCCTTGGCCAGCTCCGAGTCCGGGCAGTTGCTCGCCACGACGACGAGGCGGGCCTGCTTCTTCCGCACCGCCTCGCGCGCGCTCTTGAGCCCGACGGCGACCTTGCCCGTCTGCACCGCCGTCCGCAGGGCCCGCGCCTCGTCGATCACGCACCCACCTTCTTCGGGGGAACGTAGACGAGGTTCACCGCGCCCGTCCCCAGGGTCACGGGCTGGCCGACAATGACGTTCTCCGCCACGCCGTCCAGGTAGTCGACCTCGCCGATGATCGCGGCGCGGAGGAGGTGGTGCGCGGTGATCTCGAACGCGGCCCGCGCTAGGACGGAGGACTTCCTCCCCGAGATTCCGTGCCGCCCGATGGCCTTCACGTCGCCATCGTTCGTCATGATGTCGGCCACCATCATGATGTGCCGGATGTCCACGGTGAGGCCCTGCTCGCGCAGGGTCTCGAACGCCTCCTTGATGATCGAGTTGCGCGCGGCCTCGACGCCGAGGACGTCGTACACCTCCTGCACGGAGTTCGTGATCGTATGCGTGGGGTCGACGGACTCGTGCTCCAAGACCTTCTCCAGGTTCGAGCCCTCCGTGTAGATGATGAACTCGTCGCCGCGCTTGCGGATGATGGCGCGCTTGATGTCATCGAAGCCCTTGATCTTCATCAACCGCACCTGGTCCACGAGCTTCTGGAGCTTCTTGAACCCGAGCTCCCCCGCGACCGGCTCGACCTTGGCGCTGAACGTCGGGACGGACCGCGTCTTGTCGCCGACCTGGCGCTTCTCGTTGGGGGAGTAGATGAACTTCTTCTGCTTCTCCAGGCGCTCGCGGAGGTCCTCCAAGGCCACGCCGCGGGCCCGCATGCGGGCCTCGTCCGGGTAGACGACGACCCGCATGTTCACCGTGTCCGTCTCGATGTCGGACACATCCTCCAATATGGTCATCTCGATTTCCTTGGCGACCTTCTTGACCATGTCCAGTTCCCTCTTGTCCTGCTCTTTGGTTCTCTCCGACTTTGCGGGAAGTCGATGTTTGCAGTGAGGGCACGTCTCGGCCTTGGGCGAAATCCATCGGCCACATTTCGGGTTCGGGCATTCTTGATGGTTCGGGTGGATCTCCATGATCGGCGTCGAAGGCACGCGGCGCGCGTCGACGATCTCGATGAGTCGCGGCAGGCCGAGGGTGACGTTCATCTCCGCGACTCATCGAGA
>Ga0209341_10002749_pt1 | contig 16637 bp, 20 predicted proteins | sample RifCSP13_2_FD_184020 | JGI IMG/M metagenome (GOLD analysis project Ga0209341, IMG submission 184020) | Soil microbial communities from Rifle, Colorado - Rifle CSP2_sed 13_2 (SPAdes) (version 2) | ecosystem: Environmental > Terrestrial > Deep subsurface > Rock core/Sediment | place: Rifle...
GACCCACACCTCGTCGAAGCCGAGCTCCTCGCTCCACTCCACCTGCTCCAGCTCGCGGCGGATGATGTCGGGGTGGTCGTGGCCCGGCGGGGCCTGGAAGAAGAAGAACGTGCCGAAGCGCACGTCAGGCGCCGAGGCCGGCGAGCCGCTCGAGGGTCGTGATCATCGCGGCGAGGTCCTCGCCGCCGCGGCCGGCGGCGACGGCCGCGGTGCAGAGCTGGTGGGTGAGGCTGGTGAGCGGCAGCGGGACGCCGAGGTGCTGGCCCTCCTCGAGCATCAGCTTGAAGTCCTTCAGGAACAGCTCGAGCTTCATCTCCGGCGCGAAGCGGCGCTCGACCATCAGCGGCCCGCGGATCTCGACCATGCGGGAGCCCGCGGCGCTGTCGCGGAAGATCGCCAGCAGCGCGGCGGGCGCGAGCCCGCCCTTGGCGCCGAGCACCAGCGCCTCGGCGAGCGCCGCGGTGTGGAGCCCGACGAGCATGTTCGTCGCGAGCTTCGCGAGCGTGGCGGCGCCGACCGGGCCCACGTGCAGGGTCTTGCGCGCGATCGCGTCGAACACCGGGCGGCAGGCCTCGAGGTGCGCGGGCTCGCCGCCCACGAAGATCGTGCAGTCCCCGCGGGCGACCATCGCGCTGGTGCCGCTCATCGGCGTGTCGAGGAAGGCCAGGCCGCGGGCCCGGGCCGCCTCGGCGAGGCGGAGCGTGAGCGCCCGGGAGATCGTGCTCATCTGGAGCAGCGTGGCCTGGCGCGGCGCCGTCGCGACGAGCCCGCCCGGGCCGAGGTACACGGCCTCGACGCTCTCGAGCGAGGGCAGGAGGCTGAACACGGCGTCGGCGCCCGCCGCGGCCTCGGCGACGCTCGCCGCGGACCGGAGCCCCCGCGGGCGGAGCGCCTCCCCCTGCGCGGGCCGCACGTCGTGCCCGACCACCTCGAAGCCGCCCTCGAGCAGCCGCGAGGCCACCGCGCTGCCGAGCAGCCCCACGCCGATGACCGCGATCCGTCGCATGGGCTCCCCTCCTCGGTCCGCCGGGGTGCTAGTGTTCGATCCTCGAAGTCATGTCGAGCCCCGTCGCACGTGGAGTCCGGGCCGCAGGCGCGGGCGGGAGGGGTCGACAGGACCACGCGGCAGGCGTCCGCGTGGCCCGTTACGCGGCGACCGGCGACACGACTTCGAGCACGGCACGCTAGAGCCCAAGGTACTTGGTCTTCACCTCGGTGGGACCACGCGGCAGGCGTCCGCGTGGCCCGTTACGCGGCGACCGGCGACACGACTTCGAGCACGGCACGCTAGAGCCCAAGGTACTTGGTCTTCACCTCGGTGTCGCCCCAGAGCGCGTCGGGCGCGCAGGAGTGGACGATGCGGCCCCGCGAGAGGACGTGCACGTGGTCGGCCACGCCGAGCGCCATCGCGATGTTCTGCTCGACGAGCAGGATCGAGAGCCCGTGCGCCTTGAGGTCCGCGATGACCTTGGCGACCTCGCGGACGAGCAGCGGCGCCAGGCCCTCGGTCGGCTCGTCCATGAGCAGCAGCTCGGGGTTCGTCATCAGCGCCCGCGCGATCGCCAGCATCTGCTGCTCGCCGCCCGACAGCTTGCCGGCGCGATGCTCGGCCCGCTCGCGCAGGCGCGGGAAGAGGGCCATCACGCGCTCGACGTTCCACGGCCCGCCGGGGCGCCGGGCGGCCACCGCGAGGTTCTCGGCGACCGTGAGCGACGGGAACACGCGCCGGCCCTGCGGCACCAGGCCGATCCCGAGGTCGACGGCGCGGTTGGACGGCCACCCGGTGATGTCCGTGCCCTTGAAGACGACGTGGCCCTGCCGGGGCGGGGTGAAGCCGATGAGCGAGCGGATCAGCGTGGTCTTGCCCATGCCGTTGCGGCCCAGGAGCCCGACCACCTGGCCCTGCGCGACGCGCAGCGAGACGCCCTGGAGGACGTAGCTGTCGCCGTAGTAGGTGTGGACGTCCTGCACGTCGAGCATCACGCGGTCCCCATCGTGCCGAGGTAGATCTCCTGGACGAGCGGATTCGCGCGCACCTCGCCGGCCGACCCGTCGGCCACGATGCGGCCGTAGTGGAGGACGGTCACGCGGTCGGTCAGCTCGAAGGCGACCGCCATGTCGTGCTCGATGATCAGGATCGTGATCGCGGGGTCGAGGCCCTTGAGCAGCGCGACCATCATCTGCGACTCGGCCAGCGCGAGGCCGGCGGTGGGCTCGTCGAGGAGCAGGAGCCGGGGCGCGCCGGCGAGCGCGAGCGCGATCTCGAGCTGGCGCTGCTCGCCGTGGGAGAGGTCTCGCACGGGCGCCTGCCGCTTGGCCAGGAGCCCCACCGACTGCAGGAGCGCCTCGGCCCGCTCGAAGAGGCGGGGGTAGCGGCCGAGCGGGCGGTGCAGGTGCAGCTTGACCGGCGAGAGCGCCTGGACCGCGAGCAGGCAGTTGTCGAGCACGGAGAGCTTCGGGAACAGGTTGGTGATCTGGTAGGTGCGGGCGAGCCCGAGCGCCGCGCGCCGGTGCGGCGCCAGCCGGGTGATGTCCCGACCGAAGAGCGCGATGCGCCCTCCGGTCGGGGCCTGCTCGCCGCTGATGAGGCTGAAGAGCGTCGTCTTGCCGGCGCCGTTCGGTCCGATGATCGCGCGCCGCTCGCCCGGCTCGATCTCCAGGCTCACGTCCTCGACCGCGCGGAGCCCCCCGAACGCCTTCGTGACGCCCGAGAGGCTCAGCGCGCTGGTCGATGCGGCGCTCATCGTGCTAGCAGTACTTGCAGGGCGGGTAGTCCCGGCTGTACACGGGGTCCTTCATGAACGCGTCGGGCTTGTAGTTCCAGAACTGCGTGACGTTCGGGTAGACCTTCAGCACCGTGTTCCACAGCTCCCCGTCCTTCTTCTCCACCTTGCGGATGTAGATGTTCTGGACCGGGTTGCCGTAGGCGTCCAGCTTGATCGGGCCCCGCGGCGCGTCCGGGATCTCGACCTTGCGGAGCGCGGCGAGGAACTTCTCGCGGTTCTCGAGGTCGCCGTTGATGGCCTTGGCGGCCTCGTCGATCCAGCGCCCCGCGGTGTAGCAGGTCTCGGAGTAATAGGACGGGACCTTGCCGAACTTGGCGCGGTAGTCCTTCACGAACTTCTTGTTGATCGGCGTGTCGATGGCCGCGCTGTAGATGAGCGGGCTCATCCCGCCGATCGCCTCGTCGCCGAGCGAGGGCAGGACGAACTCGTCGAACGTCGTGCCGCCGCCGATGAGGGGGAGCCTCGCCTTCAGGCCGGCGTTCTCGTACTGCTTCGGGAAGCGCAGCGAGGACACCGCGACCATGAGCGCGAAGACCGCGTCGGCGTCCTTCCGGATCTGCGAGAGGTACGGGGCGAAGTCCGTCGTGCCGATCGGCGCCCAGAGCTTCTGGATGATCTGGCCGCCGTGCTCCTCGAAGGTCTTCTGGAACCCGCCGATCACCTCGTAGCCGAACGCGTAGTCCATGCCGATCGTGACGACCTTCTTGTAGCCGAGCGTCTTGGCCGCGTACTCGCCGAACGGGTGGGAGGGCTGGCTCGACGTCCAGCCGGTCCGCACGACCCACTTGGTCGGCTTGCGCTGGGTGAGGTCGTCGGCTGCCATGACCGGGTAGAGCATCGGGACCTTGTACTCGTCCACCTTCGGCGCGAGCGCGTAGCCCACGTGCGCGAAGAGGCCGCCCGCGAGGACCTGGACCTTGTCGCTCTCGACCAGCTTGCGCAGCTTGGTGAGCGCCACGGCCGGCGAGCCCTGGTTGTCCTCGACGATGACCTCGACCTTGCGGCCGGCGATCTGGTTGCCGTGCTCCGCCAGGTACATCATGAGGCCGTTCACCATGTCCTTGCCGACCTGGGCGGCGCCGCCCGTCATCGGCGCGATGAAGCCGATCTTGATCGGCCCCTTCTGCTGCGCCCACGCCGGCGGCGGCGCGACGGCGACGGCGAGGCCGAGCGCCACTACGAGGCCGAGTGTCAGCTTTCGTGTCATGCTCTGTGCCCTCCTGTGCTCTGCCGGTTGGTGCTAGGCCTCTGGACGGGCCGGCGCCGGCGCGGGGCCTTCCGCCAGCCGGCGCACGGCCCCCACGATGCCCTCGGGCGCGTAGACGATCGTGCCGATGTAGGCCGCGCCGAGGATCAGGAGCCAGCGGTGCGTGTACACGCTCACGAGGTTCTTCAGCAGCACGATGATTCCCGCGCCGAGCGCGGGGCCGAGCAGGGTGCCGCGGCCGCCGAGCGCGACCATCAGGAGGACCTCGACCGACGTTCCGAGCTCGAGGTCCGCCGGGCTCACGAAGCCGTTGTAGTACGCCCAGAGCACGCCGCCGGCCCCGGCGACGCCCCCGGCGATCACGAAGCCCACGTACTTGTGCAGCCACACGTGGTAGCCGAGCGTCCGCATCCGGGTCTCGCTCTCGCGGATGCCGACCAGGCTCTTGCCGAACGGGGAGTGGACGATGACCCAGAGCCCGCCGAGCGAGAGCAGGAAGCCCGCCAGCGCGAAGTAGTAGAACGGGAGCGCCTCGCCGAGCGACCACGGCAAGGGGAGGGCGGGCCGCGGGACGCCCGAGATTCCATTGTCGCCCCCGGTCAGCGAGTTCCAGCGGTACGCGAGGCCCCAGCCCACCATGCCGAGCGCGAGCGTGATCATCAGGAAGTACACGCCCGTCGCCCGGAGCGCGAGGAGCCCGAAGACCGCCGCGAGGGCGAGCGCGAGCACGACTCCGACCGCGAGGATCGTGCCGAACCCGGCGCCGTGGCGGGTCGCCAGGATGCCGACGCTGTAGGCGCCGACGCCCATGTAGGCGGCGTGGCCGAGCGAGGCGAGCCCGAGGTACCCGAGCAGCAGGTCGAGGCTCATCGCCACGATCGCGTAGATCACCGACTGCGTCAGGAGCGTGAGCACGTACGACGACACGAACGGCGGCGCCGCGAGCAGGAGCACGAGCACGCCGAGCGGGACCAGCAGGCGCCGCGCCGGCGCGGGGCCGCTCATGCGCGCCCGAAGAGGCCCGTCGGCCGGACCGCGAGGATCACGGCCATCGGCGCGAAGAGCGTGAAGTAGGAGAACTCGGGGAAGAGGGCCTTGCCGAAGTTGTCGAGGAGGCCGACGAGCAGGCTGCCGATCAGGGCGCCCCGGAGGCTCCCCATGCCGCCGACGATCACGACGACGAAGGCGTAGGGCAGGATCTCGAAGTCGGCGCCCGGGTAGACGCCGACGAAGGCGCCGGCGACCACGCCGGCGCCGGCCGCCAGCAGCGCGCCCAGCGCGAAGACGCTCATCGAGATCCGCCGGACGTCGATGCCGACGCCGCCCGCCATCTCGGCGTCGTCCACGGTGGCCCGCATCATCGCGCCGACGCGCGTCCGCTCGAGGACGAACCAGAGGATGAGCGCGACGACCGCCGCCACGCCGATCATGAAGACGCGGTAGACGGGGAAGTAGAGGGCGCCGGTGTTGAAGGCGCCCGTGAGCGCCGCCGGCGCGGGGATCGTGTAGGGCTCGCCGCCCCAGATCACCAGCGCCAGGTCCTGGAAGATCAGCGCGAAGCCCACCGTCGTGAGCACCTGGCCGAGCTCCTCGCCCGCGAGGCGATGGAGGAACAGCCGCCACTGCACGACCCCGAGCACCGCGATCGCCACCGCCGCCACGAGGATCGCCAGCGGGAAGCTGCCGGTCTTCCAGATCACGGTGAGGCCGACGTAGCCGCCGAGCAGGAAGTAGGAGCCGTGCGTCATGTTGACGATGTGCATCATGCCGAAGATGAGCGTGAGCCCGCCGGCGAGCAGGAACAGGAGCGCCCCGTACGAGACGCCGTTGAAGACCTGGCTGATCCAGAAGTCCACTCAGGCCTCTCCCGCGCGAGTCACGGCTCGGGATTGTACTACAGGCGCCCGGCCAGTTTTCCGTTGACCGTCTTTCGGGGCGGGTGATACGAAGCGGGTGCCTTCGTGGAAAGCTGTTCCGCTATGAGGGACGCGTGGCGTCCATCCTTCGCTACGCCACGTGCCGCTCGAGGGGCAGCGTGACCGGGGCGTGGCGCTCGGCCGAGAGGTCGGCCGCGAGCGTGACCTCCATCACCTGGCGCGCCTGCTCGGGGGTCACGAGCACCGGGCGGTCCAGGGCGACCGCCTCGATGAAGTGGATCGTCTCGGCCTCCATCGGCCCCTGGTAGACGTGGCGCACCCGCTCGCCCGGCATCGTGGAGAGGGGCAGGACCATGCCCTTCTTCAGCGTGTTGAGCACGATGTCGCGGTGCGAGTCGTCGATCAGGAGCGCGCCGTCGGTCGCGACGAACTCGATCGTCGCCGTCGAGAAGTGCGGGTAGCCGGGCGGCAGCGCCCAGCCCGCCCCGATCGTGAAGACCGTGCCGTCCTCCATCGTCACGACGATCCACTGGCAGTCCGGCGTGCCGTGCTCGTGCTCCATGATGCGATGGACGACCTCGGAGTAGACGCGCACGGGCCTGACGCCCTCGAGGCACCAGAGGATGAAGTCGATGTCGTGCGTCGCCTCCATCACGGCCGGCGAGAGCCGGATGCGCCCGCCGATCTTGTTGCCGATCGAGCGCGAGACGTTGCGGCTCACGAGCGCGGTGACGGGGCGCCCGAGCGTGCCGTCCTCGAGGCACTGCTTGACGTACGCGAACTTCGGGTTGAAGCGCTGCGTGTAGCCGATCGTGAGCTTGAGGGCGTGCTCGCGCGCCAGCGCCATGAGCTCGTCGGCCTCCTTCAGCTCGAGCGCCATCGGCTTCTCGAGGAAGGTGTGCTTGCGGGCCATGAGGCAGTCGCGCGTGAACGGGTAGTGGGTGGTCTCCGGCGTGCAGGCGACGATGATCGCGTCGATCTCCGGCCGCCGGAGCAGCTCGCGGTAGTCGCTCGTGGCCGTCTTCGCCTGCGTGTCCCGCGCCACCCGCGCGAGCTTCGCCTCGTCGATCTCCGCCAGGTGCACGCCCGCCACGAGCGGGTGCGCCGCGCACGTCCGCGCCCGGATCTCGCCGATCCAGCCCGTGCCGATGATGCCGACCTGGATGCGTCTCATCGCGCCGTTTCAGCCCGACAGGCTAGCAGCGGCGCTCGAGGGACGCAAGCGCGCTGCCGGCGGCCGCGCGGGCGCCGCGCGCCCCTCGCCCGCGGGAGGCGTTTCGTGCTATGAAGCAGGCGCGTCGGGGGTGCGGTTCCTCCACGCGGAACTCGGCGCCGGTCGCCGCGGCCGCGCGCAGGCTCCAGGAGGGCTCCCATGGACTCGCGGACGAAGACCGAGGGCGCGATCAGGGCCGGGGCCGGGCGCTACACGTTCGACCTCGCCCGGCTCGCCGGGATCGACGCCGGCCCGGGCTACTCGACGGCGCACGGGCCGGTGGTCGAGGGCGAGCGCATCCAGATCGGCCTGATGCGCATGCCGCGCGGCACGGGCGGACGGCCGCACCGCCACCCCAACGAACAGTGGATCTACGTCGTCGAGGGCACGCTCGAGAGCGAGGTGGACGGCGTGCAGTCGCGCGTGGGGCCGGGCTCGCTGCTCTACGTCCCGGCCAACGCCGTCCACTCCGCGCTGGCGACGCCGGAGCAGGACGTCGTCTTCCTGACCGCGAAGGACACCTCCCACGGCATCGCGGGCACCCCGGTGGACCCGTCGGGCGCGCGATGAGCGAGGTCCGCGACGGGATGCGCATCGACTGGGACGTGCCCGTCCCGATGGACGACGGCCTCGTCCTCCGCGCCGACGTCTACCGACCGCCCGGGACGGGCCGGCATCCGGTCATCCTCTCCTACGGGCCGTACGGCAAGGGGCTCCACTTCGAGGATCTCTACACCGACCAGTGGCGCCGGATGCTCGCGGCGCACCCGGACGTGCCGGCGGGCTCGACGAACAGGTACCAGAACTGGGAGGTCGTGGATCCCGAGAAGTGGGTGCCGGACGGCTACGCGTGCGTGCGCGTGGACTCGCGCGGCGCCGGCCGCTCGCCCGGCCTCCTCGATCTCTGGTCGGCCCGCGAGGCGCAGGATCTCTTCCAGTGCGTCGAGTGGGCGGCCGCGCAGCCCTGGAGCACCGGCCGGGTCGGGCTGAACGGCATCTCCTACTACGCCATGAACCAGTGGCAGGTGGCGGCGCAGGAGCCGCCGCACCTGGCCGCCATCTGCGTCTGGGAGGGCGCGGCCGACTACTATCGTGACCTCGCCCACCACGGCGGCATCCTGTGCACGTTCGGCCGCGCGTGGTTCCCCTCGCAGGTGGTGCGGGTCCAGCACGGCCGGGGCACGCGCGGGTATCGCTCGCGGCTCGACGGCGACTGGGTGTCGGGGCCGCCGACGCTGACGGAGGAGGAGCTGGGCGCCAGCCGGCGCGACTTCTACGAGGACTGCCGGACGAACACGCTCGCCAGCGACGCGTACTGGCGCTCGCGGATGCCCGACTGGTCGCGGGTCAGGGTGCCTCTCTTCTCGGCGGCCAACTGGGGCGGGCAGGGCCTGCACCCGCGCGGCAACTTCGAGGGGTTCGTGCGCGCGGCCTCGACGCAGAAGTGGCTCGAGGTGCACGGCATCGAGCACTGGACGCACTTCTACACGGACTACGGCGTCGGCCTGCAGAAGAAGTTCTTCGGCCACTTCCTGCTACCAACCAAGGGCGAGGACACCGGGTGGCGGAGCCAGCCGCGGGTCCTGCTCCAGGTGCGCCACCCGGGCGAGCGGTTCGTCGAGCGGCACGAGAACGAGTGGCCGCTGGCGCGCACGCGGTGGACCAGGCTCCACCTGTGTCCGGCCGATCAGCGCCTCGCCGCCGAGCCGCCCGCGCGGGACGGCAGCGTGGCGTACGAGGGCCTCGGCGACGGGGTCACGTTCCTGACCTCGCCGCTCGAGGCGGAAACCGAGATCACCGGTCCCGTCGCGGCGAAGCTCTGGATCTCCTCGGAGACCACGGATGCCGATCTCTTCCTCGTGCTGCGGGTGTTCGCGCCCGACATGAAGGAGGTCACCTTCCAGGGCGCGCTCGACCCCCACACGCCGGTCGCGCAGGGATGGCTGCGCGCCTCGCAGCGCAAGCTCGACCCGGAGCTGACGCTGCCCTGGCGCGCAAGCTCGACCCGGAGCTGACGCTGCCCTGGCGCCCGTACCACACCCACGACGAGCGGCAGCCGCTCACCCCCGGGCAGGTCTACGAGGTGGACGTCGAGGTCTGGCCGACGTGCATCGTGGTGCCGCCGGGCTACCGGATCGGCCTCACCGTGCGCGGGCGCGACTACGAGTATCCCGGCGGGGCCGGCGCGGGGCTCGGCGTGCTCGGCGCGGTCTTCACCGGCGTCGGTCCCTTCCAGCACGACGACCCGCGCGACCGGCCGGCGGCCGTCTTCGGCGGGAAGGTCACGCTGCACGCGGGCCCCGGGCGGCCGTCGCACGTCCTGCTGCCCGTGATCCCGCCGAAGGCGTGACGGCGACTACTTCAGGGCGTCCACCCCGGCCCGGCGTCCACCCCGGCCCGGGCGATCTGGTCGTCCTGGGGGCCGGTCGCGCCGGAGACGCCGATGGCGCCGATGATCTTGCCGTCCCGCACCAGCGGGTGGCCCCCCTCGAACGGGCTCGCGCCCTCGAGACGGAGCAGGCGCAGGTTGACGCCGGCCTGGGCGAGCGCGTCCTGCCAGACCTTGCCGGGGCGACGATAGGCGGCCGCGGACCAGGCCTTCTGGCGGGCGACCTCGATGCTCCCGAACTGGGTGCTGTCCAGGCGCTCCAGCAGGACGATGTTCCCGCCCGAGTCGACGATCGTGATCACGACGTTCCAGCCGTTCTTGCGGGCTTCGGCCTCGGCGCCGGCCATCACCTTCTTGGCCTGCTCGAGCGTGATCGGGGCGCCGTAGGGCGGCGGCGCCTGGGCGCTCGCCGGGACGGCCGCCAGCAGCAGCATGGCGCCCAGGGGCAGGGACGCGAGTCTTGCCAGTCTCATGGAGATCCTCCTTGTGGGTGGACGACTCGTGGAGCCAACGCCCCGCAGGCCTCCGGGGTTCCCGACGATAGCACGCCCGGTGCTAGACTCGGGGCCCTGTGGAGCCTGTCGTGGGCATGACCGAGAACGACCCTGGCGCGCCGCCGGTGCGCGTGGCCGCGGTGGGCGTCGGGACGTGGGGCCGCGCGCTCGCCGACGCGGCGGGGAAGGGGACGGGGCTCGCCCTCGTCGCGTGCACCAGCCGCTCGCCCGAGAGCCGCGCGGCCTTCGCCCGGGCGTACGGGTGCCGGGACCTTCCCGGCTACGAGGCCGTGCTGGCCGATCCCGAGGTCGAGGGGGTGCTCATCACCACCCCGCACTCGCTCCACGCCGAGCAGGTGGTGGCCGCCGCCGCGGCAAGCAAGCACGTGTTCGTGGACAAGCCCTTCACGCTCACGGTCGCGGACGGGCGGCGGGCGACGCAGGCGTGCGGCCGCGCGCGCGTCGTCCTCGCGGTGGGCCACCAGCGGCGCCGGCAGGCGGCGAGCCGCGCCCTCAAGCGCCTCCTCGACGAGGGGGCGCTCGGCCGGGTCGCCCAGCTCGAGGGCAACTTCTCGGCGGACATCGGCTTCTCGAGCCGGTTCACGCCGGGCATGTGGCGCGCCGACCGCGCCGAGACGCCGGGCGGCGCCATGACCAACCTCGGCATCCACCACGTGGACACCTACCAGTACCTGCTGGGCCCGATCGCGCGCGTCACGGCCTTCTCGCGGCGCGTGGCGCTCACCGCCGTCCCGATCGACGACGCGACCTCCATCCTCTTCGAGTTCGCCGGGGGCGGCCTGGGCTACCTCGGCACCTCGTGGGTGCACGCCAACCGCACCGCCGTCCTCACGCTGCACGGCACCGAGGCGCAGGCGTGGAGCGAGGCGGACGGCACGCGCCTGCTGCTCGCCCGCCGGGGCGAGCGGGGACGGGCGGAGGTGGCGCTCGCGCCGTCGGATCCGGTCGTGGAGGAGCTGGCCGAGTTCGCGCGCTCGGTGCGGGAGGGGACGCGGCCGGAGGTCGGCGGCGAGGAGGCGACGGCGAACATCGCCGTGCTGGAGGCGATCGTGGAGTCGATCGCGGCCGGGCGCGCCGTCGCCGTGGCGGGGCATTGACAGGCCGTCGCGCGGGCTGCTATGAAGCGGACACTTCGTGGAAAGGCGTTCCGATCTGAGGCACAGGGAGGTGCAGGCATGACGACGCGCGCGGGGCGGACGTGGATGCTCCTGTTCGGCACGCTCCTGGCGGCGCTCGCCGCGGCGGTCCCGGCGCCGGCCCAGGAGTTCCCGGCGAAGCCCGTGGATCTCGTGCTGCCCTTCGGGCCCGGCGGCTCGCACGACCTGACGGCGCGCGCGGGCCCGGCGGCTCGCACGACCTGACGGCGCGCGCGGTGGCGAGCGTCGCGCACCAGTACCTCGGGCAGCCGCTGCTCGTCGTCCTCAGGCCGGGCGGGGGCGGCGCCGTCGGCTCCCAGCAGGTCATCCGCGCCAGGCCCGACGGCTACACGCTGCTCTTCGGCGGGACCGGACCGAACACGATCTTCGCGCTCGTCCAGAAGGCGCCGATCGGGCCCGACCAGTTCGTGCCGGTCGCGCGGATCAACCACAGCCCGGCGGTCTTCGCCGTCCGGGGCGACGCCCCGTGGAAGACGTTCCGCGAGGCGGTCGAGTACATGAAGAAGCACCCGGGCAAGCTGAACTTCGCCAACACGGGCCCGTGGGGCGCGGCCGACTTCCCCATGCGGCTCATCGCGCAGGCCGCGGGCGTCGAGTACAACAACATCCCCTACGACGGCGGCGGCCCGGCGCTGCTCGCGGTCCTCGGCGGCCACGCCGACGCGACCTTCGGCTTCGCGCCCCAGCTCATGCCGCAGATCGCCGCCGGCAAGATGCGGGCGCTCGCTGTGACCGGCGCCAAGGCGGCTCGGCATCCTGCCCGCCGTGCCGACGGTGAAGGAGGAGGGCTACGACGTGACCTTCACCATGTGGCGCGCCGCGCTGGCGCCGAAGGGCACGCCGCAGGCCGTCGTGGACAAGCTCGAGGCCGCCTTCCGCAAGCTCAGCGAGGACCGGTCCTTCAAGGCGCTCGTCAAGCAGCTCGGCGACGACGTCGACTTCCAGGGCTCGAAGGAGTTCGCGGAGACGTGGCGGCACGAGTGGGACACGGCCGCCAGGCTGGTCGCCGGCGCCAAGAAGTAGCGCGCGCATGGCGCGACGCGACGGGATCGCCGCGCTGGTGCTCGGGCTGGTCGCCGGCGCGGTGATCCACCAGGCCGCGGCGCTGCCGTTCGGCGGCGCGCGGAACCCCGGCCCCGGCTTCGTGCCCTGGTGGGCGGGGGTGGCGCTCGCCGGGCTCTCGCTGCTGCTCGCCGGGCTCTCGCTGCTGCTCGGCGTCCAGGTGGTCCGGGCGCGCCGCGGTCCCGGCGCGCGGCGGGGCGTGGAGGCCGCGCGCGGCGACTGGCGCCGGGTCGCGGCGCTCCTCGCCGCCCTCGCCCTCTACGTCGTCGCGCTCGACCCGCTCGGCTACCCGATCTCGACGTTCCTCCTGGTCCTGCTCATGCTCCGCCCGGCGACGCGGCGCGCGCTCGTCCCCGCCCTCGGGCTCGCCGTCCTGGCGGCGGGCGGCTCGTACGTCCTGTTCGCCGTGTGGCTCCAGGTGCCGCTGCCGCCCGGGGCGCTGCTGCGCTGAGCGCCGGGCCGTGGAGATCCTGAGCCTCCTCGCCCACGGGTTCGCGATCGCGCTCACGCCGACCAACCTGACCTACTGCTTCCTCGGCTCGTTCATCGGCACCGCGATCGGCGTCCTGCCGGGGCTCGGGCCGCCCGCGACGATCGCGCTCCTGCTCCCGATCACGTACGGGATCCCGCCGACGTCCGCCGTGATCCTGCTCGCGGGCATCTTCTACGGGGCGATGTACGGCGGCTCCACGACCTCGATCCTCCTCAACATCCCCGGGGAGGCGGCGTCGGTGGTCACGTGCCTCGACGGCTACCAGATGGCGCGCCAGGGGCGGGCGGGCGCGGCGCTCGCCGTGTCGGCCGTCGGCTCGTTCATCGCGGGCACGGTGAGCGTCGTCGGGCTCATGCTGCTGGCGCCGCCGCTCGCGGCCTTCGCGCTTCGCTTCGGCGCCCCCGAGTACTTCGCGCTCCTGGTGCTCGGCCTCATGATGGTCGGCTACCTCGGCGGCGGCTCGATGACGAAGGGGCTCATGATGGCCGTGCTCGGGCTGCTCCTCGGCATGGTGGGGCTCGACCCGATCATGGGCAGCCCCCGCTTCACCTACGGCGTGTTCAAGCTCGCCGAGGGGTTCGAGTTCGTCCTGGTCGCGATGGGGCTGTTCGGGATCGGCGAGGTGCTCGTGAACGTCGAGCGGAGGGTCGCCCCCGAGGTCCTCAAGACGCAGATCCGGGGCCTGCTCGCGAGCCGCGAGGAGTGGCGGGCGGCGAGCCTGCCGCTCGCCCGCGGCTCGCTCCTCGGCTTCTTCGTCGGGGTCCTGCCGGGCGGCGGCGCGATCATCTCGTCGTTCGTCGCCTACGCGGTCGAGAAGAAGCTCTCGCGCCACCCGGAGCGCTTCGGCCGGGGCGCCATCGAGGGGGTCGCCGGCCCGGAGTCGGCGAACAACGCCGCCGCGACCAGCTCGTTCGTCCCGCTCCTGACGCTCGGCATCCCCGGCAACGCCTCGATCGCCCTCATCTTCGCCGCGCTCCTGATCCACGGCATCCGCCCGGGGCCCCTGCTCGTGTCCGAGCAGCCCGCGGTGTTCTGGGGGCTCATCGCGTCCATGTACATCGGCAACGTCATGCTGCTGATCCTGAACTTCCCGCTGATCCGCCTCTGGGTGAGGCTGCTCGAGGTGCCGTACCGGATCCTGGCGCCGCTCATCGTGGTGTTCGTCCTGGTCGGCGCCTACAGCGTGAACAACAGCGTCTTCGACGTCGGGACGACCGTCGTCTTCGGCGCGCTCGGCTACGCGCTGCGCAAGCTCGACTTCGAGCCGGCGCCGCTCGTCCTGGCGATGATCCTGGGGCCGCAGCTCGAGGCCGCGCTCAGGCGCTCGCTGATCTACTCGCACGGCGACCTGCTGGTCTTCTTCCAGCGCCCGATCGCGGCGACGCTCATGGCGCTCGCCGTGCTCGTGCTCCTGTCCCCGGTGCTCCGCTGGGGGCTCGAGCGGAAGCTCCGGGAGCTCGTGGAGCCCGTGGCGCCGCGCGACTGAGTTGACGCCGGTGCGTTCCCATTTGACAGCCTCGGGGCCGGATGGTACGAACGGGGCGTTGCGGAATCGCGTTCTACTATGAGGAACAGCCGCCGATCCGCGTCCGCCGCCTCGCCCGCCCGGGAGCGGGGCGTTCTGCGCTCGGTCACCAACGCGCTCGCCGTCCTCGAGGCCTTCAGCGTCGAGCGGCCCGAGCTCGGCGTCACCGAGCTAAGCCACGCGCTCGGCCTCGGCAAGAGCACGGTCCACCGCCTCCTGGCCGGCCCGAGCTCGGCGTCACCGAGCTGAGCCACGCGCTCGGCCTCGGCAAGAGCACGGTCCACCGCCTCCTGGCCTCGCTCGGCGCGCGCGGCTACGTGCGCCGCAACCCCCAGACCGAGCGCTACAGCCTCGGCCTCAAGGCCTTCGAGGTGGGCTCCCGCGCCACCGGCCGCGGCGGCCTCCGCGACGCGGTGGCACCGTCCCTCCAGCGGCTGACGGCCGCGACGAAGGAAACGGTCCACCTGGGAATCCTCGACGACTGGGACGTCGTCTACATCGACAAGATCGAGAGCCACCAGCCGCTGCAGATGTTCTCCCGCGTCGGCCGGCGCGCGCCGCTGCACTGCACGGCCCTCGGCAAGGCGCTCGTCGCGTTCCAGCCCGACGACGTCCTCGAGCGCTTCCTCCGCCGGCGCTTCAAGGGCTACACGCCGGCGACGCTGACCGACCCGCGCGAGCTCCGCCGCGAGCTCGAGCGCGTCCGGGCGCAGGGCTGGGCGCTCGACGACGAGGAGTTCGCTGTCGGGCTCCGGTGCATCGCGGCGCCGCTGCGCGACCACACGCGCGCCGTCGTGGCCTCGCTCGGGATGGCGGGCCCCGCCGTGCGGGTCGCCGACGACCGGGTGTCGCGGCTCGCGGCCCTCGTGCGGGACGTGGCCGCCGAGGCCTCCGCCGCCCTCGGCGCCACGGGCTCGCCGTGACCGGCGCGGCGCCGCTCGTCAGCATGCAGGGGATCGTCAAGCGCTTCGGCGCGGTCGAGGCGCTCCGGGGCGTGGACCTCGAGCTCGGCGCCGGCGAGGTGCTGGGGCTCGTCGGGGACAACGCGGCGGGGAAGTCCACGCTGATGAAGGTCCTCACGGGCGTGCACCAGCCGGACGAGGGCCGCATCGTCTTCGAGGGGCAGCCCGTCCACTTCCGGAACCCGCACGACTCGCGGGCGCTCGGCATCGAGATGATCTACCAGGACCTCGCCCTCGTGCCCTCGCTCGACGTCGTCGCCAACGTGTTCCTCGGCCGGGAGCGGACGCGGCGCCGCCTCGGGGGCCTCGTGCGCCAGCTCGACGAGCGCGCGATGGAGGCGGCCACGTGGGAGGTGGTCCGGCGCCTGCGGATCAACATGGACTCGGTGCGCAAGCCCGTCGGCCTCTGCTCCGGCGGCCAGCAGCAGGCGGTCGCGATCGGCCGGGCCATGTCCTTCAACGCGCGCGTGATCGTGATGGACGAGCCGACCGCGGCGCTCGCGGTCCGCGAGGTGGGCAAGGTGCTCGACCTGGTGCGCGACCTCAAGACCCACGGCGTGTCGGTGATCCTCATCAGCCACCGCATGCAGGACGTGTTCGCGGTCGCCGACCGGGTCATGGTCCTCTACGGCGGGCAGAACGTGGGCGTGCGGCGCGCGGCGGAGACCACGATCGACGAGATCGTGCGCCTCATCGTCGGCGCCGGCGAGCGTGTGTCGTGACGGCCGACGAGGCGGCGGTCGTCGCCGGCGCGCGGCCGCGCGCGTCGCGGATCCCCTGGGACCGCGTCGCCTTGCCGCTGTTCATCCTGCTCATGGGGCTCGTGTTCGGCTCGCTCAACCCGAACTTCTACTCCTGGACCAACGTCACCGCTCGCTCAACCCGAACTTCTACTCCTGGACCAACGTCACCAACGTCGCGCGCCAGTCGTCGGTGCTCGCGCTGCTCGCCGTGGGCCAGACGTTCGCGATCGTGAGTGGCGGCATCGACCTCTCGGTGGGCTCGCTGCTCGCGATCGTGAGCGTGCTCGGCTCGATGCAGCTCGTCGCGTTCGGCCTCGTGCCGGGCATCGTGGGCGGCCTGCTGGCGGCCACGCTCGCCGGCGCGATCAGCGGCGCGCTCATCGCGCTCACCAGGATCCCGCCGTTCATCGTCACGCTCGGCATGCTCTCGCTGGCGCGCGGCACCGCGTTCACGATCACCGGGGGGATGCCGGTCGTCGGCCTTCCGGCGGGCTTCGAGCGGATCGGCGCCGGGAGCCTCGGGCCGCTGCCCGTGCCTGGCGTGATCGCCGCGCTCGCCTTCCTCGGCGCGCACTGGCTGCTCCGCTGCACGCCCTTCGGGCGCTACGTCTACGCGATGGGCGGCAACGAGGCGGCCGCGATCGCGGCCGGCATCAACGTGCGGCTCCACAAGTTCTTCGTCTACTGTCTGTCGGGCCTGTGCGCGGG
>Ga0209341_10002751_pt1 | contig 16635 bp, 15 predicted proteins | sample RifCSP13_2_FD_184020 | JGI IMG/M metagenome (GOLD analysis project Ga0209341, IMG submission 184020) | Soil microbial communities from Rifle, Colorado - Rifle CSP2_sed 13_2 (SPAdes) (version 2) | ecosystem: Environmental > Terrestrial > Deep subsurface > Rock core/Sediment | place: Rifle...
GGCCTGGGTCGAAGAGACGGCACGCGACCTCGCCGCCCGCCAGGGCGCGGTGCGCGCCGCGCACGCCGAGCCGCAGCTCGACCGGGGTGCTGACTCGCTGGCGGCGGAAGAGACGCCCGAGCCGGTCACCGCCGTCCCCGCCGAGGCGCTGCGCGCGCTGAATGCCGAGCTGGTCCACTGGCCGAAGGGCTTCAGCGTCAACCCCAAGCTGGCGCGCCAGCTCGCCCGCCGTCGCGACGCGCTCGACGGCGCCGGCACGTCCGTGGAGTGGGCGCACGCCGAGGCCCTGGCGCTAGGTTCGCTGCTGGCCGACGGCATCCCCATCCGGCTGACCGGCCAGGACACGCTGCGCGGCACCTTCAGCCAGCGCCATGCCGAGCTCCACGACACGAAGACCGGCGCGGCGTTCGCCCCGCTCCAGCACCTCTCAACGGCGCGGGCGGCGATCGAGCTCCACAACAGCCCGCTGAGCGAGTACGCCTGCCTGGGCTTCGAGTACGGCTACGCGGTGACTGCGCCGGAGGCGCTGGTCCTGTGGGAAGCGCAGTACGGCGACTTCGTCAACGGGGCGGAGATCATCGTCGACCAGTTCCTGATCGCGGGGCTGGCCAAGTGGCGCCAGACCAGCCGGCTGACCCTGCTGCTGCCCCACGGCTACGAGGGATCCGGGCCGGAGCACTCATCGGCGCGACTGGAGCGCTTCCTGGCGCTCGGCGCGGAGGGCAACATCCGGGTGATCTACCCCACCACCGCGGCCCAGTACTTCCACGTGCTGCGTCGCCAGGGGCTGCATCGCGACCTCCGCCCGCTGGTGGTGATGACTCCCAAGTCGCTCCTGCGCCTGCGGGAGGCAGGCTCGAGCCTGGCCGACCTGACCGATGCTGCCTTTGCATCGGTCCTGGATGACCCGATGCCGGCCGACCCGGCGGCCGTGCGCCGCGTGGTGCTGTGCAGCGGCAAGGTCTACTACGATCTGGCGCTGGCACCGGAGCGTGGCGCGGCGCTGGACCTGGCCATCGTGCGCTGCGAGCGGCTGTACCCGTTCCCCTCCGAGGAGCTGGGCGTGGTCCTGGCCCGCTACCCCAATGTCGCGCGGGTGGCGTGGGTCCAGGAGGAGCCGCGCAACATGGGCGCCCGCAAGTTCGTGCTGCCCAAGATCCGGGCGCTGGTCCCGTTCCGGATCCCGCTCGGCGACGTCAGCCGCCCCGAGCGGTCACGCCCGGCCGAGGGCTACCCCGCCGCTCACGCCGCCGAGCAGGCCCGGATCGTGCACGAGGCGCTCACCGGCTAGGGGATCAGCCGTCCCGGCCTCTCACGCACGGGTCATTCGCTAGGGCACTGGTACGCCCGACGAGGCGCGGCCGGAGGCCGGGAACAACCCTTTCGGCGGTCGTCTGAAGCCCCTGGTGCGTCAACTGACCGCCGACGCGCTGATTCCCGCCCGACTGCTGCCGGTTCGCCGGTCGTACCAATCTTGTGGGGATTAGCCCGAAGAGCCGACCCTGAGGCGTGGCGAGGCTTCCCCGGCCTGAGCTGACCTACCTGGCGGGCCGACCGTGGTGGCGCATGACCTCGACCAACCGGTCGTGGGGGAGGGCATGGAAGGTCGTTCCGTCCCGGCCGGTCATCGTCTCCGCGGCCAGCAGCGCGTTGAGGATCGCCTCCTCGGTGGCCTCGATCGCGGCCCAGTACAGGTTGTCAAGGAAGTCGTCGTGCACCGTGCGCACCGCCACGACCCGCGGCGCGTCCGGCGCGTCCTCGGCCGACAGGCCGCGGTTGCCGATCGCAAACGCGAGCATCAGGTCGCCCGATGACGACTCCCCGCCGCCCCCGCCGCGGGCCACCCCCAGCGACGCCCGCTGGGCCAGCCGCCGGCACTGGTGGGGGAGCAGCGGCGCATCGGTCCCGATGATCACGATGATCGATCCGGCGACCATCCGGTCCGGCCCCGGGACCTCCGAGCGCCCGATCTCCCGGCCGACCGGCACCCCGTCGATGGTCAGCCGCTCGCGGATCCCGTGGTTGGCCTGGACCAGCGCGCCCAGCGTCCAGCGCTCCGGGCCGCTGGCCACCACGCGCGAGGCGGTGCCGATGCCGGCCTTGAAGCCGAAGGCCTTCATCCCGGTCCCGCCACCCACGCTGCCCTCGGCCACCGGCCCGCCCGACGCCGCGGCGATCGCCTCGAAGACGTGCTCGCGGCGGACGTGCTGCCCGTCGATGTCGTTGAGGTAGCCATCCCACGTCTCGGCCACCACGGGCAGCGCCCAGGTCGCCGATCCGGCGGCCCGACCGGCGGTGCTGGCCGCCACCAGCGCCTCGTGGACGGTGCCCACGCTGTGGGTGTTGGTCAGCCCGATGGGCGTGGTCAGCATCCCGCACTCGCGCAGCCAGAGCAGCCCGGTCATCTCCCCGTTGCCGTTCAGGACGTGATCGCCGGCGTATACCGGCTCGCGCCCGGGGTCGCCTTCGTGCGGAAAGATGACCGTGACCCCGGTGCGCACTGGACCCTCGCCCACCCGCAGCGGGCCATCCCCGCGGATCAGGGTGGTATGCCCCACCCGCACCCCGGCGACGTCGGTGATCGCGTTCAGCTCACCCGGCGGCAGCTGCCCGATGACGATCCCCAGGTCACGAGCGCGCACCATGCCCGGATCATCGCACGCGCTACCCTGCGCCGATGCAGCGCTGCGAGTGGAGCGGTACCGACCCGCAGATGGTGGCGTACCACGACCTCGAATGGGGCGTCCCGCTCCGCGATGACAGGCGCCTGTTCGAACTGCTGATCCTGGAGGGAGCCCAGGCGGGCCTGTCGTGGTCGACCATCCTGCGCAAGCGCGACGGCTATCGGCGCGCATTCGAGGGCTGGGAGGTCAATCGCATCGCCGCCTACGGGCCCGATGCGGTGGCGCGCCTGCTGGCCGACCCGGGGATCGTTCGGAATCGGGCCAAGGTCGCGGCCACCATCGGCAACGCGGCGGCGGTGGAAGCCATGGCCAATGGGGGCATCGGGCTGAGCCAGCACCTGTGGTCGTTCGTTGACGATCGGCCGATCGTCAACGCCTGGCAACGCATGGGCGAGATCCCCGCCGAAACAGAGCTGTCGCGGGCCATCTCGCGCGACCTGCTAACGCGCGGCTTCCGGTTCGTGGGGCCGACCATCGTGTACGCCTTCATGCAGTCCGCGGGCCTGGTCAACGACCACACCGTCGACTGTTTCCGCCACGCGGCGGTCGGGTTGGGCTAGGCCCCGGCCTCGGCAGGCACCGCGTCGTCGTCGTCGGCCGCGTCGGTGGAGTCGGCGACCACCACCCCGGCGAAGGCACGGATCGACAGGCGCAGGGTCGGGGCGTCGTCCGAGTCGGGTTCGGGGGCATCGACCACCATCGGACCGAATCCCCAGCGGGTGACGCTGACACGCCAGGTGGGCGGGACGGTCACCACCACCACGCCGAAGAGCGAGGTGACCAGCAGGTCCATCTCGGCGGCCGGGGTCGCGTCGCGGAGGTCCACCACGCAGACGCCGAACCAGGCCAGGATCGACCTGCCGGAGAACGCCGCGGCCCGGCTGTGCAGCTCGGAGGCGGCGAAGATCGCGACCAGGTCGAGGGCGTCGCTCTCCTCGTCACCGACCGACGGCCGCAGGCGCCGGGTGACCGCCGCGGCGACCATCACCCCGGCCAGCGCGCCGAGCAGCAGCTTCAGCAGGCGTCTCATCCGTGCTCCATATACTCCGATCTGTGTCCACCGCCATCGCCAGCGTCGAGGTGCCGGCCAGCAGCGCCAATCTTGGCAGCGGCTACGACTGCTTTGCAGCGGCATTGTCGCTGAAGCTGCGAGCCGAGCTGCACCCCGGCGACGAAGCGGGGATCGTGCTCGAGGCGCGGGGCGAGGGCGCCCCGCCCGATGACGCCGATCCGGATGACAACCTGCTGCTGCGCGCCTTCCGGGAGGGGCTGCGCGCGGCCCACGGCCCGACGCAGGGCGCCGGCGCGTGGCGGATCACGGTCAGCAGCATGATCCCCGCCGCGCGTGGACTGGGCAGCAGCGCCGCCGCGATCCTGGCCGGCGTGCTGCTGGGCGCAGCCGCCGGGCGACAGGCGCCCGGAGCCGACGACCTGCTGGCGCTGGCCGCCACCCTGGAGGGGCATCCCCACAACGTGGCCGCGGCCATGTACGGCGGAATCACCCTGGCCGTCGGACGCGGCCTGAGACAACCGCCCGTGTTGCGCCGCTTCCGGGTGCCGGAGGCCTGGATCCCGGTCGTGTTCGTGAGCGCCAGGGAGAGCCCGACCGGGCAGATGCGGGCCGCGCTCCCCGAGTCGGTGCCGCACCGGGAGGCCGCGGAAGCGGCCGCGCGCGCGGCGCTGCTGACCACCGCGATCTTCACCTCGGACGCCTCGCTGCTGCGCGAGGCGATGGACGACCGGCTGCACCAGCCCTTCCGCCTGCCGCTGCTGCCCGATTCGTCCCGACTGATCGAGGTCGCGCATGAGCACGGGGCGGCCGGCGCGGCGCTCAGCGGGGCGGGCCCATCGGTGCTGGCCATCTGCGACTCACCCCTGCTCGCCCACTCCGTCGAGAAGGCCTGGAACGCCGCCGGGATTGCCGGGATGGCCACCCGACTGCGGTTCGATTCCGCCGGCGCCCGCCTCAGCAGCGGCACCCCATGAGCCTCGTCAGCCTCGCCGGGATCAGCAAGAGTCACGGCGCCCAGCACCTCTTCTCCGACGTCAACCTGATGATCGCGGCCGGGCGCCGGATCGCGATCGTGGGGCCCAACGGGGCGGGCAAGACCACCCTGCTGGAGATCATCACCGGCGACCAGTCGGCCGATAGCGGCGTGGTGGCCCGGGGACGCGAGGTGGTGATCGGCTACCTGCGCCAGGAGGTGGCCGAGACGCGTGGCCACAGCGCGCTCGAGGAGGTGCTGGCCGGCGCGGGAGCGGTGAGCGGCATCGGGCGGCGGCTGGCGCACATCGAGCAGGAGCTGGCCGAGACATCGGCCGAGGACGAGCTGGCCGAGCTGATGGACGAGTACGGCCGGCTCGGGCATCGGTTCGAGCAGCTCGGCGGCTGGTCATTGGAGGCGGAGGCGCGCCGGATCCTGGGTGGGCTGGGCTTCGCCGAGAGCGACATGCGGCGCGAGATCGGTGAGCTGTCGGGCGGCTGGATGATGCGCGTGGCGCTCGCCAAGCTGCTGCTCGCCAACCCGGACCTGCTCCTCCTCGACGAGCCGACCAACCACCTCGACCTGGCCAGCGTGGAGTGGCTGCAGGGCTTCCTGGCCGAGTACGCCGGCGCGGTGGTGCTCGTCTCCCACGACCGTGACTTCATCAACGCCGTCTGCAACCGGGTGGCCGAGCTGGGGCGCGGCATGCTCACCGAGTACGTCGGCGACTACGCCGACTTCGTCGACCAGCGCGATGCGCGGATCGAGGCCCTGGAACGGGCGGCGGCGGTGCAGGGACGGCGGATCGCCCAGCTGGAGCGCTTTGTCGAGCGCTTCCGCTACAAGAAGAGCAAGGCTCGCCAGGCGCAGGCCAAGATCAAGCAGCTGGATCGCATCGAGCGCGTGGTGGTGCCCACGACCCGCACCAAGCGCGTGCGCTTCCGTTTCCCCCAGCCGGCGCGCAGCGGCCGGGTGGTGATCACCCTGCGCGAGATCGTCAAGCGATATGGCGCGCACACCGTGTACGACGGCCTGGACCTGGTGCTGGAGCGCGGCCAGAAGGTGGCCCTGATCGGTCCCAACGGCGCCGGCAAGAGCACCTTGCTCAGGATCCTGGCCGGTGAGCTGACGTTCGAGGGAGGCGCCCGCGAACTGGGCCTCAACGTGAAGGTGGCCTACTTTGCGCAGCACCAGATTGACGCGCTGACTCCCGCCAACACGGTCTTCGAGGAGCTGGCCACGGTGAGCGCCCGACTCTCGACCGATGAGATGCGCCGACTGCTGGGCGCCTTCCTGTTCAGCGGCGACGCGATCCACAAGAAGGTCGGGATCCTGTCCGGCGGCGAGCAGACCCGCCTGGCGCTGGCCAAGCTGATGGCCGACCCCGCCAACCTGCTCTGCCTCGACGAGCCGACCAACCACCTCGACATCGCGTCGCGCGACGTGCTGGAGGACGCCCTGAACGCGTTCCCCGGCACCATCGTGCTGATCACCCATGACCGATACCTGATCCGATCGGTGGCGACCGCCATCATCGAGGTCAACGGCGGGACCGCGGTGGTGTATCCGGGTGACTTCGAGGCCTACGCCGCGGCCCGCGGCCTGGACATCGAGGCGCGGGGTGCCACCGAGGGCGTGGCCACCCCGCGTGGCGTGGTGGCGGCCGCACCTCGTCCGCGGGCCTCCGCCTCGGACGCCGCCACCCGGCGTCGAAACGAGGCCGATGCGCGCAACCGTCGCTACCGGCGCACCCGCGAGCTGCGTGCCGGCGTGGCGTCGGCCGAGGCCGGCGTGCGACAGGCGGAGGCTGAGGTGGCCGAGACCAGCGTCCGGCTGGCCGATCCGTCGACCTACGCGGACGCCACCTTCGTCCGCGAGCTGATCGCACGCCACAATGGCGCCCGCGACCGGGTGGAGACGCTCACCGCCGAGTGGGGCCGACTGTCGGCCGAGCTCGAGGCGGCCGAGGTGGACCCGCAGCCGGTCAACCGATGACGGCCACCCGTCGCGCGCCCTCCGGGGAGGCCCTGGGCGCGGCCCTGGTGGTGATCTCCGCGACCTGCTTCGCGACGCTCGGGCCGGTGGCGCGCTTCGCGGAGCAGGCCGGCGTCGACGCGCTGCCGCTGGTCACCTGGCGCGCCGCGGTCGGCGCGGCTGGGCTGACCCTCGCGATCCTCCTCGGTGCCCTGGTCAGCGGCCGCGGCATCCGCCGCTGGGGCCAGATCCCCGGTCGCGACCGCTGGTGGGTGGCGGGCGCGGCCGCGGCCAACGCGATGGTCAACCTGGCCATGTTCATCGCCTTCCTGCGGATCGGGATCGGGCTGGCGCTCCTGATCTTCTACCTGTACCCCGCGTTGCTGGCCGCGATCAGCGTGACCTGGTTCGGCGAGCGGCTCGACCGCACCCGATGGGCGGCGCTGGGGATCGCCATGCTCGGCATGCTGCTGGTCATCGGCGGCGCCGGGATCGCGGGCGAGATGGACGCGCTCGGGATTGGACTGGCGCTCGTCGCCGGCGTGGGGCAGATGGTGTACGCCCTCTCGGCGCGGCACGGCTTCGCCGCGATCCCCGGCCCCGAGGCCGGGGCGCTGACCATGGGCGGCGCGGCGGTCATCTACCTGGGGATCTCCGCCGTGACCGGCGGACTGCCCGCGCTCGCCATGCCGCTGGGCTCGGTCCACGCCGCCTGGCCGGTGCTGGTCGCGGGCGTGATCGGGGCCGGGGTGCCGACGGCGTGCTTCATCGGCGGCATCCGCCTCCTGGGACCGTCACGGGCGGCCATCCTGTCGATGCTCGAGCCGGTGGTCGGCACGGCCCTGGCCGCCATCCTCCTCTCTGAGCAACCCGGTGCGCTCCAGCTCGCCGGCGGAGCGCTGATCATCGGCGCCGGGGTCCTGCTCCAGCGCCGGCCGCGCGTCCCCGTGGCCGAGCACGAGGCCGTGGCCGGGGCATAGGCCGCCGCCTGCATCGGTCTATCCTCGGCCCATGTTCCGCCGGCTCGCCACCACGCTCGTCCGGCTGGTCTGGTTCAGCCTCGTGCTGACCGGGACCACCACGGCCCACCCGCGCCCGCCGGCCGGTGGCCTGCCCGCCGATTTCATGCTGCCCAACCTCCAGATGGCGCCGCTGGAGGAGTGGGTCATCGACGACGTGGATGGGCGGCGTGTGCTGCGCTTCACCACGATCTTCGTCAACGTCGGAGAGGGGCGTTTCGAGCTGCGCGGGTTCCGCGCCGACCCCGATGCCGACGAGATACGGATGAACCAGATCCTGTACCGCTCCGGGGGTGGCGTCGTCCGGCTGCCGGGCGTGACCACCTCGCGCTACGCCGGCGACGGGCACGACCACTGGCACGCCCAGGCGGTGACCGTGTACGAGATGTGGTCCGATGACCATCCGGCCGAGGTGCGACGCGGCGCCAAGATCAACTTCTGCTTCTTCGACAACACGATCGTGCGGCGGGACCTCGCGGGCGATCGGATCCACTTCTACCGGATGGCGTGGTGCGGGACGCCTGAAACCCGTCGCCTACGGGTCGGCCTGTCCCGGGGCTGGGGTGACCGATACGGGTTCGACTTTGCGTACCAGTGGATCGATATCGAGGGCCTGCCCGCGGGCACCTACACCGTGCGCGCCACCGTGGACCTGCAGGACCGGTTCGTCGAGTCCAACGACCTGGACAACTGCGCCTGGGCCCGGATCCGGATCCCGGGGCCGGGCCAGGATCGCCCGGTGGAGCTGCTCGAGAGCGGTGAGGATTGCGGCGTCGCGGCGGCGGTGCCGGTCAGCAGCTTCCCCGGGAGCACCCGCCTGGATCCAGCTGGCCACCTGCGGCTGGGCCCCGGCGCGCACACCGGCTATCTGTTGAACGGGGTGGGGACCGTGCTCACCGAGCGGTCGTACACGCTGCCGGGGGAGATCGAGGTCCCGGTCGACCGGGTGGCGAACCCCATCGGCCAGCCCGGCGACTGGTACTACGTGACCGGCGGCTTCTTCCGCGGCACCTGGATGACCCTGGGACCCGGAGTCAGCCTCTCGCCGTAGCCCGGGGAGCGCTCCCGTTCCCGGCGATGATCTCCGAGAGTTCGCGTACCCTCGTCCGAGATGCCCGATGCCGCACCCATCCGCGATGCAGTGTTGGCCTGGTACGCCGCCGCCCACCGTGACTTCCCGTTCAGGCGGACGAGCGATCCGTACCCGGTGCTGGTGTCGGAGGTGATGCTGCAGCAGACCCAGGCGAGCCGCGTCGCGGAGCGCTTCGGACCCTTCATGGACCGATACCCGACCGCCGATGCCCTGGCTGCCGCCACCGATGCCGACCTGCTGACCGCGTGGTCGGGCCTCGGCTACAACCGCCGCGCGCTGGCCCTGCGTCGGGCAGCGGCCAGCCTCGCCGCCCTGACCGTCGACGAACGAGTGCCGAGCGTCGCGGACCTGGAGCGCCTGCCCGGGGTCGGGCCGTACACCGCCCGCGCGCTGGCCAGCCTGGCGTGGGGCACGCCGGTCGGCGTGGTCGATACCAACGTCCGACGCTGGCTGGTGCGGCGCTTCGGCCTGCCGCGCGACGCGACTCCGGCTGCCCTCCAGGCGGTGGCCGATGCCCTGGCGGCAAGCGGCCGCGCTCCAGGTGAGGTGGCTGCCTGGACCCACGCCAGCATGGAGTTCGGGGCGGCGATCTGCGTCGCCCGGGCACCCCGCTGCCGGGAATGCCCCGTCGCGGAGGGCTGCCCGTCGCGGGATGCCGCTCCGGGCAGGCCAACGCCGCGCCAGCCGCCCTTCCCCGGTTCGACCCGTGCCGCGCGCGGCGCGTTGCTGCGGGGGCTCACCGCGCGCCCGGCGAGGGAGGTCTCGCTCATCGCCGCCCGGCGGTTGACCGGCCTGCCGCCGGACCGATTCGGCGAGGTGCTGCGGGCCATGCGGCGCGACGGGCTGCTGCATCGGGTCGGGCGGCGGGTCCGGCTGGGTGGCGGCTAGAATCGGGCGGTGACCACCCACTCCGCGGGCCTGCGCGTGACCGAGGGCCAGCCCATGCCGTCCGTCGGCCTGCGCGCCACCGATGGGGTGCTGATGAACCTGCGCAGCTTCGTGGGCAAGCGACCCTCGATCGTGGTTGTCGCCGGCGAGGGACCGAGCCGCGACGCGCTCCTGGTCGCGCTGAGCGAGATATGCGTTCGGCTGGACATCGCCGGGGTTGGACTGCTGGTGGTCAGCACCCACTCGGAGCGACGGCAGCGCGAACTCATCGACGAGCTGAAGCTGTGCTTCGCGATGCTCTCCGACGAGCGCCGCTCGGCGGCCGCCACCCTCGGAGTTGCCGACGATCCGGTCGCCTTCGCGGTCTCCGCCGACGGGGTGATCCTGGACATCGTCGAACGGCCGGAGCCACGAGGCTTGCTGGCTCGCCTGCTCGAGTCGATCAACCCGCCGGCCTGATCGGCCCAACCCGTCCCGTGCTCGCCGTCCGGACCCACGCCGCCGGGGAGCCGCTCTCACTCGACGAGCTGCCCATCCCTGAGCCGACCGGCGACGCGGTCCTCGTCCGGGTAGCCGGTTGCGGGGTATGCCACACCGACCTGCACCTGGCCCGCACCGATCGGCTGCGGATGGTCCGCCCGGTGACCCTCGGGCACGAGATCGCGGGCTGGATCCACGAGGTCGGGCCGCGGGCGGCGCCGCTGCTGCGTCGAGCGCGCCTGGCAATCGGCGACGCGGTGCTGGTCCACGGCGGCTGGGGCTGCGGCGCCTGCCGAGAGTGCGCCTCGGGCGTCGAGCAGCGCTGCGAACGCGGCACGTCGCCCGGCTTCCAGCGCGACGGCGGCTACGCCGAGTACGTGCTGGTGCCGCACGCCCGCCACCTGGTCGGCATCGGTGACCTGGACCCGGTCACTGCCGCACCGCTGGCCGATGAGGGGGTCACTCCCTTCCGCGCCGTGCAACGCGCGGTCCCGTGGCTCACCCCCGGTGCGCGTGTGCTCGTCATCGGCTACGGCGGGCTCGGCCAGTTCGCGCTCCAGTTCCTGCGCCACCTGCCGGACCTGACCGTCGCCGTTCGCGACATCGACCCCGACAAGGTGGCGGCCGCAACCGAGCAGGGTGCCCACCTGGCGCTGCTCGGCGGCGATGAGTCCCTTGTCTCGTTGGGCCTGGCCGGCCCCGCCGATGTGGTCTTCGACTTCGTGGGCGACGACGGCTCGATGGCCTACGCCGCCGCCAACGTGGCCCCGGGCGGCCTCGTCTCGCTGGTCGGGGAAGCAGGCGGCAGGCTCTCCTTTGGCTTCGGCGCGCTCCCCGACGAGGCGAGCCTGACCACCACCGCGTGGGGCTCGCTGGCGGACCTGCGCGAGGTGGTGCGTCGCGCGCGGCGTGGCCGCCTGCGCTGGACCGTCGAGCCGATCCCCCTGCGCCAGGCCCAGGCCGCCCATGACCGCCTGGCGGCCGGCGGGGTGACCAGCCGGCTGGTGCTCGTCCCCGGGGACTGACCTAGCCCAGCAGCGCGATCGACTCGTCGATGCGGGCCAGGGTCCGCTCGCGTCCGAGCAGGGCCATCGATCCGAACAGCGGCGGCGACACGGCGCGCCCGGTGACCGCGGCCCGCAGGGGGCGGAACAGGTCGCCGGCTTTCCAGCCCAGCGCCTCGGCCGTCGCTCGCCCGGCTGCCTCGAGCGCATCGGCGCTGAAGTCGGCCGCCGCCAACGCGTCGCGCACCCGGCGCACGGCATCCGCCGTCTCGGACGCGGACCGCCCCTTGGGCGGCAGCGAGGCGGGATCGACCATCGCGGCGACCGCCTCATCGGTCTCGGTCAGGAACGCGGCCAACTCGGTTGCATCGGCCAGCCGAACCAGCCGCTCGTGAATGAGCGGCACCAGGTCCAGAACCGCGGCGTCGGGCAGCGCAGAGGGCAGGAACGGGCGCAGCCGATGAGCCAGCTCGGCATCGGGCAGAGCCCGGATGTAGACCCCGTTGAGGTAGTCGAGCCGGTCCTTGTCGAAGACCGCCCCCGCCTTGTGGACGTGGGTGATGTCAAAGCGCTCCGCCAGTTCGCCGAGGGTGAAGATCTCCTCCTCCGTGCCCGGCGACCAGCCCAGGAAGGCGAGGAAGTTGACCATCGCCTCGGGCAGGTAGCCCTCCTCGCGGTAGGCGGTCATGGCCGTCTGGCTCTTCCGCTTGCTCATCTTGGTGCGGTCCGGGTTGAGGATCAGCGGGATGTGGCCGAAGGTCGGCTCCCGGTAGCCCAGGGCCCGGATCAGGGCGATGTGCTTGGGCGTGTTGGAGAGGTGGTCCTCGCCGCGCACCACGTGGGTGATCTCCATCGCCTGGTCGTCGACCACCACCACGAAGTGGTAGAGCGGCATCCCGTCGGCGCGCACGATCACGAAGTCGCCCAGCAGCGCGTTGTCGAACTCCACCTCACCACGGATCAGGTCGTCGAAACGGACATGCTCGGGCGGGACGGCGAAGCGCAGCGCGGTGCGGCGCCCCTCGGCCGCGAACGTGGCGCGGTCGGCATCGGTCAAACGCAGGCAGCGCCCGTTGTAGCGCGGCGCCTGGTGGGCGGCCTCCTGCTCGCGGCGCACCGCCTCGAGCTCGGTCGGCGTGCACCAGCAGTGGTACGCCTGGCCCGACGCCAGCAACCGATCCGCCTCGGCGGCGTACAGGTCCATCCGGCGGCTCTGCCGGTAGGGCGCGTAGGGCCCGATATCCTCGCCACCCGCCACCTGCGGCCCTTCGTCCCAGCTCAGGCCCAGCCAGTGCAGGTTGTCGATGATGTCGCGCTCCCAGGCATCCGTGCCGCGGGCGACATCCGTGTCCTCCACGCGCAGCACGAACGTACCGCCCACGTGGCGCGCGAACAGGAAGTTGTACAGGCTGGTCCGTGCGGTCCCGATGTGCAGCGGCCCGGTGGGGCTGGGCGCCATCCGAACGCGGATCGGGGATGTCATCGGTCAGCCGATGGTAACAGGGGGGCTGGCTCGCCCCGTGCCGGCTCGCCCCGTGGCCGTTAACCCGTCTCGGCCAGCGGGTTTATTCAGCACAGCACTGGTACGACCGCCGGGCCGCTGTTCGTCGGACCGGACCCCGCCATATCGGTCGTCCGAACACCCCAGTGACTGAGGCGACCGGCGGCAGGGCGGATGCAGCGTCGCGTCGCCGGTGCCCGCTTGCTGGCCGGTCGTACCAGCTCCCTGCTGAATAACGCAATGGGAGCGCGACGCGAGGGGGCCGGGGAGAGCCTAGCGACGCCGGCGAGTCGGGTCGCCCTTGGCCAGGTTGAGCGCCACCGCCTGGCGGACCAGGTCGCGGATCGGCTCCTCGGGGAGTGGGTCTCCGTCGCGCAGGGTCAGGTGGCGCATCCGGTCGCCGTCGCCCAGCAGCAGGGCGAAGTCGTCACGCAGGTCGATCCCGCGCCAGAAGCCCAGGTTGACGTGCGCGGCGTGGGCCTTCATCCAGACCATCGGCCCGTTCGTCTCCCACACCGGCTGGGCCCACTTGACCGATGACGGCGCACCCACCGATGCGTCGTCGATCAACTCCCGGAGCCGGGCCAGGAGCGTGCCGCGCCAATCGGGGAAGCCGGCGATGTAGGCGTCAATGTCGCGATCGGTGCTCATCGGTGAATCACAATACGCGCCATGTTCCTGTCCGGGACCCTGCTCAACGTCGCGACCGTGCTGCTGGGCACGACCATTGGCCTGCTGGCCGGGGCACGGGTGCCGCGCCGGATGCAGGAGAGCCTGACCACCGGGCTGGGCTTCTTCACGCTGGTCATCGGGGTCTCGATGGGCCTGCGGATCCTCACCGATCCGGCCGCCCACCCCGGCGACGAGGTGGCGGTGCTCGGCGCGCTGCTGCTGGGCGTGGCGCTCGGGGAGGTCCTGCACCTCCACGACGGGCTCGAGGCGCTGGGCACCTGGTTCCAGCAGCGCCTGTCGCGCGGCGAGGAGGCCACGCCGGGTGGCCGGCCGTCGCGCATCGCGGAGGGGTTCGTCACCGCCAGCCTGGTCTTCTGCGTCGGGCCGCTCACCATCATCGGCTCGCTCGACAACGGGCTGCGGGGCGACATCACACTGCTGGCCACCAAGTCGCTGCTGGACGGCGTGGCAGCCATCGCCTTCGCCGCCGCGCTCGGGCCGGGGGTCTACCTGTCGGTCCTGACCGTGCTGGTGGTGCAGGGTGGGATCGCCGGGGGCGCATTCCTGCTCACCGATGTAATGGACGCGCCCACCATCCTGGCCATCACCTCGGCCGGCGGCCTGGTGCTGCTGGGCGTGGCGCTGCGACTGCTGGATCTCAAGCCGGTGCGCGTCGCCAACTTCCTCCCCGCCCTGGTCCTGGCGCCGATCTTCATCCACCTCGCCGCCGCGATCCGCGGCTGGCTGGGGTAGACCGGAGCTGGCTGAACGCGGGTCGCACTTCGCCGGCGACCTCGCCCCGGGGGTCGAGGATCCGCGGCGCGGCGTAGTCGGCCAGGCGCGCGAGAGCCTCGGGGTCCAGGACGCCCAGCTGCCGGAGCGCCTCGACGGTGGCGGCGGGTCGAGCGCGGCGAGCGCGGTCCCCATCCTCGATCTTGAGCGCGAATCCCAGCGCTCCCCTGCCGGTGGTTCCGCTGCCTGCCGCTCCGCTGCCTGCGCCGCGTGAGCCTGCCAGCAGCCCAACTCCCTGCACGCCCTCCGCGCCCCACTTGGCGACGAGGCGCCCCGGCGCCGCGCGCATGAGGGAGGTGTCGAACTCGCGCCGCTCGCCGGCGACCATCTCGGGGTGGGCCATCATCGCGTCGCGGATCCGCTCCAGGGCGCCGCGCAGGGCCGCGTCCTCCACCGACGACGGGTCTGCCAGCCGGGCAAAGGCCAGCGCCAGGGCCCGCAGCGGGAGGCCAACTGTGACCGCCCCGCAGCCGTCGGTGCCGGTCGCCATCTCGCTGATCGGGGTGCCGCTCAGCGTGGAGATGGTCTGCACCGCCAGCTGCTGGACCGGGTGGTCGGGCTGCCAGTAGGTCTCGATCGGCCAGCCGGCGGCCTTGGCGTGGAGCGCCATCCCGGCGTGCTTGCCCGAGCAGTTGTGACGGATGGCGGCCGGCGGCTCGCCGTCGCGGGCCAGTCGCTGGGCGGTTTCCACGTCTGACGGAGTCGCGACCCCGCAGGCCAGCACCTCGCGCGTCAGCCCTCCGGCGCGCAGGACCGCCGCCACGGTGCGCACGTGGCGGTCCTCGCCGGAGTGGGAGCCGGCCATCACGGCCAGGGCCTCGGTCGGCCCCGGGAAGTCGTACGCGTCGAATCGGCCCGAGGCGACGAACGGCGCGAGCTGGAACGGCTTGGCCGCGGAGCGGATGAAGATGAACTCGTCGGGGTCGCCGAGCGACGCGATCAGCTTCCCGGACGGCGTCACGACGGCCAGCGACCCGCGGTGGCGCGACTCGACCCGATCGCCGCGGATGACCTCGACCAGCAGCTCCGACATGGCTCGGCGGTCGGCGGTCAGCGGGTTGACGCTCAGCGGGTTGACGCGTCAGCCGGCCAGGTCGCCGGGGTGGCGCCGACCGTTTTGGGGTGGGGCGAGCTTACTGACCGCCGGCGCCGGGACCGGTGGCTGCGCGCTCGGGACCGGCCGGTTCCTTGGGGAAGACGCTGCTCGCCGCGGCCGGAGCCGCCGGCGCAGCGGCCGATGCCGCTGCCGGCTTCGCCGTCGGAGCCGTCGACGTGGATTCCGACGTTGATCCCGCGGCCCGGGATGCCTCGGAGGTCATGATCACGGAGCCCTCCCAGTGGGCCCCCTCCTTGACCACCAGCACCTGGGTCTTGACCTTGCCGCGCACGCGGCCGGTGGATCCGACCTCGAAGCGTCCGCCGCAATCGACCTCGCCCTCGTAGTCGCCGTTGATGATCACGTGCAGCGCCTTGATGAGGGCGCGGACACGCGCCTGCGGCGCAATGATCAGGGTGCCCATGCACTCGATCTCGCCCTGTGCCTCGCCCTCGATCCGCAGATCGCGGTCCGACATGTACTTCCCGTTGAAGCGGGCGTGCGGGTCGATCACGCTCTCATTCCCGGCATCGCGCCGGAGGTCCATGGCTGCGGCTGTCATCGGTGCCTCACCTCTGTAGCTGTCTGGATAGAGGGTGCCGATGACATCCTCTTGCGCGTCCGCATCGGATTTCTGATCGCGCTTCGTACCGAAGACCACGCCTGGCTCCTTCCTGTGCGCTTGGGCGCCAGCACCCGGGCGCACGCAACGGCTCCCCCGAAAGGCCCGTAGCGTACCAGCACTTGGTCCGCAGCAACAGCCTGCAGGTAGAATCGCGACCGATGGATGACGGCTCGCTGGCCCGGCGCTTTCCCAACCTGCACGTCAGTTCCCATCCGCTCGTCGCTCACAAGCTGTCTCTGCTGCGCGACACCGGGACCAATCCCAAGAAGTTTCGGGAGCTGGTACGCGAGTTGACCTGGCTGCTCGGCTACGAGGCGATGGCCGACCTCGAGATCAGCGAGCGGCCCATCGTCACGCCGCTGGAGCCGATGACCGGGGCCAAGGTGGAGCCCCGCATCGGACTGGTGCCGGTCCTGCGCGCCGGGCTGGGGATGGTGGATGCCATGCTCGAGCTGATCCCGTCGGCCGAGGTGTGGCACATCGGCCTGTACCGTGACGAGCGGACCCTCAAGCCGGTCGAGTACTACAACAAGCTGCCCGATGCGGCGACCGTCCAGGTGTGCCTGATCCTGGACCCGATGCTCGCCACCGGCGGCTCGTCCGCCGCCACGGTCGACATCCTCAAGCACTGGGGTGCGGCACGCATCAAGCAGGTCAGCCTGATCTCCGCCCCGGAGGGCGTGGCCACCCTCTCGACCGCCCATCCCGACGTCGACATCCACGTGGCCGCGGTGGACCGCGCGCTGAACGAGCGGGGCTACATCGTGCCCGGGCTGGGGGATGCGGGAGATCGCCAGTTCGGGACCTTCGCCGGGCCGGCCT
>Ga0209341_10002753_pt1 | contig 16632 bp, 14 predicted proteins | sample RifCSP13_2_FD_184020 | JGI IMG/M metagenome (GOLD analysis project Ga0209341, IMG submission 184020) | Soil microbial communities from Rifle, Colorado - Rifle CSP2_sed 13_2 (SPAdes) (version 2) | ecosystem: Environmental > Terrestrial > Deep subsurface > Rock core/Sediment | place: Rifle...
GTCGGCGATGCGCATGATCGGCGCCGTCAGCCCCGTCACCGAGGGGTATCTCCAGGTTCTCGGCATGGACCCGGCGGTGGACGGTCCCGAGATCCGGCGCCGCCTGGGTGTTGTGCCGCAAGATGACACGCTCGACACGGAACTGTCGGTTGCCGAGAACCTGTTCATCTACGGGCGCTATTTCGATCTTCCGCGGCCCGTGATCAGGGAACGGATCACCGAGTTGCTCGACTTTGCGCAGCTCACCGAGCGGCGCGATGACAAGGTAGAGCCTCTGTCGGGCGGGATGAAGCGGCGATTGACGATCGCCCGAGCGCTGATCAATCAACCAGAGTTGCTGATCCTCGACGAACCGACCACCGGCTTGGACCCGCAAGCCCGTCACGTGCTGTGGGATCGCTTGTACCGGCTCAAACAGCAGGGCGTCACTTTGATCATCACCACCCACTACATGGACGAAGCCGAGCAACTGTGTGACCGTCTGGTGATCATGGACAAGGCCAAGATCGTGGCCGAAGGCTCCCCCCGCCAGCTGATCGACGAGTATTCGACCCGGGAGGTGCTGGAGATGCGCTTCCCGGTCGGCGTGCAGGAGACCATCCTCGACCGTCTGGACGGTCTGGCCAAACGGACCGAAGTTCTGCCTGATCGGGTGCTGCTCTACACCGGCAACGGCGAGGACACTGCGGACGAGGTGGCTCATCGGGGTCTGGAGCCGGAGAGTCTGGTGGTGCGCCGGTCGACCCTCGAAGACGTGTTTCTCCGGCTCACCGGCCGGACCCTGGTCGACTGATGACGATCCCGGCCGTTGCCCGTGTCGTCGAGGCGCATGCTCTGGTGTACCGGCGGACCTGGCGGGGGAGCGTGATCTCCACGTTCTTCAGTCCGGTGCTGTACCTGGTTGCCATGGGCATCGGGCTCGGCTCCCTGGTCGATCAAGGATCCGGACAGGCAGGTCTGGGCGGATTGAGTTATCTGGCCTTTCTGGCGCCCGGCTTGCTGGTCGCCGCGGCGATGCAGACCGGCGCCGGCGACGGCTCGTGGCCGGTGATGGCGGGCATCAAGTGGACGAAGACCTACCACGCCACCCTGGCGACGCCGGTGGGCATCCGGGACCTGGTCGTCGGACATCTCGGGTGGGTGGGCCTGCGGCTCACCTTCGTTTCGGTGGTGTTCGTGGCGATCATGGCCGCGTTTGGGGCGGTGGCATCGTGGGCGGCGCTGGCCGCGGTGATCCCGGCGGTGCTGACCGGGCTGGCGTTCGCGGCTGCCACGACCGCCTACGCCGCCTATCTGGATAGCGACACCGGCCTATCGACGCTGTTCCGGTTCGGTATCGTCCCGATGTTCCTCTTCTCGGGGACGTTCTTTCCGATCTCCCAGCTGCCGGATTGGCTGGAACCTCTCGCCAGCATCGTTCCGCTGTGGCACGGCGTCGAACTGGCGCGCAGCTTGGCGCTGGGGATCCCAACCACCTGGTCGCCGCTGGTCCATATCGGATACCTGGTGTTGTGGATCATCGGCGGCACGCTGGTTGCTTTCCGCACCTTCACCCGGAAGCTTCGCCAATGACGTCGGGGACCCTGATCTCGCGGGTTGTGCCGGCTGCGGCGTTGGGTGGGCGACGGGCCCGCCATTTGCTGGAACGGAACTTCCTGGTCTACCGGCGGGCGTGGGTGGTCGTTTTCTCCGGGTTCTTCGAGCCTTTGTTTTACCTCTTCTCGATCGGGATCGGGATCGGCGAGCTGGTCGGTGATGTGACCGGGCCGGACGGCCGCCCGGTCACGTATGCGGTCTATGTTGCCCCGGCTCTGTTGGCCTCGGCGGCGATGAACGGGGCCGTATACGAATCGACGTTCAACATCTTTTTCAAGCTCAAGTACGCCAAGACGTACGACGCCATCCTCGCCACCCCCATGGCGCCGGGTGACATCGCCGTCGGGGAAATCGTCTGGTCGCTGATCCGGGGCGCCCTCTACGCGGCCGGCTTCTTGGTGGTCATGGCGGTGATGGGGCTCATGCCGTCGATGTGGGGGATCCTGGCCTTACCGGCCGCGCTTCTGATCGGCTTCGCCTTTGCAGCGGCGGGCATGGCGGCCACGTCGTTCATGCGAAGCTGGCAGGACTTCGACCTGGTCCAACTGGTCACGTTGCCCCTCTTCCTATTCTCGGCCACGTTCTATCCGCTGGACGTCTACCCGGACTGGCTGCAGTGGGTCGCTCAGACGTCGCCACTCTACCACGGGGTGTCGGTGATCCGGGCGCTGACCCTGGGCGACGTCCACTGGACCATCATCGGCCATATTGCGTTCCTCGTTGCCATGGGTCTCATCGGGCTGGTGATCACCGCCCGGCGACTGGAGAAGCTCCTGCTCGCTTAGAGGGTCCAGGTCGAGCGCGCCGCGCCGGGAGTCGGTGCTGAGACCTACCGCCGGCGATCCAGATCGTCCAGGAATTCAACCAACGCCTCGATCGCCACCGCCTGCTGGTCCGGGCGGCTGATCAACGCGGTGCAGTCTGCCGATCCGGCCTTCGTACGCGGTAATCAGAGATCCAGCAGTTCGGGGATGTGGCCGGTGGCGTGGAGAAACCGGAGCAGACCTTCTGCGGAGATTGCGGTCGTCTTGGTGTTGTCGAGGGGATGGAAGTTGAGCGGTTCGACCTCCATCATCTGACGGTCGAGCGCGACCCGCACAGCCTGGTCGTGGTCGTTGATGACCCCGAACGGGGTCACCGCGCCCGGAATCACTCCCAGGTAACGAAGCAAACGGTCGGCGCTGCCGAAGGAGAGACGGCCGGCGCCGAGACGCTCTCCGAGGTCCTTGAGGTCGATGTCCCGGTCCTCGAGGGTGACCACCAACCACATGCGGCCTTTCTTGTTCCTCAGGAACAGGCTCTTCGAGTGGGCACCGGGCAAGTCGCCCCGAAGGCGGCGTGCTTCGTCGACGGTGAAGACGGCCGGATGCTCGACGGTGCTGGTATCAATGCCCAGTTCGTCGAGGTAACCGATGAGGTCTCCAGCGGTGACGGGTAAGGTTGGTTCGGTCACAGCCGGGACCTTAGCCGGGGTGAACCATCCGGACTCCCTCGCCGGTCCGGGCCGCCGGTCGGCGAGGTAGCGGCCGTGATGGCCGGGGAATGGCCGTCAGGTCGAAGCTTGACCTCGAGGTCACGTTCGAGGAGCACCGGCGGATTTCCCGGCCGACGCCGCTCGCCTTGTGCGTGTACCGCGGCAAGGTGATGCCGCCCTTCATGTCACGGGAGGCCGTGGAGGGCCGCTCCGAGAACTGCCGTCACCCGTGGTGGATCTCGATCGGCTTGATGTCTCCGGCCGGAACGAACCCGAAGACCCACCCGTAGAAGAACAGCTCCGCCTCGGCGGAACGTTCGATGTTCTCGGCCTTGCGGAACCCGTGACCTTCGCCCTCGAAGGCGAGGTAGGCGTAGGGGATGCCCTTGCGGTCCAGAGCCTCGATCATCATTTCTGCCTGACCGGGTGGAACGACCTCATCGTCGAGACCTTGCAGGATCACCATCGGCCTGGACAATTGGTCGGTGTGGTAGACGGGCGAACGTTCCCGGTAGAGTTCGGCGGCGTCGGGATACGGGCCGACCATCGAATCCATGTAGCGGGACTCGAACTTGTGGGTCTCTTCGGCCAGCGCCCCGATGTCCGCCACGCCGAAGTACGACGCACCGGTGGCGAACTCGTCGTGGAAGGTCAGGGCACAGAGGGTGGTGTATCCGCCGGCGCTGCCACCCCGGATGGCCATGCGCTGCCTATCGACCAGGCCCTGGTCGGCAAGGTAGCGGGCGGCGGCGATGCAGTCGTCGGTGTCGATGACGCCCCACTGTCCCCGGAGGGCGTTGCGGTAGACCCGCCCGTACCCGGTGGAGCCCCGGTAGTTGACGTCCACCAGGGCGAAGCCGCGGCTGGTCCAGAACTGGCGACCGAGCGCGAAGGCCGGGCTCGTCGACCCGGTCGGGCCACCGTGGGACCACACGACCAGGGGAGGAAGCTCGCCCTCGGGAGCCAGGAAGTCCCCATTGGTGGGCGGATAGTAGAACGCGTGGGCAACCGCGCCCCCGCTGGTGGGAAAGGTGATTGATTGCGGGCGGCTGATGTAAGTCTCGTCGAGATCAACGGACAGCGAGCTGCGAACGACCTCCTGCTCACCGGAATCGGGGTCGATGCCGACCACTGCCTCAGGCAAGGCGGTGCCGGCCGCCGCGGTCCACACCCGGCCTGAGCCGACGGCCAACGTAGGGGCGATCACGTCACGTTCGATCCGACGGATGTGCATCTCCCCGTGGTCGAGGACACCGAGGCGTGAGATCCCGTCCTGTTCATAGAGCGCCACGACCGCGCTGGAATCGAGGAAGGTGTAGCGCCGGTATCCAAACTGCCACTGCGGGGCACCGAACTCGGTTTCCATCGGATGGAGGGCGGTGACCTCTCTCGATTCCTCGAGCCGGTAGAGGTTCCACCAACCGCTCCGATCGGACACGAAGTGGAGGTTGCCGTCCGGGCTCCACTCGGGCTGGAAGATGGACTCCTCCATCCCGCCCGCCACCCGGGTTGCCTCGCCCAGCGTGCCGTTCGGGGCGAGGCCGGCCACCCACAGCTCGGTTCCGTCCCATGGCATGTTGGGATGGTCCCAGGTCAACCAGGCCAGCCGCGTGCCGTCCGGGGACACCCGCGGCGAGGAGATGAAGTCGTGGCCACCGGCGATCGCCCGCGGTGGGGCCGATCCGTCGATCGGGAAGGTGGCCAACTCGTTGACGGCCTCGGCGTCGGGAAGGTGGCGCTCGCGGACGCAGATCACGAGGTCCCCGTGGAACACGAAGTCCGCATAACGGTCCCCGGCCGGGAGGTCGGGTTCCGGGGTTATCGGGCGAGGTTCGGCCCCATCGAGCCGGTACACACGCTGGTCCTGGAAGCTGGCCGAAACGACGATCCCGTCACGGACTGCATAGGCGCCCCCGCCGTACTCGTGGACCCGCGTGCGGGAATTGAAGCCGGGGGGAGAAACGTCTTCGATCGTGCCGTCGGCCGCCCATCGCACGATCACACTGCGCCCGGCCTCGGTGGGGCGGGATTCCACCCAGTACAGGTCTGGACCATCGGCTGCTACTTCGCCGAGACCAATACCGGCGTGGGTCAACATGGTGGGGGTGATGGGCGAGGCCCAGGAACCATACGGGGCGGTGACGGCCATGGTTGATCCTTTCAATGGCGCTTCCCCGAGGCTAGGCCGTACGTATCCGCGTGAGAAACCGCCCGGGCGAGGAAACTCACGCCAGAATCGGTGTCCCGGTACCCTTTCCGGGTGTGGACGAGAGATACCAGGCTGTTGGTGGTCATGGTCGCCGTGGCGATGGCTGCGTCGGGATGCGCTGCCCTGCAGGCAGATCTGGCAAGAACGGCGACGGTCGGCTCGACCGGGACGCCCACGACTCTGCCGGCCACAACCACGACGGCCCTCGACCGGGATTGCCTACCCCTTCGATCGGTTGCCGAAGCAACGCCGTTCCGGATCGGATCACTCGATCCCTGGGAAGCATCGCTGGCGGTCTCGCAGGCGACGTTCCTGTGCGCCGACGAGGTCGTGGTAACCACCGGGGATGACTTCGGGTTGGTCGCGGTGAGCGCCCAACTGGCGGCCGCTCTGGGTGGTCCGCTGCTCCTGGTCGGGGAAGGGATCCCAGCAGCACTGCAGGCCGAACTCGAGCGCCTGGCTCCCAGGAAAGTGATCCTGGTCGGTCGGGTCGCGCCGGTGGTCGTACCTGATGGAGTGGCGGTTGAGGTCCTGGATGGGTCCCTCGAGGAGCTGGCCGAGGTGGCCTACGACGCTCTGCAAGCCGACGTCTGGGTGGGCCTGGCTTCGGGGGGTGCCCCGGCCGCGGCCCGGATTTTGCAGCCGATCAGCACCGGCCGGAGTGTCTGGGTTCCCGCCTCCGGGCCGGTCGAAGCCTGTGATCGGGACGACCAACAGATCGCGGCCGCCATCGATGGTCGGGCGAGGACCGCCCAGCCGGAAGGAGACCTCTGGCTGGTCGACGCCTGCTCACCCGAGCTGGCCATGGTCGCCGCGGTGGCGGCACGCTCCGCCGGCGGCACGGTACTTCTGGTCGATGGACGCGATCTGCGCACGAGCCGGGGCCTCGTCGATGCGCTGCCCGGCTCCGCCCCTCCCGGGCGGGTCGTGCTGCTGGGCGAGATCACTTCCGACGCCGGCTGGCAGGTCGCCGCCCTTCTTTCGGATCGCCGGCTTCCCGGCGGGGGCTTGCTGCTGTTTCCCGGCAGGCGCATTGTTGCGCTATACGGCAATCCGACCACCCCGGCCCTCGGGGTGATGGGGGAGCAGGGACCCGACCAGGCGGTTGAACGGGCCCGGGATGTGGCGGCTCCGTACGGTGAGGACGGCACTGAGGTCCTACCCGCCTTCGAGATCATCGCCACGGTTGCCTCGGCGGCCGCCACCGACGACGGCAACTACTCGTGGGAGATGAGCGTCGACGAGTTGCGCCCCTGGGTGGAGGTGGCAGGCCGGGAGGATATGTATGTGACGCTGGACCTGCAGCCCGGCCGGACCGACTTCCTCACCCAGGCCAAACGCTACGAGGAGCTGTTGCTCCTGCCGCATGTCGGGTTGGCCCTCGACCCCGAATGGCGCCTGCAACCCGACCAGGTCCACCTTCGACAGATCGGGACGGTCGACGCTGCCGAAATCAATCTGGTAGTCGACTGGCTGGCGGGTCTGGTGCGGGAGCATCACCTGCCGCAGAAGTTGTTGGTTCTTCACCAGTTCAAGTTCTCGATGATTACCAACCGGGAGTTGATCGAAACACCTCCCGAGCTTGCGGTGCTGGTCCACGCCGATGGCCAGGGTCCCATTCATACCAAGTATGAGACCTACGGCGCGCTGACCGGGGCGGCCGATGCCGGCCGATGGTGGTGGGGGTGGAAAAACTTCTATGACGAGGACTCGCCGACTCCAACCCCCACCCAGGTGCTGGAACTGGATCCTCTGCCGGTCTACGTCAGCTATCAATAGTCCGCAGGTTGCTCTTGGAGGTTCGGGGTCAACGGCTACGCCGATGGCGGGCACCATGCGAAGTCGGGCTCTGCGCCTGGCATCATGGTTGCCATGGCAAAGGGAACGCGGGCCATCGATGAGCTTCGCCGGTTGGGGATCGACTTCGTCGTGCACGAGTAAGAGGTGGGCGAGTTTGATTCCTCCTACGGTGAGGCGGTAGCGGTCGGTCTCAAGGTCGCCCCGGAACGTCTGTTCAAGACCCTGGTGGCGCAGGTGGACGGACGGCCGGTGGTCGGCATCGTCCCGGTATCCGGTCGGTTGTCGCTCAAGAACCTGGCCCGGGCGGCAGGGGGTAAACGAGCGGTCATGGCCGAGGCGGCCGACGCCCAGCGGCTCACCGGGTACATGGTGGGCGGCATTAGTCCGATCGGTCAGACGAGGCGCCTGCCGATGGTGGTCGATGCCGGCGTCCGCCATCACGCCACAGTGTTTGTGAGCGCCGGTCAACGTGGCCTGCAACTCGAGATAGCGCCCGACGATTTGATCATGGTGACGGAGGCCACCGTCGCCGATATCGGCGGCTGACCTCGAGCGGGCTCACCCGGCGAGGACTATGAGACAATCACTGCTTCATGTTTGCCCCTACCCGCCTTGCCTATGCCCTGCGGCCCAACGCCCCGATCGGGATCCTGGCCGCCGCCGCCGCCGTGGCTTTGTTGTTCGGGGCGACCCCGTTCCTGATTCCTGAAGTATCCGACCACTACGGGGTGAGCCACGGTATGGCGGCGGGCATCTCGGTCGCTCAGGTGAGCGCGTTTGCCGTCACCAATCTCGTGTTACCTCGCTGGCTGGCTCCGACCGGAAACCTGCTGCGGTGGTCGGCCTTCGTTCTGGTGGTCGCCAACGTATTGAGTGCGCTCCCCGATCAGTTCTGGCTGTTGATTGCCCTGCGCGTCCTGGCCGGATTTGCCGCCGGGGCCCTCATCTGGGTGTCGTGGGCCGATGCCATGCGAAATCCTCGATCTCTGGCCGGTGTGGCGTCGGCCGGTCCGGTGACCGCTCTGGTGAGCGCTCCGTTGCTCTCCGCCCTGGCCGGGATGGGCGACCAGGCTGTATATCTGGCGTTGGGTGCGGCGGCGTTGCCGGCCCTGTTCCTCCGGGTCGACACCGGGGTGACGGAGAAGGCGTCGGGCTCGGTGAGCCGTTCCCGGTCCAACCGGGTGCTGCTGGTGGCGTTGCTCCTCCTGGCGTTCTTCGGATCCAGCGTCTTCGTGTTCGTGGCGGTGTCCGCCCGACAGGCACTGGGGTTGAGCCCGTTCGCCGCCTCATTCGCATATAGCCTCAACGCCGCCTTCGGCTTGCTCGGCGCCAGACTCTCGTCCCGGCACCGCCGGCCCGGTTGGTGGCTGCTGAGCGTGGGTCCCTCTGTATACCTGGCCGCGGTCGGCGGGCAGGTGTGGCTGGTGTTCCTCGGGATGGCGTGGTGGGGTTTTGCCTTCTGGATGGGCGTTCCGGGAGTGCTCCAGATGCTGGCGGCCCGGTCGCTGGAACCCGAGGAACGGGCCGGTGACGCCCAGGCCTTGATGGCGTTCGGCCGGGCAGCCGGGCCGGTGCTGGGAGGAGGGCTGACCGACGCCGGCTCCTTCACGACGCTGGCGGTCCTGGCCGCCGCCGGCGCCTCAGTGGTCGGCGTCATGGTGATCGGCGTACAGGAAGGACGGGACCGGCTACCTCCCACCGACCCGCGCGTCATAGATCACACCGGTGCTTGAGCCGCCCTCGGGTACATTGCGCCGCGGTCGTGATCTCGCTCATCGTTATCGGGCGGAGGCCACCATGTGGTTTCCCAACCAAGGCCGTTACGGTACGACCGGCAATGACGCAGTTCAGGACCATCGTCGATGATTACCGGAGCCGGGTGGTGGCATCGACCACCGGGTTGTTCGCGCACGCTCCGTACCCGCTGGAAAACACCCTCTCGTATCGGGGCGATCCCGGTCTGTTCGGTCCGGACTCCGCCACCTGGCCGGTGATCGGCGACCCCTCCGCATTCGTTGGGGGAATCAGGGCTCTGCTGATCCAGGCCGCCCATCCCGAGGTGGTGGCCGGCGTGGCGAATCACTCCACCTACCGGACCGACCCGCTCGGGCGGCTGTCGCGAACCTCGGCCTATGTGACCGCCACCAGCTTCGGAGCCCGACCCGAGGTGGAGAAGGCGGTGCAGATCGTCCGCGGCGCCCATGCTCAGGTGCGGGGACGCTCGCACCGCCACCGGCCGTACACGGCCGGCAATCCCAAACTCGCCGCCTGGGTGCACAATGCCCTCACCGATTCTTTCCTGGTTGCATTCCAGGAGTTCGGTCCGCGCCGCTTGAGCGATGAAGGTGCCGATCGGTTCGTATCCGAACAGATCAGCATCGGTCGTCTGCTCGACGCCGATCCGCTCCCGGACACCGCCGCCGGATTGAGCAACTGGCTGACCGGCCATCCCGACATCGGCTATTCGCCGGGTTTGTCCGAGACCGTGACCTTCCTTCGCTCACCGCCTTTGCCGCCACCGGTGCGGATCGGATACCGGCTCTTGTTCGCGGCCGCCGTCGCAACGGTTCCAGCCCCATTGCGGAAGGTCCTCGGCGTTCGCAAACGCCCCGGGGCGTTGTTGACCGGAAAGATCATGATCCGGTTTCTGCGATGGGCGCTGGGCTCGTCGCCGTCCTGGCAGGTCGCCCTGGTGAGGGTCGGGGGGGCGGTGCCCGAAGGGATGTTCCGTCGGCCCCTCCCCGCTCGAGGAGATCCTTGACGACGGCCCGTTCCCACCCTCGATGCGGTGGGGGCAGGCGCGCATTCTCTTGCCAAGGTAGTCGGGCAGTGAGCGAACGAGATCGTCTGCCCCCTCCACCTGAACAAGTTGCGCCAACCGGGCCGTTATGGTCTTGCTCATGAATTGGCGAAATTCAGCCGCAGGCTTCTTGCTGATGGGGGGACCTCTCCTCCTGGCGGCCTGCGCCGCCTCGGCAACCGTCCCTATCACGAGGGTACCGGCTGCCGTGGCCGGCACCGAGACCTCGACGACCAGCCCGCCGTCCTCGACCACCCAAACGTCGGTCACCACCACGATCGCCACCGCACCTCCTTCACCATATGCGCGCCCCGATTGGTTGGGCACCCGTCTCCTGCCGCTCCGGCCGGACGAATTCGGGGAGGTGCAGCCGACGCCCCCCGAGCTGATCGATCGGGCCTTCGAGACCCCCGATGTGCTTCCGCCACCCACCGGGGACGAATTCGAGTGGACCATCCAGCCGGTGCCGATCGACGTGCTGCTGCGCTCAACCTGGACCCCGGAATGCCCGGTGACCGCGGAGGAGCTGTCGTACGTCACCGTTTCCCACTGGGGGTTTGATCAGAAGTTCCACACCGGCGAAATATTGGTCAACGCAGCCGTGGCGGAGGACATCGTCGGGGTGTTTGGCCGTCTGCATGAGATCCGTTTCCCGATCGAGGAGATGCGAGTTATCCGGCTCGAAGAGATCGACGCCCACCCCACCGGCGACTGGAACGACACCACCTCGTTCGTGTGCCGGCCGGCGGTGGGATCCGGGAGCTGGTCACAGCACGCCTACGGGACCGCGGTCGACATCAACCCGTTCCACAACCCGTACGTCAAGGGAGATCTCGTGCTGCCTGAGCTGGCTTCCGTCTACCTGGACCGCGCCGATCAGCGATCCGGGATGATCACCTCCGGCGACGGGGTCGTGCAGGCGTTCGCCGACATCGGCTGGGGATGGGGCGGATACTGGAACAGCCTGAAGGATTGGATGCACTTCTCCCTCAGCGGGGGTTGACCACGACCGGTAGGAACCAAAGGGCCGGCAAGAGCGTTTTCGCGGCCATGAGACGCGTCTTGCTCCTGGCGGGCGTGGCACTCGCTGCCACAGCCTGCGCCGGATCCGAGACGGCGCCCTCCTCCACCACCACGGCACCCTCCAGCACTACCACCAGCTCGACCGCCCCGACGACCACCACCCCGGTCGCCGACCCATCGACTTCCACCACGGCCGTCGGTGCCACATCGACCGAAGCATGGGGTACCTGGACGCTGATCCTCGACTCGATCCGAACCAGCGCTCCAGGAGCTGAAGAACAGGCGCAGGAAATCGCCGGCGGCCTCGAAGGGGCGGCCGTCCTGCATTCGAACGACTTCCCCTCACTTAACCCGGGTTACTGGGTGGTGTATTGGGGTGCCTTCCAGTCCGGCACCGAGGCGAGCAACTGGTGCGCCGACCAGCCGGATCGATTTAGCTGCTACCCGCGGTACCTCGGGCCCGATATTTCCCCACTGGCCGCCGACGACCATGCCTTGCTGATCGACGGGCAGGCGCTGGTCGTCGTGGATGTCGCGACCGGGGAGCGTCTCAAAGTATTCGATCCCTACTTCAACGGCGACGGGATGGGAGTCGGGCGCATGGCTCTCACTCCCGACGCCTCGGCTCTCTACTACGGTGTCGGTTTTGAGGACGGCTGGTATGCATGCGACAGCTCGCGAGGTCAGGTGTGGAGGCTGGATCTGGCCTTCGGGACCGTCACCATCGTGGCGTCCGGACACACGCCGGCGGTCTCGCCGGACGGGCGATGGATGACCGTGCTGCTGTCGGAGCAGTGCTTGCCCGACCCCGAGGCACCCGACCTCTGGGTGCTGACCCCCACCGACACCGTTGTGCTCTACAACCTGACGACCGGACTGCCCGTTGAGGCCGGCCGGTGGTCGGTCGGGTTGCCACCTACCTCGTATGAGGATCCCCACATGGTCGTGTGGGTCGATTGGCGGGCCGATTCGCAAGGGTTGTTGATGGTGAACAACGCCGGGAACGTTTTCGAGGTGTCGCTCGGTGGCCGGGCAATTCTCGATGCCGGCCCGCCGGTAGTCGAGGGTGTCAACGGCTATCCGCTGGCGCTGGTCGGTGACACGCTGTACATCTCCCGGGACGAAACGCCCGATGAGTGGGGCGGATTCGACCTCATAGCCGTCGACCTCGCCACCGGCGCCGAAGGAGAGGTGATTACCCGGACGGTAGGGTGGGCCCAGGCGGCGGCCGACACCACCAGAACCAGGCTGATCTGGGGCTCGGACACCCGGGCCGGGACCGCCGGCAGCGACTTTGCCGTGGAGGACTATGTGGGCGGGTTGGCCTGGTAACAGACGGCGATCTGTAACGTTTCTGTTACCTCCCGGTGATACAGGTGAGAACCGGCTGTGTCACGCTGACGGTGCAACCGACAGTCGGGGACCCGCCGTGAAGCGACATGCGATGATCGTGACCGTACTGGCCGCACTGGTGACCGCCTGTGGTCCGGGCGGCGCAACCGACGCCGGTCCGGTAACCACCCGGGAGGCTCCCGGCACGGACCCGGCAACCACCTCGTCGACGGCGGCGCCCGCCGCCCCCGGCACCGCCGCCTCGACCACCTCGACCACCCTATCCACCCCCTCCACCGACCAGCGATTCGTCGACATCTACCTGATCAAGGATGCTTCGTATGCGGTGGCGGTCACCCGGGCCGTGCCGGCCACACCGGGCGTGGCCGGCAACGCCATCCGGGCGTTGATTGCCGGACCGACCGAGCCCGAGCTCGACGAAGGCTTGTCCAGTGCCATTCCTGCCGACACGCTGTTGCTCGGCATCGTCATCGATGATGGGCTGGCCACCATCGATCTGGGCCGGGAATTCGAGTCTGGGGGCGGCTCGTTTGCCATGCTGGGCAGGCTCGCTCAGGTTGTCTACACGCTCACCCAGTTCCAGACCGTCGATGCCGTGCAATTCCGGCTCGACGGGGAACCGATCACCGTTTTCTCCGGTGAGGGGATCCTCCTCGAAAAGCCCGTGACTCGGGGTGACTACGCCTCGATCCTGCCGTTGGTGCCCATCACCACCGGCACCGCACCACGGTGGTTTCAGGCCGACCTGCCGTCGCTGGCCGGAGTGCCGGCCACCCGACAGGGCCGGGTAGTGCTCGTCGAGGAAGACGACAACCTCAACGTGCGGTCCGGGCCTGGTGTCGACCATCCGGTCTTCGGGATGCTGGCGCCGGGAACGGTGGTTCGCACCACCGGCAACGTAACGATGGTGGGCAGTGGACCGTGGGTGGAGGTCTCTACGCCGGACGGATTCGGCTGGGTCAACGAGCGGTACCTCGCCTCGGTCGTCGATGGGGCCGTATTCGCCGCCGACCGCCGGGTTGGTGAAGTGCTCGATGACATGACGGCCACCATGGCCTCCCTCGGTGACCTCTCTGCGGTGGTTTCGTGGCGAGGGCTGTACGTGTCACACCACGACGCTCCCGTCCTATTTGGGGACCTCCAGGATCTGCTCATCGATCCGACCACCTATAAGTGGCCTTCCAAGGCTTTTGACGTAAACGACCCGGCTTTCGCGGCCGAAGCACCGAGCCGGACCTTCGCCGCCGAGATCGCCGCCGGCTTCGTTTCCGCCTACGACGACCGCGACGTGATGCTCACCTTCAACGAACCGATTGTCGCGGGCAACGGTCGTCTGCCGGCCTACGCCATTCCCTTCGAGCTAGCCGGGTTCAACTACGTCGGTGTGTACGACCCGGGTGACAACCCCGACTACGGCGGATTGGATTGGACCATCTGGTATGTGTCCTTCGACTACGAGGACGGACAACCGGTGGTGGTTGGCTTGACCCTGGATCAGTGGTCGCCCTGATCTCAGGCGGTGGCGCGCCAAAGCTGGACACCTATCCTCCCTCCTGGCCACCTCCCGCGCTTGGCAGCGGGGGAGGAAACGGAGGATGAGTTTCGGCCCCAAACCGTGCCGGATCACCTGGCAGGGGGAAGACTTCTAGCGGGCGCCGATGTAGTCCTCCAGATACCCGATCTGGAAGGCCTGTTCCTTGGTCTTGTGTTTGACCAGGTCGCCGATCGAGACGACCCCGACGACCCTTTCCTCGTCGACAACGGGTAGGTGGCGGATGTGCCGGTCCGTCATCATGGCCAGCGCCTCGTCGATCTCGGCTCCGGCTTCGACCACAACCACCGGGCTGGTCATCACCTCTTGCACGGCCGTGGTCTTTGAGGTGCGACCCTGCAGAGCGATCTTCCGGAGATAATCCCGTTCGGTGAAGATGCCGGCGATGTCGTCGTCCTCCATCACGAGCAGCGAGCCACAGTTGTGCTCCACCATCTGCGCGATGGCGTCGTACACCGTGGCCTGCGGGTGGACTCCGATGACCTTGTTTCCTTTCTCCTTGAGAACCTCGGATACCATTGCCATACGCGATCTCCTTCAGCGGTGAATATCGAGCGTACCGAAACGAAACGGCCGCGTCACGGAATCCTTGGTAGCTGCTGCGACTCTGAGTAGGGTCGATATCGTGCATGTTCGACCATCGAGGAGTACCCGTGCCGTTCGAGCTGACCCAACACGATGATGTCTACGTGCTGACGATGGACGCCGCGGACAACCGCTTCAACCGGATCTCGTTGGACAGGATCAACGAACTCTTGGACCAGGTAGCCACCGTCAGTGGCCCGGCGGCGCTGGTAACCACCGGCACTGACAAGTTCTACTCGAACGGTCTCGATCTCGAAGGGGTCATGTCGGGTGAGACCGACATGAGTCTCATAGAGCTGGCCACGGAAACCCAACGGCTCTTCGCCCGCACCCTGACCTTTCCACGCCCGACGGTGGCAGCCATCAACGGGCACTGCTTCGCGGCCGGGGCAATGTGGTCGCTGGCCCACGACTTCCGGGTGATGCGGGCCGATCGAGGGTTCTGGAGCCTGCCCGAGATCGACATCAGGATCCCGTTCTCCGGCGGGATGGCTGCGCTCATCCAGGCGCGGCTGGATCCCCAGACGGCCCACCTGGCAATGACCACCGCCCACCGGTTCGGCGGCGAGGCGGCTCACCGGGCCGGGATCGTCGACCATGCTGTGCCTGAGGATGCGGTCTTGTCGCGGGCGATCGAGATCGCCGCCTCCCTCGCCGCCAACGACCCTGAAACGCTCACAGCCATCAAGCGCACCATGTACGGGCCGGTGATCGAGGCGCTGGCCGAAATCTGGTTTTTGGCGCCTATCTTGCCGGAATAGTGAGCAACTTCGGCGCAAGAAGACATTCATCCGGACTCGTGCACGAACACGAACCCACCCGAATAGGGGCGATCGTTCAGCCTGACCCTTTCGACCCCCGAGTCGGGGAAGCACCATTCCGCTGGTTGGCCGGCGGCGAGCGTCCCGAACTCAGACGTGAAGGATTCGGTGGATTCGCTGACCACCAAGATGCATCCTCCCGGTTCCACTCGTAACCATTCCGGCATGAATCGTTCCACCGGCACAACCGCCACCGGTTGGCCCGCCGCGGCGGCCAGCTCCTGGGCCCGGTCGAGGGTGACCGGGTCGGACCAGGGCCGGTGCCAGAGCGTCAAGCCGATGACGGAGATTCCCAGTACGAGCAGCGCCGGACGGACCAGGTTGTGTTTCAGGAATCGGTCGGTTCGGTCGAACCGGGCCACCATGAAACCAAGTGGGAGTCCGTAGGCGATGTGGGCTGCCAGGGCGATCCCGATCGACAGCCACTTGCCGGTCAGGCCGTAGATGGCGGTGAAGGGGCTGAGGAAGGCCACCGCTTCGAGGAACATACCCCACAGCACTCCGAATCCCCAGCGGCGACCGGCCATGACCACCGCGTAGGCGATTCCGAACGCCACGCCGTTGGAGAGGTGAAAGAGCCAGCCGAGCAGGTCGGTCCATGGCGACGACATGCCACCGCCGTCGATCAGCAGGCCGTAACTGTAGATCGGCGCAAAGATTCGCCATTCTGGTGGTGGTGATGGTCTTTCGTGACCTGTTCGACGCCCCGGCCGTCCTGGCCGACGACGGCGGGTGGCAGGAGTGCGGGACGGACTGTTCAATCATCGATTGGGTTCAATCGCCGGGCGCCACCGACGTCATCATCGACAGCTCCCGCGGCGGCGCCGCGTCCGGGGTGGGCGCCGCTCTGGGCACCGGTCTCGGCGGCGCCGTGGCGGGCGGCGCCCCACCGGCCGGTCCGGGCGGGGAGACCACGGCCGGACCCGATGGGGTGCCTCCGCCCGAGCCCGTAACCGGCGCAATGCCCGGTTCGGACCGGGATGGTGCGGTGTCGCCCGATGGCGAGTTTCCGCCCCCGCCCGACGCAGAGCTGTTCCCGCCCAGGCCCGGGGAAAGTGCAGAGCCGGGATATCCGGTTTCGCCCGGTGATGAGTTTCCGCCCCCGCCCGAGACGGCGCGGTTCCCATCCGGGGAAGGCGAAGCACCGGAGTATGGTGGCGAACCCGACCAAGAGCCGCCACTCGATGCGGAGGGGGAGGCCGGGCTGGAAGAGGGCGATGTCACCGACGAGGACGGCCTGGGCGAAAAACCTCCCCGCTACCGGGACAGGCCGATCGATACCGCCACCACGGCGGCGCCCGGCCTCGAAGACGACCGGGTCATCGATCCCGACCGGGTCGAGATCGGTCCCGACGGCCGGCCCCTCGTCGATCCGGAAACGGGTCGGCCGCTGCCGGTCGATGCCGACGGCAACGTCAA
>Ga0209341_10002754_pt1 | contig 16617 bp, 14 predicted proteins | sample RifCSP13_2_FD_184020 | JGI IMG/M metagenome (GOLD analysis project Ga0209341, IMG submission 184020) | Soil microbial communities from Rifle, Colorado - Rifle CSP2_sed 13_2 (SPAdes) (version 2) | ecosystem: Environmental > Terrestrial > Deep subsurface > Rock core/Sediment | place: Rifle...
GACCGAAGCGCGGATCGAGTCGGTGCTTGCCGACGTCGGGTTGGTCGAAGTGGCCGATCGGCTCGCCGGCGTCTATTCGCGAGGCATGCGACAGCGGCTCGGCATTGCCGACGCCCTCCTCAAGAAACCCGGCATCCTCATCCTCGACGAGCCCACAGCCTCGATCGACCCCGAAGGCGTCGCGGAGATCCTCACCCTGATCAGACGGCTGGCCGACGACCAAGGCGTGACCATCCTTCTCTCCAGCCATCTTCTCCACCAGGTCCAGGCCATCTGCGACCGGGTGGCGATCTTTGTCGCCGGCAACGTGGTCGCCCAGGGACGCACCCACGAGTTGGCCGCGGCCGGAAAAGGACCCGAACACGGTGGTCTCGGTCAACCCCTCGAGAAGTCAGCCGCGAGTGTGGTCGGTGGCCGTCGAGCGGGGGAGGGCGAGCGAGGTGGTGGCCAAACTCGTGACCGCCGGCTTGCCGGTATGGATGGTGAAGCGGACCTCTGATGAGCTCGACGAGGTCTACCGTCAGTACTTCCACGAAACAGAGGCGAAGGTGTCATGAGCGGTGACATGCCATCCAAGGGCAACACCGTGCCATCCACAAGGAGCCGCGGGCGGGCCGGTTGGCAGGTGGTGGCTAGCAAGGAGTTCGCCGACCATCTCCTCTCGGCTCGCTTCACTGCCCTGATCGCCATTCTGGGGCTGGCCGCCGCCGGAGCGGTGTTCGCCGCCTCCGGTGCCATCCGCAGCGTGGCCCCGGTAGCCACCGGCATCAGCGCCCTTTTCCTGAAGCTCTACACGGTGGCGGAAGACCCGATACCGTTTGCCTTGCTCACGTTCATCGGTTTCCTTGGCCCCCTCCTCGGGATCATGTTCGGTTTCGATGCCGTCAACGGCGAGCGTTCACAGGGGACCCTGCCGCGCCTGTTGGCCCAGCCCATTCATCGCGACGAGGTGATCAACGGGAAGTTCGTGGGCGGCCTGTCGGTGATCTCCATCATGCTCTTCGCCCTCACCGTGCTCGTAGCCGGCATCGGCATGTTCCGACTGGGCCTGGTGCCTCAGCCTACCGAGATAGCCCGTTTGCTCGTGTGGGTCGTCGTGTCGATCGTCTATGTCGGCTTCTGGCTGGCCCTCGCCACCCTCATCTCGGTCATCGTGCGGAGGGCGGCGACCTCGGCGATCGTCACCGTGGCCATCTGGCTCGGCCTGGCATTGTTCGGCAGCTTCGTTTTTCGGGCGATCGCCTCCTTCATTTCCGGCACCCCCAATACAGGCGCCGAAGAACTGGCCGCCGCCAAGCTGGAGCTCTTCCTGACCCAACTCTCTCCTATCACCCTCTACGAGCAAGCGTCCACCGCCCTTCTCGATCCCGAGGTGCGCAGTGTCGGTGTGCTGACCTTCGAACAAATCGATCGGGCCATCGTTTCCAATCTCACCCTGTCGCAGAGCATGTTGATCGTCTGGCCGCATGTCGTGGCCTTGGTGGCCTTCACCGTGATTTGTTTTGCCGCCGCCTACATCAGCTTCATGCGCCAAGAGGTCCGCGCCTAACCCCCACACTGCGTGGTCAACCGCCACCCAAATTGCAACCGGCGGTCGTACGCGCCGACAGGTGGCGCGGATTGTCGGATCTTCGAGACCAGGGCACGGGGATTGTCGGCAGTTCGCAAACTGGGGTTCAGACCAGACGTCCGCCACGGGTCTCCAGGATCAAGGTCACGGGTCCGTCGTTGACGAGGCTCACCGCCATCTTCGCCCCGAAACGGCCTGTGGCAACCGACAGCCCGGTTTGGCCGATCAACCGTGCCACCTCCTCCACCAATGGGGCGGCGAGCCCGGCAGGGGCGGCATCTGTGAAGGAGGGTCGTCGACCTCGCCTAGCGTCGCCGTAGAGAGTGAATTGGCTGATCACCAACACGGCGCCTTCTACCTCTCCGATGGCGCGGTTCATCTTTCCCTCCGGGTCGGTGAAGACGCGCAGGGTCACCAACTTGTCAGCGAGCACCGCGGCATCGGCCGGGGTATCGGAAGAGCTGACCCCCACCAACACCACGAGACCGGGTCCGATCTCCCCGACGACGTCCCCGTCGACGAAGACTGACGCCGTCGAGACCCTCTGCACAACCGCCCGCACCAGGCCATGAAAGCAGCCGCCGCCTCCGCCCTTATCATCGCGGTCGTGAAGCCCAACAACCCACTACCGGTGGAGCCGGAATGGCCGACATCCCCTCCCGGGCGGCCCACGGTCATGCTGATCGACGCAAGCTCTCGCCTGGAGGCCACGCTCATGGAGGCGTGGATCGAACGCCACCGTCCGGAGGGTCCCCCCCCGACCATCATCCACCTCGCCTCTTCCCGACGGCGCCGCCCGGCCACGCGCATCGCCCCCCACCTCGACCGTCACCTCTCCGACCCGGCCGATCCATATTTCGTCCCACTCCGGGTGGCCTGGTTCCCCCACGAGCGCTACGGACGACGGTCGGTGAGTTGGGCCGACCTCTGGAAGCTCGGAGACCCACGGGACCCCAACGCCCTCCGCCAGCGGGTGATACTTTCCCGGTGGCCGCATCGGTGCCGGGTCATCGTCGGTGAGGGAGCATCGGCTTCGACACTTCGAGCGGATCACATCTCGTCGGTCGAAGTGCAACCACTCGTCAACTTCGTCACCCGCCGTGCCTGGTTGGCGTTGGAACGTGGCGAGCGCCAACAGCGCGGCAATCGGTACAAGGTTCCGAAGTTCGTCCACGAGGAGATCACGGCTGCGGTCAGTTTCAACACCGAATCGATAACGGCCGGCGCACTACGTGGGCTGTCGCCGGACCATGCGGTCAAACGAGCGCGCCACTACCTCAAGGAAATCGCCGCATCGCACAGCCCTTTCGTGATCGACCTCATCGCCAACGCCATCCATTGGCTCTACACCCAGGGATACGGGGCGATCCTCTACGACCGCGACCGTGTTGCCGAGATCGCAAGTCTCGGTAGCACCCATTCGCTGGCGTTCCTCCCTTCGCACCGGTCCAATCTCGACCGGCTCTCCCTCCAGTTCCTATTGTGGGAAAACGACCTACCGCCCAACCACACCGCCGGCGGCATCAACATGAACTTCTTCCCGGTGGGACCGCTGATCAGGCGAACGGGAGTCTTCTTCATTCGTCGTTCCTTCAAGGACAATCCCCTCTACAAGTTCGTCCTTCAGACCTACCTCGACTACCTGATCGGCAACCGGTTCCCCCTCGAGTGGTACATGGAAGGTGGGCGTTCCCGATCGGGCAAACTTCTCCCTCCTCGCTTCGGAATGCTTTCCTACGCCGTCGACGCCGTCCACCGTGGCAAGGCCGACGACCTGTACCTGGTTCCGATATCGATCGTCTACGACCATATCCAGGACGTGGATGCTTATGCCACCGAGGCGCGGGGCGGCACCAAGGAGAAAGAGAGCCTCGGGTGGGTGCTGTCCGCCATCCGAGCTCTGCGGCGCCGGTACGGAAACATCCACGTCCGTTTCGGTGAGCCCATTTCGGTTCGCAAGTTCCTACCCGACGGCGAGCTCGCCGAAGGGTCGGTCGACATTGCCAAGCTGGCCTTCGAGGTGATGTTCCGGGTTGGGCAGGTGACCCCCATAACTCCAACCGCGTTGGTAGCCATCACCCTTCTCGCTGCCAAGGGCAACGCCAGGACCATCACCGAGTTGGCAAGCCTGGCGGAGCAGCTCGATCGATACGTGACCGTCCGCCAGCTACCCATCACCGAACCGCTTCGCCTGGAAAACCCGGCAGAGCTGGGACGGGTTCTCAACCAGTTGGTCCAGCATGGAAACGCCTCCACGTTTGACGGGCCGGACGGCAGGGTCTACTGGCTCAACGCCGACCAATGGCCGAAGGTCGCCTATTACCGAAACGTGATCGTTCACTTCTTCCTGCCGAGAGCAGTCGCCGAGCTGGCTCTCCTCGCCGTCGGCGAACGCGGCGACCCCGCCGCCGATTTCTGGGAGGAGGTCGCACGCCTTCGGGATCTGCTCAAGTTCGAGTTCTTCTTCCCGGATAAGGATCAGTTCCGAGTGGCGATCTCATCGGACCTCGGAGCCGACATGCCGGAATGGGAGGCCAAACTGGCGGCGGGCGAAACTGGCAAGGTTTTCGAGAGACTGTCACTGCTGGCATCCGATTGGTCTCTGCTCCCGTTCTTCGACGCTTATCAGATCGTGGCCGATCAGCTTGCCGACACCGTGGGCCCTTTCGAAGAGAAGGCTTTTGTCCCCGCGTGCCTGGTACGGGCCAAGGCCTACCGATTGAGAGGCCTCCTCACCTCCGACGAGGGGATCTCCCAGGTTCTCTACCGATCGGCGATTTCCCTCGCGTCCAATCGTGGCCTCGTCGATGCCGCCGACCCAGCGGCGCGCCGCCAGTTCTCCGACGAGCTGCGTCTCGTAAGAAGCCGGGCGGCCCAGGTATCCAAGCTAAGGAGATGACTTGCTAGACCCACTGGTAGCCGAGCTAGCCAAAGCCGAGAACTACGCCGCCGTCACGACGCTGATGCCAGACGGCACCCCCCAGACCCACATGATGTGGGTCGACGCCACCGATACCCACCTCTTCGTCAATACCGAGATCGGAAGGCAGAAATACCGGAACGTGGTCCGGGATCCGCGCATCACAGTGATGATCATGGATCGCAACGATCCCTACAGGTTCGCGGAGGTACGAGGGAGGGTGGTCGGAGAGCTGGCCGGCAAGGCGGCCGCCGACCACATCAACCAACTCGCCAAAAAGTACACAGGTGAGCCCTACTGGAACCCAGCCGATAAGAGAGTCATAATCAAGATCGCTCCAGTCCGCACCCTCATCCACCGTTGAACGCCAGCCGGTTCCTTCTTATCGCTTTCGTCGGAGCAGCGATGGTGGTCGGGCTGGCTGGGACCTTGATCCCGGTGCTGCCGGGTCTCGTACTGGTGTGGGCAGCCGCCCTCGTCTACGGCTTGGCAACCGGGTTGGGAGTCATCGGATGGATCGCGATGGTCCTCATCACCGCCCTGTTGGTGGCGGGATTGGTCGCGTCTGTACGGATCCCCCAAAAGCGGGCAGCGCAGACCCTGACCGGTTGGGCGCGCTTCTTGCCCATCGTGGCGGCGGTGGTCGGTTTCTTCGTGCTGCCGGTAGTGGGGGCACCGGTTGGGTTCGTAACGGGCGTCTTCGTTGGGAACTGGGCGAAGACCCGCAAGGCAGAACCGGCTTGGTCGGCCACCAAGGTCGCGATGGTCGGCCTGCTACAGGCAGCAGGAGCACAATTGGCCGCCGGCCTTTCCATGATCGTGGTGTGGCTCTTCTGGTTGGGTCTGGAACGGTGAGGTCGCTCGGACCGGCGGCTAAGCCGTCAACAAAAGGTCCATGCCATCGCGCTCCATCCAAGCCAAGGCCGCCTCGATCAACTGCATCTGTCCGGCAGCCCGGAACGACACCCAAGGCTCCACCCGGGCGTTTCCCAACTCGGTCAGTCGCTTCCTCTCCGACTGCATGAGTAGGTAACTCGTCCGCACCAGGGAGGCGGGTTCGACTCCTCCGTAACCGGCGCACAAGGACTCCAGTCGGCCCCGCAGATCGGGTTGCTGGCTGAAACCCAAACGCCGAAACGCGGCGTCGGGCGCCATGGGTAGGAATGTCCAAGCCGCCAGGGCCAGATCGGCGATTGCCTCGCCGGGCTCGGCGAGATCCCAGTCGATCAAGCCGGCGGCCTGCTGATGCCGCCACACCAAGTTGCCAGGGCCGATGTCAGCATGGCGGACCACATAGCCGATCTTCCAGCGGTTCGCGCCCGACCTCCAGACGGCGTTGGGGGGAGGGCGGAAGCCTCGTATGGCGTCGTGGAAGCGTCGTAGGAGGGCTCCAATCGAAACCACGCTCTCCGTCTCTCGCAAATAGTCCGGCCATACGCCGCTGGCGATCTCGCCTTCAATCCAGGTGAGGATCTCCCGACCCTGGTCATCGGTTCCGAGCACCCTGGGCGCTCCGTCGAAGCCCACCTCTTCGAGATGTTTGAGAACGGAATGAATGGTCGGAGTCCAGGGACCGGTCAGACGCCGGACGGTTCCATCACCTGGAGCCTCGACCTTTGGACGCGGCGATGCAGCTTCCACCGCTCAGAACCTAGTGGCGCTGGGTCACGCAGCGGGGGAATGCCGGTTGGGGCCAGTTCACTACGGTCGGGTGATCACCTGTCGCAGACGCCACGAAGCGGCGCCGAGCAGCACCACGGCAAAAGCGGCGAGCACTCCCAGCTGGGGCAAGATGTCGACGACGTTACCGTCCCGCCTGACCAGTTCGGCGAAGGCGTCGTTGGCCCAGGCGTGCGGGGTGACGCGCGCCACCTTCGCCAGGGTCGGTGGGAACAGCTCGATCGGCAGCATGCAACCGCCCAGGGCTCCCAGACCCAGCGCGGCCACGATCCCCACTCCCGCCGCCTGCTGATCGTTCCGAAACAGCGTGCCCATCAGCATGGCGGCACCCGCACCTACCGCGGCAAAGGCAATCAGAACGGCCGCCGCCCCCAACGGGTCGCCCCAGTTGACCCCGAACATGAGGAGCGTGGCCGCCATGATGTAAACACCCTGGAGGAGGACGACGCCAAAACGGCCCGCCGCCTCGCCGCCGACGATCTGGCCGATCGATGTGGGGGTGGCGAGCATGCGGCTGGTTATGCCGAGCTGTCGGGACTGAATCATGACCGCCGATCCGGCCAGGCCGGTCACGAACATGAAGAGGAGCAGCTGGGAGGATGCACCCAGATCGAAGCGCCCCAGGCTCTCCGGGAAAAGCGCCTCCCCGACCCGGGTGGTTTTGACGTCTACGCCACCCCCCACATTCAGGGACTCGGCCATAGCCAGGGTCTCCACGAACGCCTCATCACGGAACGGCGCCGCAAAGCGGGCCGCGTCGATGGGTGCAGTGGCAGCAGCGACGATCTGATCGACCTGAGCCTGCAACTGAGGTCCGGTGCCGACCGTACGGGCAATGTATCCCACTTCCGCCGGCCGCCCCCCCCGAAGAGCCGCCTCGAACCCGGGCGGGATCAGCACCCCGGCGGTCAATTGGGACCTCTCCACCGCCAGCAGGAGCTCGTCCTCGCCGGTGTAGGACCTGACCTCGATTCCTGAGGCGTCGTCCAGGGCCGCCGCAATCGAGGCAGACAGCCCCCCACCGTCGCCGTCCACCAGGCCCACCGGTTGATCGCCGGAGCCACCGAATTGCGCTCCGATCAAGAGCACGGTCGCCAGGGGGAACACGAATACGAAAAAGATATTGGAGCGCTCTCGGATCAACCTTCGGACATTGGCGGCGCCAATGTGAAGAGCCTTCATCGTGCGAAACCTCGTCGTAACAACGCCCAGCCGATGCCTCCGGTCACAACGGCAAGAGTCAACATCGCCACGAGCGGCAGCCAGACCCTTGACACGCCTCCCCCACCGGCCAGGTCTCCCAGACCACGCATGAACCAGGCATGCGGCGTCAAGTAGGTCAAGGCAGCCAGTGCTCCCCCCCCCTGGGCGACCGGGAAGAAGGAGCCGCCCAGCATTCCCAACGTCACGGCGATGATCGACTGGGTGTTGCCGGCCTGCTCGGGGGTCTTCGACACCGCCGCCACGACTCCCATGACTCCGGTTCCGGCCAGAACGGCCGCCAGCACCAATAAGCCGACGGCGAGCGGGTCTCCCCACTTCGCACCCATCAGAAAGCGGGCGGCGACCACCAACACCGCCATGCTGATCACACCCAGGGCCAAGCTGGTAACCGCTTTGCCCAGGACCACCGAGCCGCGAGAGATCGGAGCAGCCAGCAGGCGGGGAAGCGTTCCCTGCTGCCGTTCCTCCAACAACCCGGTCACCCCGAACTGGACGGTGAAGAACAGGAAGAACATGGCCATGCCGGCGATGAAGTAGGTGGTGGTGTCCAGTTGGCGGGAGGCGGCCTCGATGGGAGCGACGGTGGTCAGCGATCGAATCGTCGCCGCCTGCCCGGCGATGGCGGCGGTATCCTCGGGAGAAGTGGTCCTTCCCGCCAAGGCGGTGAGGACGCCGAGTTGGGCAGTGGCGACTCCCTGGCCGAATCGCGCCGCGATAGCGCTGGCGATCTGGGTTGAGGTCGGAGCGTCGATATCGCCGACTACCTCGAGGGTGGCAGGGCGCCCACTCTGGATCGCCGCCGAGAAGCCCTCCGGGACCACGAACAGCGAGTCGAACTCCCCTTCTTCGATCAGGCGCTCTCCCTCCTGGCGGCTTCCAACCGCCTCCAGGGTGATGGACCCCGACCGCTCGACTTGTTCGAGGACCTCGACCAGCGACGAACCCACCTGACCGCCATCGAGATCGACGACCGCGTAGGACGGGGTAAAGGCGCCCTCCCCGACCGTGCCGCCGAGTATCAGCTTGAAGATGAAGGCCAGGCCGAGCGGCGCCAGGACTCCGATGATGAAGAACGAGCGATCGCGAATTCGCAGGCGCAGATCCTTGCCAGCGATGCGAAGTGCGGGCTCCATCTCAGTCGCGCAGCGCTTTCCCGGTGAGGTGCAAGAAGACAGCTTCGAGGTTCGGTTCGATCACCGCCACCGAGGTAATAGCTGCACCACCTGCCGCCACCCTCGCCAGGACCTCCGGCAGCAGCGAAGACGCCATGCCGGCCATGACTTCGATCGAGTGGTCGGCCACGGTTGCCTCCAGCACGCCCGAAACCGAGGCAGCCGCCGCCCGCGCTGCCTGGAGGTCGCCCGTGGCCGTGATATGAATGCGATCGGCCTCCCCAACCAGTTCCACAAGTTGGCGCCGGGTCCCCTCCGCCTTCACTACCCCCTGATCGATGATCGCCACGCGGTCGCAGAGGCGCTCGGCCTCCTCCATGTAATGGGTGGTGTAGAGCACGGCCATCCCGGCCCGGGACAACTGTTCGACACTTTCGAGAATGGCGTTACGCGACTGGGGATCGACGCCCACGGTGGGCTCATCGAGAATCAGTAGGGTCGGCTGATGCAACAACCCGATGCCGATGTTGAGGCGGCGCTTCATCCCGCCCGAGAACTCCTTCGTGCGGTCGTTGGCGCGGTCGGCCAGCCCGATGACCTCCAGCACCTCTGCGATTCGCTTCGCCAGCGAAGGGCCCTTCATACCGTACAGGCGGCCGAAGAACGTGAGGTTCTCTCGAGCCGAGAGGTCCGGGTAGATGGCAAGGTCTTGGGGCACGAGACCGATGGCTGCCTTGGCATCCGTGCTCCTCGTGTTGATCGGCCGCCCGGCCACCATGACGCTCCCCGAATCGGCGGCGAGAAGGCCGGCGATCATCGAGATGCTGGTGGTCTTGCCGGCCCCGTTGGGTCCCAGTAAGCCGAACGTCTCACCGGGCCCGACCGAGATGTCAACACCATTGACGGCCTGATTGTCTCCGAACCGCTTGCGGAGCCCAGTCGCCTCCAAAACCAGCTCGCCGCTCATCGGCTGACTCCCTTCGATCTGCGAATCTTCGCCAGTCTGACCGAACCTCGTATAGGGTCGGAGGGCCTCCCCTGGACCCGGTCTCGACCTCGGACCAGGGTCGGAATGCGTCTGCCTCGTGGCGTTCGCCCGTGGCGTTCGGTGTGGCCAAGGGTCGGCGCCACCCCGTCGAATCTAGTGCACCGTCTGGTGAATAATCGTGGGGTCTCGCCGGCCCACGACGCCCCTGGCGGCGTCCTCCTCCTCGACGCAGCGCATGGGCTGCGCCTTCGTCGTGCGTCCTGGCCGGGAACGCCGTGGCCTCGCCGATACCCTCACGCTATTTCCCAGACAGAGCACTAGTCCTCGTCGATGGCGCTCAACTGAGCGCCGGTGGGCTCGGCTCAACAGAACCAGGGTTCGCTAAGCCGGGGCCTCGACGGGTGCTCGAGCGAGGTCACCCCCTGCGAGCGACCGGCCCAGGCGGCCACCGTCCGGCACATCTCGGCGGTGGTGGCGCCGGCCTCCACCAAGGCGTAGGCCTCCTCGTAGAGATCGTCGACATGGACGTCGGCGGCCGACCATCGGTACGTGAGACCGGCCTCGTCGTACTCGTCGAGATAGGGGAGGATCTCGGGTAGATCGAGGATCAACGACCCCTCGGGTATGAGCAATCGGATGGCCATCTGAATCGAGTCGACGTTGTCGACGAGGTCGTGTTCGACGATGAAGTCGGCGATGTCGGCCAGGTCCTCTACCGACGTCCAGGGAGTGAAAGGGAGCCAGGAAGGCTTGATGTCGACTCCGCAGTCCCTGAGCACAGACACAGCATTGGCCGCCTCGGCAACGGTATGCCCCTTTTCCAGACGCTTCAGGAGGTCGTCACTGGTGCTCTCGAACGCCGACACTACGAAGATGAGCCCCCGTTTGGCGAAGTCCCCCCATAGCTCCTCGTGCTTGAGGATGTGCTCGACCTTGGCGGTGACGTCGAATGTGAGGTTCGGGAATGCCGAGTTGAAGGCCGCCACGACCCGGCGTGCCTGGGCAGGTCCGTTGAGGAAGTCGGGATCGCCGAAGGTTATGTGACGAGCTCCCGCCGCCTCCAGCTGCTCGACGTCGGCGAGCACCGCTTCCTCGTCCACGATTCGATAACGGCCGTCGTAGACGACGGGCAGCGGGCAATGCCGGCAGCGGTGCCGGCAGCCATGGCTCGCTTCGACGTATCCGACCAGACGGTGTTCGCCTCCCCACTGGAGGTGGGCGTACCGCTCAAGCGGGGGAAGGAGATGACGGGCCGGTGTTCGGAAAGAGGTCTTGCCGAGGTCAATGCGAACGGCGCCCATAGGTAAGCCCTGGCCGAGGTGGTCGAGCCAGCTCAGCAAACCAGTTTCGTACTCACCAGCAATCACGTGATCGGCCAGCGAGCCGACCGTACGGTCGTGGTCCATCGCCGCGTACAGGCCGTAAAGGCACACGGGGAGGTCGGGCCAACTTCGCTTCAGCCGTTTCGCCGCCCGCACGGCCAACCGCATGGCCGTGTGCATGGGAACCGACATCGCCACAGCTTCGGCCCATTCGAAATCGTTGTCGTTCCAGGGTTCGACGGAAAGATCGAGGCACCGGACGGAATGACCCGCGTTGAGGAGGGCGGCGGCCGGTGAGGCAACGTGTAGCGGCTGATGTCCCAGCTCGTAGGTCGAGATCAACAGCACGCGCACTCTGAGTCACCCTACACCAGCTGTAACGTTGTTTCGGATGCCCGAACTCAGCTACCTGCCGCTCCCCGACGGTCCCACCCATATCGCCGATTTCGGCGGGGAGGGCGAGAACGTGCTGCTGCTGCACGGTCTGGGGGGATCGCATGTCAACTGGCTGGCGGTGGGCGATCAACTCCGAAAGCTCGGACGGGTCGTGGCGGTGGATCTGCCCGGCTTCGGATTCACCCCACCTCGGAGAGGGTATTCGCTGGAGATTCACCGGCGCACCGTCGAGCAGGTCTGTGACCACCTGGGCAGCCCAGCCCTCTTGGTAGGCAACTCCATGGGTGGGTTGGTGGCCGAGCTCCAGGCCGCCGCTCGGCCAGAGCAGACAAGAGCCTTGGTGCTGGTCTCCCCGGCCGGTCCCCCGCCCCCCGGGCCGAACCGGGTCGACCCTGCCATCGCCGCCCGTCTCTTCATCCAGGCCCTGCCTGGGCTCGGACCTGCCTACATTCGAAGGTGGACCGACCGACGAAGCCCGGACCAACAGGTCTGGGACACCCTCGGGATGGTGTGCGCGAATCGATCCGCCGTCCCCGACTACCTCATCGCCGCGTCGACCAAGATGGCCGTGGCCCGCCGCCAGATGCCGTGGTCGGTGGAGGCGCTCAGCGCCTCGGGTCGTGCGATCGGCATCTTCATCGCCCGCCGCCAGAGGTTCACCGAGCTGATCCGGTCGATCACCGCTCCTGCCCTCATAATCCAAGGCGTCTCGGACAAGGTCGTGACCACCGATTCTGTGCGCTGGCTCGCCTCGCTCCGACCCGACTGGCGCCACATCGAGATGGAGGGCACAGCCCATTGCCCGCAATTCGACGCCGGGCCGCGCTTCGTTCGAGAAGTCCTCTCTTGGGCTGCGGACCAAGTCGCCACCAAGGGGTAGGCTGGATTGATGCCGGATCGAAGTGACCCCACTCGGGATCTGGCCGACGATTTCGTCCACCAGATACCCGACATCGACCCGGTCGAGACCCGGGAGTGGATCGACTCGCTGGACGCGGTAGCCGCCGCCCGCGGGCCCCACCGCGCCGAGTTCCTCATGGACACGCTGATCGAGCGGTCCCACGAGTTGAACCTCGACATACCTTCGACGGTCACGAGTCCCTACATCAACACCATTCCGGCCGCCGAGGAACCCTGGTTTCCAGGCGATGAATACATGGAGAAACGCATCCGACGATTCATCCGCTGGAACGCCGCGGTCATGGTCATCAAGGCCAACCACGCCGCCGAGGGCATCGGTGGCCATCTCTCTACGTTCGCTTCCTCCGCCATCCTCTACGAGGTCGGCTTCAACCACTTCTTCCATGGCAAGGAGGACGGCCTCCCGGGCGACCACGTCTACTTTCAGGGCCACGCCGCCCCCGGCATCTACGCCCGCGCCTACCTGGAGAGGCGCTTGGACGAGACGCATCTCGATCGTTTCCGTCGAGAAGTGGGGGGGGGCGGTTTGTCCAGCTATCCGCATCCGCGGCTCATGCCCGATTTCTGGGAGTACCCGACCGTGTCGATGGGGCTCGGACCTATCAATTCGATCTATCAGGCCCGCTTCAACCGCTACCTCCACAACCGCGAGATCGACGACACCGTCGGATCGCGGGTTTGGTGCTTTCTCGGCGACGGTGAGATGGACGAGCCGGAGAGCTTGGGGGCCATTTCGCTGGCAACGCGGGAGCGGCTTGACAATCTGATCTGGGTGGTCAACTGCAATCTGCAACGACTCGACGGCCCAGTGCGAGGCAACGGCAAGATCATCCAGGAGCTGGAGGCGCTCTTCCGGGGAGCCGGCTGGCACGTCATCAAGGTCATCTGGGGCTCGGGTTGGGATTCTCTCCTGGCCAAGGACGTCGACGGGGTACTGGTCGAACAGATGAACCAAAAGGTGGACGGCGAGTACCAGCGCTACAAGACCGAGTCGGGTGCCTACGTGCGGGAGCACTTCTTCGGGCCCGACCCCCGTTTGCGCAAGATGGTCGAGGATTGGACCGACGAACAGGTTTGGGACCTGCGGAGAGGGGGCCTCGATTACCGGAAGGTCTACGCGGCCTATCGACGGGCCACCGAATTGGTCGGGGCTCCGGTGGTAATCCTGGCCAAGACCATCAAAGGCTGGACGCTCGGACCCGACGTCGAAGGTCGTAACGCCACCCACCAGATCAAAAAGCTCACCAACCAACAGCTGCTAGGTCTGCGGGACCGCCTCCATCTCCAAGAGGAGATTCCGGCCGAGGCCCTGGCCGGAGACGAGGAACCCCCGTACTACCGGCCACCCCTCGACTCACCCGAGCACCAGTACTTGATGGAGCGGCGCAAGTCGCTGGACGGACCGCTGCCCAGCCGGGTCGTCCGCACCCGCCAACCGCTGCAGCTCCCCGACGATCAGGTATTCGCAGATTTCGCTGCCGGAAGCGGCGCACAACAGGCGTCGACGACGATGGCCTTCACCCGGCTGCTACGAGGTCTCTGCCGGGATCCTCGGATTGGTTCTCGGGTGGTCCCGATCATCCCCGACGAGGGTCGGACCTTCGGTATGGACGCACTCTTCAAGGAGCTGAAGATCTACTCGGCGGTTGGACAGCTCTACGAGCCGGTCGACCACAACATGCTCTTGTCCTACGCCGAAGCCAAGAATGGTCAGATCCTCGAAGAGGGCATCACCGAGGCCGGTTCAATGGCTTCCTGGATCGCCGCCGCCACCAGCTATGCGACCCGTGGCGTGCCGATGGTGCCGTTCTTCACCTTTTATTCGATGTTCGGCTTCCAGCGGGTCGGAGACCTCATCTGGAGCGCCGCCGACGCCCGGGCTCGCGGCTTTCTGATGGGGGCCACCGCCGGCCGCACTACTTTGATGGGCGAGGGCCTCCAGCACAACGATGGGCATTCCCCGTTGTTGGCATCGGTGGTCCCGGTCTGCCAGGTGTACGACCCCGCCTTCGCCTACGAGGTTGCCGAGATCGTCAAGGACGGCTTAGTGCGCATGTACGGCCCGCAACCCGAGGACATCTTCTACTACCTCACCCTTTACAACGAGAACTACGTCCAACCGCCCAAGCCGCCCGGGTGCGAGCAAGGCATCGTCGAAGGACTGTACAAATGGGAGGAGGGACCCGAAGGGCTCCCGCGGCATGCCACCATTCTCTTCTCGGGTTCCGCCCAGGGGTCCGCCCGGGCCGCCCAACTCGATCTCGCCGATCACTATGGGGTGAGCGCCGAACTGTGGTCGGCCACCTCCTACAAGAGGCTCCGGGAAGAGGCCCTCGGTATCGAACGGTGGAACCGCCTGCACCCCGACCTTCCCGCCCGGACTCCCAAGGTCACGGAGCTCTTGACCGGCTCCGGACCCGTGGTGGTGGCGGTCACCGATTATTTGAAGGCGGTGCCAGACCAGATCGCCAGGTTCGTGCCCACGACCTTCATACCCCTCGGCTCCGACGGCTTTGGACGCTCCGACACCCGGGCCGAGCTCCGTCGGTTTTTCGAGATCGACACCGGACATGTCGTGACTGCCGTCATCTCGGGCCTGGCCCGGGCCGGGTTGATTGCTCCGGCGGCCTTCGCCGATGCCCTCGAGCGTTACGACATCGACGCCGACCAGTGACCGACTTGCATGATCACAGTGTCTCGCAGGTGTTGCCGCATGAGATTGCGGACCGTTTGGATGACATCGTGGTCGTCGACGTCCGCGAGCCGGTCGAATTCCAGCAGGGTCACATCCCCGGGTCCGTGCTCATCCCACTGGGCCAGCTGCCCGAGGCCATCGCCGACGCCGTGCCGGCTCTCGATCGTGAGTTGGTACTGGTCTGTGCGGTCGGGGTCCGGTCGGCCTTTGGCACCCAATTACTCACGCGAATGGGCTATTCAAACGTCTCCAACTTGAGCGGTGGGGTCAAGCTCTGGCAGTCCGAGGGGCTGGCCTGGTCGGCCACCGACGGGATGCCGCTCGACCAGCGCACCCGCTACTCCCGCCATCTGGTCTTGCCCGAGGTAGGGGAAGCCGGCCAGATCCAACTGCTGGCCAGCCGAGTGCTCATCGTCGGAGCAGGCGGCCTCGGCTCGCCGGTGGCCCTCTACTTGGCTGCCGCCGGGGTGGGAACGCTCGGCATTGTCGATTTCGACGTCGTCGACGCCAGCAACCTGCATCGACAGGTCCTCCACAACCTGGACCGTCTGGGCGCGCCCAAGGTGGAGTCGGCTGCTGAAACCATCCGAGCGCTGAATCCCGACGTGTCGGTCGTGACGTATCAGGAACGCTTGTCGGCCGCCAACGTCATCGCCATGTTCTCCGGCTACGACCTGGTCGTCGACGGCAGTGACAACTTCGTGACCCGTTACTTGATCAATGACGCCTCGCTCCATCAGGGCATACCGGTGGTGCACGGGGCCATCTTTCGCTTCGAGGGGCAGGCGTCGGTGTTCCACCCCTACCAGGGGCCCTGCTACCGCTGTGTGTTTCCACAGCCGCCCCCCCCCGAGCTGGCGCCTTCCTGTGCCGAAGCCGGTGTGCTTGGGGTGCTGCCGGGGGTCATCGGTTCGATCCAAGCCCTGGAGGCGATCAAGCTCCTACTCGGTATCGGTGAGCCTCTGGTGGGAAGACTGCTCCTCTACGACGCATTGGAGCAAGAGTTCCGAACCGTGCGGATCAAGAGAGATCCAAGTTGTCCGGCCTGCGCCGACCCGAGCCGTCCACCCCAAATCGTCGATTACGACTGGTCGTGCACGCCCGCGGGCACGGTGGCGCGCTGAGTCTCAGCCCTCGTCGGCCGAGCCCGCCCTTCTCCTGGGCCGTGACGGCCGAAGTGGGTCTCGATGTGCCGAGGTCGGCTCGATCGGCACCTCCACGCTTTGGCCGTTTTGGACCGAGAAGGCACGCACCGATCCGGCATGGACAATGAAGTCGATCCAACCGCCCACATAAGGCCTGGCGGTGTCGGTCAGGGAAGGTTGGGGGGGTCCAGTCGGGTGAGAGTGGAAGGCGCCTCGCAATTCCCACTCCTGCCGTTCGGCGTGCTTCAACGCCCGGAAGTGTTCGACGGGATCAATGGTGAATCGCACCGGCGACCGCTCAGAATTGGTGAGACAGTAGACCATGCGGAAATTCCCGTCGACGTCCCCGGCCAGGAGGCCGCACGCCTCATTGGGTGAACAGAATTCGGCGTGGTTCACCATTGCCTGGACGATCTGGTCGGGTAGGCGGATGGTGGCCATCTTTGGATTCTGCACAATGTGCAAGAACAGGCATTATCGACCGTTCTTGCACATTGTGCAGAAAAGATGCCCGGCTGGGTCTGCGCGTCGTCACCCACCAAACCCGTGGGTAGGGACGCGCACGACCTTCCAGCCGACGGGTCTGCGCGTCGTCACCCACCAAACCCGTGGGTAGGGACGCGCACGACCTTCCAGCCGACGGG
>Ga0209341_10002755_pt1 | contig 16614 bp, 20 predicted proteins | sample RifCSP13_2_FD_184020 | JGI IMG/M metagenome (GOLD analysis project Ga0209341, IMG submission 184020) | Soil microbial communities from Rifle, Colorado - Rifle CSP2_sed 13_2 (SPAdes) (version 2) | ecosystem: Environmental > Terrestrial > Deep subsurface > Rock core/Sediment | place: Rifle...
CGACACTAGGTATGGATCTGCTCTCACGCAAGAGCACAGGATGCGCTTGAGTGAAAGAGGGAGGGAGCCCCCTAACTCCCTCCCTGCCCTTCTCCTTACGCAACCACCAGAGTGATGGTGCCGTTGCGCTTTACAGCTCCCTCCAGGTGCATGCGCCCGGTGAAGCTCCTGGTCTCGAAGAAAACCTCCTTACCGGCAATCACGGACTTGTAATTGCTGGCAGGAACCAAGTTGACCGCTACTACCTCTCCAGCGATGGAGACGAACAGGCCACGAGGAGTGATGTCCTTGCCATTGCTGGCATTGGCAGCATCCTGGCGCCCATTGTCCAAGTCCTCTTTCGTGACAGTCCCATCAGCGATGTCCTGAGCAAGACCCTGCGCTGAGATGTTGAAGAAGAGCTTGTTGGTGTAGTACTGTTTCCTGGCGGTTTCCAGGGTCAGTTTCCCGGCCTCGATATCCACCAAGGTTGCATACAGCCACTGAGCACCCTTCTGCTCCTTATCAACCTGGAACTCAACACCCTCTTTTGTCCATCCCCTGGAGATCAAGGGGTACATGATGAACGTTGCACCTTCGCTCAAGTCATCCAGATAGCCGTGAAGGGATGAGCCCCAAGCGAACCCGGTCTTTCTGTCCATCGTGTTATCCTGGCGACACTGCACCAGCATTTCATTGATCCGGATGAGCCTTGCGAAAGGCCAAGTCGAACCATACTGGCGAATGCCGGTCACGGGCTGGCGGACGAACGGGTTGGTGATAGTCCAACCGTTGATCTGGGTGATATTGCTATCACTCAGAAGGTCTCGGCGGATCCAACCCATGTTCCCGGACAGGCGCTCTGGATGCAGGTCATCTGCGAGATGGAGGCCACTCCGCTTGGGAGGGGAGAACAGGCCCCGAACACAAGCATTCCACGCAGAATGCCTGATCTGCCAGTCGAACTTGCTCACCAACAGATTGTGGAACTTACCCGTTGGGTGAGCTGGAGTGACTGTGACCTTCTCCCAGATTTCTCCGAGGGCGACACGGTGTTCCAGATCCTGAGGGGTGAACTCTACTACGAACTTGCCGACCTTGAATGTCTGAGCTTCCATTTATCTACTCCTTGCACTTGGGTAAAGATTAGCTATCTCTTGAGTGATCAACTCAACAGAGAGAAGGATTTCAGCAGCATTCTCTACCTGAATGTCTGCCATATCTTGCAACTCTTGGGCGGTATACCCGATTGTTGCAAGAATGTACTTACGTGCTCGCCTTTCAGCGATCTCCTTGGTCATCTTTGGTGGTTTATACATTGACCTCCTTACGAATGAAATGGGTAACTCCGTCGATCACAACGCGTTGCAATTCCCCCATAGCGATCAACCGCGTTGCGGACGGCCTGATGAAGTCCCGGTGAACCGCCTCCCCGATCTCGAATCGGAGAGCTTTCATCAGGGATGGTGGCTGCTCAAACAAGCCACTTGCCCAAGCATACTGATCGAACAACCTCATCCGGAGGACGAGGGATCCGACGGTATGCTTGTCGGCACACCTGAGGCGCTCCTGAGCCATTTCTTTCAGCTCGTGGAACTCCTTCATGACCTCTTTCCAGTCTGCACAACAGTATTCGGGAGCAACGTACTCTCCGTCGTACTCGTCATGCCCCAGATCAAGATCGTCCAGGATTGTCCTCAGTTGCCGATATTCTTCTTCCTTCACTTCCATCTGATCATCGAACGACTGACCAGGGAGAAGATCTAAAGTGCTGATTGGGAGACAAACTTCGTTTCCCGCATTCAGCAATTCAGGCCAACTCTCTTCGTCATCCGACGACTCAGACAGGTAGCTCCACCCCCTTTCGGGAATGGTGTCGATATAGAGATTGAACAACTTGCACCTCCTAATCACTAGAACCTTTGTGGTCATCTATGCCACAACACCAAAAGCCCCTCCTTTCAGAGGGGCTCTCAGTGTGATGTGGTTAGATCTAGATGTGATTCTGGATCTTGCGGATGATGATTTTGGCCTGTGCCAGTTTCCGGTTGGGGGACCGGAAATAGCTGCTAACATCCGTCTTTTCGATCACCTCCTTTGCCTGAATGTATAAGGCAAAGGGACCGCGCCGACGATGTTCCTTGCTCTTGGCGATCTTGGGGGACACCATCTTTGAGCCATACTTCTTATTATTCTTCTGCTGTCCGTTATTCTTAGCCATTGTTGTTATCCTTTTACGGAACTAGGGTATTCAGGAGAATACCCCTCTTCAGGGAAAAGCCTGGCTGAGTCTTTACTTCAGTCCAGTTTCCCTGGTTAGCAACACATATGTATTCGTCACAAAACGTTGTGGGACTAGCAGTGATCTTGCGATAGATCACATCCCTGGTAAAGCTGCCATCATGGTTGCTAACTATATGACCATAGATGGCGAGCTTGACACCACAATTACCCCCCTCACCATGCGGACCGCCAAACCCTATGACTACACCATAGGGCCAAGGGCCATGTGCGGGGGTCTTACTGTACTCATAACAGGCTGGAGGGGCAGCAGCTTGGGCATCTCCACCAACAACCATGTCACAGGCTACCAGCAGGAGAACAAATGCCACTACTAGCCCAATAAAGCAAAAACCTTTCATGTTGTTATTTCCTTCCTTTCTTGTTGTTATTAGGCGAACCGAAACTACCAGGGCCAGGTGTAGCCCCAGTATTCGAAGAGGGCGTTCCCCCACAATGCCCCCAGGAGAGCGCCGATGAGGATGAGCCATATGATGGCGTAAATCCACGCCACTACAACATCCCCCCGCTTCTGTTTGGAGGGTGCAGCCATTGGCGGCTGCGCGTACCTTCCGGGCGCAAAGCGCCCGCCCGAGCTGTACTTACCTGTTGACATAATTAGGGCCTCCTTGACCCTGTTATTGGGTTGTTAGAGCTAAATAGCTCTCTGCTCCAGGGGTATACTATCCTCTGGATGAGAGAACCATCTAGAAATATTTTATTGTTCCCAACTGTAGTCTGTGAACTCAGGCAGATGCCACTAAGATACGTGGTTTTACGGGAACTCACCTAGTTATTTAGGAGTCTAGGAACCCCGGCTCATAAGGCCTCCCTATTAGGTATAGGTATACCCTTTGATAATCCAGTGAACGTCTGGAATAGACTGTTATCCGTGATGTGCCTTTCGTGACTTATTCAGGCTATCCTGATAAGCTCTACATGGGGCATGATTACGGGCTTGGACCTCCGCACACTATGGATAGCCATAGGTGTTGTTCGGAGCGCTGTCCGCTCTGCTTCATCACTCAGATTAGTAAGCAGTGTTTCCCTTTGAATTGGCAGGGTCTGATAGGACTGCCACCACTCCCCTAGCCCCCCACCCCTCCCCCCCCCTCCCCCGGTACCCCCCCTGGCACCAGGGGTAAGAAGAGTGTGTGCATAGAGAATGATCAATATATAGGGTATAGGTTCACTTTCGCCCTCACCCTATGTACTACTAACCTGAGCTCAAACATTTTCTGAGATTTTGGTTTTACTGTTATCTCCTTTACCTACATGGATAATGTAATTATGGTACTTTGGGTATATAATCAGATTGCAACTATTTTCAGAAGAGAGATAGACAGAATGTTATATGCGAATGTAGATGGAGAGAGGATTAGGGCGACACCAAGGGTGAGGGGGAGATGTCCTGTATGTGAAAATCCGGTAATAGCAAAATGTGGGGAGATATACATCTGGCATTGGGCTCACATGCCGGGGGAGAACATTTGTGAATGGGGAGAAGAGACGGAGTGGCACAGGGAGTGGAAGAGTCTATTTCCGGGGGAAATGGTTGAGATTGTACGTCAAAAGAATGGGGAACGGCGAAGAGCAGATGTTTTACTACCCAATGGATGGGCGATCGAGTTTCAGGCATCTCCAATCAAGAGGGAGGTTGTCGAGGCCAGAGAGTTTTTTTGGGACAGAAAGGTAATGTGGATATTTCATCTACAGGAGTGTGAGGATCGGATTAGGACTTGGGAGAAAGACAAATACACCACATTCAGTTGGATACAGCCACGTCACTATCCCCTATTTTGTGATTATAGAAGGTCTGTCTGGGATTTTGGATTCTGGTATTTTGCCCCTAAGAAGATATATAAGAAGAAGAAACTGACTGGTTGGGGATATCAATACTCCCACGAGGAAGTTATTGACAGGATAAGGGCTTGGGGGAAAGTGAATTTGTAATCTACACGCATGGTACAATACGGTTATGCCAAAACAGGGCATCTTATAGAAAGGCCTCCCCACGAAGGAGGCTTTTCTAGTCTATGGGCATATGATCTTGCGAAAGACTGTAACAATATGAAAGATCGTGCGTTTATACGAAGAGAGAGAGTTATTACGTGGTTTAGGTGGATCGGGTTAGTGAGTCACTTCATTTTTTGGATTTCAACGAGTGTTATAGCGATTGGAGTGGCGATGGTTCTAATCTCCAAGAGGGACGAAATTTGGGTGGTATCGGTGCCATATTTCTGGTTTTGGGGGAATTTTTATCTTCATACCTGGATGCTCGCAATTTTGATGACCAAGGCTTTAGAGAAATATCTAGACAGGGAAGGTACATTTGATCCTTATATAGATAGGTTCAAGTGTTGGCTTCGTAGAATGTATATCCAGTCACGCTTTCACTACGGAGGATAAAAATGGACGAGATATCAGAACAGAGCAATCCGGAAAGATGGGCGGCTCTCATGAGACAGTGGCAGAACGAGCATCAGCCTGGGTGGGTTGCCACTAAGACAGTCACCTACATGGTCATTCAGAAAACAGACGGTGCCATCGTATTCAAGCCTAATAATGCTCAGACACTCTATGAAACTACCTCCTTCTGAGTCGGTCTCGAAAGAGCGAGAGAAAACCTTGCCCCTTGATAAGGTTGATGGAATCGCTCAACTGACTGACAGATCTATTGTCGTCACCCTGATTGCTCTTGGTTTCAAGTACAAATTCTTCAGAGGCTCCAGAAAGACGGTCTTTGAATTTGATGACAAAGAAACCTTCGATATCAGGGAACAATGGAAGCTGGATATAGCTATTCCCATTGATGATGTGCGGAAAATCTTTCGTGCAGAAGCCTCTTTCAATAGTGCGGTACACGATGATTAGGGGAGAAAACTATGCCAAATCCTAATGATGGCATCATCGGAGAGACCGGAACGATCTATCCACGCCTCGAAAACGCCAGAATGGTTGATGTATACATGATAAACGGCGTAGATTGGCCTACAATCGAGACCATTCAGGTTGGCAACATCATTCTCCCCGTTCTAGCGGCGGATATGTCCTTTGCCGCTCAAGGACCTGGAGTTTTGACCCTGAAGATCTCTATGAATAGGGCTCGTCTACATATGCCCGAAGATCCAGACGAATAGATGTCCAAAAAATCAATTGCCAAACTAACAGAAGAAGAAATAAAGCTCTTTCAGGAGGGCATTGATGATCCTAACAAGCTGCTGGATTATCTAACTCGTCGTCCGGGAGAAGAACACGGATGGCGATTTGACGATAACTTCGTTCCGGAAGGAGCTTGGCAATTAGAAACATGCTTTTCCTCTCAGCTCCGCATTATCGTTGTGGGGGGTTTCGGGAGTGGAAAAACGAGGGGGATAGCCGGTGGAGCGATAGTATTCTGCGTTACAACAAAAGATTTCGCTTTTATGAATGCGGCGCCCTTGTCTTGGCAGTCAGAGCTCATGTATAAGTTTGTATTGAGTCTTGCCAGGGGTACTCGGTTGGGGGATCTGATCTACAATGCGCCCAAGAGACCATATCCCTACATAGAGTTCCGCTTCTTTGTAGGAAATTACCTGATGGTTACAACAATGGAATTCATGTCAGCGGAGAAGAATGCCAACAACATCCTGGGTTGGGAGGGGGATTGGGCTAATATAGACGAGGCAGGACTTCTGGACGATCTTGGAGAGACGATCCGAAACTTGGGCTCTCGTATGCGTGGCTCGATCAACAAAAGAGCACGCTTAGGGCGTCTCTCCATGATCTCCAATTCTTGGGATAATCCGGAATTCTGGTACAGGTATGACCTGGCGATCGACCTGCCAAAGGATTATCTTTCTAAGACGATTTCTACCCGCGACAATAAGAATGTGACACCAGACCAATTGCGACTCATGCTGAAGGATATTCCGGAGGATGAGCACGATAGGTTTATCGAGGGCGGTAGACCTGAGGGGAAAGGCAATTACTTCTCGAAAACCAAGGTCTATGCTTGCGAGGACGAGAATTTCTCGGCTTACATCCTTGATGGGTTCAACAATCAGCGTCCAGGATACGAATTGTCTACCCTTCATGGGGCTGGAGTAGTCCACTACCGGATTCCGAAGGCGGACGGTCACGAATACATGATTTTGGCAGATCCTGGAGCCGGGAATGCCCCAAATCGCAATGCCCCGGTAATTATGGTGTGGGATGTAACTGATTTTCCGATTTACCGCATGTCTTTAGCCGCTTTTTGGTGGGGAGCTGGTAATGGATCGATTACACCCTTTTACAGAATGCTATTATCCCTGATGGAGATCTATGATCCGCTCTTTACTGGAGTGGACTCAACCGGACCCCAGAAAAACACAAATGAGATGCTCAACCTCTATTTACAGGGAAAGAGAACAAGTCTAGATCAAAAGGAGGAATGGATTGGGAGCGTAGACCTCAAGAAGATTGCGAATCCGATCATTGGAGGTCTGGACTTCTCTTCAGGGAGAAAAGCCGCCTTTTTGGTGTGCGGGAGACTGTATATTGAGGCATCTCTGATGACCTGGCCTAAATTTGTAACCGGAATACGCTCACAACTGACCAACTATGATCCTGAAAAAGATAAGGGACCTACTCCAAGCAAGCTTACACAAGATATCGTCGCTACCCTTTGTATGTCGGCTTACGTTGCAAGGGCGTGGTTTTCTGTTGAACCTGAAAGCGTTCCTCAAGAGGCACTTGATCAGTCTATTGAAATTCTTGATAATGAAGTTGACCGATCTATGCGCTTACCTGGAGCAGATCGAGCTCAACGAATCTCGATTCGAGGTTGATCGGTTCCAAAGACTGGAAAATAGGCATTTATCAACGGAATATAGACAACATAAGGACATTTTCCACTAATTCTTGTTGACATCAGCCTATTTTCACTTATAATGTTTTCAGATGATCTTATAAGATCATCTACGGGGGAATTGCTCATCCTTGTCCAGAATGCAGAATAGATTGAACGATGAAAGGTTAGGCATCTGGATGAGGGCAATTTGTTCACTCTATCCCGCTATCTCGATCAACTTACCCACCCCAGGCCTCCTTTTACGATCGAGGGGCTTGTTGACTTCCCATCTCAGGAATGGAACAGGAATCTAATTCGTTACAGCGAGCTTGAGAGCTGGTATGACGGTTCTGTATTAGATGAGACCGTTGAGAGACAGGGAAAAGAGATTGAAGTATATCCTGTCAAGATCAACCCCATCCCCAATACGGTTGAGAAGCATACCTATTTCCTGTTTGGACAAGTTGAGCAAGATGAGCGTCCATTAGTCTATCCCAAAATTACAGCCCCAGATCTAAGCGACGATGCTCAGGTCAAGAGTGCTAAAGCCCTAGAGGATCTCCTTTACCGAGTATGGTCAGAGAACAACGGAAGAGCTACTCAATGGACAGGCGGGGCTCAAAGCAATACTTATGGGGGATGTGTATTCCGGGTAGATTACGATCCTTTTGATCCCCTCAAGACCGTTCCAATTCGCATAGATATAATCCATCCAAAGTTCTTTCTTGGCATCCCCGATGGTACCAACTTGTGGAAGCTGAGGGAGGCGTGGATTATACGTCCCATTAACCATGCAGAGGCAAAAGAGTTTGGAGTAACTGTTGCTCCGGATATCGAACCCTGGATGTCGGAGCATTACACCAAAAGCTCTTATGAGTGCCTAATCAATGGGGATCCCGCCTATAGATTTCTAAAGGGGGATTGGGTACCTCTCTCTGGAGAAAACATCTTTGGTTTTGTCCCTGTTGTTTATATTCCCCATATACGAGTATGGGGTTTTTATGGGGAAACTTTTATCGAGAATGTTCAGGGGATAGTGAAAGAGCTCAACCTGCGTGCGGCAGATTACGGGGATGCAGTAACCACCGACGCTCATTCCTATTTAGGCATGAAGAATGTTGCTGGAGCTCCGACGGTTCTCCAGATTGCACCTGGACTGTACGCCATCAACATGAAGTCTGCCCCTGACTTTACAGGACAGGCAAAAGACCCAGATCTATTCGAGATCCGGAAGCCATCGGCCTCCGCTCCTATGGAAAACCTCGTAGATCTGCTTTATGAGTATTACCGCAGGGCAGTAAACGTACCTGCTGTAGTGGAGGGGGAGGACGAAGGCTCGCAACGTTCCGGGTTGACGCTCGTTACCAGAATGATATCTCTGGTCTCTCATACCGACACCGAGCGGATTTTCTGGACTACGGGCTTGAACCTTTTGACCCGTATGGTGATAAAGATACTTCTAGTCAAGAATGTAGATCAGGTACTCCCAGAGCATTTGACATTTCCAATCCGCCAGGAGTGGGCTCCTGTTCTCCCAAGAGATCGGGAAGTAATCGTCAACGAGGTAGTTGCGCTAATGGGTGCCAAACTAGGATCCATAAACCGCTTACTTGAAGTGCTTGGCGTTGAGAACCCAGAAGAGGAACGAGGCCAGATCCTGGAGGACCTCAAGGAAATTACCGAGACCGAGGCAGAAGCCACCGCAAAGGCACAGCCTCCCCAAATGCCTCAGTCTAGTTCAAGTGCTGCTAAGGGTACGCCCGCTAGAGAAAAGAATACCAAGAAGGAGTAAAGCAATCATGTTGGACGAATCGGACGTGAAACCGCCAGTGGTTACGGAAATAGACACCGAACCCCCTGTCCTTACACCTCCACCGCCTAAGACCGATTTCGAGGCCGGATACAAAGGTCTCCAAAGGAAGCTTGACAGATTGCAGAAGGAGCATGACGCTATCCAGGAGAAGTACGAAAGTCTTGCGGAAGAGTCAGAGGGCCATAAGCAATCCAAGCGATCGGTTGAACAGGAGAAGGACGCTTTAGCCAAAGAGAAACTAGACCTGGACCTGAAAGTAAAAGAGTATGAAGTACAACTCGCAAACCAGAACCTTCGTAATGAGCGGTTCAATCTGATTATGACCGAGTACCCTGAGCTGGCCTCGTTTGAGACTGCTGGACTTCTTCCAGACGCTCCGGATATTGAGGCGCTGAAGGGGAAGCTAACCAAATTCCGGGAGACACTAGGAGCGAAGTCCAAAGCTGAGCTTGAGGATGCTGTAAAGGGAGCAGGAGCGGGAGCAGGAGCCGGGAACACCGGAGCAGGCACAGGAAAGCGCTCTAAAGAAACGGTCTACAGCGAACTTGTAGCTCTTGCGGGAAATACCAAGACGCCGGAGAACAAGGCAAAATACGACACTCTTATGAAGGAATGGATTGCCCTGAACTAACTTTCGAGGTGAAACTATGGCAGTAGGTGATTTCGATACCTATTATTCGGACGAGCCATTTTCCGTAATGGATCAGAACCAACGGACCTGGCTTGACCCAGACCTGATCGACATCTGGCGATTACGGTCTGTTTTCCGTCCCATCCTGAGCTTCACTAAGAGTCTTGCCGATGTTCGGGCGACCTCGATGACCGTTAGCCAATTGTTTGATCCCCATCCGGATTTCACTGCGCTGAGCGCACGCCAGATCTGGATGCCATCCATGCACATTGACTCACGTTCGATCGAGATCACCTTCCAGCACAACGGTTCCAAGATCGCTTTCCACAAGTACGATGACATGATCACTTACTGGAAGAAAAACGGTAAGGCTGGTCTACGTGCCATCGCTCGTGGCGCCTTGGGACAGTCAGAAGTGGATATCAACGATCTTATGGCTCGCAACGCTCTTATCAGTGGAGCTCTCTCGACCGGGTACACCATGTACTCTGGTGGAGCAACCAGTTTTGCTAATCTTGCTACGGATGACCTGTATGATCCTTATACGGGTGCTGATGTCTGGTTGGGCATGGCTAACCGAGGGATGGCCGAAGCTCTTGGGCCGTCCGGAGCTGAAAGCTCCATCGTGGCCTACACTAGCCCTGGTGTGATCTATGACATCCAGGACAATGAAGGCTGGAAGAACGTCCATGAGTACCTCCAGGACCGCATCCTTCTGAACTACGAGATTGGTGCGTTCAAGAACGTCCGTTACGTCCAGACTCCAAAATGCACGCTCTGGAACTGCGGCACTCTAATCGCTCGTGCGCCAGTTGTTGCAGCTATCACTGCTGGTGATGGTTCGCCTAATCCGGCGACCACCAAGGTTGACGCAACCTATAAGGTCGGTCAAACGACTGATGGTATTGTCAACTACATCCAGCTCGATGACGCTACTTCCGGCTCTATCAGCGACTTTGCCGTAAACGATGTGATCTCCATCCACGCAACTACTACAAATGCCTATGGTGTCACTGGCGGTGTGAATTTCAATGAAGGCAAGCTAACTAACAGGCGTATTGTTGCTGTTGATCTCGCTACCAAACGCCTCGTCCTGGATCAGCCTGTTCTTGTTGACTTCGCAACCGACCTGGGCGGAGGTACGTATGCCTATGTCACCAAAGGCCGCAACATCCACGCCACCATCTTCGTAGGTGGGCCAATGGCGATCGTTGCTGGTGTTGCTCAACAACCTCTCTTCTACGAACTAGACCCGATCGATGACTTCAAGGCCATCTACAGGTTCTCCTGGGATCAGTACATCGGCTACCAGCCGTTCCGTCCTGAGGTCTTTGAGGTGAACTTCTCGGCGGGTTCTACTCGCATCAAGGGTGCAAGGAGCGTCCAGTAAGGATGAGCGTCACGTTTGCGGATATTCTGGAAAGAGTCCTACGTCTGCTGAATGATCCTAACGGACTTCAGTATGAGGATGCTTTGGTCTGGGATGGCGTGATCGCTGGACACGATGCGATCCTGCCTTTCCTGCCAAAACATTCAGTAACTACCTACACCTCTGGATCTGCTGGAGATCTCTTTGCACTACCGGATGATCTCTATCAGGTACAGACGGTTCAGGATATGGACTCTGGCCTGTTTATCCCTCGTGCCACTCTTTCTCCTGGAACGTTCCGATTGAGTGATGGAGCCCTCTCGGACAATGACTGGATCGAGTATCCCTCCGGGTATCTCAGTCTAGCCAAATCAGTCCCTGAGGGCAGTCAGCTCAGGCTTTTCTATTTCTCCTATTGGGATAAGCCTCCAACAGAGTCGTCTCAGGACTTCGTTTTAGAGCTACCTCCCGTTGCTCACCAGGGCTTGATCTACTACGCTGGCAGTCATGCCCTTTTGACTAAATCTGTCAACTCTGCCAATATCCGTCAATTCAACCAGCGAATTGACAGTGGTGATCCTGAGGATAACCCCTTGAAAGCAGAGAGCGAACATCTAAGGAAACTCTTCTACGCAGAAATGAAGCTGTTACCGGATTTTGTGAAGGTTGGTGCATGAGTCAGATCTCTCATCTCCTGGTGATGCGTCTTACAGACACTCTCGATCTGGAGATGAGAGTAAATACTTCGGGTCCAACCAAGGCAGGACTGGTACAGGCTTATCGGTTTCAGGATAACCCGCTAGAGAAGGTCAACTACCTGTATGTATCTGCGGGAAATCCACAAGATCCAGACCTACAGGACGCTCGTGTCTCTGCAAGAGATATGGAGAACCTGGGAATGAATCTTCCGGCAGGAGAAGTAGGAGGAGGACATTACTGGTGGAGACGTGGCAGGATCGCTCTAGGCTGCTACTTCATCACCAAGAATTACACTCAGGAAGTAGCCGCTGACTACGCTCACACCTTTCTGGGAAGAGTAATGCATCACACAGAGCGAGCGAATGTATCAGACCTTGTAGACGATTGGGGTGAGGAAGCTAGCTACTTGATGGTGTTTGCCTCTACCTTCTTTGAGGGAGGCGGTCCTCCAAACCAGTATATCTGGAGAGGCCATGTCTTGTGGCAGGTTCTAACACACCGACCGTATTAGGAGTCAAAAACTATGGCGACTGTTGCTCAAGCAGGAATCCTGGGCTTCGGCCCTCAGCCCGCCAAGGAACAAGATGTTCCCGTTGGGCGCTGGTACAGACACAAAGCAACGTTAGCCGATCTTGCGATCATGGACGATCAGCGTCTTGGTCCTCCGGAAGTTGGTGGACGACCGTTCCCGACCATCCCGTACAAAGCGGGTGTCATGGTTGGAGGCGGTCTGACTCTCCATCCTCGTCTGGAGGCCTCGATTGGATATCTCCTAAAAGGTGCTATGGGTTATTGTGCTACCTCGTCTGGATCTGGTAGCGTAAAGAATCATGTATTCTCAGATGACCCATCTAACCCTGGTTATATCCCATGGCTTGGTTTCCGGAAGTTTATCCCCGGTGGGGATGAAGTCGGAGACTATGGTATTGGAGAGGTCTACAAAGATTGCAAGGTGCTATCGCTTGCACTAACCCTGCCGAATGAGGGGCTGGTATCCGCAAGAGTGGATGCCCTAGGCCGCTTATTCGAGCTGGAAGAGTCTCCCACATGGGGAACCACGACTGGTTCTGGTGGCGGTTGGGATCCTACGTATGGTGAATTCGAGGACTTCCCCTCAATCCCGATTGGGAGTACACCGGGCGGTTACATCAATACACCAGACTTCGGAAACCTGCCGGTAGTTCAGGCAGTCGTGACTATGGTAAACCGGAACCTGGATATCCGTCAGGAGAAGGTTTACGGGTCTCCCTATCTTGAGACTATCACGGTGATCTCACGTCAGATCAATATCGATCTAACCGTGAAGTGGAAGAACCCGAACCTATACCGGCAGATTTTGACCGGGAGCATTGCTGGCACGTCCTGGAGCTCTGTCCCGTTCACCTCTCCGGTTACGTTCCGGACTATCTCCCCTGGTAACATGCCTAGTGAATCTCAGCCTTATGAGCTGTTAGTCACCGTTACCGAGGCCATGCTAGCTCTTCAGGGTGGTATTACCCTCTCTGGCAACGATGCGGTTCTGATGCGTTTCACAGGACAGGCATTGGACACCACAGGCGACTACTGCACCTGGGAGCTCAGGAACAAGTACGCTAACTACACCTGGCCTTAGACCATAACACCAACCGAATAGGAGGTTCTCAGAAATGAGAGCCTCCCCCCTTTGGCTGGTAGTCAAAAACTCTGGAAGTTTTTAGGAAGGAGATTGAAATGGAAGGTATAGCGAAAGGCAGAATAGTTCACTACGTTCTCACGGAGGCCGATGCAGTTGCCATCACCAATCGCAGGGTTCTTGGGGCAGGTCATGGTGAAAGCTGGCCCGCTGGCGCACAGGCGCACGTTGGAAATCCGGCAGTTCCCGGAGAACACGTCCCCGCCATGATCGTAGAAGTATTTATGGCAGAGGGTTGTGTGGATCTACATTGTATACTAGATGGCAATGATAGCTTTTGGGCAACCAGCAGGATGTTCGATAAAAAGGAAAAGACCCATGGCACATGGCATTGGATTGAGAAAGCATGAGAAGGGATAAAACAGAATGCCAATTCAATTAGCAGCTCCAGTCATGAAGGACTTCACCCTAGACCGCTCCGATCTTGCTTATGGTAATGAGGGTGAGGCGACTAAAGTTACTGTATTCCAGGCTACCCAGGCAGAGAATGAGCGCAGAGCTCTAGTCCATTCTGAGGTAACTCAGATCATCAATGCTCAGTCCTCGATGGATGCAGAGCTCCGGTTGTACCAAAAATGGTCTATGGAAGAGCTCAAAAGGATTGAGGTCTATCTAACTATGGTAGGTTGTAACATCCTGGATAGAAACGGGAACGACCTATTCCGGTTCAAGAACGGAGACGATCACGCTCACTTGGATATGACAGAGGCTGAATTTCGGAAAGTCTGGGGAAAGATACCTCCCGATGTAGCACAGGAGATACATGAGAAGGTGCTGGAGGTGAACATAACCTGGGCTGGCCCTTTGGCGAAATAAGATTATCTAAGCTTCTAGAGGAAGAGAGACAGGAGCTAGAAGGCTACTACGGAGCGATCAACGAGATCCGTTACGGGCTAAATACTGCGGTGCCAGATAAGCCAAAAATACTGGTGTACCTGGAGCAGATGGAGACTTTCAATGCCCTTCCCTATTCAGGAGGCATTATGAACCAGCCTTATATCCTGATCGGGGAACTAAAGCAGTGTAGTGATATCCGTAGCCTTTTTGAAGCTCTTATGAGATCACAGCAAAAGCAAGCTGGATCTGAGGAATAACCATGCCGATAGCTGAGGGAAACTTCCCTATACCTCTCCCGCAGGAAAGACCTGCGTTTGGAAATGCTCAGGAACTTAGGGATCTGCTCATAAAGGAGCTAACCACTCTTGGATGGGCGGGTAATCAAGAGCATATTCAGGTTGACCCAACCAAAGTCTATGGAGCTCGGGGATACGAGACTATTCCGGGCGAGTATGACGTTCGGGTTAGTCATCCTCTCACAAAGGGTCAATCCTGGTTTGGGAGAGTACGAGGTTCGCCCAACGAGACCCTGATGATCCGACAGGGCGAGGGTTTCCAGATGATGCGCGGAGACCTCCGTACAGTCGGAGAGCAGGGTATTGGTGAACCTGGGAATGTTATCCCCTTCTATACGGGCATCCAGTCTTTCGCTAGGAGAGTTGCTTCTGCCTTTGGTGAATACAAGCGTATTGAGGCGGCTACTCCCCCAGATATGAAAGTTAGGGAGAATGTCCAGTCTCTCTTTCGTCAAATCAACGATCTTCAACAGCCTTATGGTAATCTCTATAGCACTCCCACTGGAGAAGATATCCAAGGGCGTATTCCCGGCTCTAGTGTCAGCCTGGGCTCTATTGACTCTCCAGCCGCAGTACGTTTTCAGGCAGGAACTTATAACGTTCCGGTTGTTCCTCCATCCGATCCTCGTGCATCCGGTACTGGTCCTGAAGCCCAAAAACTCCGATCGCAATCTCTAACCGCCTCGGTTGAGGCATTGGGTAGACAGGCTCTCGAAAGAGGTCTATCCGCTGCTAGTCCCTGGTATCGTCTCTTCCAAGGCTTTATACACGAACCATCCCTAAAGTCGCCTCTGACTTTTACGACTCCCTGGGCGGCTGGCTCTCTATCCATTGAGGGAGGAGAGACAGTTGTAGATATGCTTACCCCTAAGCCCTACAAGCAGACAGTTGTAGCAGGTACCAGGGAGATGGCTATCCCGTCAATCGTGGCGGGTAGAGGAGCTCAGCGCCACCTAGAGACTATTCCAGAAGAGTTTCTAAGGCAATCATCAATAACTCTCCGCTCTGGAGAAACGCCCATTACTGGTATTCCCGGACAGGCGGTCACAGCCCTGCAAGCTCTTCCTTGGGGATCTGGCGCCATGCAGGTTAGTCTCCCTGAGCAATTACGGGAGTATGTTACAGGACGTGGAGGACAGGTTGTAGCCGGAAGAATAGCACATCAAGCGGAGACTCTGAGTGCCAGATCGATTACTCAGCTAGCAGAGTCCCCATTCACAATGGAGCAGGGACTGATCGGCTCTGTTCTAAAGCAGGGACGTAAAGTAACTTATACGGGAGGTCTCCCGAAAGGACAGAACTTAGCCTATACAGCAGGAAATCAGATGGAGCAAATCCTGGGCTATCGTCTGGTTCTTCCGGATGTCTGGAGACAGGGGATGACAGAGGAGCAACTAGAACCTTGGATGGCTAGGCTTCAAGGGAAAGGCTTCCAGCAGATTGCCTTCGGTGCTGGAGAGGATCCTCTGGTAGACCTCATGACAATGGTTGCTACTCCTGGTGCGTTCAAGGGAGGAGGCGCAAAGGGACAGATAAACGTTCCTTTGGTTGGAGTAGATCAGGCTGTTCAGACTGCGATGGGAAACCTTCCCTATAACTTCCTACAGGAGGGAAAGAACCTTGATGCAGTTGTTTTGAATGCTCTTCAGGCAATGGAGAAGCCTCAGCAATTCTTGGGAACCATCTTCAGAGGAGATAAGGATATGCTCCAGGCTCTTACAGCTATGCGAAAGGGAAATATTCCCTTGAGCTTAGAGGACTTGGGGCATATCTCTGGACGCTATCAGACAGGGGAGCAAACACTTTCTGCTGTTACTCAGGCAGTAGAGGCCTATCCCGATCAGGAAGCTCTTATTCGTAGGTTTGGGATGGGGTTTGTTGGGGGAAGGTTTCCTGTTGAGCAATATACCCCTCAGACTGTCAGACAGGCCAGAGAGGGCTTGCTACAGCATCTTGTATCTCAGGGCGTTCCTATCACCGGGAATAGAGAGCAGAATACACTTGGTGTCAAAGACTATCTGAGGACCTTCAATAGAAACCTAACCTTCGATAAGAAAACTGGATACTATACCTCCTGGCAGGATCAGAGGGTTCTATACAACCCAAAACTTGCAACACTTGTTCAGGAGAGTGCAGGTATCGGCTCCAATCAGGGTGAGCAGCTCCAGGCCATGATTGCTCAGGGCTATGGTGGAATTGCCCGTTTCTTGCAAGAGCAGCAGGAA
>Ga0209341_10002756_pt1 | contig 16612 bp, 15 predicted proteins | sample RifCSP13_2_FD_184020 | JGI IMG/M metagenome (GOLD analysis project Ga0209341, IMG submission 184020) | Soil microbial communities from Rifle, Colorado - Rifle CSP2_sed 13_2 (SPAdes) (version 2) | ecosystem: Environmental > Terrestrial > Deep subsurface > Rock core/Sediment | place: Rifle...
CCGTAACCACTTTTAGCTTCGACAGTTGTTGTTCCGTGGGAGAGCATTCCGTCGAGCCTTTCCAATCCAAGTTCCACAAGTCTCTCAACTCCTGCTCTTCGAGTATCCTTGACCGTTTTTAAGATGCCGCCGCCAGAGTTGAGGATGTCCATGTAGGATGTGCCTTGGACCCGCATTTGGAACTCGTCTTCTCGGCTACCCGCAAAGACTAAGTGCGTGTGCGGATCAACGAAGCCTGGGAGAACAATCTTACCTTTAGCGTTCAGCACGACTTCCCCTCTGAAGGCCTTTGTGACGTCGCGGGTTTTTCCAACTGCCACTATCTTTCCTTCACGGATGGCTATCGCACCGTCGCGGATAATTTCCAGTTCACTCATCTGTTTGCCCGTGCGCGGTTTCAGGCTGCTTTCAGCGAGGGTTAGTAGTTCCTCAGCGTTCACGATGACAATGTCTGCTCTTTCTCTCGACCTCGTTCTGGAAGGTTTATTCAAAATGTTTTTCAGCAACATTGCAAATCTTGCATACCAGTTTTTCTGTGGTATTCCGAAGTCAATTCAGACTCTCTCGATTTGTCCTTGCTCTAATCAGGCAAGCTCTTGCGCTGCCAAACCAACAGATTGTATTTTTGTGCGCTCGAAGTAATATAGGTTGCCACCGGACTTAAGTTGCCTTGAACAAAACAACACAAATGCAGAAGAGCCAAATTCAATGGTGAACTCTTAAATTTTCAACGGCCAACATCACTATGAGAGGAAAAGAACTTGAAAACGGAAGCTGATTATGAAGTTCCTTCTTGGTCTCAAATATATCGGATGCTTTTGTCGCAGGCTGAGCGAATTTGCAGGAGCGGTTTCAAACCCGACATCATCGTGGGAATATCCCGAGGCGGTTGGCTTCCCGCCCGCGTCTTGTCGGACCTGCTGGAAAACCCGCGCCTTGCCAACGTCAAAGTCGAAAGCTATGTCGGAATCGGCGAAACTAAAGGCACGCCGTCTTTAACACAATGCGTGTCCACCAATGTGGTTGGCAAGCGCGTGCTTATTGTGGATGAGGTTGCTGACACTGGCGGAAGCCTCAGACTCGTAGTAAATCATGTCCTGGCGGAAGGCGCTTCAGAAGTCAAAGTTGCCACTTTGTTCAGTAAGCCTCAAGCCAAAGTCAAACCAGACTACTATGAAAAAGAAACCTCGCGCTGGATAGTTTTCCCTTGGGAAACTAAGGAAACCGTCCGAAAAATCTTCAATGGCAACAAAGCTAAACCCGCTATTCTCCAAAAGGAAATCTCCAAACTGGAAGGCGCTGGAGTGCCCAAATGGCTAATAAGCAAATTTCTCAAGGAGTTCTCTGAGGCGAAGAAATGCTGAAGCACCTGAAGGAATATGGGAAATACTTGGAAATAACAGGCTTCAGGAACGTTCAACTTGCAGACGCAGAAGACTTCTTGAAGACCGCTCGCAAAAAGATGCCGCAACACACTGAGCTTCAGTTGTTCAACTCTGACTTGGTGGCGTCGTGGCAGCACCTGTACTTCGCAGTATTAAATTCGTTAATGGCATTCCGCAACAGACGTAACATTTCCAAAAGCGTTGCTGTGGAGGTGATGCTTTACGCGTCGTCGCAGCGGCAAATCAAGAAAGCAATCGAATTCGTAGGCGTCAAAAAAGACTCAGCCAACGTGGCTGCGGTAATAATCAGCAGCAAAGTGGAGTCAGCAAAGACGGGGCTTGCTATAATTTCAGACTGCTTCAGTGTGGAAGCAGACGAAACGGTGCTTGAATTGTCAGTGCAAAAAGTGCAACGGATAAGAATAGCTTTTGACATTTCAGACTTGGAGCTTGAAACCACGACGGCGGATAATATTGAGGAGGCGCTGGTTGACGTCGTCATTGAAAGAGTGGCTTTGCTTTCTACTCAGATTTAGGCTTTTAGAGCATTTTCTCTTTCTGCACGCTTAAGAGATCCATGGGTTTTAAAAGCGACATGCCCGTGAAGCCGCCGAGTACCTCGATTAACAAGACCCAGTCTGGATTGTCTAGGTCTACTTTGTTTTTTACGTCCGTGGCTACTGCTTCGATGAGGTCGCGGCTGTGGATGGCGGTAAACCGTTTCTCTACTGTAACGCGGAAGGTTTCGTTTTCGCTCATTTCAGTGGTGAGTTCCATGCCTACTCGTTTTACTTCGTCTAAGCTGGTGTGCACGACTTTCTGGATTGGGAGAATTCTCAGGGCGTAGCGGAACTCGTAAGGTTTCTCCTGCAGAATTCCGCGGAGCTTTTCGATGGCTTCGACAGGGTTCAAAGCGGTTTTAGCTACAACTAAGCCTCTGATTCCCGTCTTGTCCGCGGTAGGGTCAACGTCGCCGATTTCCTTGAGCAGGAAAGTCAGTTCGTAGCACATTTGGCGTTCGTTTCCCCGCATTGTTGAAGCTAACAGGTTAAAGTCCAACAGCAACTTTCTTATCTCCACTTGTGAGTAGTTGTGGGCGTTTATTTCTGTTTGTTCCCGTTTTGCTTACTTCGCTGGACTGAAGTGAATACCGGAATTGCATAATCATCTTTATCATCTTAGTTGCATCTGTTGTTTGTTCCTTAGAAAAGAGAAGCAGGTAAACAGAAGAAGTTATGATGCGCCTTGAAGAGGGTCAGTGTTGGTTAAGGCTTTATTCACAGCCACTGAAGGCTCCTAGCCGTCGCCTCACATCATCCCCACTAAAAATCCCCCTTGCCGAGAATTTATCGTTTTGCCCAAAGTGGCGAATTTTTGGCGAAAAGAAAGCGTCCTGTCTGAACTTCTGAGATAACCTACGTCATTTGACGTATGAGAATGTTTAAACCGCGCTGGAGCGAGGTAAACTATACCGCTAGAAAAGCGGAGGTGAAGAAGAATGGTGTTCATTGAAGAAGACGAGGAATGGGAAGAAGGCGAAGAAGAAGAGTGGGAAGAAGAAGAATGGTAAACTATTCTGGCAACCTAAACTGTAATGTTTTTTCCTTTTATTCAATTTCCAACCTGTTTTAGCTTCATTTATTGCTTTCTTGCAGGTCATTATTTATAACCAGCCAGTAGACTTCATAATCGCGAACAGTCATGACCCGCATCGCCGTAATGGACTACGACAAATGCAAGCCAAAGAAATGCAATCAGCTGTGCATAAAATTCTGCCCCATGGTGCGAAGCCGCTTAGAAGCCATACGCTTCGAAAACAACAAAATCGTACTTAGTGAGAAACTCTGCAGCGGATGCGGCATCTGCGTCAAGAAATGCCCCTTCAAATCCATTAGCATCGTAAACCTTCCTGACGAATTAGAGAAAGATTGTAGTCACCGTTTCGGTGAAAACTCTTTTAAGCTTTTCAGGTTGCCCATGCCTTCGCCTGGAACAGTCCTAGGTTTGCTGGGACAGAACGGCATAGGCAAAACCACCACGCTCAAGGTTCTTTCAGGCGAGTTTAAGCCGAACCTGGGTAACTACCAGAACCCGCCCGCTTGGACCGAGGTTATCCAGTTCTACCGTGGCTCGTCGCTGCAGGATTACTTCCAGAAGATGAGTGAAGGAAACCTCAAAATCAGCCACAAGCCTCAGTATGTGGACAAAATCCCCAAAGCAGTCACGGGCAAAGTCAGCGAACTTCTCGAAAAAGTTGACCAGAGAAAAGTCCTAGACAAACTCGCAGAAGATCTTGAGCTCAAGACGGTCTGGGACCGCCCGCTTGACGTGCTCAGCGGAGGCGAACTCCAACGCGTAGCCGTGACCGCGGCGTTGTGCCGAGAGGCAGATGTGTACCTCTTCGACGAGCCCAGCAGCTACTTGGACGTGAAACAGCGGCTGCAAGTTGCCAAAACCATCCGAAGCCTCAAAGAACAACAGAAAATCATAGTCGTCGCCGAGCACGACTTAGCAATAATTGATTACTTATCGGACCAAATCTGTGTATTCTACGGCGAGCCCGGAATCTACGGGGTCGTCTCACATGTCCACGGGGTCCGTACAGGCATTAACATTTACCTTCAAGGTTACATTCCAGACGAAAACATAATGTTCCGCAAAGAATCCATCGTCTTCCACGAAAAACCGCCCGCTGTAAACACGCTCACCGGCGAACCCCTCCTAAAATGGGGACAAATACAGAAAACCTTCAAAGGCTTCAAACTCACGGTGAAGCCTGGAGAGATTAGGCGCGGCGAAATCGTTGGCATATTGGGACCAAACGGCATTGGCAAAACTACATTCGTCAAAATCCTAGCTGGAATTGAGGAATCTGATGATAAGCAGGAATTCGGCGAATTAACCGTGAGCTACAAACCTCAGTACATCGCGGCTGACTACGCTGGCACCGTGTTGGAACTGCTCATGGGCGTAGCGAAGGAGAATTACACTTCCAGTTGGTACAAAACCGAAATCCTTCAGCCCCTGAGAGTCGAGCCGTTGCTGGACCACAACGTTATGGAACTGAGTGGCGGAGAACTGCAAAAAGTCGCCATAGCTGCCAGCCTAAGCCGCAGGGCGGACCTGTTCCTGCTAGATGAACCCAGTGCCTACTTGGACGTTGAAGAACGCTTGAACATGGCGAAAGCGCTCAGGCGAATAGTTGAAGCCCACGGCATCCCTGCCTTTGTTGTAGAGCATGATGTGGTAACTCAGGACTTTATAGCTGACCGCCTTATGGTCTTCAGCGGAGAACCCGGCGTTGAGGGCACAGCGAATCCGCCTACAACGCTGCGAAGAGGCATGAACATGTTCCTGAAAGAGATGGATGTGACTTTCCGCAGAGACTCAGCTACAAGGCGTCCGCGAGTTAACAAGGAAGGGTCAAGGCTGGACAACATGCAAAAAGAAATCGGAGAATACTATTACACGCGGTTACTGCGCCAAAAGAAAGAGTGAGGCAAATGCAATGGTGAAACTTGGAGATTCTGAAACAAAACTGCTCGAAGCCGCATTAAAAGGGCTTCGGAAAGCTTACGTGCTCTGGAGCTTCCCTGTAGGGGCTGCCGTTCTGGGCGAAGACGGGCAAACCTACGAGGGGGGCAACATCGAAAGTTGGATTTCAGGGCTAGGCATCTGCGCTGAACGCGCCGCCATAAACCATGCGGTGCTGCATGGGAACCGCAAAATCCGCGCGGTCGCAGTTGTCATAAGTTCTGAGCATAAAAATGAGCCTAGACCCTGTGGGGTATGCCTCCAACACATCTGCGATTTCGCAGAAAAACCCCAAATTAAGATTATTATGGCAAAATCAGACGAGAGCAAAGTTCTTTTTGGAACTGTTCAAGTGAAGACTTTAGAGGAACTGCTGCCTTTCCCCTTCCAGAAGTAGGCGTTTTTTCTTCGGATCGCGTAGTTAAGTTAAAGAATAAGCGCCGACATATCCATAGGAAATTGACTATCAAAAGGACTTTATTGGTGGAGGCTAAGAGTGGCGACAGCAACCTTTGAAGAGATTAGCGCGTCTGACTTTTTTTACAGAAACAGAGACATTGCTGGCTTCTCGAATCCTTCCCGGGCAATTTTCGTAGCTATAAGAGAAATCGTGGAGAACTCTTTGGACGCGGCAGAAAGCCACCGAATGCCCCCTGATGTTTACGTGCGCCTATCTTTCGAATCTGAAGCCACCAAAGATACCCAAATCTACAAGTTACGCGTGGAAGACAACGGCAGCGGCATCCAGCCAAGGTTCATTCCCTCAGCCTTCGGTCAGGTCTTGTACGGTTCAAAATACAAGTTGAAGCAGACTCGCGGCACTTTCGGTTTAGGCGGTAAAATGGCTCTGCTCTACGGGCAAATCACGACGCATCAAGCTGCTTTTGTGACTTCAAGCACGGGCAACTCATCGAAGATTTACTCTTTCAAGTTGATGATCGACATCCAGCGGAACCGCCCGATTATCCTTGACCGCAAGGTGCTTATTAACAAGGATGGTTGGCGGGGCACGATAGTTGAGTTCACGCTTGAAGGCGATTACCTCCGTGCCATGCCCAAAATTCTAGAATACTTCAAACAGACTGCCATGGTGAACCCGTACGCTAACTTGACGTTCGTAGACCCAAAAGGCAGGCTCTACAAGTTCACCCGTGCAACAACAGACATGCCTGAACCGCCGAGGGAAACGCTGCCTCACCCCTACGGTGTGGACGTGGAGCTCCTGCAGCGACTTATTATGATTACCCAATGCACGAACATGCTGATGTTTTTGCGGAGTCATTTTCACCGCGTCGGAGAAATTACAGCTCAAAAGTTTCTCGAGTTCTCCGGCTTAAGTCCGTCGAAGAACCCCAAGAAGCTTTCTCACGAGGAAATCGTCAAATTAATGCAGAACATGAAGCGGTACAAAGATTTCTTGCCGCCTGACGCCAGTTGCCTGTCTCCATTAGGGGAAGATTTGCTTCGGGCTGGCATTACGAAAGAGCTCAACCCAGAATATCTGGTTGTGCACCAGCGCAAACCTTCAACATACGCGGGTCACCCATTCATTGTTGAAATGGGCATAGCCTACGGCGGCGGCGTGCCTAAAACCGGAAGCTTCGTAATTTACAGGTTCGCCAACAGAATTCCGCTGCTTTACGACGAAGCCAGCGACGTTTCATATCGCGTTATAAGTAGCATGAACTGGCGCAGGTACAAAGTGTCACCCGATATGCCCATCGCCATCGTGGTCCATATCTGCAGCACCAAAATCCCCTACAAGACCGTCGGCAAAGAGTTCTTGGCGGATCGCGCAGAAGTACGCCGTGAAGTAGCAAATGAACTGCGTGAAGTTGCAAGGCAATTAGGGCATTTCTTGACGCGACAGGAGCACGTGGACAGAGAGAAGAAGCGCATTGGCATTTTTTCCAAGTATCTGCCCCGAATTGCTCAGTTTTCGGCTAAGTTGGCCGGTAAACAGCGGATTCCTGATATTGAAAAGTTGTTGAAGAGTGTGCAGAAGTATGGTGCAGAAGAAGACTAAACCCAGCATAGTTGAAAAGCAGAATGAAGTGGTTGGCGGCCTAAAGAAATTGGGGACCGATATTTACAATCAGCTAGACAAAGGCATCTTCCCGACCATTAACATGCCTAGTCGCAGCACCGAGAATATAAACTATGATCCTAACGTGCGTCAGTACGTTCTCGGTGAAAAAGTCGTCAGCCGAAACGCGAGAAACATACGCCACGTGAAGCCTTTCACTCAGCTGGCATGGGCAGCTATGTTCAGTAATGAACTTACAACGCAGCGAAAAACCAGCACGCTCCGAGATGTTTACTATTCTGCTCAGGCGTATGAGATGACTTTTACGGACCAGCAGGAATCCAACAACATAATAACCGACCTAGAAACGATTACTGGTTTTTCAAGGGAAGACTTCCACATTTTTCCTGAAGAGCGATCCGCAATTTTTGGCGACCTAACCATAGGCTACACGGTTCCAGGCTACGAAGGCAAAACCTTGAACCTGACTTCGCACCCGGACGGCGTTCTCGTCGGTCCAGCTTTAACCTCATCAGAGTTCGTCAACACCAAGGCAGACAAAGTCATAGCCATCGAGAAAGGCGCACTCTTCACCAGGTTCATAGAAGAAAACGTGCACAACAAACATAACGCCCTGCTCATTTCCTGCGGTGGCCAAGCGCCTAGGCAAACCCGAAGCTTTATTCGTAGACTGAACGAGGAACTGAACTTGCCAGTCTACATATTCACGGACGGCGACCCTTGGGGCATGCACATCGCCATGGTTATTATTTCAGGCTCGGCGAACGCGGCGCACCTGCGCAACTTGAACACGCCTGACGCAGTGTGGAGTGGAGTGTGGGCTTCGGATATCATCGACTACAAGTTGCCGACAGACCCGTTGGATGAGGTGGATGTTAAACGGCTTTATGAGTTGCAGAAGGACCCGCGATACCAGAACGACCCTTTGTGGCAGCGTGAAATCAAGACGTTCCTGAAAATAAGACGGAAGGCGGAGCAAGAGGCTTTTAGCCGATACGGACTAACCTACATAGTGGACGAGTACTTGCCTGCGAAACTGGAAGGAAAGAAGTAGTCAGAGAAGTATCTATATACGAGAGATATTGTTTGAGAAACGCTTGCACATTTGTCAACAAACCCCGCAAATCTGCAAATAAATCTTTTCCCCCAGCGAAACCATAAAATACCCAAGCTGTTTAATAATGCAGAAATGAGGCATGGAACGACATGAGCGAAACAGGATCATTCTGGATAAGCCTAGCTGAAAAATTTTTCGGATTAATCCTACTAATTCACACTTTCAAGCTCAGCACTAGGTGTATTCACGGGACTCTTCGGATTCCTGAGTATGATTGTCGTTGTAGCAGGCGTATTCCTAATCGTTGTTAAGCCACCAGAATAAGTAAGTGCCTTATTCTCTTCTTTCAACTACAATACTGCATTTCGTCGCCAACGCAGCAATCACACCCAAAACCGCCAACCAAGGTGCCACAACCGTGCCAATAACGCCAACCGTCGCAGGGATCTCCGCCAAGACATTCCCCTTTTCATCCTTAACAATGACCCTCGTCACGTTTCCCTCATGCAAAAGCTCCTTGACCTTGTCCACGACGTTGCTCCCAGAAACCGTGAATTCCTCACGAGTCACTCGCGCTGCGGCTGCGCCGCAAACATGGCAAAACTTATCCTCATCTTTTAGCGGACTTCCACACTTCGTGCAATAAGGCATTTCGACTGCGCTCCAAAACGTTAAACACATCTTTGAGAGAGACACGGAAACATTAACATTTTGGCACGAGCCAAGACTGGAACCCAAAAGAGTCAGTCACCAATCGCAGTGTCTAGCTGAATTTAATAACCTCCACACACATTGTCGAAGTAACCAAACGGGGAAAAAATGTTCGCCATAGGTCACTTCGCACTTGGGTACCTGCTCGGAAAAGGCTCCTCTAAAATTCTCAAAACCAACCTAAACATGTCCATGCTTCTGGTAGTATCAATTATCCCCGACGTTGATTTAATCCTGCAATTCATGGACCCAACGCTTTTCATGCACAGAGGACCAACCCACGCAATAATCACTTTCACCGCCATCTCAATTCCTTTCTTCATTTTCTACCGAAAAAAAGCCATCCCCTACTATGCAGCACTCCTCTCGCATTCGCTGATCGGCGACTTCTTTACAGGGTGACTTGAACTCTTCTGGCCCCTCTCCCAACGCTGGTTCGGCTTCCAAAACATCGAAGTGAGAAGCACACCTAGTGTTGCCACCGAGATTCTCCTGTTTACCTTAACGTTAGCTATTATGCTCCGCACAAAAGATCTCCAAACTCTTTTGAAACCCAACAAAACCAACTTGATCCTGTTAATTGCTTTAGGTGCAGTCATAGGACCAATGCTTGACATCGGAAAAACTTATGAAAGTTCCCTTCCAACGCCACTGTGGGTTCCCAGCGTATTTTGCCTCCTACTCTTCGCGTACTCGATATTCATTGAACTGCGCCATCGACCCAGCTGACAACTATTAATACTCCAAAAACCAGGAATAAGCTAAGAAGCTATCCACAACCCAACAGCTGTAACGTGCAGTTCAGCTTTTACTGACCATTAGCCTTATAATTTCTGTCGCCTTCAACTCTTTTACCAAACAAAAGGAGAACTGCGCTTCAATGCCCATCCGCCAACCAATCGTATGCGTCCTAGGCCACGTAGACAGCGGCAAGACTTTGCTCTTAGACAAAATCCGAAAAACAAGCGTGGGCGCAAGAGAAGTTGGCGGAATAACGCAGCACATCGGTGCCAGTTTCTTCCCTGTTGAAACTCTCAAGCAACTTATCGGTTCCTCCATTTCATCTATGAAAAGTGGAATAGAAATCCCCGGCTTGCTCGTTATTGACACGCCTGGGCACGAAGCCTTTACCAATCTTAGGCGCAGAGGAGGAAGTGTAGCCGACATCGCAATCCTCGTTGTCGACGTGCTCAGGGGTTTCGAAGCGCAAACCTACGAGTGCATAGACATCCTGAAGGCGCGCAGAACTCCGTTTATTGTGGCTGTAAATAAAATTGACCGTGTTCCAGGGTGGAAATCTGAACCAGACGCAGCCTTCCTGAAAGCCTACGAAAAACAAGATGCTTTCGTTAAAGAGGATTTGAACAACAAACTCTACGAGATCATGGGTACCTTCTCCCGGTTAACCATAAGTACGGATCGTTTCGACCGAATAAAAGACTTCACTTCTACCGTTGCCTTGGTGCCTGTAAGCGCCAAAACAGGGGAAGGTATAACAGAACTTCTTATGGTCCTCGTTGGCTTAACACAACAGTACCTGAAGAAGCAGCTGCAGACAACTGAAGGTCCCGCAAAAGGCTCAGTACTCGAAGTGAAAGACGAACCTGGATTGGGCTTGACACTTAACGCTATTATTTACGATGGCACGCTGAAAAAAGACGACCTGTTCGTTGTAGGTGGCAAAGAGAAGCCCATTGTGACGCGCATTCGGGCGATTTTGGTTCCCAAACCCTTGGATGAAATTCGAGATCCACGCGATAGGTTTTCCTCAGTTGACTCGGTTTTCGCCGCCGCAGGAGTAAAAATTGTTGCCTCAGACCTGGAAGGAGCCTTAGCAGGTGCGCCACTGTATGCTGTCGCCTCCGGGGAATCACCGGAAAAATACGCCAAGATCATCGAAGATGAAATCAAAAAAATCCGAATCGCTACCCAAATTGAAGGCATAATCCTGAAAGCCGACACACTGGGCTCACTAGAAGCCATCGCTGAGATTCTGAAGCAGAACAACGTACAAGTACGCATCGCCGATGTTGGCGACGTTTCCAAACGGGATGTAATAGAAGCTTCCGCCGTTAAATCTCGTAACCCTATGCAAGGCGTTATCTTGGCTTTCGGAGTCAAAATCTTGCCTGACGCTGAATACGAAGCCGTTGCAAAAGGTATTAAGATTTTCAGAGAGCAAATTATCTATCACCTGATAGAGAAATATCTGGAATGGGTTAAGTCAAGAAGTGAAGCCAAGATCGAGGCGGAACTTGGAAAGTTGGTTAAGCCTGGAAAAATCCAGGTTATTCCTGGTTACGTTTTCCACAGGGCAAAACCCGCGATATTCGGGGTTGAAGTTTTAGCGGGAACGTTGAAACCTAAAACTTCTTTGGTGCGGAAGGAAGACGGCGAAGACGTTGGCGAGGTTCAGCAGGTCCAAGACAAAGGAAAAGCGGTACCTGAATCTAACCCTGGTATGCAGGTTGCTGTTTCTATGGATAAACCCACAGTTGGCAGACATATCTTCGAGAAAGACATTTTATACGTGAAAGTGCCTGAACCAGACGTGAAAGCCTGGCAGATCACATTTGCGGATAAACTCACCGATGAAGAGCAAGAAACGTTAAAAGAATACGTGGTAGCGATACGGAAGAAGTCGCCCTTCTTTGCATTCTAGGTTTTTTAGCCGCCTCCTACTGGAGGAACAATCGCTATTGTGTCGCCGGCACGGAGTTCTGTTTGCACCCCTTTGAGGGTTGAGGCGCTTTTGCCGTTTATAAAGAACTGGAGAAATCCTTTTACCTCTCTCGTCTCCGAATCATAAACGTATTCGGCAAAGGCTTTGCCGTATTTTTGAGATAGCTTTTTGAGAACAATGTTTAAGGTGATTTTCTCGTCTTCAGGCAACTGTAAAGTTTCTTCTTTCTCGCCAGTTATCTCTCTGAGGACAGTGAAGAAGCGAACGGAAACCTGCACTGTTTGGGCACCCTTTAGAACATTAACGGTAAACTGGCGAGATTAAACTGTTATGCCTCAAGTTCATTAGGTTCTTCCATCGTTCTCAAAGCGAAAAACAAAATTTTCCTCATGTTTCATTTCCCACCTGGCACCGACTCGTTGAGGTCTCAATTGCTTTGAGCCTTCCGCAGTTTCTTTACAATCTCTAGGGTTTCTTTTTTCGAAGGGTGTTTTCGTTTTAGCACGGTTCTTTATTTTTTTGGTGTGGTAACAGTGAACAGAGTGTTCTTCTTTCCAAAAGTGCCCAATTTACAAAAGCTCCAAATATTTTCCATTCGCCAAAGAACACAGCTGCACATAACGGCGTCTGCAAGCCTTAAGGTTTATATTTCCGTTTGGTTTTTGCATATTTCCGATTAGAAACAGTATTCTACACATGAAAAAGAGATGTTAATAATATGGCATACTTAACAACCACAGGTTCAGGACAGCCAGTCTTGATCCTCAAAGAAGGTACAACAAGGAGTAGAGGCAAAGAAGCCCAAAGAAACAACATCATGGCAGCACGCGTAATCGGAGAAGTCCTGAAGACCACACTCGGCCCACGTGGCATGGATAAAATGCTCATCGACAATCTCGGTGACATCACAATAACCAACGATGGCGCAGCCATCCTTAACGAAATCGAAGTTGAACATCCAGCAGCTAAGATGATGGTTGAAATCGCCAAAACACAAGATGACATGGTTGGGGACGGAACAACAACAGCAGTAGTTTTGGCAAGTGAGCTATTGAAAAAGGCTGAAGAACTGCTTGATCAGAATATTCACCCAACAATACTTGTAAGCGGCTACCGCAAAGCAGCCCAGAAAGCCATTGAAGTCGTGGGAAAAATCTCTGTTCCAATCGACGTCAACGACAAAAAAATGATGCTCAAAGTTGCATTGACTTCAATGAGCAGCAAAGCCGTTGGCGCCGCAAGAGAACACCTAGCAGAAATAGCTATAGACGCAGTCACCATGATCGCAGAGAAACGCGGAGACAAAATGTTAGCCGACATAGATAACATCCAACTCATAAAGAAAACAGGCAAAAGTCTCCTCGAAACAACGCTCATCCGCGGCATAATCGTTGACAAAGAAGTAATTCACCCTGGAATGCCCCGCAAGAAAGAAAACGCCAAAATCGCACTTCTAGATTCCGCGCTGGAAATCGAGAAAACCGAGATCAGCGCTGAAATACGCATCCGTGACCCAACCCAAATGAAAGCTTTCTTAGACCAAGAAAACAACATGCTGCAGGAAATGGCGCAGAAAATCAAGAAATCAGGCGCAAGCGTCGTGTTCTGCCAAAAAGGAGTCGACGACATGGTACAACACTACCTCGCAAAAGAAGGCATACTCGCAGCAAGACGCATCAAAGAGTCAGACATGGAGAAGCTCTCCAGAGCCACAGGCGGAAGAATAGTCTCCGACCTCGACGACCTAAAAGCCACCGACTTAGGCATGGCAGGCATGGTAGAAGAACGCAAAATCGGCGAAGACAAAATGATCTTCGTTGAAAAATGCAAAGATCCCCACAGTGTCGCAATACTCATACGCGCTGGCTTAGAACGCATGGTAGACGAAGCTGAAAGAGCTATGACCGACGCATTATCAGTGGTTTCAGACGTCACAGAGAACAACAAAATCGTTGCAGGCGGCGGAGCAGTAGAAATCGAAGTTGCAAAAGAACTGCGCAAATACGCCAACAAAGTCGGCGGCAGAGAACAACTCGCCATAGAAGCTTTCGCAGCCGCTATGGAAATAATCCCCCGAGCACTCGCGGAGAACGGAGGGCTCGAACCCATAGACATTCTGGTGGAATTGAGGGCAGCTCACGACAAAGAGGACGGCAAATACAAAGGCGTAAACGTGTTTACTGGCAAAGTGGAGAACAGCATCGACAACGGAGTAATCGAACCAGCGGTAGTCAAAGAACAAGCAATAAAATCGGCAGCTGAATCCGCGTGCATGATACTGCGCATAGACGATGTCATATCTTCATCAAAGCCAAAAGGCGGTCCAGGCGGCCCGGGCGGAATGCCGGGCGGTCCTGAAGGCGAAGAATAAGCCCAACCCCTCATTCTTTCTTTTTGTAAACGCTATTTTTATTAAACTAGACAAGGTAGAGTACCCTTCACACCTAATGCTCCGGTAGTATAGTCCGGTCAAACCTTACTAAGTTGTCTTATTAAGGGACTATGTATAGCGGCCTCTCGAGTCGCGGACCCGGGTTCGAATCCCGGCCGGAGCACCAAGACCCCAACTTCTAGTGCCCTTCCCCAAAGTCTGCCTTTTAAATTCCCACGAAACCAATATAGCATGAGGGACATACACGACTACGGCAAAAGGCTGGCAAGCGCCAAACGCCGAATCGCCCAACTCGAAAACGCAGAGCTGCTACTGGGTTTTGTTGCTCACTTGGAAGCTCTGGGATTGTCAACGGGCAGAGTAGCAAAATACTCGAATCACATTTGCGCCCTCACTAAACGCTGCCCCCACAACCCCAAAACCGCCACGAGAAGCGACATAGAAAAAGTAGTCGCATGGATAAACACCCAACCTACAAAACAAACACCAAAAACGACCTCCGCTTAGTCGTAAAGAAACTTGTCCAGTACGCTAAGGTGGGAAGTTGCGACAAAAACGCCCCCACTCCACCCGAAACCTCATGGTTCACCGTGAACAGCGGCAAAGACAAAGACTCCAGAGTCAAACCAGAATCTCTAATAACAATTGAAGAACTGAACGCCATGATTGGCGCTACACTGAATGAGCGAGATAGGGCGTTGGTCTCGGTGACTTTTGAGGCTGCCCTTAGACCTGGCGAACTGTTGACAATGATGGTTGGGAGCATAGAATTCAAAGAAGACTACTGCATCATAACCGTAGACGGAAAGACAGGAATAAAACGAATACCGCTCGTTGTCTCCCATAAACCCTTGTTGGACTGTCTCGAAAAGCATCCAAGGAAACGCGATCAGGATGCTCCTTTGTGGGCTTCGCTTGGCAACAACTCGAAAGGCAACTGCGTAAGCTACTATTACCTAAGGAAACTGCTCAGAAAACTTGGCGAAAGAGCTGGTGTGAAGAAGGATATTTGGCCGTATCTGTTTAGGCACTCTTGTCTGACGGCTATGGCTAAAGTTTTCACGGAGAGCAAACTGGAATTCTATGCTGGTTGGGTTCAGGGTTCAAGGATGACCAGGCGGTATGTGCACTTCTCAGCAAGAGACCTAGAAGAGGCGGTACTAGAACTGCATGGCTTAGCTAAGAAAGACGAGGCTAAACGAGGGTTCAGGCTTGAAGATTGTCCACGATGTGGTAAAAGAAATCAACTAGACAGTGTCAGGTGTGGCTTCTGTGGCTTCATACTTGACAGGCGCTTGGCTGAAATAATGGAACAGAAGACAACAGAAAGAGCGTTGGAAATCCAAAGCCGACTCCAAAGACTAGAACAGACAATCAAATTGCTTCTCAACAACCCCACCTCAAACTCAGCCCCCACTCCGCCATAGATTCAAGAATTCTGCGGAAGCTATTAATTCTGATCAACAGCAATTGAGATTGGTGAGATGGTGAGCGCTGAATCTCGAGGGGAACAGCTAGTATATGGCGATTTTTCTCGATTACTAGATCTCAAAGTATCTGGTGACATGCGACAGATTTCAGAAACCTATCGAACATTGAGAAACTTGGACAAATCGTTATTCATTGGTTTTGTAACCTATGTTCTTGCTCGTGCAGGGTACTGCAACAAAACCATATGTGAAAAGTGGCAACTAAGCGCTAAAATCTATGAAGACGAATTTGCTGGTTGCTTACATTGTGACATCAATCCTGTAGGTGTACGGTCAAGCGAGAGCGCTATTATGAAGTGGCCAAGTTTGATACATGCTTCTTTTGCTTGGGCTGAGGAAGTTAACGATCTTTGGGATAAGTTCGGCGAACCTATAGAGCATGCAATATTTGATTTATTGAGTGTTATGGGTACTTGGAGTCATTATTTCGAAAATTCTGCGATCAAGAGTAGAATAAAAGTCATTTTTACAGAGTATTTACCTCTTGACCGATTTGAGGATAGCAAAGACATAAAAAATTGGGAAACATTATCTGCCATAGATCCTTCTTGTTCAAATTTGATTTTGGTTACACCTTGGGCTTTCAAAGTGGCTAGAAGAAAAAACGAAAAATTGTTAAAGGATATCTGTCAACTACTTCTAAACGAGAACATAGCGCTATTATCAGTAGACGAGTTTTTTGACAAATTCGTTTCAAGAGCTGAGAAAGAAACCGAGGCAAAGAATTGGCTTGCCATTCGAAAGGAAACGCTCGAGGATCTTATCCGTAGCAACCCGATTTTGGTTATCTCGTTAGAATGGGAAAGATTAAATGAAGTGGAGCTTTATCTGAAAACAGCAAGAAAAGAATATGAAAATGCCAAAGACGAAATGGACTTAAAACACGCTGTACGGGATGCGACATATGCTATTGAAGCTCTTCTCAAAATCTTATATCACAAACATTTCGGGAAAGAAGCACCTTCCGATCAGCAGGGCACATGGGAGCCATTACAAAACAAACTACAAGACACAATTAAGGAAGAACTCGGAGACATCGTGTATTCGGACCTCAAATTCCTCCAGGATTGGAGAAATTATGAAAATCACCCGAACCCTTCTGCTCTTACGAAAAACATCGTTTTTCAGGTCATCAATAGAAGCGAGGCATTTTACGAGTCTTTAAAAACAACTTTGAATCGGTTCAAATTGCCGCTCGCCTAAAGCCGATCCTCGATTTCGGAAAAATGTTAAGTACATCTGGTTAGACTAATTCTTTCGATGGGATAAGAGAAGGAAATTAGCAAATGGCAAATCTTGATGAATTGCTGAAC
>Ga0209341_10002757_pt1 | contig 16603 bp, 11 predicted proteins | sample RifCSP13_2_FD_184020 | JGI IMG/M metagenome (GOLD analysis project Ga0209341, IMG submission 184020) | Soil microbial communities from Rifle, Colorado - Rifle CSP2_sed 13_2 (SPAdes) (version 2) | ecosystem: Environmental > Terrestrial > Deep subsurface > Rock core/Sediment | place: Rifle...
ATGATCAGCGCCAGTCCCCAAAGCAAAGGGATCGCAGGGGTCAACGCCATACATATCGCCACCAGAATCAATGCCGCCGCGATCACCGGGTGCCCGTCCTGGCGGTCATAGATCCGTCCACCAAAAAGCGAACCGAGCAGGTAGCCCAGCGAACGGGCGGTGAACAGGATACTGACCTGGTTGAGGCGCACAAGCGTCTGGTCGGCAAGCAAAGGCAACAATGGCCCCAGCGAAGCGCTGGTTAAACCCAAACCGATAAAAGCTGCGTAGTAGGTTGCCGTGGCAGTGAGTCGCGTTCGTTCGAGTCGAGCCTGAATGGTTTGAGCAGGTTGCAGAGAATTCATGCTGATGGTATCCAGTCTTATTTATCAGGCAGAAAGTTTAGGAAAATATACCATGCAATCCAACTATTTTCGTCACACCGTCGATAACTATGGCACTTTCGGGAAGTGATTAAGGAGGCGTTCGTAACGCAGTCTTCGTCTTGAGTCAGTTAGGCGAGGGTGCATGGGTTTCGATGGCGATTGACTCAGTTTTAGAGAAGCTATATACTGACCGTGTTTATTGATTAGAGGAACTCTGTGCACCCGGTGTCTCGGTAGTGAGAACAAATTTTGTTACGCCCCCAATCCGTTTTACCGCTTTCGGGTCTCGCTAACGTTGGAAAAGTAATGGATACCAAAAGGGAAGTACAACTCGCAGACCTTGAGGCTGCATATGATGCGTTTGTCAACACAGCCAGAGATCTCTCGCCGGAAGCTTTTCTCGCCTCGCTCGGCGACTGGACCCCGCGCGACATCCTGGCACACTTTATAGGCTGGAACCGGATCACCCTGGTCGGCTGCAGGGAGCTCCAGGAGGGCAAGCAGCCCTTCTACTTCTATGACGGCACCAACGATTACCGCAAGGTGAACGCCGGTTTCTTCAGCCAATACCCTTCGAAGGACCGGGAGGTCCTGTTGCGCGTAATGGCTACCTCCATGGACGTGCTGGTGTCCTACCTGAAGGCAGTCGCTGAGCAGGAGTGGAACCGCGACACAGGCGTCGAGCACTACCGCGGTGGGGCGGCAACGGTTGCCCGCTGTGTCGATTCGCTCATCCGCGACTACCGAAAACACAGAGAGGAGATCCTCCACGGAGCTTAGACTTAGCAGAGAGTCTTCCAGATGCCATCCTTAAAGCAAAGAATGCCCGTTCTGGAGTTCCATCCAGTGGACGTGGATCGATGGAGCGATCTCGTGTCGCTTTTCGAGCATCATGGCAACCCGGGATTCTGCTGGTGCATGCTCTGGCGGATGATAAGCTCCGATTACAGGCAGTCGGATTCAACAGGACGGCGAAACGCGCTGGCATCTCTTGTCAATCAAGGAATTCCCATAGGGATTCTGGGCTATCTCAATGACGAGCCAGCAGGCTGGTGCTCTATAGCGCCTCGGGAAACCTACTCTCACCTGGAGCGTTCAACTACCCTGAAGCGCATTGACGATTTGCCCACCTGGTCTGTCGTCTGCTTCTTCGTGAACCGTAAGCTGCGTGGGCAAGACTTGGCGTTTAAGCTCTTACAGGCAGCCGTTGCTTATGCAATCTCCCAAGGGGCGCAGATCATTGAGGGTTATCCAGTTGAGCCTCACAAAAAAGATAAAGAAGGCAATTTGCAGCCAGTAACAAGCTACAGATTCATGGGCTCAGTTTCGACATTTAAGAAAGCTGGTTTTCTGGATGCATCAATAACTGCAAAAGGCAGGCGAATCATGCGGTTAGTCGTGGGCAACGGCCAGCAGCCAGCCAGGCGGTGAGGCCGGTCAAGGGTTTTAACAGGCAAAGCGTGGCTTTGTTCAAGTTCGGGTTTTGGAGATCACCATGGACAATGAGCTTGCAGACAAACTAAAAATACAGATCTATTCACAGATGCAAGAAAAAGAGACCGAAGAGCTGCTCAAAATCTGGCAGGAAAACGATCGGGAAGCATGGACTAACGATGCCTTCGAAGCAGTGCGTCAAATTCTACAGGAGAGGTTGGGGAGCGTACCTCCTCAGGTAGAAAAAGAGGAAGAAAAAGAAAAACCAACCGAGGAGACCGAGGCGTACCCCCATCTCGACGCGGTTGCGCACATCGCTGCGTGGGTAAACGGGTTAGCCTGGTTATTCTTTGCTTTCGCGCTCTTAAATATTGTCTCGATCTGTGCCCTGGCTCCCCCCGAACTCAAGGTACAGACGTTATTACCTTTAGTCGGCTCGCTGCTTTCGCCGCTCGTGGGTGGATTCTTTTTCGTCTTCCTGATCGCAATTTCCCACCTGATCAAATTATTGCTGGCTATCGAAGAAAATACCCGCCGCTCGGCCAGAATCACAGAAAAAATGATCCATCTTCTGGATAAGTAGAATTTTATATGACAAATACCATGTTGTCAGTCACAAGTTAAAACGCTATACCGAAGTTTCTGCCAGGTTCTTCACAACCACGTGCGGAAGAATATTTTGAACATCCCTCAAATTGTAACCCGCTGTTCCCCTTGATGGCTTTTCTATTTCGCGGTCGCTCACCAGAAATCAAATATGACAAAAATTTGACAAACACCATATTGAAAGCCGCGAATTAAAATGCCAGTTAATTCTATAGTACAATAATATTTAACATACCTGCGTATGTTATGGCGGGGTCATCTTTAACGATATCTACGCATTTTCCCACGCCTATCTTTGCCTAAATCGACATCGGTCAGTAAATGACGGGTAAACGAGCTATCTCCGCTGTGCAAGCAATCTTCCTACGGATATCACGCCGATCCTACTGGATGTATCCTGGTATCAGAGTTGCACTTCGACTCATGATCGCCGTTTCACTCGTGTTCGGTGCAGCCTTGCTGGGCGTACGACCGGCTCTGGCTGATGTAGCCGGCACAGCCTTCAGGTTTGATAGTATCCAGTTAGAGGGCAACCTCCCACCAGAAGCACCCACTCTCGTGGCGCCTGCTGACGGGGCAACCGGCGTCTCGCGCTCGCCATACCTTTCGGTGCAAGTCTCCGACCCGGAGGCCGATGACCTGACAGTCACCTTCTTTGGCAAACCAAAGGTTTCGACCCGGCCTGATTTCACCATCGTCGCCTTGCCGGACACGCAATTCTACACGGTGAATGCGGGTGGCGATCTCATCTTCAATGCCCAGACCCAGTGGGTGGTGGACAATCAGGCCACACGCAATATCGTTTTCGTCAACCACCTGGGGAATGCAACCGATAACGGGCTTGACAGCGAATGGCAGATTGCAGATGCGGCGATGAGCATCCTGGAAAGCCCGGCGCCTGGCATCCCATATGGCATGGTCATTGGCAACCGCGACAAGGTGACTGGCTCGGCTCCTTATCTCTTTGAACAATATTTCGGGGTGGCGCGCTTCACCGGCCGCGCTTACTACGGCGGTCATTTCGGAAGCGATAACCTGAACTACTACGAGCTGTTCAGCGCCGGCGGGATGGACTTTATCGTCGTCAATCTGGACTCCACGGTGTCCCCGATGCCTCCAGCAGTGCTGGACTGGGCTGACGGTCTGCTCCAGACTTTCAGCAGCCGGCGCGCCATTGTCATCGGTCATTATATGATTAAAATAGGCAATCCTGGCCCTTGGATAGCGCAAGGCCAGGCGATCTATGAGGCGCTCAAAGATCGCCCCAACCTGTTCTTGATGATGGGTGGGCACATATCTGGAGAAGGGCAGCGCCAGGACACGTACCTGGGGAACACCGTTTATTCGCTATTGTCCGATTACCAGAGCCGTAGTAATGGTGGGGACGGATGGCTGAGGATCTTGGAGTTCTCTCCCACCAACAACGAGATCAGGGTCAAGACTTATTCGCCAACCCTCGACCAATGGAAGACCGACGCCGACAGCCAGTTCACCCTGCCTTACGACATGACAGATAGCTACGCCACCATCGGGACTCTGACTGGCGTGGCCTCGGGATCGACAGCCCGAGTATATTGGACTGGCCTCACCTCGGCGAGCGAGTATCAATGGTACGTCACGGTGAGCGACGGGGTGAGCACTACGACCGGTCCAGTCTGGAGCTTCACCACCGCAACGGGAAACCAAATACCAGTAGCAATCAATGACACCTTCAGCTCGGCCAAAGATACCGCGCTGAACGTGCCCTCCCCGGGCGTCTTGGGCAATTACAGCGACCCTGAAGGCAATCTACTGACAGCGATCAAACTCAGCGATCCCCAACACGGTACTCCCACCCTGGCTCAGGAAAACGCGGCTTTTATCAGGCAGGTGCGGGTGATGGAATCCGATCAAACCGGCATTTCGAACCCGGCCGGCCTGGCTTTCTCTTCCGGGGGCAACGCCTTCCATGTCGTGGAAGCCCGCGGACAGGGACAGCCTCCCCCTCCCGATACAGACATCACCAAACTGACTCCCTTTGCAAACCGGGCCGGTTCAGCCCAGATCGCCGCCGCGATTCAGGACCCGATCAACATGGCCTTTGATAATCAGGCCAATCGCTTGTTCCTTTTTAAAGCTCCTGCCAACCAACTGCTTGAGGTGCGTGAGGACGCTAACGGCAATCTGGACCCGGCGACGCAGGTGCGCCACGATGTGCGGAGCTTTGGCCTGCAGAACCCGCAAGGCATGGCCGTCAATCCGGCAAGCGGAAGCCTGTTTATTCTGGATGCTGCCGGGCCGCGCATCGTGCGCGTCGAGCCGGGGCTAGATGGCAGCTTCGAGAATGCCGTGATATCGGTGGTGGATCTACAGCCAAGCGGTCTGGTGGATCTCCGCGGCTTGGCTTTCGACCCGACCACGGGTGATCTCCACGTTGTGAGCCCGGCCGAGCAAAAGCTGTATGAACTGACCCAGACCGGCCAGGTGGTGGCCAAGCGCGACTTGTCCGAGCTCGGACTTCGCGATCCTCAGGGAATGGTCTTTGCCCCCAGTGGCGACCAAACGGACGATCCTTCGCAGATGGGCTTATACCTGGCCGACAGGGGTAGGGGACCGATAGAACTCCTGGGTAATAGAGTGGTCGCCGCCACGCAAAGCTCTGGCCAGATCGTGGAGTTTTCCCTAGCCGCCCCAATTGCGCCTGCGGCACCCTCGTTCGTATCCTCCTTAATTCAGACCACCGACATGGCTGCGTTCTCACCGCCCAGCCCGGACCCTTCAGGACTGGCCTACCTGCCCAGCAGTAACAGGCTCATGATGGTTGATGGGGAAGTTGAAGAAACCATCAGCGGCATCACACACTTTCAGGGTGCCAATGTGTGGGAGATGACCCTGGGTGGCAGCGTGGTGCGCACCGCGAATATTTCTAAGATAGCACCGACCGTGGTACCTATGACTAACGAACCAACGGGAGTGGCCTGGAATCCAGCCAATGGGCATTTCTACGTTACCGATGACAATGCGAGAGATGTCTTTGACCTGAACCCGGGACCAGATGGGCTGATTGGCACGGCTGATGACAGCTGGACCCAATTTGATACCCTGGCAGTGGGCAGCGGTGATCCGGAAGGAATTGCGTTCGACAGCTGGAATAACCAGTTATTTGTGGCAGATGGGGTGAATATGGAAGTCTACCAGTTCACGTTGACAGGTAGCCTGGTAGGCCAGTTCGATGTGGGGGTCTACGGGGTGGTAGACCCAGAAAGCGTTGAATTTAATCCGGACAGCGGCACGCTATTCGTACTCAGTAGTAACCAAAACAGCCCTGTGGCAATCGAGACAACGACCAGCGGCGCCCTACTCCAGACCATTGATGTGTCTGTGGTAAACGCCAGAGCTGCGGCTGGGCTGGCCTACGCTCCGGCAAGCGATGGTTCTGGAAGCAAGCGCTTTTACATTGTCGATCGAGGGATTGATAATGACTTTGATCCGAACATCATTGATGGCAAGATGTATGAGATGACCGCACCGCCGCCCTCAAATCCGGGTAATACGCCGCCAGTAGCGAATGATGACGGCTATGCGACGGACGAAGATAACGCGCTGAACGTGGCGGCGCCGGGTGTGTTGGGCAACGACAGCGATGATGATGGTGATCTGCTGGCGGCGGTGCTGGATACGGGTCCGGTGAATGGCACGTTGGCATTAAATGGGGATGGTTCGTTCAGCTACACGCCAAATGCGAACTTCAACGGAACCGACACGTTCAGCTACCACGCTAACGACGGGTCAGCGGGCTCAAATATTGCCACGGTGACGATCACGGTCAACGCGGTCAACGACCCGCCGGTGGCGAGTGATGACAGCGCCAGCACGACCGAGGGCACCCCGGTGACAATCAATATGACGGCCAACGACAGCGACCCGGACGGCGATCTACTGACAGCGATCAAACTCAACGATCCCCAACACGGTACTCTCAACCTGAACGGCGATGGCTCGTTTATTTATACCCCGGACTCCGGCTTTACTGGCAGCGACAGCTTCACCTACAAGGCTAATGATGGGGCATTGGATTCGAACGTGGCTAATGTAAGTATCACCGTCAGCCTGCCTAACGCCCCACCAGAAGCGGTCGCGGACAGCTACAGCACATATAAAGGTATCGTCCTGAACGTGCCCTCCCCGGGCGTGTTGGGCAATGACAGCGATCCGGAAGGCGATCTGCTGACAGCGATCAAACTTACCGATCCCCAACATGGTACGCTCAACCTGAGCGGCGATGGCTCATTCACCTACACCCCGAATCCCGGCTTTTCCGGCAGCGACAGCTTCACCTACAAGGCTAACGATGGGGCGCTTGATTCGAATGTGGCTAACGTCAGCATCACAATCAGCCTGCCTAACGCCCCACCAGAAGCGGTCAATGACAACTACAGCACAGCTAATGATATCGTCCTGAACGTGCCCTCCCCAGGCGTGTTGGGCAATGATAGCGATCCTGAAGGCGATCTACTTACAGCGATCATACTCACCGATCCCCTGCACGGTACGCTCAACCTGAACGGCGATGGCTCGTTTATTTATACTCCGGACCCTGAATTTACTGGCAGCGACAGCTTCACCTACAAGGCCAACGATGGGGCGCTGGATTCGAATGTGGCCAACGTAAGCATCACCGTGACCCTGCTCAACACCCCGCCAGAAGCGGCCGCCGACAGCTACAGCACGGCTGAAGATACCGCGCTGACCATAGACGCCCCAGGTGTGTTGGTTAATGACACCGACGCAGAAGACGACCCTCTGACTGCCGGCTTAGTCCGAGGGCCGAGCCAGGGCACCTTGAACCTTAACCCCGACGGATCGTTCATCTACACACCGAATGCCAACTTCAACGGTGAGGCCAGCTTCACATATCAGGCCAGCGACGGTCAGGACGACAGCAATATCGCCACGGTAACTGTGACCGTCACCCCGGTCAACGACCCCCCGCTGGCGGACGACCAGGCGCTCACCACCGAAGAGGACACCCCCAAAGCCATCACCCTATCTGCCTCTGATGAAGAGAATGATCCTCTTACTTATTCAGTGATCGACGAACCTCGACATGGCAGGTTGAGCTGGACTGCTCCAAATGTGCTCTACACACCGCAGGCTGGCTACCACGGCCAAGACAGATTCACTTTCCGGGTCAATGATGGGACAGCGGATAGTAATCTTGCTACCGTCAGCATCACGGTCAACGAAGACTCGCTCCCCTCAAAGGTCTATCTGTCACTCGTGTTTCGCTAACCGAAGCCTCCCGGTCACCCCAGTTAACCAACCACCGGTTGTTTATTGGATTCATTTGTCCACCTTCATCAATCTCAAAAACACGGTTTACATCCTGGCGATTTCAATGTAGGGAGTCAGGTTACGAGAAATTTCTGGCTCCACCTTCTATTATCATACTCTCCAGGCTATCTCCGGTCTGCGGGAAGAACTCTTGAAAAAGTACACTTGAGGATGTTAGATTTCTCGGTGTTGCGCGAGAAACGCAACAGGTTATCGAACATTATGCAAGCCCCTGAAGGTAATCGCCCGATATCAATTTTGGATAGCTATGGAATTATATACACCTCCCGGATTTGCCTCTCCGGCAGGTTTTCAGGAATTGTTTTCACCCCTCCAGCACAGGGATAGACATGGTCCTCTCTGCCCCTTAACACACAGTTGTCGAGGGGCGGTTTCCATGGAGTTATAATTATTGGTGCGGATGGGCTGGGATTCCTCTTTCTGGAATTGCCTACATGGACTGAAAAGTTATCTCAAGTCGCGATAATTATCCCGCCAAAGTCCCGCTCCCTTCCTGCGGGTCACCTTTTTTGCTCTGCTCGTCGGCTGATTTCGAGCATCAGGCCACCCTTCTAACCCGGAGGACATGATGAATCCTGTACGTAGCTCGGCCAAAGCCATCATTATTGACAAAGGGAAGCTACTTGCAATCATGCACCGTGATGAAGACGAGATTTGGTTCTCGCTTCCCGGCGGAGGCCAGGAGCCGGGGGAAACGCTCGTAAGGTCTCTCGAACGCGAATGCCTCGAGGAACTCGGCGTAGAGGTTGAGGTTGGGCGCTTGAGATTCGTTCGAGAATACATCGGCAGGAACCACGAGTTCGCTGCACATGATTATAACGACCACCAACTTGATCATTTCTTCGAATGTGTCCACCTCGGAGATCAATCCTGTGGGCTTCCAGCAAACCCTGATTCCAACCAGATAGGTGTCTCTTGGTTGCCAATCCAGAACCTCGATGAGTACCGCCTCTATCCGAGAGTCCTCACCGGCTTGCTGATGAACAGCCACGGCTCCCCCGAGCTGGCTTACTTGGGCGATGTCAACTGACAGATCCCTAATAAATAACATCCAGAAATCCCTGCATGCGATCCGTCTGATCGGCCTGGCGAATGTCGTGCGCTCAGTCCGTTATGCGCTGTACCGCGATCGTCTCGATGCCCGCTATTTGCCCACCAAAACCTCGGAAGCGTCCCAGTCGCCAGGGGAACTCATCGCGTCCGCTGCGATCCCCAGCGGGGCGGAGTTCCGCTTCGCAACTGGCGCGCTCACCGTGCAGTTCTTAAAGGCGGATTTCCTTTATGTTGCGTGGGATGGCGCGCAGATGGCGCCTTCTTACGCCGTGGTGAAGACCGACTGGGGGGAGGTAGATACCAGATTAGAACGGGCTGAAGAGGGCTGGCGCGTGCGGAGCGAGGCATTGGAGCTCCACGTTTCAACGGATGGGACACTGCAGCTGCGCGACGCAGCTGGCCAGTTCGTCCGCCACGAGGAGCCGCCGCGACGATTCGGGAGGGGCTGGCAGCAGGGATCGCCGCTGGCGCCGGAGGCGTGCATCTATGGTTTGGGGGAACGCGCCGCTAACCTGAACCTGCGCCCCGGCAGCTATCGCTTCTGGAACGTAGACGCGGGCGGAACCTACGCGCCGGGCGCCGATCCGCTCTATATCTGCATGCCCGTCTATCTCTGCCTTCAGGGAGGAGGCAGCTACCTCATCTTCTACGATAACAGCTATGACGGCAGGATTAGCCTGGGTGGGAGCGCCGATGTGTGCTTCGAAGGCGGCCCTTTGCGCTATTATCTCGCCGTGGCGCCACCGACCGTCTTGCTCGAGCGGTTCACCCTGCTGACCGGGCGCGCCCCGCTGCCGCCCCGCTGGGCGCTCGGCTACCAGCAATCGCGGTGGGGCTACCGGACGGAAGCCGAGATGCGCCGGGTCTTCGCCGGCTTCCAGCGCTACAATCTCCCCTTGAGCGTGCTCTACCTCGACATCGATCACCTCGACGGTTATCGCACGCTTACGGTTAACCAGCAGCGTTACCCAAACCTGCCCGGCTTTGCCCAGGTATTAGAAGAGGCAGGTGTTCACCTGGTCGCCATTACGAATCCGGGCGTCAAGCGCGAGGCGAATTACGATCTCTACCAGGACGGGTGTGCTCAAGACGCATTTTGCAAGGACCCGCAGGGCTATCCGGTGGCGGGGGTGGTATGGCCCGGCTGGGCTGAATTGCCCGACTTCACGAATCCACGCGCGCGCCACTGGTGGGGGGCGCAGTACAGCCGTCACCTGAAGTATGGCATGGCGGGATTCTGGCACGACATGAACGAACCGGTCTCCTTCGCTGGCTGGGGTGAGGCCACGCTGCCGCTCTCCACCCAGCATGACATGGAGGGGTCTGGCGGCGACCACCGCGCGGCGCACAACCTTTACGGCCTGCTGATGAACCGGGCGGGTTACGAAGGGCTGCGCAAGCTCCAACCGCACAAGCGCCCGTTCATTCTCTCGCGTGCGGGTTGGGTGGGAATGCAACGCTATTCGTGGGCCTGGACCGGCGACGTGGAAACTTCCTGGGCAGCGCTGCGACAGACCATCGCCAGCGTGCTGGGGTTGGCCCTTTCTGGGCAGCCCTATGCAGGAGCAGATATTGGCGGGTTTTCCGGCCAACCCTCGCCAGAACTGTTCGTGCGCTGGTTCCAGCTGGGTTCATTCCTGCCCTTCTTCCGCACCCACTGCGCCCTTTATCTGCCCCGCCGCGAACCCTGGGAGTTTGGCGAGCAGGTGTTGGAGATACTGCGCGAGCAGCTGCAATTGCGTTACCGCCTGCTGCCCTACTGGTACACCCTGGCCTGGATCGCCAGCCAAAGCGGCCACCTGCTGGCCCGGCCTCTTTTTTGGACCGAGCCACAGGACCAGGCCTTGTGGGAAGTGGGAGATGCCTACCTCTTGGGGAATGCGTTGTTGATCGCGCCGGTTGTCGAGGAAGGTGCCCGCCGGCGTTTCATCTATCCACCCAAAGGCGGCTGGTACGATTTCTGGAGCGATAGATTTATCGAGGGACACACCCAGATCGAGCTAGACGCCCCGCTCAGCCGCCTCCCGATCCTGGTGCGCGCCGGGAGCATTCTGCCAACCACCGAAAACGAACGCCTCGTCCTGCATATCTACCATCCCAGCCAGGGCGAAGACGGAGAGAACCTGCTCTATAGCGACCAGGGAGACGGCTACGGCCCGCACCGCCTTGACAAATTGAAGTTATCGCCGATCAGCGCTGGCGGTTTTGAATTAACCTGGACCTCAGAGGGCGAATTAGCCTGGCCGTATGCGGGCGTCGTGTTGCACCTGCACGGATTTACCGCCGAAGAGATCCTCCTCGAGCGCCAAAAGGTCCCCCTACATCAAGGAAGAGTAGAGACCGGACAGTTTGCACGCCTGTGTATCCCTGTGTGACTACCACCTTTACCTGAAAACCGCGGAGTTCAAATATGCCCCTCAATCCCTTTAAACTGGAACGATACTTCGCCAAATACGAGTTCAAGGTGAAGTATCTGCTAAGCCCCTCGGACCTCGAAAGCCTCTCGTTGAGCGAATTGTTGCAGCTGGCTGATGAAGATAGTTTAAAGCGATGGGAAGAGCTCCGACTGGGGTATACCGAGTCGCAGGGCCATCCGGATTTACGCGCCGAGGTCGCTCGTCTGTATCCACCCCTCTCTCCGGAGGGGGTCATGATTGCCGTCCCGGAAGAAGCGATCTTCATCGCTATGCACACGCTGCTCAGTCCAGGCGATCAAGTCATCGCCGTCTTTCCAGCTTATCAATCGCTGTACGAAATTGCCCGCGCTATCGGCTGCCAGGTAACACCTTGGAAATTCGAATTAAACACGGGCGGGTGGTGGCTTGACCTCGATTATTTGGAAAGCAATATAACTGACCAGACCCGGCTGATCGTCTTGAACTTCCCTCACAACCCAACCGGTTATTTGCCGGCTCATGCTGAGCTGGAGCGGATCGTCGAGCTTGCCCGCCAGCGAGGCATTTACATCTTCTCCGACGAGATGTACCGGCTGTTGGAATATGAGCCGGAAAGCCGGCTGCCGCCAGTCTGCTCAATATATGAGCGGGGAATTTCACTTTCGGGACTGTCCAAGACCTTCGCGCTACCCGGCCTGCGCCTGGGTTGGTTAGCCACGCCAGATCAGGCTCTGCTTGATCGTTGGCTGGCTTTCAAAGATTACACCACCATCTGCCACAGCGCACCGAGCGAGGTTTTAGGCCTCATGGCCTTACGGGCGAAAGAGGCGATCATCCAGCGTAACCTGGGGATCATCCAGGAAAACTTGCGGCATGCCGGGCGGTTCTTCGACGAGCATCATGACCTGTTCACCTGGATCAGGCCAACCGCTGGTTCGGTTGCCTTCCCACGATGGGCAGGCAGCACTCCAGTGGAATCATTTTGTCAGGATATGCTGGATCAGGCGGGAGTGATGATCGTGCCAGGCAGCATCTTCGACTTTCCAGGGGACCACTTTCGGATTGGCCTGGGGCGCAAGAACCTCCCAATCGTACTTGAGCGAGTCAGCGATTATTTCGGAAAATAAATCGAATCCAATTTATGTTAAAGCGCTACAAAACATATTACTTAAGTCACTTGAAATCCATATGTATTTGATCTACAAAGGTTAAGCAATCTACCGCCGCTCCCACTGGCAATTATTCGATTGTCTTTATGGCTGAGCTCCAGTCTCAAGGAAAGGAGGATATTCTCGGCGGAATTGATATAAATGTTCAACTCGGTCAACAACATTCTGGCCAACCTATGGTAAAGGAGGCAAAGATGACACTCGGAGGATATGCCGATAAAATTGCCAGGATTAACCTGACAGATGGTATGGTGACTTACGAAGCCATACCAGAAGATTGGAAGCGGAAGTATCTCGGCGGCCGAGGGCTAGGTGATAAGTATGTCTTTGAGAACGGACCGCTGGTCGATCCACTCTCCCCTGATAATATTCTATGTTTCATGAATGGACCGCTAACAGGCACGGAGGTGAACCTTAGTGGCCGAATGGCCATTGTAACGAAAAGTCCACAAACCAACACGATCACCGATAGCCACCATGGGGGATGGTCAGCAGCGCGTCTGCGCTGGGCTGGCTTTGATGGCCTGATCTTCAAAGGCAAGGCGCCCAAAGCTGTCTATGCTTTCGTAACGGAAGGTAAGGTCGAGGTCCTGGATGCATCGGAACTGTGGGGCAAAGGCGTGCATGAGACGATCAAGTTCTTCCAGGCGAAATATGGCGAGAAAGACCTGAGTGTGATCGCTATTGGACAGGCGGGTGAGAAACTAAATCTCTTTGCCAATTGGATAAATGAGCATGACCGCGCCAGTGGGCGCGGAGGCACGGGTTGCGTGGGCGGAAGCAAACTGCTTAAAGCAATTGTGATCAAAGCTGAAAAGAAGATGCCCAAGGCAATCAACAAAGAGCTTTGGAAGGACGCGCATACCAAGGCACTGGAAGAGTTGAGTGACACGCGTGTCATAACCTCGCCGCGTAAAGGTGGATTGTCAGTGTTTGGCACGAATGTCTTGATGAACATGGTCAACGTAATTGGCGCGATGCCGACTAACAACTCACTAACCACCTTTTTCCCCGACCATGAAGCGATTAGTGGCGAGCGGGTGAAAGAAACGATCCTGGTGGATGATCCCACCTGTCATGCCTGCCCGGTTGCTTGCAAGAAGGAAGTGGAGATAAAGGACGGCCCATTTGCTGGCCTGCGCATGGAGAGCTTCGAGTATGAGCCGGCCTGGGCGGTGGGCGCCAATTGCGGCAATTCTTATGCTCCCGGTGTCGCCAAGATCATTGATCAATGCAACGACTACGGCATGGACGCAATCGAAACTGGCAATGTTCTCTCAATGTATATGGAAGCCAGCGAGAAGGGTTATCTCAATGGTGATGATGGGCTGGCATGGGGGGACTATATGGGCATGGTGGCACTGGTCGATAAGATCGGTATGCGTCAGGGGGTTGGAGACATCCTGGCGCAGGGTACAGAGAGAGCTGCCAAGCATTTCGGTCATCCTGAGATTTCCATGACGGTGAAGGGTATGGCCATCCCGGCGTATGACCCGCGAGGAATCAAGGGGATGGGCCTTGGTTATGCAACCAGCAACCGAGGCGCCTGTCACTTACGAGCTTATACTCCGGCTGCTGAAGTGATCGGAAATGTGCTTGGTCCATCAACCATCACCGATCCACTAGAATGGAAAGGCAAAGGCAAATTAGTCGTCATTTTCCAGCATGTTCATACTGTCACAGACTGTCTGGATGTGTGCAAATTTGCTACTTTTGCCGAATCAATGGATACCTTTGCGGCACAATTTTCAGCGGTCACCGGCATGGAAGCCGACGCAGCCTATCTGCTTAAAGTTGGCGAGCGCGTCTGGAACCTGGAGCGCTATTACAATAACCTGAACGGTTTTCGGGAGGGGAGTGATTATCTTCCTGAGCGCTTCCTGAAGGAACCCGCCACAGGACCAGGATCCACTGGTCAGGTGTGCGAGCTTGACTTGATGCTGGAAGAGTATTATCAGGAGCGAGGTTGGGTCAATGGAGTTGTCACGGAGAAAAAGCTGGTAGAATTAGAGATTGTTTAGAAAAAAGGTCGGGTAAGTGGTCTAGCTTGCCCGACCTTTTCAGCTAACCACCGCCTACAGGTGGAAAAATCGAGATCGTATCGTTCGGCTCCAGAATGGTATCTAAGGAACCATCCAGGAGGGAGCTGTCACGTCCATTCACAAAAATGTGAATGTGTCCGTGAAGATTTCCCTGAGAATCGAGCATCTCGGCGCGCAAAGCGGGAATTTGTCTGACAATTTCAGCAATGAGCTGGCGGACTGTGCTATCTGGCAGCAGTGGAAATTCTACTTGTCGGCTACCCGCTATCTGCCGCAGAGTTGCATAAAAATTCACGATCATCTTCCTAAACCTCCCACTTTAACGGCAAGCCAAATCCTTTTTGAATGGAAATTTCTGCTTAGCATACCAACAACCCTATCTTACAACAATAACTTTCTATAAGTCAAGGATTTCTCTCTGACGTTCGGAACCGGTTCGGCATACCATTGAGTGACGAAATGTCCAAAGAGATGGAGGGTAGAAAGGACCAGGGGCTGCGCCATGCTTACGATGGCGAGTGAGGCACTGTTTCAGCTGGTGTTTGAAGAAATGAACCCTCATCTCTAAGGGCTGCGAGTCAACAACGATGAGCTCATGACCAAGCTTGAGGCGCTTGACGCATCCATCCCACGTATCGTCTTCAAGGCGCGACCGATGTGGGTGAGCTGGTCGAGTCGGTTTTCTAGTGTTTTTGTGGTTTAATATCAGGGAGGAGGAAGCAACCCCATGGCAAATATCGCCATGTTTTTTGGCATCATTGGCAGCATTCAATGGAAGAACGGCCAGGATTTTTTCCCGGACACACTATACATGGATAGCCTACCTTTGACCGAAGTTCTAAACGAAATAGAAACCGCCTGATCTTCGTAAACACAATTTGTAACCCACAAGAATACAATTAACGGGGGGACGCATCCAGGCCAGAGGCTGCGCTGGCAGCAAACCAACACCATCTCAAGCTTGGTGATCGGGCTGGGGTTGCCATTGGAAAAATGAGACGACCAGGAGGATCATGTCCGCCAGCGCTGGTCGAAACTGAAAGGATTTTATGAGTGAAATCATCCGAACAGCAAGGGACACGGATTGGGCAGAAATCCTGTCTTTAGCAAATAAAGCGCTGCCCCTGGGGGAAAAGGAAAACGAGGAATGGTTGCAAAACCGCCAGGGGTTTGATCGGCTGCGCTTCATCCGCCGCCATTATATCGCCGAAGACAGAACGACTCGAGAATTGGTTGCTTATGGTGCGATCGAGGAGGGTCCAGAGAAAGGGGACTACCGGGTTTTCCTCGTGGTGGTACCTGACATATTTCAGAGGCTTGGAGAACGGATGTACCTGCAGCTCATCCGCGGTCTAAGAGAACTCGGCGCAAAGCTGGCCTGGGCTCGGGAAGAAATTGGCGATCCAGTCGTAGATTTCCTAAAGGATCATGGCTTTGAAGAAAGCTCTCAATTCACACTGCCTAATGGGAGAGAGGCAGTCGTTCTTTCAAAGCAACTATCTTAACGAACGATGACTGAGCTCTGCGAGCCGCCTGGATTGGCGGTGACGATCTGATCCCCCTTAATTAGATAGCCTGCATAAGATTTATTCCCCGCTTCAACCTCCCACCCGCTCAAGACGAATGGCAGCGGACCATCGGCGGGGATCCATTCGCCGTTGTATTTGCGGGCGAGGTGGACATGCGTACCCGTCGATTTGCCTCTCGCGCAGGACGGATGGCCCAAGCGGTCATCGACTTCAACGTGCGTCCCAAGGGATACTCGATCCGGCTCGGGTAGGTGCAGGTAGAGCAAAACCCAACCGGTGCTCTCATAGCCATCTCCGTCCAGGTCGATCACCACCACCTCGTGGCTGGAGCGCGCCACGATTCCCGCAGCAGAGGCAGTCACCCAGGCAGTGGAAGGGAGGCAGGCTGCTTCCCCGGTAACTGGCGAAAAATCCAGCGCGCCGCGCGCGCTGCCCGAGTTCCAGGAGAGGTGCGGGCCGCCAGTAAAGCTCCAACGCTCCCCCGGCGCAAATGGCAGCTCCACCGGCGGCTGCGCCAGGTCCATCGGGAACAACGGCTCGCTGCGGGCGGCTCGCGCCCACGAGTCACCGAACATCTGCTGGTAAAGCCGGGTGAAGCTTTCTGGGCCGTAAAGGGCCTCCCGCCACTCGCCCTGTCGATAGAATTTGGAGAACAAGACCTGCAAAGCGACCGAT